>WNFI01044884.1_pt1 | contig 11544 bp, 8 predicted proteins | sample 5400471 | NCBI WGS metagenome assembly WNFI01 (sample SAMN13153348, study PRJNA577476) | soil metagenome | isolation source: 100 cm saprolite on Douglas fir-dominated hillslope | place: USA:California | collected 2013-09-17
GACGGTAATGGTCAGATGCCCGACCCCCGCGGCTCCGAGCATGTACGGCCCGCTCAGGTCGGGGCCGAACTGCGCACGCAGCACGATGCGGCCCTCCTCACCCCAGCCGACGCCGGGCGGGACACCGTCCCACCATGTCAGCGCAGACGAGGTCCGGTGCTCGGCCCGCAACACTGTGCCGGATGCGTCGACGAACTCCAGGTGCAGCCCGGGTTCGCCGGTCACAGGGTCGCGCAGTGACCCAGGCGGCGGCGCCGGCACCATCGCCCAGGTCTGGCATCCCTCGGCGACCTCAACCTCGGCCTTTCCGGCGAGCCGGCTGGTCAGCGCGCCTGCCGGCGTTGACAAGGCGGCGGGAGCCACGACCGCGCTGCCGCCGCCCTGGATCGTCGGCCTTACGGCGCCGGGGCCGAGCACGGCGAGCCGGCGGATGCCAGGTTCATGCATTGGCAGCACCCCTGCGTTGCTCAGCAGGACGAAGGATGCGGCGGTGGCCCTGCGCAGCAGTGCCGGATCAACGAGCCGCACCGCTGGTCCCACGCGGGGGTCGCCGTTGTCCGACGCCAGGCCCGCATCCGCGTCGCTGGAGTCAGTCTGCATCGTTTCGGCCTGCATTGGGTCGGCCCGGTCCTGGCCGTCGCCGTGCCCGGTCGTGCGCAAAGCCCCAACCCGGCGCGCAAGGCCAAGCAGGCGGATGATCTTGTCATCGAGCACCTCCTCCGTCACCACGCCGTCGGCCACGGCCTGCACCAGTTGCTCGCCCCACGGCCCGCCTGGTCCCGGCATCGAGAGGTCCAGCGTGGCGAGCGCGGTCGCTGTGGTACTGCGGGCCGCGTGCCAGTCCGACGTGACGACCCCCGGGAAGCCCCACTCGCCTTTCAGCACGTCTTTGAGCAGGCGCGCGTTCTCGGTCATCGGCGTGCCGTTGACTTTGTTATAGGCGGCCATGACCAGGCCTGCCTCGGCTTCGCGGACGCAGGCCTCGAAGGCCAGCAGGTACACCTCGCGGAGCACGCGCTCGGCGATGCGGGCGTCGTAGCTCCAGCGCTGCGTCTCGGAGTCGTTGCCCACGTAGTGCTTGACGGTAGCGGCGACGCCGGCTCCCTGGAGCCCGCGCACGTACCCGACCGCGATCCGGGCGGTCAGCACCGGGTCCTCCGAGAAACACTCGAAGCCGCGGCCGCCGAGAGGCGTGCGCATCAGGTTGATGGTAGGGCCGAGCAGCACGTGAATCCCCTTGCTCCTGGCTTCCGCGCCGAGAGCGGCGGCGAGTTCGCTCACAAGCCGCGGGTCCCAGGTGGCGCCGAGGGAGGACGGGCAGGGCAGGCTGGTAGACGGGTGCCGCTCGTCCAGGATGACGCCCCTCGCGCCGGCCGGGCCGTCCGACATGATCATCGGGCGGAGGCCGAGCAGGTCGGCGCCTTGCGTGCTCCAGCTGTCCGCGCCGGTCAGCAGGAGCACCTTCTCGTGCAGGGATAGTGCCGCGACGAGACCGTGGTCGCCGGCCGCGGTGGTGTTTGTCTGGGCCCCTGCCCGGCCGGCTGGCCGGCCGGCCTGGATCAGCCCCTCAGGGGGAGTCGGCATGCTGCTGTGCATCACCTAACCGGCTTCAGGTGCAAGATCGTGCTGAGAATGTACGGAGAGCCGGGAGCAGGGTTGTTGTACTGGTTGTCTGCCGTCGGCCAGCCGGTGTAGTGCTTGGTGGTGTATTCGTACCAGGCAGCGCCGTAGAGAAGCGGGATGACCGGTGCCTGGGTCGAGACGATCCGCTGCAGATTGTTGAGCGCGGTTTGCTGCGCCGCAGGGTCGTTGGTGCCAGCGAACTGGGCGATGGCCTTCTGGGCTTCCGGGCTGTTGAATCGTCCGTAGTCAGCCGCGGCTGGCTTGCCGGTCGGAGCTGACTGGGTGCTGTCGAGCCAGTTCTGGAAGTAGTAGTAGGGGTTCGGGCCCTGGGTGCTCCAGTGGATCATCGCGTCGAAGTTGCCGACCGGGTAGTCGGCGTACCACTGGGTGGCCTGGACGCCCTTGAACGAGACATCGAAGCCAAGGTCGTTCAGCTGGGTGGCGATGAGCTGGGCGTCAGTGGCGTAGTCGGTGTAGGCGGCCGGTTCCTCGATCGAGAACTTGATCGTCTTGCCGTGCTTGGTCCACTTGCCGTTGACCTTCGACCAGCCGTCGCTCTTCAGCAGCCTGGTTACCTTGGCCCGGTCGGAGGTTGGCTTGAGGTCGTTGGCGTAGGTCGGGTCGAGCAGTTTCCGGTCAATCGGGAGCAGCAGGCCGCTTGACGAGGTAGCCGGCGGCTCGTAGTTGGTCTCGCCCTGCACGGACAGCTGCCGCCTGTTGACGCCCGCACTGATGGCGAGCCTGACCTTGGGATCGTTGAGCGGCGCCCTGGCGACGTTCAGCCAGAGCGTGACGACGTTGTTGGCCGAGAACCACGGCTGGTTCGAGGTCCAGGTGTGGAAGTCGGGGCTCCTGCCGAGGAAGTTGGCCTGGACATTGCTGACGGCGTTGCCGGCGTAGTCAATCAGGCCGCCGGACAGGTCCGGGTTGGCCGTGTTGTTGCTGACGTAGTTCGGGAAGATGATCGACGGCACGTGGACCTTGCTGAGCTGCCAGTACTTCTTGTTCCGGGTAAGGGTGTACTTCTGCGTCGAGAACTGCGAGACCGCGTAGGGGCCGGTGCCGACCGGGTTCGGGTCGGCGAAGGTCGCCGGGTTGGAGATTTTCCGCCAGATGTGCTGCGGGACGATATATGTCCCGCCGATGAGGAACAAGTTGGCGTACTCAGGTTGCTTGAAGGTCAGCACCGCCGTGGTCGGGTTGGGCGCGGTCGCGTTCACCGGGACCGGAGGCGGGGAGGAGGGGGTCAGCGAGGCGTTGTTCTTCAGCAGGTTGAAGCTGAACGCCACGTCGCTGGCGGTCATCGGCTTGCCGTCGCTGAACTTCACGCCTTTGCGAATCGTGAGAGTGAGGGTCTTGCCGCCGTTGGACCACTGGTAAGCGGTGGCAAGCCACGGGATCGGCGGCTGCGAGGGCTTCATGATGTTGAACATCAGCAGCGGCTCGTAGATCAGGGCCGTCGTGCTGTTGGAGTTGCCGAGCGAGGTCGACACGAACGGGTTGAAGGATCGTGCGAAGGTCTGGCCGACGTTGCTGACGATGACCAGAGGCTGCCCCTTCGCCGTGCCGGATGGGCCGCTCGCTGGTGAACTGCTGCAGGCGGCGATGCCCATGGTCAGGGCGCCTGCCAGGACCAGGCTCTTCACGATCGGTTGTTTCATTGCCTAGACTCCATCGTGCCCGGTCGGCTCTTGCCGGCCTGTTCTTGTGTGACCGTGCGGGTCGGGCCGGCGCATCAGGTCGCCGAACGGTTTTTGAGCGGGGCGCGCTGGGCGGCGCTCAGGTCCGTCGCCTGCAGCCAGCACGCGCTAGCCTCTCCGCCGCCCACCTCGGTCAGGACCGGCACGGTGTCGGCGCAGATCCGCATGGCGTGCGGGCAGCGCGGATGGAACCGGCAGCCCGGTGGCGGCGTGACCAGGTTCGGCGGCGCGCCGCGGCCGCGAAGCGACGGCGCCTGCGCGCGGTCGGGGTCGGGCGCCGCGCTGAGCAGCAGCTGGGTGTACGGATGTGCGGGCTGGTCGGTCACCGTGCTCGCCGGGCCCGACTCGACGATCCGGCCGGCATACATCACGGCGATCGTGTCAGCCAGGTACCTTGCCGACGCGATGTCGTGGGTCACGTAAACGATCGCCAGGCCGTCGCGCTCGCGCAGCTCGGCGAGCAGGTTGAGGACGCCAAGCCGGATCGAGACGTCCAACATGGAGACCGGCTCGTCGGCGAGCAGGACCCTCGGCGCCACGGCGAGGGCGCGGGCGATCGCAACCCGCTGCCGCTGGCCACCCGACAGCTCGTGCGGATACTTGCCGGTGAACTGGTCAGCCGGCGTGAGCGCCACGCGTTCGAGCAGGTCGGCCACGGCCTGGTCAAGCCCTCGGCCCTGGCCGTTTTCACCTGCGCCGCCGCCCGGTCGGCCGGATCCGGTGATCCCGTGCAGCTTTAGCGGCCTGATCAGGTGATACCGCACATCATGGATCGGGTTCAGCGAGGCGAACGGGTCCTGGAGCACGAGCTGAACCTGCCGGGCGTAACTCCGGCGGCCCCGCGAGCTTGCGGAGATCTCACGACCGTCGAGCGACAGGTGTCCGCTGGTCGGCCTGATCAGCCTGGCCAGCAGCTTGGCGAGCGTTGACTTGCCCGAGCCGCTTTCCCCGACGATCGCCGTGATGCCTCCGGCGGGCAACGTGAGCGACACGTCGTCCACCGCGTGGACCACGCCGCGGCGAGCGGCGAACCTCGCCGCGCCGACCGGGAAGTGCTTGGTCAGACCGCGGGCCTCGAGCAGGGGAACGCGATCGACTTCTGGCCCTGCCAGCATCGGGCTGGGGCCGGTCATGATTCGCTCCGCACGACTGAAAGGGGTCTACCGGCGAGTTCGGGGGGCGGCGGTTCGGCTGCGTTCTGCAGCCAGCCTTTGTCCTGCACTTGTCCATCACGTAGGGGCAACGAGGGTGGAAGACGCAGCCAGATGGCAGCTGGCGCAGATCGGGAGGCGAGCCCGCGATACCGGTCATCTCCCGGCGCGGACCGTGCAGCGAGGGGAACGAGCGCAGCAGGCCGAGCGTGTACGGGTGGCGGGGCGCACGGTACAGCTCATCGGCCGCGGCCGTCTCCACGAGCCGGCCCGCATACATCACAGCGATCGTGTCGGCGATCTCAATCAGTAGCGACAGGTCGTGCGTGATGAACAGGATCGAGAAACCCAGCCGGTCCCGGAGCGACATCAGCTCCTCGACTATCTCCCGCTGGGTGACGACGTCGAGTGCAGTGGTCGGCTCGTCCATGATCAGGACCTGGGGGTCAAGCGCGATCGCCATCGCGATCATGACGCGCTGCCGCATCCCGCCCGACAGCTCGTGCGGGTAGCTGCCCAAGCGGTCAGCGGGGATGCCGACCTGCTCGAGCAATTCCCCGGCCCTGGCCCTCCTGGCGGTCCGGTCAAGATCGGGGCGGTGTGCCTGGAGGACGTCGGTGAGCTGGGCGCCGACCGACATCACCGGGTTGAGTGCGTGCATGGCGCTCTGCATCACCACGGCCAGATGGTTCCAGCGCAAACCGCGGAGCTCGGTGGCACCGGCCACGAGGAGGTCACGGGTCGAGCCAGGATCCAGATGTAGCCGGACCGAGCCGCCGACGATGACGCCGGGCGGCCGCAGCAGCCGGGTCACGGCGTACGCGAGGGTCGACTTGCCGCTGCCGCTCTCGCCGGCCAGGCCGAGCACTTCGCCGCGGCGCAGCGTCAGGTCCGCTCCGGCAACGGCGTGCACGGCCGCCGGGCCGATTCCGTAGTCCACGCACAGCCCGCGGACCTCGAGCAGCGGCTCACCGGCCCGGCCCGATAGGTCTCCCGCGCGGGTCGGCACGCTGCCTGTCCGCGCCGGCATGCTGGCCGCCTGCCCAGCCGCGCCAGGCAGGTCGTGGGAGCGCTCGATGGCAGTCATGTCCGCCTGCTTTCGTCGGAGCTGCTGAGCACCGGGGTGAGGCCGAGCGGCACACGCCGCGGCAAGCCGGCCTGCCTGATCTTCCGCCTGCTCAGCCCGGCCGCGCGCAGCCGCGGGTTGATGAACTCGTCGATGCCGAAGTTGAGCAGGGCAAGAGCCGTCCCGAACAATCCGACGGCGACGCCAGGCGGCAGGAACCACCACCACTGGATGTGCACCTGCTGCGCCGCCTGCGCGCTCTGCGCCCAGTAGAGCATCGTGCCCCAGTTCCAGTGCGCCAGGCTGATCACGCCAAGGAACGAAAGCGCCGTGTAGGTGCCGACCCCGTAGATGACCGTGAACAGGAATGATGTGGCCACGATAGGGGTGAGATTGGGCAGGATCTCGAACAGCATGATCCGCCATCCGCGCTCGCCGACGATCCGGGCGGATAGCACATAGTCCCTGGATCGCATCGACAGCGTCTGAGCCCGGAGCACCCGCGCCCCGAACGCCCAGCCCGTGATGCTGATGACCAGGCCGATCAGCATGTCGTTGGGGCTGGATGTCTTGGACAGGAAACCGAAGATCACGATCAGCAGCGGCAGCGCCGGCATCACGAGGAAGACGTTGGCGAGCATCGAGAGCAGGTCATCAAGCAGACCGCCGTAGTACCCGGCCGTCAGCCCGAAGACGACCGCCAGCACAGTGGCGACGGCCCCCGCGATGAGCGCGACCAGGATCGTGCTCCGGCCCCCGGCCAGCAACTGGGACAGTACGTCCTGCTGCACCTGAGTGGTCCCGAGCCAGTGCGCGGAAGACGGCGGCTGCGGCAAGCCCGACATCGTGGACAGGCTCTTACCCGGGTCGAACGGCGCGATCCACGGGCCGATGATCGCGAGGATCGTGAAAATCAGCGATAGTCCCAGGCCGATCCTGATCTTCGGTGACCGGGGCAGCTGCAGCATCCGGTTCCTGCGATACTGTCCAGTTTGCGGCAACAGGACCTGCTGGCTGGCCGCGACTGGCAGGCCAGTGCCATCCGGGGCAGACCCGCCGATTCCGGCCGGACCGGCACCGTTCGGATCAGTGCCGAGCGGTTCGGTGCCGAGCGAATCGGTGCCGAGGGTAGTGGACATCGGTCAGGCCTCCTGCCGGGTCCGGGGGTCGAGGATGGAGTACGTCACGTCGGCGATGAAGTTAGCCGCAAGCACCGCGAACGTGATGATCAGGAAGATGCCCTGGAGCAACGGATAGTCCTCGCTCGCGACGGCCTGGAGCAGGATGAAGCCGACACCCGGGTAGGAGAAAACGATCTCGGTGAGTAGCGATCCGGAGACCACGAAGCCGATCGCGAGCGAGAACCCTGACACGCTCGGCAGGATGGCATTCCGGGCCGCGTACCCGATGACGCGCTGCTGGCTCAGTCCCTTGGCCCGGGCGAGCAGGACGTAATCCTCGTCCATCGTCGTCAGCATCATGTTCCGCATGCCGATGATCCAGCCCGCTACCGAGCCGACGACGATCGTGAGCGCAGGGAGTACGGCGTGCCCGAGCACGCTGGAGATGTAGGGCGCGTTGAAGCCAGGGTTGACCAGCGTCGTGCTGTACCCGGAGTTCTGCGGGAACCAGCCCAGCTTGGTCGCGAACACCGCGACCATCAAGATCGCGACGAAGAAGTACGGCGCGGCCTGAAAGAATGTCATCGTTGGCAGCAGGTTGTCGAGCCAGCTTCCGCGCCGCCAGGCGGCGGCGATCCCGAGCAGCGTCCCCAGCACGAAGCTGATGATCGTGGCCAGGCCGACCAGGCCGATCGTCCACGGCAGTGCGGCGCGGATGACGCTGGTGACCGTCGACGGGTAGGCGCTGAAAGAGACGCCCAGGTTGCCGTGGATCAGCAAGCTCCAGTAGTGCAGGTACTGGCCCCACAGGCCAAGCTTGGTGTTCAGCCCGTACTGGAGGTCGAGCGCCCTGATCGTCGCCGGCGTGACCCTGGACTGCATGTGACCGATGGCCGCCTCGACCGGATTACCCGGCATCAGCCGCGGGATGAAGAAGTTCACTGTGATGGCGACGATGGCTGTCACGAGGTACAGCGCGACCCGCCTGGCAAGCAGCCTCATGTCCTGGCTCCTTCTGGCGAGTCAGCGGGCGCGGGCCTCTGGCCGGGAACGGCGATGTCGCCGCCGGGCGGGCGATCAGCGGGTGCGTCCCGTTCCGCTGGAGCAGCCGAGTCGCTCTGCGCCAGCAGCACGGAACGCGCGAGGTGCCCGGTCGCCGCGGTGAGTGGCGGGCAGCCGCAGCTCGCCCTGCGCATCAGCCGCGTCGGCAAGACGATGTCGTGCTCGGCGGGTTCGCGGTTGCCGATCATGGATCGCAGCAGCTCGAACGCGGTAGCGCCGAGTTCGGCAATCGGCTGGCGAATAGTGGTCAGCTGCGGGCGCAAGTGGCGCGCGACCGGAATGTCGTCAAAGCCGGTGACGGCGATCTCCCCTGGCACGTCTATCCCGTGCTGGGCCAGCGCGTACATGACGCCGAGGGCGGTCTGGTCATTGGCGCAGACGATGACGCGGGGCAGCCTGACACCCTCGGACAGCAGCCGGCTGACGACGTTCGCGCCGCCGGAGGCGAGGTAGTTGCCCTGCCACTGCGGCCCCTCCATGAGCAAGACCCCCGAGCTGGCCGCCTCCGCGGCGAGGGCGAGCCGCCGGGCGATGTTGTCGGGGCTGTCGGCATGGCCCGCCACGTAGGCCATCGTCAGGTAGCCATGGTCATGGATCAGGTGCCTGGCAAGCTCGGTCATGCCGGTGCCGCTGTCGCTGCGGACGTTGGCCGTTGTCTGGGTGGCGACGCCGGCCATCGTGACAACCGGCACCTGCTGGGATAGCTGGGCCAGCCGGCTCGGCTCGAGCACGCGGTCGTGCAGGACCAGGCCGTCGCTCTTGCGCGCCATCGTCATGATCCGCCGGTGTGGGTCATGCCCGTCGATAACTACCGAGCCGACGAGGAGGTTGTAGCCTCGGCGCTGAGCGGCGACCTCGATGCCGCGGTTGATCACGTCGGTGAACTGCAGGCTCTCTTCCTCCTCGGCGAACGCGCCCTCGCTCGTCTCACCCCAGGGGACTCGGCGGAATACGACGCCGACTACCTCCTTGAGCCTGACGCTCAGCGCCCTGGCCGCACCGTCCGGGACGTACCCGAGCTCGGCGACGGCCCGGAGAACCCGGTCCCTAGTCCCCTGCCGCGGATTGCGGTGACCGTTGAGCACTCGGGAGACCGAAGCGATCGAGACACCCGCGGCGCGCGCAACGTCGTAGATCGTGGGCGGCCGCTGGATGTTCGGCTGTGTCTCGGCCATCGGGCTCATCAGGTGTCTCGCTTTCGCTGGCGCGTCTGGTAAGCGCTTACCGCAAGGCCAATGCGGCGGCGTGGGTGCCTGACTGAAGAACACGGAATCTGGCTCGCCGCCGACCGGAAAACGCTTACCGAGCGGTTGGAAGTAGTAACGCCTGCGGATCGAGGAGTTCATCCCGCGACGAGAATGTTACATGACCGTAATATGCCATCGATGATGACGACCGGCACCGGCTGTGCGTGCGGCGATGTCGCGCGCCGCTCTCAGCCGGGCGCACCGCAGCAGGCACGTTCGATCCCCGCTACGGCGGGTCACCGCGCCGCCCCGCCTTCCCTAAGTCGCTCGCCAGAGAGAAGGAGATGGGCTGTGAGCAGCGTGTCGCGCTGGCGGGACTCAGGGCACCGCCCGCCTTCCGCGTTCGGAGATCTGGGCTGATGGTCGACCCGTCAGCCGGCATCGCCGACTGACGCTCGAGCGGCGACGGTCAGCCCGGCTTACGCTGGTGTCATGGCGACCGGACGGCGCCATGCCCGCGTCGAGGACGTTCACGAGTTGGCGATGGGCATGCCCCATGTCACGGTCTGGCGGGGCCCGAACGGCAACCCGGTCTACCAGGTCGGCGGCAAGTCGTTCGTGTTCTTCCGCAATCCTCGCCCCGACGCCGTCGATCCAGCCACGGGCGAACGCTACCCCGACGTGATCATGTTCTGGGTCCCGTCGGAGGCGGACAAGCTGGCGCTGGTCCAGGACGAGGCGACGCCGTTCTTCACCACCGCGCATTTCGACGGCCATCCATCGGTGCTGGCGCGCGGCAGTCGGATCGGCGATCTGACCCTGCAGGAGCTGACTGAGGTTGTCCAGGATGCCTGGCTCAGCCGAGCATCCGCCCGGCGCGCCGCAGCCTGGCTGAGCGCCAACCACATCAACCAGCATCGGTAGCCAGGCATGACCGAATCGCTAACGCTGGCATAGGCACCAGCCGCCGGCTGGCGGGGCCGAGAGGAAGGGAGCGCCGCGGGATCAGCGGCTGGAACGAGTACCGGAGGTGGGGCGCGCATGAACGGCGGGCGGGTCAACCAAGGTAGATGTCGATCTCGTCAGTGACGGACTGCAGGTAACCCACGACCTGCACCAGCTCACCGGGCTCAGAGTCCAGCACGACGACCAGCCGGAAGTTGCCTTCGGCCAGGCTGCGCGCCAGCCCGTCCCGGATATCCTCTGCATCCACCGCGTGCTGCTGATCGCGGCACGACGCCGCGGCCCAGCGAGTCACCACGCAGATTGTCACCCTGGACGCGCACGGATGGAGCATGCGGCCGGTGGCCATCCGCTACTCATGGCCCAGCGAACTGGACCTGATGGCCGCGCGGCCGGCCTCTGCCTCGCCGAACGGCACGGCGACTGGCACCGGCGGCCGTTCGATTCCGCCAGCGGTGGCCACGTATCGGTCGACCGGCGCACCTGAGGCACCCGTCGTCCCCGCGCCAGCCGAGCCAGGGCCAGTGCCGAGCGCCAGCAACGGTTCTGACTGGCGCGCAGGTCATCCCGTCGGGAGCGGCGGCGCAGACCGGCCAGCCCGAACTCGCGCCCTGACCGGCGGGTCAGCGCGCGAGCGAGGAGCAGCGTGCGCGTGGGTGGCCTAACCCATTGCTGGTCGCCCCGGACGCAGCCGGTGCGCTGTTCAATCCATCGGGACACGGCCAGGGCGGCGAACATGATCGTCAGGTGGGCTTCGATCGAGTCGCGTCTGGGTACGACCGGCCCGTGACGAGCGAAGTGATTCCTGATCGGGCCACCGAATACGGCGAACGAGTCCGCCGGCGGCTCACCGACGAGGAGACGATCTGGCTAACGACCGTCGGGCGTGACGGTGTCCCGCAGCCGAACCTGGTCGGGTTTTTCTGGGACGGCGGCGACAGCCTGCTGACCTACAACCGGACGGAGGCCAAACGGCTCGCGAACATCCGGCGGCAGCCACTGGTCTCGCTGCACTTCGACAGCGGCGTACTCGGTCCCGGTCCGCATCCACCTCACCCGCGTTCGCGGCTTCTGACGTACCAGGCACCTGGCCCGCTCGTACGTGGTGACCGGTGGCGGCCGCGGGATCGGTCGTGCGGTGGTCGAGCGGCTCCTCGGTGATGACGGTACGGGCGGCGTGGTCGCCATCGAGCTCGACCTGGCCGCGCTCGCCTGGGCCCACGACCATCCGAGTGTGATCGCGGTGACCGGCGAAAGGCGACAAGCTCCCCGGCTACACGTCCATGCTGGCGCCTGGCTTCCGTGGCCTCGATTCCTGGTCGCGCCGCGTTATCGGCGCCATCCTTGCCAATAGCTTGAATCGCCGATTACGAGCGACGGGTAATCGTATAGGCAGCGTGGGTGAACACGCGCAGATCGTGCAATTCTGGCGCCAGCAGTCTAGGCCACGTCTGCGGCCGCCGAGCGCGCTGGTGTGGCTGAGCGTTCTGGCACTGCCGTCGAGCGCTGGTTGCGCCTGAACGCGTCGTGCGGGCGTTGCCGGCCCTGGTGGCGCTGGGTTCTGGTTGCACGGGTGCTTCCGCGGCCTTGTTGATCTTGCCGGGCCTGCGCGATCCCGGCGCCTTACCGTTCCGGTCGGCGGGTTAGTGGCGTGCTGAGGCTCGGCTGACC
>WNFI01431748.1_pt1 | contig 11544 bp, 10 predicted proteins | sample 5400471 | NCBI WGS metagenome assembly WNFI01 (sample SAMN13153348, study PRJNA577476) | soil metagenome | isolation source: 100 cm saprolite on Douglas fir-dominated hillslope | place: USA:California | collected 2013-09-17
CAAGGAAGCGATTGAATTTCTCAACAGCATTCAATCCCGGCCGTACTTTGGCGAGGATTGCCCAACATTTGTGGAGCGGGCATTTGGAAGACGGCGGTTATTTGCGGACAGCCCTACCGCTCGGTGGCTCGGATTCGGTGTTCGAATCGGCGATCCGGCGCTGCCGCTTCTTCGACCTGAGGTTCGATTGGATCGGAGAGCTGAGCGCCTTCTACGAGCTTGGTCGCTTCGAACATTGCCTGACCCAATCACCTCCTGGAATGCGCCAAACGCTCGCTTCCTTTTGCATCGAATGATTTTTTTTGGAGGATTCCTGCTGACCGGACTGCTGCTTGGGCTTCTGCGGCAGAGGGGCGGAATTCAGGGAGTGAAAGGGTAAGAGGAGTCAGCCAGCAATCAATTTCCGTCTCTGATCAGCTCCTCAACGTGGATTCAACTCGGGAGCTATTTCTTCTCGGGTCGAAAAGCCATGAGAAAAGCGCCGGAAATCGTTAAGCAACCCACCACAATCGTATGAACTATGGATACTATTCCGAGATACGGGATCAGTTGGCGCTGCCCCTGCATTGCCGAGAGCCAGATTGCGGCACTCGCAGCGGTGAGTGTCAATCCAACCAGTGACGCGACCGCCAGGACCAGCGCTCCGAACTGCTTGAGTTTCGCGAAGGCCATAGCCCACGCAACGGCAATGAACAGTGAAAAGAACGCAGAGATGGCGTACGGCGCCAGAGCGGTGAGAATCTGATAATAGTTGCCGGTCATTGGGATTAGATATCGCTGTCCGGTCTTCCGCCAATAGAATTTCACCGGCGGTTTACTTCCAGACAAATGGCAGCAGGTTTACCCGGGGCATCTCTCCGGGCTTGCCCACGAAAGCAGGAAGGAAGACGACCCCGGCCTTTTTTACCGGCAATGAGTAAGGAGCTAGCGGACACTATCACTGTTGGCGACCAGCACTACGTTCGTGCGCGGTCGTCTCTGGCCGATGATCGGCGACACATACTTCTAAGTGGTAACACCTTTGCGATATTCGATCGTTTCGGTGACTTTCGACCGATCGGTGAATTTGGTCTGTTTCATTGCGATACGCGTTACCTCTCTACGTTTGAACTACGGGTGAACGGACTGCAGCCGCTTCTGCTAAGTTCGACGATTCGCGACGACAATGCCTTGCTCGCCGTCGATCTCACTAACCCAGAATTGCGCTGTGGAGATGAACTGATCAGACACGGAACAATTCATATCTACCGCAGTAAGTTCCTTCGGCCGGGCTGTTATTTCGAACGGATTCGGGTGGAAAATTATGGGAACGACGCGGTCCAATTGAGATTGGATTTTCAATATGGCGCTGACTTTGCTGATATCTTTGAAGTGCGAGGAGGGAGCCGGTCGCAGCGCGGCCGCCTCCTGGACGAAGTTCCGCTGGAAGGAGGGATTCAGATTCGCTACGAGGGTTTGGACAAGGTTGTTCGCGTGACCACCCTCCGGGTCTCCGGAGCCGCCACCCAGATCGTCGAGCGGGTAATTTGTTCGGTCTTGCAGCTGGAAGCGGGTGCTGTTCGAGAAATGTCGATCTCGACTGAGTGTGGCGAAAGTTCCGAAACTCCGCGCCGGCTAGCGTTCGCGGCCGCTCGTGCCGAAATGGAAAAAGAAATCGCTGCAGAAGCATCTTGCGGATGCGAAATCGTCACTGATAACGAGCAATTCAGTGAGTGGCTGAATCGATCGAAAGCTGATCTTCAGATGCTCACGAATGAGACCGGTCAGGGCTTGTACCCTTACGCTGGCGTCCCCTGGTACAGTACGGTATTTGGCCGGGACGGAATCATTACTGCCTTCCAGACGCTTTGGATGAAACCGCAGATCGCGAGAGGAGTGCTGCGGTTTCTGGCGAAGACGCAAGCCACCACGGAAAACGCTTGGAACAACGCCGAACCTGGTAAAATCGTGCACGAGATCCGCAGAAGTGAGATGGCGCAACTCGACGAAGTCCCGTTTCGCCAATACTACGGCACGGTTGACGCGACTCCGCTCTTTCTTTTTTTGGCGGCCGCGTATTTTGATCGAACCGACGATCACGCGTTTATGCGAGATCTTTGGCCCCACCTCGAAATGGGGCTGACCTGGATCGATTGTTACGGAGATGCGGACCAGGACGGGTTCGTCGAGTACTCGACCGAGTCGCGCGGATTGAGGCAGCAGGGCTGGAAAGATTCGCCCGATTCGGTTTTCCATGCGGACGGAACGTTGGCCAAGGGTCCAATCGCACTGAGCGAGGTTCAAGCTTACGTTTTCGCGGCAACGAAAGGTATGGCGATGGTTGCGCGGCGCTTGGGCAGGCCGGAAGTCGCTGAGCGCTTGGTGCGCAAAGCGGACCGGTTGCGTATCAACTTTCAGCGCGCGTTTTGGTGTGATGCCATTGGAATGTATGCCTTGGCTCTGGACGGGCAAAAGCGCCAGTGCGAGGTCCGCAGCTCCAATTCGGGCCAATGTCTCTTTAGCGGCATCGGTGATGCAGAATATACCAATCGTATTATCGAAGAGCTCGGCAAACCTGCGTTCTTCTCTGGTTGGGGGATCCGGACGATTGCCAGCTCTGAAAAAAATTTCAATCCGATGTCTTATCACAATGGCTCGATCTGGCCACATGACAATTCCCTGATCGCGTGGGGACTGGCTCAACACGCGAAGAAGGATCTCGTGCGCCGAATTCTGGCGGGACTTTTCGATGCAGCGACCGTTTTGGAGTTGCGCCGCTTGCCTGAACTTTTCTGTGGTTTTCCGCGGCGGCCGCGAGAAGCCCCAACGCTTTATCCAGTTGCTTGTTCACCTCAAGCTTGGGCGGCTGGTTCGGTGTTCCTGCTCTTGCAAAGCTGTCTCGGGTTGCACATCTCGGCCGAAAACTCGCGCATTACGTTTTATTATCCAACCTTGCCGGAAACCATTGAAAAGGTGCGCTTGAATAATCTGGCCGTCGGGAATGGATCAGCCGATTTGGTACTGACCCGAGATCGTGACGTGGTCAGCGTGGGCATTAGCAAACGAACCGGTAATATTCAGGTGGTCACGATTTGCTGATTTCGAGCTTGTAAAGCAGCTAGGGCCTCTCTGAACTGGTGCCATGAGCGGCATTCAACGGTTCGGCGTTGTTACGAGCCTTGCCTGGCTACTCGGGATGTCGGTTGGTCTCGGAGCCGGGTCCTCGCCTAGTTCATTGATCGAACCCGGATTGCGAGTCGGACAGATTCGAATCGGGGAAAGCCGTGAGGCGGTTCATCGCGGGCTAGGAGCACCAGAAGCCCAGGACGCTGCTATGGGTGGCAAGCTAACCGAAATTTGGCGTTCCGGTCCCGGGCTTGGCACTAAAGCTAATGGTCGAGAAGCAGAATTGGAGATCTTTTTCCAAGGTCCCGGAGCCGGCGGCAATCAACATAAGCCCACGGTGGTCGTTCAGATTCGGGTGACTTCATCCTATTTTAGAACCGCTTCGGGGATATCGGTGAATAGCAGCCTCGCGGAGATCAAAAAGATCTATCCACATTCTGAATCAGAAGAAGACAAGGATTGGGAGCAGAGCTTACCGCCCAGCTCGGACAAAAGCCCCAAAGAAGGTTTGGTCGACCAGGTTGCAGGAATCGCGTTTGAATTCCGAGCCGGCGCGCGCGCTAACTCGGACAAACGAGGCTATTGTCTTGCCATCCACGTTTTCCGTCCCGGCACGACTCCGCGTCCAATCGGATCGTTTGACGAATAAAGGCGACCTGGGCGATACGGGTGGGGAACCTCGAGACTATGAATGAAGCTCCAGTCGGTGAAAACGTTTCGGCCAGCGCTGGCTCTACCTTGGTCCGGCCCGGCCGGCCAATTGTCACCTATGCGGTGATTGGCCTTTGCCTTCTCATTTTCGCTTGGGCGTCCGCTGATCGAGAAGGGATGTTTCTTCATTTAGTCCAACCGATTCGCGATTTGCCATCCGGGTGGTGGGCATTGTTTTCGACCGCGCTGGTTCATATTGAAGTTTCTCACTTGGTATTTAATCTCGTCGCCTTCTTGGCTTTGGGTCAGATAGTCGAATTAACGGCCGGCAAAATTCGCTTCGCCATATTGCTTTTGCTGCTAGCCTGGATGGCGTCTTTCTCCCAGCGATATTTTGAACCATGGCCGCCTGCGATCGGTTTATCAGGCGTGGTTTACGGAGTCTTTGGGTTTATGTTAGGTGCTGCTCCGGTGAACCGTTTTTATTTGTGGTTCGTGAAGAAGAACGCCGCGATGTTAATCGGCTGGGCGATACTGTGCGTGATCCTGACTCAATTTAAGCTGCTCAATATCGCCAACGCGGCGCATTTTGGCGGTCTCATTTTCGGCGCCTTGTGTGGTCTTTATTATGGTCTGCCTCGGTTTCGCTGGGTGTTTGCGGCGTTGATCTTGGGATTTCTGGTTTGGTCAGTTGTAATTGTTTTTGGACCGTAGACTTGGCTATTGCGTTTGCCCACGTCGTCCGGCGGCTGCCCATGCGCGTCAACCTAGGATGGAGTCCGAGGCTGAAGGGGCGCATGATTTTGGTCGCATCTGGCGAGGGCGCGGGTAGGGCGCGTCTCTCCGAGACCGCCGGATCGCGGACGTAGCTGCACCCTGTCAGGCCGAGAACCGTTGCTAGAGGCAAAAGCCTTGGACCTAACGGGGCGATGGTTTGCCGGTGATCCGGCGGTCTCGGAGAGACGCGCCCTACCCGCGCCCTCGCCAGATGCGACGCCCGGGGAACAATCCAACGCCTGCCGAGGAATCGAGCTCAAGGTAGATGTTGCCTATCCTTGTTGTTTCCCGGGAGCCGCGAGCGGCTCCCTTCCGAACCGCGAGCGTACGTCAGCACCTGATGATGATCGCCAATTTTCAAGCCCGCCATCTATTGGCTATTGGCTATTGGCTATTCTCGCGCAGCTAGTACCCGCCGTAGGGTCCATATGGCCCGTAGGGGCCGTACGGCTCGTATGGACCATATCCATTCGGATAGGCGGCTCTGTGGGAATAGGCATGCTTACGATGCGTTGTTTGGGTTCCGATTTCCTTTGAGCGGTGCGACCGTTTCGGGGAACCGCGAACTTTCGAGCTGCCAATTTTGGAATCGCTCGGTGTTGCTGATTTCCCGGTTTTTTCGGCTTGGTAGGCGTTGATAGAATTTTCCAGCTCTGGTTCCAACAGACGCATCCGAGCGCAGACGGCCAAGTAGTAAGCACGCATGAGATTTCGACGGGCGGAACCCGTTGAGGCTTTGTTGGCTCGCATGAGCAGGTTAACAACATGAGAGCTTCGCATCGCAATCGATCGAACTTCTTCAAATCGCTTTTGTGTCTTGCTATCCGTCTTGGTCTTTGGGCGCAACGGCGGTTTGACGGTTGAAGTCGAAACGACCGGCTTCTTTGTTTTGAATGGCGAATAAATGGGCGGCGTCAGACTAGACGTGGGATTCGGGAGTGCGCCGGATTCCGGAAGTAAGCTGGTCGACGGCGGATGCGGAATCTCTGGCTTCGAATTTGGTAGATCGGGTTCATCGACAATGTTGGGTGTCGCCGAAGGCGCTTGGGCCAGCGCCGCTGCCACCAAGCTGATAGTAACTAATAAAAGCTTTGCCAAAGCCTTCATCGAAATTCCAAGGGCCCAGCATCGCGGTTTTGAAAATAAGCTGCAAGCAAAACGCTGTGTCGACGTCTACTCTCAAGAATGAGAGAGGTTGAAGTGGGCTTCTGAAATAGTTATATTAGGCCCCGCGCAGACGGGCATAGGCTTAATCAAAAATGGATACACCGAGGGAGTCTCGACCGGTGGTGTGCAGGAATGCGCAAGCGCCAATGAGCAGTTCCTTCGCGCTTTATACCCGGAAGCTTTGGGTCCATGTAGCACGCACGATCTGGATTGCGGATAGGCCTCTTTTTCGGGGACTCGAATTTCTCAAGTACGGCGGATTTGTACCGCTATAGAAGGTATGCTTCCGTCGCTCATTGCTTTTTGCCTGCTTCTGCACAGCTCCAGTCCAGAACTGGCTCGCCAAGCAGCGGTCTTCCGCCAGAATCAGCTCGCGGACGCTGTACTGGCCAATGATCGACCAGCAATGCTGACTGCGATCGATGCGCACGCGAATCTCAACAGTCCGATCGTGCTCACTGCGGAACGATTGACAACTCTGGCCAGGGTGAGTACTCGCCTCGAGCACTATTTTCGCGAAGAATCCAAGGCGACACCGCTGATTTTGGCAGCTGCACTCGGTGAAAAGGAACTTTGCACGGTGCTGGTTGAACGAGGAGCCGAGCGTTTTCGAGCATCTGCTTGGGGATGGGTGCCGGCTCAATACGCCGCCAAGTGTGGATTCCCCGAATTAGCGAGCACCTTGATCGAGTCCGATCCGCTGGCGATTCATTTCAATATCAAAATAGAACTTACCCCGCAGATGGTGATCCTATACAAGGATGGTTTGGCGTTGGTAAAGGGAAGGATCTCCACCGGAAAGCCTGGGTTCGATACTCCACCCGGGCACTATCTCGTCACCGACAAGGAGCGTGAAAGGAGATCATCTATCTATAAAGTTTCGATGCCCTACTTTCTGAGACTTTCGTTCAGTGAGTACGGGATCCATGAAGGCCACGATCCGGGCCGACCGGCTAGCCACGGCTGTATTCGAGTTGCTGAAGAGAATGTCGCCAAAGCGATTTTCGACCAGACCCCTATCGGTACGCTCGTCGATATCGAATAGCAGCCCGCCGGGTTTGGATTCAAGCTGCTGGGTAGATAGTGATCCACGTGCGCAACGGACGGATTGTGTCGGCGGCCTGCTTAGTCGTGATTAACAAAAACATGCCTGCCATGTTGAACGGTCCAGTATCCGCGGTGGTGATTCCACCAACCATAGCGGTGCACGCGCCAATAACCGTGATCCCAATTGCGGCTCGGATGCGGGAAATTAGGACGAGGGAAATGCGGATGCGGAAAATTTGAATTTGCAGAATGGGAGACGAATACGGCTCGAGGCGGCGCCGGTGGCGGAGCGCACAATCCGGTACCTAACGATGCGGTACCTAATAATGCTAGGGCCAGGAGGAGCGTTTTCATCTGCAATTAATCAATTATGACGCATAACGACCTTTAGCTATTCGATTTGCGGCCCAGCCTATATCATCCATCGCCGTGCAATTACCCGAGCTTCTGTTTGGTGTCGCAACATCAGATCATCAATTTGAGAGCTTCGATCCCGAGCGACCCGACTATCGCGATGTTTGGGAACAACAGCAAAAACAAACCCCTCGGGGCAGAGCCACCGATTTTTGGAATCGTTATCCGGAGGACGTTGAGTTAGCCCGTAACCTGGGCTGCAAGCTTTTTCGATTTTCGGTTGCTTGGTCGCGGGTCGAGCCGAAGCCGGGCGAATGGGACGAAGCGGCGTTGCAGCATTACCGTTCGGTTGCTCTTGAGATTCGCAACGCCGGGATGATGCCCCTGGTGACGCTCCACCATTTCACCTGGCCAATCCACGTCGAGGAAAGAGGAGGAATGACGTCAGCGGATTTTCCTCATTGGTACGCGGCATACGCGACCAAAGTGGCGAACTGTCTCGGCGACTTGGTACCGTATTGGATCACTTTTAATGAACCCAATCTGCTGGTTTACGGGTACGTGAAGCCATGGTGGCAACCATTCTTTCTCGTGCCGCCAGGTACCGCGGTCGGGACGAGTTTGGCCGGTCAACTCGACAGCTCGGTGCAACTGATTCGAAACCTGTTTCTTAGCCACCGATCAGCGCGCGAAATCATTCAGACCAAAAATCCGCAAGCAAAAGTTGGAGCTAATCCATTCGTTCTCGGACTCCCGGTTTTGCTCCAGTACTTCATCGATTGGTTGGCGAGTCGGATGCGGGACAGATCATCCTTCCACCGAAATAACCGGCGGATATCGGAACAAGCGATACTGGCCCGTACACCGGTCGACCTGGTCATAGCGCGTTTTACGCCGACTCCCGGTCGCCGGAGCCGAGTCGCGTTCTCTGAAGTGTATGCGGAGGGAGCGCAGCGGTTGGTCGTGCAAAAAGCGGGCAGTATCGCCGGTGCTGACGAGCTCAATGGAAAATTGGTGGGAGTCGTGAGCGGATCCACCGCCCGTAAAAACGTTTTAAGTCGTGCTCCGGCTACAAGGTTAGTGACTTTCCAGACCCATCGTCTCGGCCTCGAAGCTCTCGCGGCTGGACAGATCGAAGGATTTATTGCCGATGATACATGCGTTCCCTGCCTATCAGATTTTCCGAACTTGGAAATGCGTGGTGATCCTCTCGCTCGATCGCTGTACGCAGTGGGTGTGGCGCGAGGCAATCCTGACCTTTTGAATATCGTGAATGCGGTGTTAGCAAAACAGCCTACGCCGTCGATCCAACATCCGACTGGAAGCGAACTGGTAAAACGCATTCGCGACCGCGGTTATCTGCGCGTCGGTATAAGCCATGACTCGAGCGCCGGAGCGCCCGACGAAGTCAGTCAGCAAGAACTCGATCTGGCTGCAAAACTCGCCCTTCGGCTTTTTGGGAATTCCGAAAATGTCCGATTTGAAAAGCTTAACTTTGATGAGCGAGTAGCTTCCCTCTCGACACCCGCACGATTTCTCGAGCCGCTGCTCAAGCCTCTGACCGTTGTTGGCACTGTTATCAACAGCAATTGGTGGCATTTAGGAATGGCCGGTAAACTTCCGGAGTTTTTGTGTCCCGCTGAATGTGTTGATACCCAGGACTTCGTCGGCCTGGACTACTATTGGGGAATCAGCACCCTCGAATGGCATCGCATGGATCAACTGATTGATGCTTCCTTAAGCAATTTCTTCGGCGCTCCGGTCGATCCGCCAGGTTTGTTGCGAGTGCTGCGACGGCTCCAGCATTGGTTTCCCGAGAAAGAAATTTTGATCATCGAGAATGGTTGCATTGAATCAGCCGACGGATTCACTCGACCCCAATATTTAAACTCTCACCTCGACCAATTGAAGCAAGCTCGGGCTCTGGGAATCCCTGTTCGTGGTTATATTTGTTGGAGTATTACCTCGAACCGAGAGTGGGGACTGAAATTCGATGCCAACAGCGATTTCGGCTTGTACCACATTGACCTGGACACCGACCCAGCATTGACCCGGAAACCAACAGAATCTGTCACGGTGTATCAGGAAGCGATCCGCGCGATGAGTGAATCCTAGGGCGGTAGGGCCAAAGCCACGCCCGCACCCGCTACGCGAAAGCGTCGCGGGCGGGCCTGATTCGGTCTAAGCTGAACCGGCCTGAGCCATCGCTGGCTTTGGCCAGACGCATTGCTCCGTCTGATCTTAGGGACCGAATCGAAACATGGCTCAAACCCGGCACACGGGGATGCAAAAAGAAAGAGCGCGGCCACGAAGGGCACAATCATTGGTCTTTCCAAATGCGCCATTCCGCATCCCACCGTGATGGTGCAAAAACAAAACTGGTGCTGCCGCAGTCATTGGGTCTGACTGCAGACAGTACCAGTTGAGTCCGGCTTTGGGGATCGAGAATTTTTGGCCCTTTGTGTTCTATGCGGCTAGAATGTCGCAAGAAACCGGTACCACCGGCCGCTACGTTTAAGCTAATTCGAAGGTTTCTGTCCGGAACCTCCCCATTTTTTCTTCTCTTCAGCGCCGCCCCATTTCTTTTTTTCTTCGGCACCCCCCCACTTTTCGTGAGAACGGCGAACCGGGTGGTAGGCGTATCGACTGACCGGTACCGGGCGAACGAGATTCCCATCGTCGAGCACCGCGGCATAAAAAGTCTGCACGCTGCCGGCGACGTTCCCGCTCATTTGCACCAGGTAATAAGGAACCGGGCCGTTTACCCGTTCAACGTGGTCGACCTTGATAAAGGTGGCGTTGTAAAAACCACCCGGAACTTTTCCACCAAGAATCGTCAACGAGTTCGGATAGTTATCAAATTTATCCTTGTCTTCCAATCCACCCGCCCAACCAACCGCAGCGACTTCAGCCGAACCGGCTTTAGCGCTAACGCTAAGAGCATCTTTGCATTCATCGACCTTATCCTAACATCCGTTGAGCAGATGAAAAGCCGCAGGAACAAGATTAATAGCCGCTGCGCCTGCCGGTTCGCTCTGAAAATCCCGACCTCCTCGAGCGATTAGAGAGCGAGAACTCTCGGTCCAAGGCGTAAATACTTAAGGTGGAGCAGTCAATGATGTTTGCTATGGCCAGGGCCTAGGGATTAGTCGGACCGGAGCGGGTTTCGTTCGGTAGCGGCGACTAGCCTGTCCGACATAGTCTGTGGCTTTCACGTGGCGGGCTGTTGCATTGAGACGACGTCGGATCCCGCTACGCACCTGGTTTGATGCTTCTCAGGCACTGGAACGAAGCGACTGATGGAACCCCCGACCAGAAAGCGCAGTCGCCACCGTACATGCCCAGGATTGCGCGCAATGATACCTCATCAGCAGCCACAGGGTGGCGACTGCGCTTTCTGGTGAGCTCGATCAGTTGCTTCGTTCAATCTTATCAGACGCTTCGCGGGATCCGACCTCGTCTCAATGCAACAGCCCGCCACGTGAAAGCCACAGACTATGTCGGACAGGCTAGTGGCCGCTAACGAAACCGATTTCAAAGCCAGAGATCTGCCGTACGGACGATGCTCCCGAAAAGGCAGATCAACCTGGGCGGTCCCGCCTTAAGTTGACGCGCATGGGCGGCGCCTGGATCGCGGCTAGTTCTGTGCCGTGGCTCTTCGCCGTGTCGCTCAACGGCACGTTTTGCCCTACCTTCAAGAATGAAAGTGCGAGATAAAGGGCCCAAGGATCAGCCATGGATCGAGGCGCTCCTGAATGAGCGATGGGGAGGAGGGGGAAAGGTTATCGTCCATGGTGAGGTTTTTGATGCCAGGTGTTTGCCTGGTCTAATTGCCGGCGAGCGGGTGGGTCTGGCAACTTTTCAGATCCGACGCGTCAAGCACATGGCTGTGGCGGAGCTTGTTACGCTGGATGCGATCACGGCCGGACAAGGCGTGGGAACGGCTCTGATCGAAGCACTTCTTTCCAGATTACGCGCCGAAGGGGTAGAGATCTTACGAGTAACGACTACGAACGACAATCTTAACGCTTTGCGTTTTTATCAGCGGCGGGGCTTTCGGATAAGAGAGGTGCGCCCCGGAGCAGTGGATGACGCGCGTCGCTTAAAACCGTCGATCTCAATGGTAGGCGAATATGGTATCCCAATCCGGGACGAGATCGAACTTGAGTGCCGAGTTCAAAAATGAATAGCGTTCGCGCCTCTCACCTCACTCACCTCTCACCTCTCACTCTTTCCGCGCCCCCTCAATCCGCCGCACGGACAATCTCCACTAATCTCTCACTCACGAGCCTTTGCACCGCTTGTGCGACGCCTTCTTCGTCGTTCGTTCCCGTAACCCACTTGGCCGCGGATTTGACGGTCTCCGATGCATTACCCATGGCAATGCCGAGGCCGACTTCCTTCAACATTTCCAGATCGTTCAATCCGTCGCCGACGGCTGCA
>WNFI01172606.1_pt1 | contig 11543 bp, 9 predicted proteins | sample 5400471 | NCBI WGS metagenome assembly WNFI01 (sample SAMN13153348, study PRJNA577476) | soil metagenome | isolation source: 100 cm saprolite on Douglas fir-dominated hillslope | place: USA:California | collected 2013-09-17
ACGCTCACCGAAACCTCCACCTCGGGCGGCTTGTCGCCGGTGAATTTCGGCTGGTTGGGCTGCACCGTCACGCTTTCGATCTTGGGCGTAGCGAACGCCGTCGCGGCGACGCCAAGCGCGAGCACCAGGAATATTTTTCGAGTCACGGGCTACCTCCTTGCTCGAAGAGTGTAATGCTCTCGACGTGCGCCGTGTGCGGAAACATGTTGACTACGCCCGCGGCGGCGAGCCGGTAGCCCTGCGTGTGAACTAATACACCCGCGTCGCGCGCGAGCGTCGCCGTATCGCAGGACACATAGACAATGCGCTGCGCGGCCAGCGGCATTTTCACTATTTCAATCGCCCCTTGCCGCGGCGGATCGATGAGCAGCTTGTCGAAGCGGCCGTAGGGCGCGAGATTCGGCGCGAAGAGATCCATCGTCTCGAATTGCGCGACGAGGCCGTTGGCGGCCGCGTTCTGCCGCGCGCGCTCGACGAGCTCCTCGCTGCCCTCGAAACCGATGACCTCCGCGCCCCGGCGGGCGATGGGTAGCGAGAAGTTGCCGAGGCCGCAGAACAGGTCGGCGATGCGCTCGCCCGGCTGCGGATCGAGCAGCTCGATGGCGCGCGCGACGAGCAGGCGGTTGCCGGCGTGGTTCACCTGCGTGAAATCGGTCGGCCGGAAGCGCAGCCGCACGCCGAAGTCCGGCAGCGCATAGTACAGATCGCTCTGTGGCGGCTCGAAAGGTTGCGCGGTCTCGGGACCCCCGGGCTGGAGCCAGAGATGGATGCCGTGCTCGTGCGCGAAGGCGCGCAGCTGCGCTTGATCCTCATCGGTGAGCGGCTCGAGGTGGCGCAGCACCAGCGCTGCCGCGTTGTCGCCCACCGCGATCTCGACCTGCGGCAGGCGGCTGTGCACCGAAAGTCTTCCGATCAAGGCCCGCAGCGGATCGAGGAGCCGCGACATGCGTTCGGGCAGCACCGGGCATTCGTGCATGTCGGCCACGTAGGTCGAGCGGCGCTCGCGGAAGCCGACCATCACCCCCTTTTTCTGCACGTTGCGCACCGACAGTCGCGCGCGGTGGCGGTAACCCCATTCCTCGCCGCTGATCATCGGCAGGACGCGCTCGGGCGCCACTCTTCCGATGCGCGCCAGGTTCTGCAGCAGCCCGTCCTGCTTGGCGGCCATCTGCGTGGCAAGGTCGGCGTGCTGCGTGGCGCAGCCGCCGCAGACGCCGAAGTGCGGGCAGCGCGGCGTTCGGCGGCCGGGCGACTCGTTCAGCAGGCGGCTGGCGCGGCCGAGGTCGAAGCGCCGCCCGCCGGTCATGATCTGCACGGCCGCGCGTTCCCCCGGGAGCGCGCCTTCGACGAACACCACCTTGCCGTCGGGCGCGCGCGCGACGCCGCGGCCTTCCGCGTCGAGCCCCTCGATGTCGAGGATCAGTTCTTCCAGAGCGACAGGAATTCCCGCCAGTGCGGCTGATTCTGCTTTTCCATGAACGCGCGCAACAGCGCCGTCTCGCGCTCGTACTGCTCGCGGGAGAGCGCGCAGCGCATCAGCTGGAAGCGCAGATACAGGAGATAGGTGTTGGCGCAGTCGGTCTCACAATAGTCGCGGATCGGGCCGATCTCGCCGCGACGGTACGCCTCCCACACGCCGCCACCGCCGACGCCGAGCTTGCCGGGAAAGCCGGCCAGCCGCGCCAGCTCATCGAGCGGCGAGCCGCGGCCGCCATAGAGCGAGAGCACATCCATGAGGTCGAGATGCCGGTCGTGGAAGCGGTTGATGTAGTTCGACCACTTCGCGTCCTTGTTGTCCTGGCCGGTGTCCCAGAAGCACGCGGCCGACACGCCGTGGATCAGCCCCCGCGCGACCAGCACGGGCAGGTCGAAGTTGCGCCCGTTCCACGACACGATTTGTGGCGTGTACTTGTTGAGCCCGTCGAAGAAGCGCTGGATCGCCGCCGCTTCATTCGCCTCGGGCTCGCCGATCGAGAAGATCCACACCTCGTCGTCCTGCCGCAGCAGGCACGAGATGACGAGCACGCGCTGGAGGTGCGGCGGCAGGAAATCGTTGCCGCTCACCGCGCGGCGCTTCTGGAAGGCGACTTCCGCCACCTCCGCGTCGGGCAGGTCGTCGGGCAGGCTGTAGAGATGGCGGATCCCGGCGCAGTCCGGGATGGTCTCGATGTCGAAAGCGAGGACGGGTGTCACTAGTCGGGGAACACGCCCGTGGTGAGATAGCGGTCGCCGCGGTCGCAGACGATGCTGACGATCATCGCGTTCTTCAGCTCCTTCGAGACGCGCAGCGCCACGTGCATCGCACCGCCGGACGAGATGCCGGCGAAGATGCCTTCCTCGCGCGCGAGGCGCCGGGTCATCTCTTCCGCTTCGGCCTGGCTCACCGACTCGATGCGGTCGACGCGCTTCTTGTCGTAGATCTTCGGCAGATAGGCTTCCGGCCACTTGCGGATGCCGGGAATCTGCGAGCCCTCCTGGGGCTGGCAGCCGATGATCTCGATCTTCGGGTTCTTCTCCTTGAAGAAGCGCGAACAGCCCATGATCGTGCCGGTGGTGCCCATGCTGGAAACAAAATGCGTGAGGCGTCCCTCGGTGTCGCGCCAGATCTCGGGCCCGGTCGTCTCGTAATGCACCCGCGGATTGTCGGGATTGGCGAACTGGTCGAGCATCGTGCCCTTGCCCTCGCGCACCATGCGCTCGGCGAGATCGCGCGCCGCCTCCATGCCGCCCTTCTGTGGCGTGAGGACGATCTCGGCGCCGAAGGCGTGCATGGTCTGGCGCCGCTCGGCCGAGAGGTGCTCGGGCATGATCAGGATCATCTTGTAGCCGCGCGTCGCCGCCGCCATGGCGAGGGCGATGCCGGTGTTGCCTGAGGTCGGCTCGATCAGCGTGTCGCCACGCTTGATGCGCCCGCGCTCTTCCGCATGCAGGATCATCGAGATCGCCGGGCGGTCCTTCACCGAACCCGCCGGGTTGTTGCCCTCGAGCTTTGCGAGGATCACATTCCTGTTCTTCGCGTTGTCGGGGCCGGGCAGCCGCTGCAGCCGCACCAGCGGCGTATTGCCGATGAAGTCTTCGAGCGTCTTCTTCATTGGCCCTGCAGCTGCTTCACGTAGGCGGAGACGCCCTGCTCCACGGTCATGAACTCGCCGGGATAGCCGGCGGCGCGAAGCCTGGAGAGGTCGGCCTCGGTGAAGCTCTGGTACTTGCCGACGAGTGCCGGCGGAAACGGGATGTACTCGATCAACCCCTTGGCGACGACATCCTGCAGCGTCGCCTGGGTGCCGTGCACCGAATTGACCACCGCGACGGCGACGCGGTTGAAGCTCTGCGCGCGACCGGTGCCGCAGTTGAATACGCCCGACACGCTGCGGCGCTCGAGGAACCAGAGGTTCACCGCGACCACGTCGTCGACATGGATGAAGTCGCGCCGCTGCTCGCCGTCGCGATAGCCGTCCGATCCGACGAAGAGCTTGACCTTCCCTTCGCTCAGCAGCTGGTGGTAGGCATGCAGCGCCACCGACGCCATGCGACCCTTGTGCGCCTCGTTCGGTCCGTAGACGTTGAAATAGCGCAGTCCCACGAGCTGCGCGCTCGCTTCGGGTAGGCGGGCGCGCACCAGCTGGTCGAAGAGGAACTTGGAGTAGCCGTAGATGTTGAGCGGCCGCTCGCACGCGCGCTCCTCGCGGTAATCGGGCCCGCGGCCGTAGACCGCCGCCGACGAGGCATAGAGCAGCGGCACTTCCTCGTCCTGGCACCACTCGAGGAGCCGCCTCGAGTAGGCGTAGTTGTTCTCCATCATGAAGCGCCCGTCGGTCTCCATCGTGTCGGAGCAGGCGCCCTGGTGCAGGACCGCCTCGACCGAGCCTTCGAGCGCCTCCAGGCGCGCCGGCAGCTCGGCCTGATCGACGTAGTCCGCGATCTCGCAGGCGGCGAGGTTCCTGAACTTGTCGGCGTGCGCGAGGTTGTCGACCGCGATGATCTCGCTGATGCCGCGGCGGTTGAGGCCCTCGACCAGCTTCGCGCCGATGAACCCGGCCGCGCCGGTGACGATGTAGTACATCATTTGCCGCTCATTTTCCAAACATCTCTTGGTACGTGGCGACCGCGGTGCCCAGCTTGCCGACCACGATGCCGGCGGCGCGGTTCGCCGCCCTGACCGCGGCTTCGAGTTTCGCCCCGGCGGCGAGCATCACGGCAAGTGCGGCGATGACGGTGTCGCCCGCGCCCGTGACGTCGAATACCTCGCGCGCCTCGGTCTTGATGTGCAGCTTGCGGCCAGGGCGAAAGAGCGTCATGCCCTCGTTGCCACGCGTGACGAGCAACGCCTCCAGGCCCAGCTGGTGGCGCAGCCCTTCGGCGCGACGCGAGAAGTCGGCCTCGTCGTGCCAGGTGCCGACCACCTCCCGCAGCTCGGCGCGGTTCGGCGTGATGACCGAGGCGCCGCGATAGCGCGAGTAATCGTCGCCCTTCGGATCGACCAGCACGCGTTTCTTGGCGCGCCGCGCGAGCTGGATCATCTGCCCGATGTGCGTCATGCCGCCCTTGCCGTAATCGGAGAGGATCACCACGTCGCACCCGGGCAGCGCGGCACGGTACTGCGTCAGCTTCGAAGCGAGGACCTCGCGCGAAGGGGCACGCTCGAAATCCAGGCGCAGAAGCTGCTGCTGGCGGCCGATCACTCGCAGCTTCTCGGTCGTGCGGATCGAGCGGTCGCGATGCAGCTGGGCGTCGACGCCGTTCTTCTTCAGCAGCCGCTCGAGCTTGCGGCCGGCATCGTCGTTGCCGACCACCGAGAGGAGCGTCGTCTTCGCGCGCAGCGCGGCACAGTTATGCGCGACGTTCGCCGCGCCGCCGAGGCGCAGGTCCTCGCGCTTTTCATTGACCAGCACGACCGGGACCGGCGCCTCCGGCGAAATCCTCGACACGTCGCCATACCAGTAGCGGTCGAGCATCACATCGCCGACCACCAGCACGCGCGCCTTGGAGGTGTCTATGACTTTCTCCCCGATGGCGAGCGCATCGGCGCCCTGCAGCGCGTCCATCGCATTCGGCACGATGGTGACGGCGGCGCTCTGCGCAAAGATCTTCTTCGCTTCCGTACCGGCCGCCGGGTCATACGCGCGCACCTTCGCGCCGGCGGCCATGAGGTCATCGATCAGGGCGAGGCTCGGCGCCTCGCGCATGTCGTCGGTATTGGCCTTGAACGCCAGGCCCCACAGCGCGATGCACTTGTCGCGCAGCTGGTTCGCGAAGCGATCGCGGATCTTGAAGCCAAGCACATGCTTCTGCGCTTCGTTGACCTCCTCGACCGCATGCACCACGCGCAGCCGCTTGCCCGCGTCCTGCGCGGTGCGCTGCAGCGCCTTCACGTCCTTCGGGAAGCAGGAGCCACCGAAGCCCGCGCCCGGATAGAGGAACTGGTAGCCGATGCGCGGATCGGAGCCGATACCGCGGCGCACTTCCTCGATGTCGGCGCCGATCGACTCGGCGAGGTTGGCGATCTCGTTCATGAACGAGATGCGCGTGGCAAGCATGGCGTTCGCCGCGTACTTGGTGAGCTCCGCCGAGCGCACGCTCATCACGATGATGCGCTCGCGGTTGCGCTGGAACGGCGCGTACAGGCTGCGCAGCATGGCGATGGCACGGGGGTCGTCCGCGCCGATGATGATGCGGTCGGGCCGCATGAAGTCCTCGACCGCCGCACCCTCCTTCAGGAACTCGGGGTTCGACACCACGGTGAAGTCGCTGCCGGCATGGCGCTTCTTCTGCTCCTCGATGATCGCCTGCTTCACCTTGTCGGCGGTACCCACCGGCACGGTGGATTTCGTCGCCACCACCTTGTAGCCGTCCATGTGGCGGCCGATGGAGCGTGCCGCCGCGACCACGTGCTGCAGGTCCGCCGAGCCGTCCTCGCCCGGCGGCGTGCCCACCGCGATGAGCTGCAGCTCGCCGTGCGCCACGCTCGCGGCCACGTCGGTCGAGAAGCGCAGGCGGCCCGCCGCCTCGTTGCGCTTGACGATCGCCTCGAGCCCCGGCTCGAAGATCGGGATCTCGCCGCGGTTCAGGCGCGCGATCTTCCCCTCGTCGAGATCGAGGCAGAAGACGTGGTTCCCCGCGTCGGCGAGGCAGGCCCCCGTGACCAGGCCGACATAACCGGTTCCGATGAGGGTGACATTCATGGCGTCAGCTCGAATTCCTCAGTGCGCCGCGGCGGATAGGTCTCCCAGCCGCCGCAGCCGGGACAGCGCCAGTAGAACTGGCGCGCCTTGAAGCCGCAGGTTTCGCAGCGATAGCGCGCCAGGCGCCGCGTGTGGCCGTGCACGAGATTGCGCACCAGCTCGAGGTCGCGGCGCTTGTCGGGCGAGGTGGCGGCGATGACCTGCGCCTCGAGCCAGCGGTCCAGGCCGAGGAGCGTCGGATTGCGCCGCAGCTCGTCGCGCATCAGCTTGTAGGCCTCTTCGTGGCCCTTCGCTTCAAGCGTCTGCTGGAAGACGATGTCCAGCAGATCGAGCGACGGATAGCGCTCGAGGTAATCCGCGAGCAGGCGCAGACCCTCGTCCGCGCGCCCCGCCCCGCGGTACGCGTCGTACAGGCGCTGGGCGGCGAGCGCGAGGTACGACGGGTTCTGCGACTCGATGCGCTTCCACTCCTCGATCGCGCGGTCGACGCGGCCGGCATCTTTCTCCAGGTCGCCGAGCTGCAGGCTCGCGCGCACGCACTTGCGGTTGGCGTCCAGCGCGGCCTCGAGGTGCTTGCGCGCCGAGTCGGGCCGCGACTGCGCGGCCTCCGAGGCGGCGAGCTCGCAGTAGTACTGCGCGAGCTCACGCGGATCGGCGTCGACCTGCCTCGTCATGTCGATCGCGCGGTTCCAGTCCTTCTCCTGCTCGTAGATTTCCAGCAGATGGGCGCGCGCCGCCGCCGCCTGCGGGCTTTTCTCGAGCTTCTTGAAGACCTCCTCGGCGCGATCGAGGATCCCGGCCTTGAGGTAGTCCTGGCCGAGCTCGGCCAGCGCGATCACACGCTGGTCGTCGGCGAGGTCGGCGCGTTCCAGCAGGTTCTGGTGCATGCGGATGGCGCGGTCATACTCGCCGCGCCGGCGGAACAGGCTGCCGAGGGCGAAGTGCAGCTCGATGGTCTCCGGGTCGACCTTGACCACCTCGATGAACGCCTCGATCGCCTTGTCGGGCTGTTCGTTCAGCAGGAAGTTGAGTCCCTTGAAGTAGGAGCGCGGCAGCGAACGCGACTCGTGGCGCCGCTGGCGAAGCAGCGGCACGATGAGCGCCAGCACGCCGAACAGCGCGCCCGCGGCGAAGAAAGCGAAGAGCAGCACGACGAGCGGCGGCTGCCAGGCGAGGTCGAAGTAGAAGCGCAGCGTGACCGGATCGGCGTTCTTTGCCGCGAACGCGACAAGCAACACGAAAACGATGAGGCGGATCGCCCAGGTGACGACGCGCACCCGGGACCTTTATCTGACAGGCTGCGAAGCCCGCTCCTGCGAGGCGGCCGGCGCATCGGCCTGCGCGCCGTCGACGCGCTCGCGCAGCTCCTTGCCCGCCTTGAAATGCGGCACGTATTTCTCCGGCACGTGCACCTTCTCGCCGGACTTCGGGTTGCGGCCGGTGCGCGGCGGCCGGTAATTGAGCCCGAAGCTGCCGAAGCCGCGGATCTCGATGCGGTGCCCGCTGAGCAGGCTCTGCGTCATCGCATCGAGGATCATCTTCACGGCGTACTCGGCGTCCTTCGCCACCAGCTGCGGATAGCGCTGGGCGAGACGCGCGATCAGTTCCGACTTGGTCATCGAACCATCCCCCCTGTGCGTCCCTTTTCCGTCTTCGCCGTTCGCCGGGCGCCTACTTCTCGGAGCCGCCCTTGTCCTTGTCGAGCTTCGCCCGCAGCAACGCGCCCAGGTTGGTCGCGCCGGCGCTCGCCGCCGCGTTCTCGGTGCGCAGCTGCTTCATCGCGTCGGTCTCCTCGGAGAGGTCCTTTGCCTTGACCGAGAGGTTGATCGAGCGGTTCTTGCGGTCGACGTTGATGATCATGGCCTGCACCGTATCGCCTTCCTTCAGGTGCTTGGTCAGGTCGTCGATGCGGTCGCGCGCGAACTCGGAAGCACGCAGGTAGCCCTCGACGCCGCCGATGTCGACCACCGCGCCTTTGGCGTCGACCGACTTCACGCTGCCGGAGACGATGCTGTTCTTCTCGTGGCTGGCGATGAAGTTGGTGAACGGATCGCCTTCGAGCTGCTTCACGCCGAGCGAGATGCGCTCGCGCTCGACATCGATCGACAGCACCACCGCTTCCAGCTCCTCGCCCTTCTTGAAGTTCTTGACGGCCTCTTCGCCCGCCGCCGACCAGGAGAGATCCGACAGATGCACCAGCCCGTCGATGCCGCCGGGCAGGCCGACGAACACCCCGAAGTCGGTGATCGACTTGATCTGTCCCTTGACCTTGTCGCCCTTCTTGTACTCGCGGGCGAAGTCTTCCCACGGGTTCGGCAGGCACTGCTTCATGCCGAGCGAGATGCGACGGCGCTCCTCGTCGATCTCGAGGATCATCACCTCGACCTCGTCGCCCACCTGCACCACCTTCGACGGATGGACGTTCTTGTTGGTCCAGTCCATCTCGGAGACGTGCACCAGCCCCTCGATGCCGCTCTCGACTTCGACGAATGCGCCGTAGTCGGTGAGGTTGGTGACTTTGCCGAAGAGGCGCGTGCCCTGCGGGTAGCGGCGCCCAATGCCGACCCAGGGATCTTCGCCGAGCTGCTTCAGGCCGAGCGACACGCGGTTCTTCTCCGCATCGAACTTCAGCACCTTCGCGGTCACTTCATCGCCGACGTTCAGAACTTCCGAGGGATGCTTCACGCGGCGCCAGGCGAGGTCGGTGATGTGCAGCAGGCCATCGATGCCGCCGAGATCCACGAACGCACCGTAGTCGGTGATGTTCTTGACGATGCCCTTGACGGTAGCGCCTTCCTGCAGCGAGGCGAGCAGCTGCTCGCGCTCGGCGCCCGCGGTCTCTTCAAGCACGGCGCGGCGCGACACGACCACGTTGTTGCGCTTGCGGTCGAGCTTGATGACCTTGAAATCCATTTCCTTGCCTTCGTACGGCGTGGTGTCCTTCACCGGACGCAGGTCGACGAGCGAGCCCGGCAGGAACGCGCGGATGCCCTTCGTCATGACGGTGAGGCCGCCCTTCACCTTGCCGGTGATGACGCCCTTCACCTTCTCGCCGTTCTCGAGCGACTTCTCGAGCTCGAGCCAGGCTGCCATGCGCTTCGCCTTGTCGCGCGACAGGCGCGTGGCGCCGAAGCCATCTTCCAGCGCCTCGATCGAAACGCTGACGAAATCTCCGGTCTTCACGTCCACCTGGCCGGCGTCGTTCTTGAACTCTTCGGCCGGGATGATGCTTTCGGACTTCAGCCCCGCGTTGACCACCACCCAGTTCTCGTCGACCGAGAGCACCTCGGCAGTGATCACCTCGCCGACGCGCATTTCCTTGCGGGTCAGGCTCTCCTCGAAGAGCGCGGCGAACGATTCGCCGCCCGAGACCTGCGCGGATTTGGGCGACGACTTCTGGGACTGCGTTGCTGGGGAAATGCTAGCCATTAAGAAAAAACCTTTTCCTATCCGCGCCTTCCGTTAGAAGAAGGCGGCGGGTCACGTTGAACACACGGGCTCGCTTCAGGCGGGCCCACCCAGTTTCCTCTCCCGGCACCAGCCGACGATTCGCTCGACCACTTCGTCGATCGAAAGTGCCGTGGAATCGAGCACTTGCGAATCGGGCGCCGGAACCAGCGGCGCGACCGCCCGCTTGGCGTCGCGCTCGTCCCGGTCACGGAGATCGCGGGAAAGGGCGCGAAGATTAGCATCGATTCCTTTTTCTATCAACTGCTTATAGCGCCGTTCGGCCCGTATTTCGGGGGTCGCTGTCAAGAACACCTTGAGCTCGGCATCCGGGAACACCACGGTCCCCATATCCCGGCCGTCAGCGACCAGGCCCGGGGGCCGCCGAAACGCCCGCTGGCGCCTGAGCAGCGCATAGCGGAGCTTGGGCACCTTGGCCACCTCCGAGGCACGGATGCCGACCGGCTCGCTGCGGATCTTCTCGGTCACCGTTTCGTCGCCGAGCACGATCTCCCCATCCTCGAACACGACGTCCATCTCTTCGGCGAGCTCGGCGAGCCGCCCGTCCTCGACGGTGTCCTCACGCAGAGACATGAGCGCGACGAGGCGGTAGAGCGCTCCGCTCTCCAGGTAATGGAAGCCCAGGCGCTTCGCGACGCGACTCGCGATCGTGCCTTTGCCCGAAGCCGACGGCCCGTCGATGGCGATGACCGGCGCCGTCACGCGCGGATTCTCTCCAGCTGCGCGAAGTAATGGGGGAACGTCTTCGCCACGCATTGCGGGTCCCTGATCTTCACCGGCGTACCGCCGATCGCGACCAGCGAGAAGCTCATCGCCATCCGGTGATCGTCGTACGTATCGATCTCTGCGGGGCTCAACTTCCCCGGCGTGATCCGGAGGTAATCGGCTCCCTCTTCCACGGTCGCGCCGAGTTTGCGCAGCTCGGTCGCCATCGCCGCCAGGCGGTCGGTTTCCTTCACGCGCCAGCTCGCGATGTTGCGCAGCGTGCTCGTGCCGTCGGCAAAGAGCGCGAGTACCGCCGCAGTCATCGCCGCGTCTGGAATGTGGTTGAGGTCCATGTCGATCGCACGCAGCCTGCCGCGCCCGCTGCATTCGATCCAGCCTTCGCCCATGCGCACCTTGGCGCCCATGTTCTCGAGCACCTCGGTAAAACGCACGTCGCCCTGGATGCTGCTGCTGCCGACGCCTTCCACCCGCACCGGCCCGCCGCCCAGCGCGCCGGCGGCGAGGAAGTAGGACGCAGACGAGGCATCGCCCTCGACGAAAATCGAGCCCGGCGATGAATACTTCCCGGCGGGCACGGCGAAGCGCGCCCAGTCGGTACGCGCCACCGATACACCGAAGCGCCGCATGACGTTCAGCGTGATCTCGACGTAGGGCTTGGAGATAAGTTCGCCCTGCACCTCGATCACTGCTGGCTTGCCGGCGAGCGGCAGGGCCATCAACAGCGCCGTGAGGAACTGCGAGGACACATCGCCGCGCACCTGCACGGGCGCTGCAACCGTGATCGGCGCCGGATGGATCGCGAGCGGCGGATAGCCGTCCGTGCAGCGATAGTCGATGCGCGCGCCGATCGAGCGCAGCGCATCGACCAGGTCGCCGATCGGCCGCTCATGCATGCGCGGCACGCCGGAGACATGGTACTCACCGCTGCTGAAGGCGAGCGCGGCAGTCAGCGGACGCAGCGCGGTGCCGGCATTGCCGAGGAAGAGATCGGCCTTCTTTTCTGGGAACGGACCGCCCGCGCCGCGTACCTTGATGCCGCCCGCGTGCTCCGTGAGTGTCACGCCAAGCCGCGCGAGCGCCTCGCGCATCACGCGCGTGTCCTCCGCGTCCAGCAGTCCTTTCACCTCGGTGTCGCCGTCGGCGAGCGAGGCGAGAAGGAGGACGCGA
>WNFI01279995.1_pt1 | contig 11543 bp, 4 predicted proteins | sample 5400471 | NCBI WGS metagenome assembly WNFI01 (sample SAMN13153348, study PRJNA577476) | soil metagenome | isolation source: 100 cm saprolite on Douglas fir-dominated hillslope | place: USA:California | collected 2013-09-17
AATTAGCAAAATCCGCCTCTAAGGAGCATGAGCTTCCTTTTCGAAAAGATGCGGGTGTACCAGAAGGGCCTGTCTTTTGCAGAAGAAGTTCTAAGATTGACTAGAACCCCTCCAAAAGACTGTGCTGACATTTGCGATCAGCTAAGAAGAGCAGCGATGTCCATTTCGGCAAACGTGGCCGAAGGGTGTGGGCGTTGGCATAGGAAAGATCGCAGGCAATTCTTTTGGATCGCTCGCGCTTCAGCAAATGAGTGCGTTGCCCATCTCCGGTTTGCAGTGACTGAAGGAATCGTTCCTGCTGAGCTTTACCCTAGACTGAAGACAGACTTGGACGTTATCTGCAAGATGCTTACCCAACTTATCGCCAATCCCGGGAAAAATAACACGGCAGACGGCGACAATGGACAATAGAAAATGGAGCTAGGAAGTTTTATTAAGAACAACCTCGCACTATTATCCATTTTCCATTTTCGCCGTTTGCCGCAAAAAATGCCCGTTCACCAGCCATCTGGCGAACGGGTCTCGTTTAAATCGGTCAATCGTTAGTGGGTGACGACTTTCTCTTGGGCCACAGTGCGAATCAGGTTTTTAATCCGCGCCACAAATAAGACGGGATCAAACGGTTTGGTGAAGAAATCATCCGCTCCCAGCTCCAGCCCCTGGACACGGTCCTGCGGTTCGGTGAAACGACCGGAGACCATGACAATGGGCGTTCGGCGGAGCAACGGATCTTTCTTCATCATCTGGCAAACCTGAAAACCCGAGACGTCCGGCAACTGCGCATCCAACACGACCAACTGTGGCTTATGCAACTGAAACATCGCCAATCCCTTTTTACCGGTGTCTGCGACTTCGCACTCGAACTCTTCAAGCGACAAGAGATCTTTGAGCGACTCCCGCATGCCGGCATCGTCGTCAATAATTAAGACGCGGGTCGTCATGACTTGTTGGTCCCCTCTCTCATACGGCCATTCCTGTAATGCGTATGCCAATCCCATGACTTAATTCTCCCAAACCTGTGTCGGTAAAACTATCAATCGAACGGCTAAATCTTCACGTCCTTTATACCCATGGCAAAATTGGGCCCTTGGTAACATATCAAGCGGCCGAAGCGACCCGCGACATAGGGAAGCGTCGTGCCTTCGGGGCGGGATGTTGCGGGAACAAAGGGGCGAGACTCGTTAAAATTACGATCGCAAGCATCCAGGCATGCCGGCTGAGGTGAACAATTTGGTCGAGCAGGACTTTAATCAGGGGACCCCGTTCATCGCGGGAGATCGTCTCCACGGTGGCAAGATGTTCGAGATCCGCTATGCGAGTTTCAAGCTGTGCGGGATCAATAGGCCGTGCTGCCAACTGGAATAGGATCGCGTCTCCTTCTCGCCGCTCATTCATCACGTCTGGCTCATGAAGGGCTTCGGCCTTTACAAGCTCTTGGCCACGTCCTTCACCTGTAAGCATAAAATTTTTACCTTTAACCGCTTTCTGCCCGTTTTCTTCGATGATCATTTTGGCCAAATCCACAATCCGCACGGGTTTCCCGGTATCCGGAACAAAGATATCGCCCGAAGAACCACGCGATACCGCTGTCAGAAGCAAGGAAGCGGCTTCGTCCCGGCGCATGTAATACCGGGTCGCTTCCGGAGATTTAATCTCGACGGCCTGGCCGTCTTGAACCTTATTAGCAAAATCTTTGAAGACGGGGCTCCCATCCCAAATATTTACGAACCGGACCGTCGTATATCGGACCGGGGTGGTGCGCAACATGTTTTGGGACATCAGTTCGCCGATGCGTTTTGTCTTTTCATAGATCCCAATGGACTGGGCGGCTTGGTAGGATGACACAAATACAAACCGTTCCACCGATGGGTTCTGCTGGATCCCGCGCAGCACTTGTTGCGTTCCGACGATGTTATTATGAATTCCTTGACGGGGGTTGGCCGCTATCAGCGGGATATCTGTATAAGCCGCTAAATGAAAAACAACCTGTGGATGCAGACCCATGACGTGTTGAATATCGTTCGGATCGGTCATATTGCCCAGGACGAAATGGATTTGGATCGGCGTCCTGCGCCCTTTTTGTTTTTGTTCAATTTCCCTTTGAACGAGCGTCAGGGATTTCTCTCCGAATCCGAAAAGAATGAGTTCTTTAATCGGAAGGTCCAGCAATTGATCAATGAGCGCCCGGGCGACGTTCCCACCCGCTCCCGTAATCAAAACCGATTTCCCAGCGAGAACTTCCGCAGCGTTATTAGGAAATTCCAAATGCCTATGCATAATGTTCGTTCGAGGATCTGCCCAGCCCATATGCTCCGGCTGTTCTAGAGACGGACGCTTGATACCTAGATCGACTAAAATTCGCCGTATACGTGAACCCGGATGCTCAACCGCCGTTAAATTACCGATGCCGAGGATAAATTGTGGAACCAAAATGGCAACTGCAACAGCATCTAGAAGAAGGTGAAGGGGGAACGACTGAGGTCCGTATGACATTAATAGGAAGGAGGTGGCAAGAGGTATGACGAGCGCCAACAACGGGGATGAAACCGCGATGGCCGCGTCCCGGGCCCGGTGCAGCCATCCCCGGTGTGTCGTCGGTTGAACAAGGGATGCTTTACAAAGGCGGCCCGGCGGGTCACTACGGTGGCGATACCGCGGAGGCCCAGGATATGGCCCACCATTTTGGCAGCATATTCATACACGTGTTTGGCCCCAGAATAATACGCCCAATAGCTGAACCACCCGCGGTTGCCGATCACTGTGTTCTGCGTTTCATCTTCATGGGCGGGTGGCCGGGCTTCGGATGTTCGCTCTTGCATGCGCAGCGCATCGACATCCGATTTGGCGCCGGCCGCCGTGTACGAGAGGCCATAATTTCGAAGATCGATAAAACCGGCATTTTTCTCGACGTCCTTCCGTGCCGCCAAATAGTGAGTTCGGGCGGCGTCCGGCGCTTGTTGCGGTCGGCCCTCTTTTTCCCATTGGGCATGGGCGCGTTTTTCGGCGGCCAAATGAACCGCATGTTCAAGCCGGACGATATCTCCCCATTCGGATATGTCATGAATGCCGAGCAACCGAGGATGCATGCTGACCAGGACGCGGTACAAGGCTTGTTCGTAAGGCATCTGGCGCACTTGATCGAAAGGGACCTCCTTTAAAATCTGATCTAACATCAAGGTGAAGCGGTCCTGATGTAACTCTTTAATCATCCGTTCAATCCCGCCCAGGACCGTTGCCCCCGGCGTTCTGATCGAAGAAGCGGTCATCAGCTCAAATATATGAAGCGCGGTCATTCGCACCTCGCGGTTAGAAGTCAGCGTTAAGCGGGCGGAAGGAGGGTCAAGGTGTGAAATAAGGTCCGAGATGAGTTGAATGGAATCCCGACTAGAAAGACTTCCGGCCTGCTCGTATATAGGTTCTATCGCGCGCACCGTTTTTTCGAGAGCCTCATCCGAAATCGGCAGGCTATAGACGATGCGGATCAATTCGCTCCAACCTTCGGCGTTTTTAACGACGTCTTCCACCGGCTCAAGCTTCACCCGTTCATAATCATCCGATGCGATGTGAAACCGGGCGCGGATGGTTCCCCATTGTGAACGTCCACCGACGATGTGCGAGATAAGCTGACCTTTATAAGGAAAGCTATTGATCGCCCGAACCAAATAAGAACGCGCCTGGGGATAATCCAGCTGCGTCACAGTCTCATCGCCATACACGTCCAATTCCGTGACGGGCGATTCTCCTGAAATCTCGTGCAGTTTCCCGGGAGTGAAATCGATGCCGATCAGCACGCCCCCTTCGCCTTTAAATCGGACCGGGCCTGCCAAATTACAATCGATGATCTCCGTCCGATTCGGGATCAGCAAGGGGTTGTCGCGCAAATCCAACGAGCCTCCTTCGATGACAACGCCATCCCCGAGCTGAAGCAGGCCAGGGCCGATTAACGTCACATTCCGCAGGAGATAGCGTGGGTCCGTGTCGGGTTCTCCGTGATAGCGAATCGTGACATCGCCGATCTTACGCACCTGCACTTCGCGGGACCCGGGAAGCGATTGGACATGGTTTTGCCACATCATGTAATTCTGCTCTAAATCACCGATGTCCCCAACCCGATTCCCCTCTCCATAAGAGATGCCATAGAGTCGGCTGATATGCTTTCGAATGATTTGAATAACAGGATCCATGCTCGTGCGGCTTCCTTTCGCTAAGAACCCTTGAAAGACTGTTTGGAACACGCTGACCGGCTTGCGCGCTAGGAAGCGGTCCGCATGATCCTCTGGAGAGGGCGCTTCGTGCGTCAATGGATTCTTCCCCGTAATAGGATCGACCATGGGGATACGATTGAGATCCGTAACCAATCCGTAGCTGACGTTCGCGTCCTCGATCAAGAAGAAAATATTCTCGATGACTTCACCGGCTCCTTCGGCCGTCGGGTTTCGCAGGGCCATTTCCGCGATGACTTGCGCACTGGGTTTTTCTTTAAATCCTTCCTCCACCATTTCGCCGGACGCATTGGTGACATAAATACCGCGCTGGGTCAGTTTGCGAGAGGTGATATTTTTCTCAACATCCGCCCAGAGCGCCTGGAATTCGAAGTTCGCCAATAAAGCGGGTGTCCAATAACCATGCCGATCAATAAGTTCTTGGAATCGCGTGCGCTGAGCCGGCGTCATGACCAGGGCTTCAGGCCCTGCGGCTGCCATTTGGAAATCGGAGGGTAGCTCGGACAAGGGCTTGCCGCCTAAATTAATTTTTCCAAACTGGATTTTACCGTCACTGGCCAGCCAGAGACGCATCCGCTGGCCCAGGTGGGGCAACATCAGCCACATGACTCCGGCCGTCAATAGATTGGTTTCTAGGAAGGAATAGCCTTCGGACGTCATGGCGCGCGACCACTGTTCATACCGTACAGCCGCATTGGCCCCGCGAGTTTTTTCGCCTCCGTCGGAAATATTAGCCACGTATTCGTCTACATAAAAATCTTTGCCAAATGTGTCGATGACCCGTTTGCGGGACGTATAGGTACCCGGCATATCGTGATCAAATGGCTTATAGTCCTTGTCTCGCCCCGGAATTTTCACATAGGGCGCTTGCAGCGAAAGCAGGAAGGTCAACTTGCCGTTATATTTCTCGGATATATTTCGCAAAAAATGCATATAGGCTAGATAGGTCCGCGGGGTGAAATTTTGGATATTCACAATGAAATACGGACAAATAAGACCCTCTTTAATTTGAGCGGCAAAGATATTTTCCAAACGCTCAAATTCTGCTTGCGACGTCGCCGCGCTATGGATGACAAAAGGCTCTTTTTTCTCCAGGTGCCGAAGTTCATCCGTTGTCATAATCAGACTCGGAGCGACAGTCCTTTCAGGAACCTCTCGAATGGCCAATAAGGAAATAGACCAGAGAAGCCGTTCCGCTTGATCCGCCAGACTCTTGACAGGAGTATGCCGGGCAATGGCTTCGAGCTGATTGGTGACCATAATCCGATCGTCCATAATCAGGTTATAGTTCGATCCCGTCGTGACAGTGCTCTGACAAAGAATGGCAATGTAATGAAGCCGCAAGGTCGCGTGGAGCAGCGACTCATTCATCGAATAGACCGAATGCAAGGACAGATAAGAGCGCGCTTCAGCAAGTCCAGCCATCGGCATTACACGCGGCACCAATTGCGGGTCAGCGGTAGGGCTGATCGGGTCTTGAAGATCATCATATAAATAGACATGGACGCCCGCCTTCGCGAGAGGTTCTCGAGTTGGCGAGCTGAATACTTTTTCCGCATCCAAACCGAAGAAATCGATCAAGTCATAATTTCCCATAATTTGGACCGGGTCCTCGCTGTAAATCAATGCATGAAGATCCACTCGATGTCTCGAACTCAAGGCGTAAGTTCGGTTGCCGATAATCAGATATTTTCCGTTCACCCGACGTATTGTGAGCCGTTTTGTCCCTCTGGCAAGTCGAAGCTCTTGATTGGACAGAAGAGTCGACCGTATGCTTTGAAGAGCGACCCCTGAAAAGTTTCCATATTGGATTTCAACACCGCCCAGATTAATGGACGGCTCCAAAAGCCGAGGCTTTCCGCTGGCCTCATGCAGAACACGTAAGCGATTAAATTCCTGTCTGTATTTTTCAAGCGAGGCTTGGATGGCGATGATGGGCTGTGAATTGAAATAACGGGAAAGCGCCCCGCCGTAGGTTTTATGCGTCTTATAATAATCAACTAAGCTGACGATAATGTCCCGTTCCGGCCTAAAGGATTGCCGCGCGTTATCGAAGGAGCCCTCAAAAGACTCTAATGACTCGAGCATATGCCGCATCTCTTCAGCCTTTTCGCCCTGGATAATCCCCTCTCCCCACAGGATTCCGATGACAGCGTGACGACGTTCGATAGGCAAAACGCGCAACAACAATTGATAGAAGTTTCCTTCATCCGAATCATTGATTAAAGGCTGCAGAAGAGCGGCCTGACCCTCCGGTGATTGGATCTTGAGGAAGTCTTCTAATTTTTTAATGTCGGTGTGCAGTTCTTCGGCCGCCAGCTCGCCCAGGGCCGGCGTCGGATTTTCGGGCCGATAGTGTTCAAGGAGCAACCGGAAGAGCAGATGCCCGAATTCTTCCGAGGCAAGCTCCTGACGAAGGAGTTCAAAGTGATTCAGCAAGAAATGTTCGATGACCAAGGTGCGGCCCTCGATACTTGCGATTGAAGGGGCGCCCTGTGTGATGCGAAGACGTATCGGAAGCCCCATTAACTCCGGATATCTGCGCATCGCCGTGTTATAAGCGTCTCTCAAAACCAAAGATTCATTGACTTTTCCATTGCCTTCAAGGTCCCGAATGACTTCGCTCAGCGTACCTTCAAAGAGGACTTTGGGTTGACGGGACATCTTGCTATGGAGATTTTTAATGCCCGAGGTCGTGACACGCTGGGACGTTTGTCCCAACCCTCGGAGATGCGACCAGGCCCGAATAGCAAATTCTGTACGGCTCTTAAACGAGTTGTCGCGTGAGGTAGACGCCGGCAGGGCGGACGCCAGGAAGGCCAGAATTTCGCTTCGCAAGTGATGCTGCGCGGCCAAGCTGAACCCGACGACCGCCAATCCCAGGGCGATGACCAATCCTTGATCGTGGATGCTTTCGGCTAACGATCGCAACTGGGCAGCATACCCGCGCTCGTGGCCAAACTCCGCCACGGTCGGGGTGACCACCGCGTAAGCGATCCGGTTGGCTTTTAGGATGCGGGTCAATCCGTCGGTGTGATAGCCTCCCGCGATAAACGCCATTAAGTGAGGCGCAGCCGATGTTTTGTTCAGCAAATCAAGATGCGATAACGCGTTGAGAGCCATCGGGATATTGCGCTGCTTGGCCACCGCATAATACCGGCCCCAAGTGGGATTCGATACGATAGGGGACGGACTCTTCAAGGAAGCCTGATAAAAGGCCTGGAGATTTTTCAGGTAGAGGTCTTTTTCGTCCACGCCCCACAAGTGCATCGGCGTGGGCGATTCAATGGCGGCGACTTCCGCACCTGTTAGTTTGGCTTCACCAAGGAACTTCTGGACGGCTTGCGCTTTCACCTTCGCGTTAGGGACGTTCCGGAGAATGGAGACGTCAAAAGGACCCTTGGCTCCTTCGGCAAATACCGTTAAGAACCGGTTTTCGGTAGATCCTTTTTTTTGTTGAAGTGTTTTCGCCAGGGATTTGAGGATCTCGGCGATATTTCGCTGTACACCGGGGTTCGCGTGAAGGTCTTGGACCAAGACCACCAGGGGACTGGATGCGGTAGGAGAAGTAGGCCTCCATGTTTCGGTCACCACGCCCAGCCTGGACGGGATGGCCAGGGACGTAGAATGGACCCCCTCTAAAAGGGCAGCAGCGAGCCCAGGATCGCCGACCAGGGCCGTGATCAAGAGGCAGGAAATAGCTCTAATTAATCGTTTTTTAAACATAAAACCGTGCGTTTTGATACTACCACCCTTTAAGCATCCGAACTATCCGCCCATCGGCCAAAAATCGAGGCCCAAAAGACCCACATTTAGCCTGGGTCCCTTTAAGCGGCTCTTTTGAACACTCTTTGAATCACATTTTTGGGACCGGGTCCCTTCGATTGAGAAGAGCCACCGTTCTTTCCGCGCATTTCCATAAACGTTTCGACTTCAGCGGGTGTGAAGCAGGCATATGCGATGGCTTCGTCGACATCCTGTCGGGTCATGGTCTTAAATATCTCCTCGTAAAGGACAATAAAGGGAAGAATAAGATCGAGCCCTTTCTTATCTTTCAAGCGGTCATTCCAGCTATTTCGAATCGGAACGATGAGAATATCTCCTTTACGAGCTGCGTAAGAGTACGGGATCGATTGAGAATGAAGTCTATGTATCGTTTGCTGGAAGCTCGCTTCCAACGCCTGCGGATTATTGCTTTGTAAACGTATGACGCCCCCTGGAAAATCGCGAAGCCATCGGCTGAGCCCCAACCATCCCAGGACACCGACCCACCACGCGGAACCACGACGCAGCAAGCCGATTCGCACATCGCCCGAACGGCCTATCCAGCGTGTGCCACGATTAAATGCGCTGACTCTGTCAAACACGACGTGAAAATGCTTGGAATTTTGACTGGCGGCACTAAACAAACTGTTATAAGCCACCGTCGTATAGGAATCTTCTGTTTCCCGCTCTAAGAAATCGATGACCGCTCGGGCATCGGAATCTCGAAAATATTGATTTTCACGGTGATTTGGAACGATCATCATGTGATACCGCGAGAAAGGCCCACGGTTGAGACGGACAGTCCAACGCTTCTCTCCAAGCTGAAGTTCTGTGACTTTTGCGATTTCCCAATCTGTCGGATCCTTACCGAAATAGAAGTCATTCGGACCGATTGGGAAATTCAGATTTCGGACCCCGGTTTCATCCGCCTCTTGCTGCCAAGGCGTTTTTGCCAGGAATGTCGACGTCTTACGATAGTTCGCCCAAACGATTTCGTAAGGTCCAACCCGTCGTTTCGGCAAATTTAAAATAGCCCTTACGCCACCGGCAGCGCGCAAGTCCGGTAACAACGCTTCTGGATCGGTCAGTCTTCGATCATTCCCCATTTTAAGGACTTCGTCTATCGGAATGGGCCTCTCCGGCCGTGTGAAATCCTTCCATAAATTGCGGATTTGAGCCCCAAAAGCCATGGTTTCTTCAATCACGTAATACCGAACCCGTCCCAAGAGCGTTGAAGGAACCGGTCGACCTTCCGCCTGACGAGCCAGCTCGCGTCGCAGATGCTTTACTTCATGAGTCAGGATAGAGCGTTGGAGACCGCGTCGCAGACGGCGGGGCAGACCGTGTCCCAGGAAGACAAGCTGATCTTTATGAGCATAAATCTGCCCGTTGAGAACAAATGCGATGTGGTGGCGGTATTTTTCGATGTCTTCAGGACCGGCGGTGTTCGGATCGAGCGTATCGAGATCGACGATGGAAGGATCTTGGAAAGCGGGGATAAGGTTCTTCTCCCGCTCATCAGGGCCCCGGATCGGGTGGGCTTTGGCGAATTGCTGAGCCCGGTGAATCAGGGCGGCTTGGATCCAGAACAGGGCGGCGATCGTCCAGGGCATCGCGGAGATTACAGCGGCAGCCAAAGCCGCTGGCAATCCAGGGACGTCCAATCTTGCCGCGGCCAGGAGGCCCGCTATACAAGGAAGAGCGCCAATGACCGTGAACGCTGTGGCGACCGCCCGTGAATTCCAAGTCGATATAGGATGGGCTATATCGACTCCCTGCGCGGGCACAGTCGGGATTTCGGATTCCACACGATCCCTGCCGTTTTGTTTCGCTTGGAGTAACGCTGCATCCGCTCGGCCGCTCAGGGAGCTCCAAGAATCCCCATCTTGAATGATGGCAATACCCCCGCTTAGGGTCTGGATCCCTCCTTCCCGTAGAGGAATACCCGGTATCTGATTGAGGTGAACCTCTCCGGCATGGCGGATATGGTCCGCCAACTCGGCGACGGCAGCGGTATATTCGGCGCGTGTGCGAAATTCGCCCGGGATATCTGGGAAGATGACGGCAAATTCTTCTCCATCGCCAATTCGCCCGACGATACCACCCATATCGGTTACGATCTCGCGAATCTGATTCCCGGCGCGTTGTATCACTAGATCTCCTGCGACCGTTCCGAACGACTCATTGACCTGCCCGAACCGATCCAGATCGAAATAGAAAACAGCCAAGCGCCGTCGCCGATCCCGGATAGCCTTAGCCGTATAATCCGCCGCCATCTGCTCGAAAGCCACTTTATTGAACGCGCCCGTCAGCGAATCGATGGTCGCGTTTTGTTTCGCCTCTCGAATTCGGTTTTGGAGATGGAAGTTGACTTGAACACCGACAAGGTAAATATAGACAAGGGTGAAAACCGCCAGAGCTCCATAATACGCCCCGAACCAAACACCAATATATCCGACGAGAAGCGCATCTACGACACCGAGTATCACAAGGGATTTGAGGGAAAGCCGCGCCACCGTCTCAGCAGGCGCTTGAACCGAACGAGTGGTGACATGAGCCGGGACCTTTAGCGGCAATCCAGGCTGAACAGGGACCGTGCGGACCACGAACTGCGCACCTCCCATTGCTTTGGCTTCTTCCAAAGCCAATTCGGCCCGGCTCGTTATCGATTCGTATGTATCGTCTTCTAAAATCAGGGCCATGCCTCCGCGCAGGGTGATCGGCCTATCCGTTTGGCCCTGAATACCGGGGACTAATTGACTGCGCTTCATCTTGATGTAGGATTGAATTTTTCGGACCTGTTGATCCGCTTCATGCAAATGGGCGTCCGGCAACAAAATCGCGAACTTCTTCCCCGCCAGCCGTGCGACCGTCCCGCGAGACCCGACGATCTCTTGAAGTTTCTTGGACACTGTAGCCAAAACTTGGTCGCCGACAGTGTATCCCAGATCGTCATTAATCGCCTTAAAATCATCGATCTCTACATAAATAATGGCCAATCGTTTACGCCGATCCCGTATAGCATCCTCGATGCTTTTCTTCTCCAGTTCGGTATAGGCGATGCGGCTCATCAACCCCGTCTGCCGATCCGTAGCCGCTTGTTCCTCAAGCCTTTGGATCAACGCTTCATCTTGAATACGGGTTCTAAAGATAAAGGCGTTCAGGAATGTACCCAGAACGAGGATGGGGTCCACCAAGAAATAAATGAGACTGTTACGGAAGAGAAGCTGTTCACGTACGGCGATAGGGCGTTGCAGCCAGGGAGGAAGCCCCGTCAGCACATCGGTATTGGCACGGTGGATCTTGCCGTTGACGTTCGCGGCGATCTGCCACGGCTTGGCCGGAGGACTCTTATCCCGGAATTCCTCGATCAACGTATAACGGCCCGTGCGGCGAGAGGCGATAGCCAAAGAACCGAGATCCAACAGGTTCCCCAATCCATAAATTCCCACTAGGATCGCGGCCAAATAGTTGTGATGCAAGACGGCCCAGCTCAGGCCCGCCAACCACAACGCCGTGACGCCCAACGTCGGAGGAATGGACTTGAATTGCTCA
>WNFI01700952.1_pt1 | contig 11543 bp, 9 predicted proteins | sample 5400471 | NCBI WGS metagenome assembly WNFI01 (sample SAMN13153348, study PRJNA577476) | soil metagenome | isolation source: 100 cm saprolite on Douglas fir-dominated hillslope | place: USA:California | collected 2013-09-17
ATCTTCATTACCAAGTAGCTTGTTTAAATTAGCAATATTATATGTCTGTGTCCCAGTAACATCTGAAATTATTATTTGTTTCGTACGCACAACTTGCGCAAATAGATCGTCCTGCATCGCAATTGAACAGAGAAGCGCAAGATCTGATGGGGTTGAGTAATCTCCTTCATCAGCTAAACCAATCGAATCTGAAAAATGTGTATTTGTAAGGTGATACTCTTGAGCTTTTCTATTCATTTCGCTTACAAATGCATTCTCGCCGCCCGGGTAATTTTGTGCGATTGCCAACGCAGCATCATTTCCAGAAGGAAGCAGCATGCCATATAAAACATTTTTGAAAGTAATCTGTTCACCCTTCTTTAATCCTATAACTGATCCTTCAACGGTGTCGTTTGCTATATATAAAATATCATCTAGTTTATAGTGCTCTAAACCCACTATCGCTGTCATAATCTTAGTAGTTGATGCTAAAGAAAAACGCAGATGAGCATTTCTCTGATAGAGTAAGACCTTTGAAGTATCGTCCATGATTACTAATGCTTCCGCAGAAATGAGACTCATTTGCATATTCATTTGTTCTAGTGAATTTGCTGTTAATACTGTTTGCAGTATTGGATAATCTGTAATAAATGGCTTATGAATTGGTAAGATTTGCAGTTTTTCCGAAATGATTTGTCTTCGTATAGAAGAATCTATGGTATATAATAAGAGAATAGAAAATAAAATAAGCGTTGATGAAATTGCAATAATTGGGAATAGCATTGAGAAAGACAAAGCATGTATAGTTTTCTGAAAGTATTTGAGATAGAATAGTAATTGTTTCTTAATGTGTTTTTTCTGATGTAAGAGAAAATCTTTCATCTACCCGTTCCATATCCCGAGGGAAGATAGATCCTTCACGGATATTATGTAAACCTAACAGCTTCATGGTAAGTCTTTCTAATCCAAACGAAAATCCACCTTCTGGAGGCATACCATATTTAAATGCTTGTAAATATAAACTAAAGTTTTTAGGATCCATCCCCCGCTGTTCAATCGTTTTATAAAGTTGCTCATATGAATTAATACGTTGACTTCCGCTGAGTATTTCTGTACCACGAAAAAGTAAATCATAGCTTAAACTGTACTCGGGATCTTCAGGATCAGGCATTGTGTAGAACGCACGTTTTTTTGTTGGGAAATGAGTAATTGTTACAAAATCACTATTATGTGTTTTTAAGGCCCATTCGCTAATATCTGCTTCATCTGCCGGAGATAGATCTTTTTCATGGCGAACGTCTCTGTGTTTTTCAGCATAAATTATTTTTTGAGCTTCTCTCAGTTTTAACCTGGGTATTTTCCCGAATGCAATTTTCTTAAGGTTTCTGTAAGTCATTTCGTCCTGACAAGTTTTTTCTGTATATGCCAGCGTTTCTACTCCTACTTTTTCCATCAGATCTAATAGCTGATGAAAATTTACAAACGCAAACTCACAATCCATTTGCGTAGATTCTGCCAAATGTCTTGTAGTAACTGACGGCTCAGCCCGATAGGCATGAGCAATCGTATATACCCGCTCATATACGCCAACTAAAATTTGCTTATATAATTGAGGACTTTGAGTTAAATATGCTTTATGCCCGTAATAATTGACGTCAAAAACTTCAGATCCTCCTTCTGTTGCAGAAGCAGCTATTGTCGGTACAAATATCTCTATACAACCAATCTGTTGGGAAATACTACGAAAACCCTGAGCTATAGCTTCTTGAATTATAAATATGGGATATATTGTTGCATGTCTCAATGTTAATGATCTATTATCCAATAACGTTGGCAACTCTAGATGCAGCTGTTTCCCTCCCAGATCAAATGGCATTTGATCTGCTTTTGTAATAATTTGAATATCTAATGCCTCTATTTCGATACTTCCGGTTGCTGATAATTTATTTATATACTTTTCATCTCTTTTTTTAACCAATCCGCGTACCGCAATAACATCTTGTGGATGTAAATCTGCCATTATCGTTACAATTTTTTGTTCAAAACCTCCTACTTGTATAATTCCTGATCTATCTCGCAGATCTAAAAATGCTATTTTCCCATGACTTCTTACTGTTTGCACCCAACCGTTTAATACTATTTCGCTGCCAACATGCTGCAAAGATTCGTGTATAAGAGTCCGTTTTGGAGTTGATTCCTGTTCTTTCACTCCATCATCACTATGACGCTTCATATTTGTTCATTGTATATCGATTCTCTCTTCTTGACAAGCAGTCAGTCCATTAATAACCTATAAGTCACGTATGCATTTATACGCTGTTTGAAGAACAGCTATCTATTCTGAAGAGTATTTCTGTATATCTTTTATTTTTAATTGTAATCGAGAATTCCCGTTCCAATTATCTACTGAAACGGTATAGGCAATATTAACTGCTTCGCCGATATGCAGTCCTTTTGTAATTTCCGCTAACCCAAACCCAATCGCCTCAAACTCTATGGATTTTTGATTTAGTTTCATTTTGACATGCCTTTTCTCTAATCCTACCAGCTTCATATCTTCAATTACGACACGTTTACTCATAAATATCGGTTCAGGATTATTCATTCCAAATGGTGATAATTTTTGTATTGCAATGTATACTTCTTTCGTAATAAATGAAAAGGGTAATTCACAATCTATTCGTAATACTCGCTTTAGTTTTTCACTATCAAGCATGTTATCAGCAAGATTCTCAAGATGTGTCTGTAAAAAAGGCAACTTTTGAGTTTCTATAGTAAATCCAGCCGCCATGGGATGACCTCCAACATCAACTAAGAGATCTATTGCTGTTCTAATAAATTCGATCATGTTAAATCCATGAATGGATCTTGCCGATGCTTTACTATACAAATCTCCAATGGATACAACGATACTAGGTCTATAGTATTCCTCCACTAACTTACCTGCTATTAACCCGATTACTCCCTGCTGATAACTAGAATCTGCAATAAAAAGAAGCTTATTTTTGCTGCTATTATTTTTATGAATAAACGTTTTTGCATGAAGTACTGCATCTATTGTTAATTGCTGCCTTTCTTTATTGGTATTATTTAATTTTATTGCTAATAATTGTGCTCGATTCTGATTTGTCGTACACAGAAGCCGCAGGCTATCCATTGCAGATTCCAACCTGCCCATTGCGTTAAGTCTTGGAGCAATAATATGACCTATGCTATAGATATCAATAGCTTTAGCATCAAGACCTGCTTCTTTCATAAGTGCCAGTAATCCCGCCCTTTTTGTATTTTTCAAACTTTCTAACCCGTATATTGTTAATGTCCTATTTGCTCCGACAAGAGGTACTAAATCTGCAACTGTAGCTAATGCAACTAATTCAAGATACTCATCTTCTCCATTACCTTTCATCTTTAAATGGGAACAAAGTGCTTGCCTTAAAAGATAAGCTACGCCAGCGCCGCAAAGATTTGTCGTATGTACAATTGCAAAAGCATTCGGTTTCTTTTCTGCGGGAACATGGTGATCAGTTATAATAACATCTACTCCTCGTTTCTTGGCTGTTTGAGTAGCTTTCTGTGCAACAATACCATTATCAACGGTAATAATTAACCCGACATCTGTATTTTCTGCTAGCAGATTCGTTACTCCTTTTACTGATAAACCGTATCCTTCATCTATTCTATGCGGAATATACGGAGTAACATGCGCCCCCAATGAATGAAGAGTCTCCCAAAGAATTGCTGTTCCACATATTCCATCCACATCATAATCACCAAAGACTACCATATGTTCTTTCTCTGTTATAGCTTTTTTTATTCTTTCTATTGCTTTTTTCAGCTCTTTTTCGTCGATTCCCACAGAAGCTGGGGAAATATCTGAAAGTTTCGGATGAAGAAATGTATTTATCGTTTTTTTTGTCGTTAATCCTCTGTTTTTTAATAATAAAGTGAGAAGTGATGTTAGTGTCAGATTATTTTTTTTAAAATCATCAGCGCTTAGAATATTCCAACGTTTCATATACTTTATAACCTTCCATCAAAACAATCTGCTATACTATAGCAAATATGAAACCTATAATACCACACCACCGCAACAAACGTTAGAACTATTTCCGACAGCATTCTATGATAATGAATTCGGAACAGTTGGAATACCAGTAGAAGTAGCTTCTTCAAACAAAAAAAACGTAATCGAAATAACTACTTTTCGCTCGGAAAAAGGGTATCAAGACAAAAGACACCCAACTGAAATATCATGGGGCAGTTCAATTGAAGAAGACCTGCTACGAAGAGACTTTACCTTTAATGCTATTGCAATGAAAATAATTCAAAATAAATCTTCCTATACCACTCAGATTATAGACCCTTTCCATGGAATTGAAGATTTAAAAAAGAATCTGATTAAAGCTGTAGGAGACCCTAATGAACGGTTTAAGGAAGACGCTTTACGTTTAATACGAGCGATCCGATTTGCAACTACCTATTCTTTTACTGTAGAAGATAATACTTGGAAATCAATTATTGTTGATGCACATTTACTTCCACATATTTCTTCTGAAAGAATACGAGATGAACTATTTAAAATTTTATCAAGTGATCATCCATATGAAGGGATTATGCTTTTACAGAAAGCTCATCTTCTTGAATATATTCTTCCGGAACTTCTTACAGGAATAGATGTCTCGCAAGTTCGTCCCGGAAGACATCATACGACGGATGTATTTACTCACAACGTATTGTCACTCAAATTTTGCCCTTCAAACGACCCTATTGTAAGATTTGCTACTTTGCTACATGATATAGGAAAACCACAAGCAGCTTCAGTCGATGAAAAAGGATATATCATTTTTCATAATCATGAAATAGTGGGTGCAAAGATGGCACAGAAAATAGCAGACAGGTTACGTTCATCAAAAAAAGATAAAGAAAAAATCGTTACACTTATCCGTTGGCATATGTTTACTGTCGATGAAAAAATTACAGATGCAGCAATTAGAAGATTTATCCGAAGAATTGGCGTGTCAAATGTACAAGATATGATGGATCTTCGTGTCGGTGATAGACTTGGAGGGGGAACCCAACTAGCAGAAAGTTGGCGCCTGAAACTATTTAGAAAGCGCATAGAAGATCAACTGAAACCAGCACCTTTTTCTATTAATGATTTAGTTATTGACGGAAATGATATTATGCACGAACTGCAGATAAAACCTGGCCCGAAAATAGGAAAAATATTACACATTCTTTTTGAAGAAGTCGACGAAGATCTTACAAAAAATAATAAAGAGTACTTAATAAAACGATTAAAAGATCTTGCATAATTAAATACTCTTCTATATAATCACATTATTGAGTGGACTGTCTCCTGGTTTAATTGGGAGAATATAGTAACAAATCCTGCCTTTTCGTATGAATTTATTAGAAATACAAAGGAATTTATTAATTATATTACCTCGATAAACCTCAGATTCTTCTCAAGATAGATTCAGACTACTTATAATATTATGAAAAATTTAGTGTTGGAGGTAATAAACCTCAGAAAACAATTTGGTAAATTTACAGCAGTAAATGATATATCATTTTCTATACATGATGGTGAGATACTTGGTGTATTAGGCCCTAACGGTGCAGGAAAAACAACTACCATACAAATGTTACTCGGAGTCATGGAGCCAACCAAAGGCGAAATTAACTATTTTGAAAAACCTTTCAACAAAAATAGAGAATACGTATTGAAAAGAATTAACTTTTCTTCAAGTTATATTAGTCTACCCTGGTGGTTTACGGTAAATGAAGTTTTAGATGTTTTTTCTCTCCTCTATGAAATACCTGATAGAAAGAAAAGAATTAGTAAATTGCTTAAAGAATTTCAAATTGATCATTTGCAGAAAAAACAATTTCAAATGCTGTCAGCAGGTGAACGTACCAGACTCTTATTAACAAAAGCTTTTCTAAATTATCCAAAACTAATATTATTAGACGAACCAACAGCCAGTTTAGATCCTGACATAGCTGTAAAAATTAGAGAATTTCTTAAAAAAGAAAGAAAAGAATATAACGTTAGCATGCTATTCACATCACATAATATGGACGAGGTCGAAGAAATGTGCGACAGAGTCGTCGTCATTAACCATGGAAAAGTTATTGCTGAAAATACTCCCATAAATTTGATTAAAAATATATCTGATTGTGAAGTTGAACTATATATTAAACAAAATGAAAACGACGCGGCTAGATTTTTTAAGAAAATGAACTTTACTTATAAGCAGGACGGTTTCATATTTAAAATATCCATTTCAGAAAAAAAAATTTCAGAGTTTTTAATATCGTTAGCATCGGAAAAAATAATATTTGATGATATTAGTATTCATAAACCAGATTTAGAAGATTATTTTTTACAAATAATAGAAGGGAGAAACCATGATAAGTCATCGTAGAGTTACTGCCATGATACTGAGATATACGATTAATATGAAACATAGTTTCGATAGATTATCGGATATGTTCTACTGGCCGGCAATGGACCTATTTATATGGGGATTAACAGGACTGTATTTCGCAAAATTGACTCCTAATAATTCGCAAACGATAATAGTTCTATTAACAGGTCTCATTTTTTGGACTGTTATCTGGCGGGCTCAATATGAAATCACAACAAATTTATTATCTGAGATGTGGGATAACAATTTAGTTAACATATTTGCATCGCCTTTAAAAGTGAGCGAATGGATTCTTTCCGTCATCATATATGGTTTTATAAAAATGACACTTAGCTTATTTTTTTCAGCTTTTATTGCATTTCTTCTTTATCACTACCCTGTTTTTAAATACGGAATATACACAATACCAATTGTCGCAAGTCTTGTCATGACTGGTTGGGCAGCCGGCTTCTTTGTTGCTGGACTTATTATTCGGTATGGACAGAAAATACAAACAACTGCATGGACAGGAGCATATCTTATCGCACCATTTTCAGCTCTCTATTATCCGGTAACGGTACTCCCCGTGTGGGCTCAAAAAATAGCTATATTCACTCCAAGCAGTTATATGTTTGAATCTATGCGACAAATTCTGCTAAACGGAACAATTTCTTATGATAAATTCCTCATAAGCTTTGCATTAAATATAATATATCTGGTATTATCTATATGGTTCTTTAATTACATGTTTAAAAAAAGTAAAAAGAATGGATTAGGAAGGTTATCCTGATGTTAAAAAAACACATACAAGACGACTTAAAAGCATCAATGCTGGCAAGAAATGAATTAAAAACTTCCGTTATAAGACTTTTACTTTCAGCTATTGGCTATTATGAGATAGAAAAAGGCGGAGCAGGATATGAGGCTTCTGATGAAGATATTCTTACTGTTATCCAAAGACAAGCAAAACAACGCAATGATTCTATTGAACAATTCGCTAAAGGGAACAGACAGGATCTTGTCGATAAAGAATCAAACGAATTGAAAATACTTCAAACCTATCTTCCTGAACAGATAAGTGAAACAGAAATTCAAAATTTAGTAACGAATGCAATTGTTGAAACCAGTGCCAAAACGATGAGTGATTTCGGAAAAGTTATGGGAGTATTAATGCCAAAAGTAAAAGGCAAAGCTGATGGATCAAGAGTAAGTAAGATAGTAAGAGAACAATTATCTATCGCCTCTTAAATAAATATTTAAACTATTTTTTCCTATTCATTAAGTCTTCCCAAATAACCAAAAGAGGTGCTGCGTTAAAAATTGAAGAATAAGTTCCGCTTACTATACCAACAATTAATGCTACTATAAACCATTGCGTACTTGCTCCGCCAAATAGTAATAAAGAGAATAAAACTAATAAGACAGTTAACGATGTATTTAAAGACCGACCGAGAGTTTGTAAAATTGAATCATTCACTACGACTTCAAATGTTGATCTTGGTGTTCTTCGTAAATTTTCGCGTATTCTGTCAAAGACAACGATCGTGTCATGAACTGAAAAGCCAATAATTGTCAAGATCGCTGTTACAAATAAACTATCTATTTCTACATGCAAAAAATGCCCAAGAATCGAAAAGATTCCTATCACTACTAAAACATCATGAATTAGTGCAATAATTGCACAAACGCCGAATCTCCAACTACTTGCAGGTTTTGGAACTTTACGAAAAGACCAAGCAATATATATGATAATAAGTAGTGCCGCTACTATTACTGACTTAAATGCATTGGTCGTCGTCTCGCTTCCTATAGTAGGACCGACAGTCTCGAAACTGATTTCTTTCACCCCGCCAAATTGATTATTTAAAGATGACAAGATTTTATTATGAATTTTCTGATTAACGGGCTTTGTACGAATAATATATATATTTTGTCCAGACTGTTGAATAGAACTCATTGATGCTCCCGTTTGTACAATTATCGCACTTACCTCCAATTTAACGGCAGGTGAATTGAAATTTTTATTTTGTATTTCAAATCTACTTCCACCACTAAAATCAATTGCGAGAGTAAGACCGTAGAAAACCAGTGATAATAATCCTGGAATTATAACAAGTAAAGACAGTATAAAAAAATACTTTCGTTTCGCAATAATATTCATGTTTTATTTATAGACAACTCGTAAAAATGTACGTGTAATAATAATTGCAGAGAACATTGAGACTAATACTCCTATTGCCAAAGTAATCGCAAAACCACGTACAATACCGGTACCGAAATAATAGAGAATACTACTTGTAATAAGACTGGATACGTTTGAGTCTCTAATTGATGCCCATGCTCTTGAGAATCCAAGTTCAATCGCGATATGTCTTGGTTTACCTCTTCTCATTTCTTCTTTCATTCGCTCAAAAATTAGTATATTTGCATCAACCGCCATACCTATTGATAATATAAATCCTGCTATACCTGCCAGAGTAAGAGTGACAGGAATCACTTTAAACAATGCTAATACAAATAATGTGTAGAGCAATAATGCAAAACTCGCTAACATACCGAGTTTCCCATACAATATCGACATAAATACTACAATTATTATAAATCCTAATATTCCAGCAAAAAGACTTTTTGAAAGAGATGATTCGCCTAATGTAGCACCTATGGTTTTTTCTTCAAGAACTGTCATCGGAACCGGTAACACACCTGCATTTAGCTGAACACTTAATGAATTTGCTTGATTAGTAGTGAATGAACCAGATATAACAGCGTTTCCTCCCGATATTACCTGATTTACTGTTGGAGCTTCTATAACTTGATTATCAAGTACTATTGCAACTTGTTTATTTATGTTTCTGCGAGTAATATCTTCAAATTTTTTTGCTCCATCGCTTGTAAAGAGTAATTGTACTTGAGGTTGACCTGTGTTAGGATCAAAAGTAACAGTAGTCTTTTGCAGATCGTTACCTGTTAAGTTTGTACTAACTGGATTATGAAAAATGCTTGTTATTCCAGGAGGAAGTTTTGTGCTTGGTGTTGTTAATTTTCCAGATTGTGATGCTCCATCTTCCCAAAATGATAACTGTGCAGTCGTTCCAACAAGTTGTATCGCCTGATTAATATCCGTAATTCCCGGCAGTTCTATAATAAGTCTATAATCCTGATTTGTTATAGCCGTTTGCACAACTGGCTCTGATACACCAAAATAATTAACTCGTCTCTCAATAACTGTTTTTGCAGATTCTAATGCATTTGACCTACTCTCTTGCGGTATACCCTTCATATTTGCTTTGAGTGTGATACTTGTTCCACCTTCAAGGTCGAGTCCTTTGTGAAACGTAAACTTTTGTATTGAAGGCCCAAAGAGAGTTGAAGGGTTAAATCCATTAATCTTTGTATTAATAGCAATCGATTTACCAATAACGGGTATAGTTACATGTAAAGATATAGGTATTTGCTGTGGTAAGTCTAAAAGTATGGCTCCTATAGTTAATAGTATAATTATAAAAAATAATACTCTTGGATTTTTCATTATGAAATCATACTTTCCTCGTCACCAATTACCATGATACGACTGCCTATTAAAACCCCAATAATAAATGGATCCCTTTTCTTCTTTCTAAAATCGAACTCTTCTTCGGTCATTGCTGTATAATTTATTTCTGCACCTATTCTTCTTTCTTCGTTTCTAATCAATAACGCTAACTCTGGAAGCACTACCGTTCCGACAACGAGCAGATCAACGTCATCAGAGTTTTTTTTAATTCTTCTGGCAAATCTACCGGAAAACATGACATATTTTATTTTTCCAAGTTTTGATTTATTTTTGAGAATTTCTGAGCCTAAACCAATAGTTTTTGCACCTAATGCAAGCAGGTCAAAATAAAACGGGTAGCTTCTCGAAAGAGAGTAATATATTCTGTTTGCGCGAGGTTCTTTCACTAAAAGACCTTTTTTTTCCAAAAAAGCCAGCTCTCTTCGAACAGCATTAATCTCGTCTTCTGTACGCCGAACTAATTCTCGAACATGGTACATTTCAGAAGGTGTCGTCAAAAAAACTGTTAAGAGTTTAACTCGAGATTTTGATGTAATAAGATCAGTTAACATTTACCACTCCATCAGTGGGCAGAATTTCAAACCAGATTCTCCCCCTATCAAAGGTAATAGGGTTCCCATTATTATCAAAAAGTAAGGTTCTATCTGTTCGTGTTGCTTTCTTCCAGGTTCCGTTTGTTTTCTTTCCATCTTGAAATATTATGGCTTTACCCGACCCTTTATCAGTATAGAGAAGGTGTACATTATTTTCGTAACCATCGTTTGCATTCGTTTGTTCCATAAAGAGAACTACTATATTCTTTGTCGTCAACTGCTTGTTTGTATCCTTATCGATATGGACGGCTCCTGCATTTTTACGACTGTAAAGATTTGTTTTATTATCATATAACCAATCGACAAAGTAATCAGTTTGAGAGGACCAAAATTCAAGATGAATCGTATTTGTGTTTCCTCTTTCTGCTGCTGCTGCGTCGTCTTTAAAAGTATAAGGTACAAATTTCGTATTCCACATTTTACCATTTTTATCAACATTTGTTAATCCGCGTTGACTTGCCGCAAAATCCCATAATTTTGTTGTCGTAGAATACATTGTATGTTCTGTCGCTGTTTCGTGACCCAATCTATTATAATCTCTCCAATATGTTGGGAAACCTATTGAAAATTGATTTAAATCATTATACCCTGTCCATCCATAATCTGTCAGCTGTCCTAATGCGTCTGCTTCTCCGGATGCATTAGCTCCACCTACATGAGCATATAAGGGATAATCCCCGTACTCTGAAATAAAATCAATGAAGTATGTACGAGCTGAACGGACCGGACCTATTTGTGGAGCGTCCTGACAATAAAATATAGATAAGAATCGAGTTATTCCGCCTTCTGCAACAGCTTCATATATTACATCGCTGAATGAAAGACCTGATTGCGGTCGTGCCTGAATATGATTTTCAATCATTACACCTAATGGTCTGTGTTTTTCCCACCAACTTTTCTCTTGAGTCGAATAGAGAACACCATTCAGAGGACATGCTTCGGTTTTAGGAAGGCTCTTATCAAAGATCGTTTCACCTGATGTTCCTTTTGGAGGCGGAGAAGATA
>WNFI01242494.1_pt1 | contig 11541 bp, 8 predicted proteins | sample 5400471 | NCBI WGS metagenome assembly WNFI01 (sample SAMN13153348, study PRJNA577476) | soil metagenome | isolation source: 100 cm saprolite on Douglas fir-dominated hillslope | place: USA:California | collected 2013-09-17
GCAGCTGTTCATGTTCTTCGGTAAGGTCTTGTTGTCGTCGACGCCCTGGGCGCTGTTCAAATCCGAGTATCCGCAGTTGGCACCGATCATCGGCGGCACGCTGATGACGTCGATCTTTGTCGCGGCGATCGGATTGTCGCTCTCATCGCTGTCGTCGAAGCGGGCAAACGCGACGGCATCGGTGATCGCGGCCTTTCTCGTCCTGCCGGCCGCGGCGGAAATCATCCGCGCGGTGACGACGGGGAGCATCCGCCGATACGCCCCGTTGGCGAATCCAATTCTCGTCATCAACGGATTCGTCACCTGGTTGTTCGACGTGCAGGCGCGGAAACGAGCGGTGATCACACGGCTCGACCTGCCTGGCCAGGCTTACCTGCACGTCATGATCGGGGTGACGATTCTCGGAGTCGCGCTGCTCGTCTGGCGGTATCGGAGGGCGAGCGCATGACGATGGCCGCTGCTCCACTGCTGTCGCCGGCGCTCACGCCCGCGTCGCCCGCCGGCACGCGGCTAGAGCTCAAGCATGCGTCGCGCTGGTACGGAAACGTCGTCGCGGTCAACGATGTGTCGTGCGCCCTCGGCGCGGGCATCACCGGAGTGCTTGGTCCGAATGGCGCGGGCAAGACGACGATTCTGCACATGATGGCGGGGCTGCTTGTCCCATCGGCTGGCGAAGTCCTTGTCGATGGCGCCGCTGCCGCGGGACGTCCCGAGATCTATCGCAAGCTCGCGCTCGTACCCGAGGGCGAGGCGGTTCACCCCTTTCTGACGGGCGAAGAGTTCGTGCGAGCCAGCGCCACGCTTTATGGGCTCCCGGACGTGCCGGAGGCCGTAGCGCGCGCCATCGCGCTCGTCGCGCTCGAACACGCGCAGCACCGACGGATCGAGACGTACTCCAAGGGCATGCGGCAGCGCATCAAGATCGCCGGCGCGCTCGTCCACGATCCGGCAATTGTATTACTCGATGAGCCCTTCAACGGCATGGACCCGCGACAGCGCCTGCACATGATGGACGTCCTGCGTGGGGTCGCGGCCGACGGCAAAGTCGTCGTCATCAGCTCGCACATTCTCGAGGAGCTCAACGACCTCGCCAACAACGTGCTCGTCATGGTCGCCGGCCGGCTCGCCGCATCGGGGCACTATCGCGAGATCCGCCGGCTGATGACCGACCGGCCGCACACCTTTTTGCTTCGCTCCTCGGACGACCGGCGCCTGGCGGCGGCGCTCCTGTCCGACTCGACGGTGTTCGCCGTCGAGTTGACGCCGGCCGGAGTGGTCGCCCGAACGGCTGATCGTGGCACGCTGACGCGCCGCTTGCCGCGCATCGCGCGGGACCACCGCATTCGCCTACTCGAGATCCACCCAACCGACGAATCGCTGGAAAGCGTCTTCTCGTATCTCATCGAGCGATGAGCGCCTCGCCTCTCAATCGCACTGTCCTCTGGCTCACTGGCCGCCAGCTCTTCGCCAAGCGGCGTCTCGTCGTCGCGATTGGGTTGTTGTGTGTGCCAGCGCTGATCGCGCTGATCTATCGGTTCACCACTGACGAGCCCGCGGGGGATGCGACCGGCTTTCTGTCGATGATGTATCGCGGCATCGTCCTCGGGGTCCTGCTGCCGATCACGGCGCTCGTCTTTGGCACGTCCGCATTCGGCGGCGAGGTCGAGGATGGAACGCTGATCTACTTGATGGTGAAGCCGGTACCCCGTTGGCAGTTGACGTTCTCCAAGTACGTCGTCGCGCTTGCGGCGACGGTGGCGGTGATCGTCTCGGCGATCCTCCTCGCGCCCTCGGCCTGCTCTACATCGTCGCGTTCGAGAACGTCCTCAGTCGCAACGTGGCTGGCGTCAAGTCGCTCAGCGTCCGCGAGTTCGCCCTCGCGGTCTGCAAGAAGCTGGTCGGAACGGCGGCGGAGTTCACCGACGTCACGGTATCGATGGGGACGGTCTGGACGATGGGCACGATTTTCCTCGTCGCTGCGCTCGCGACGGGGGTCTACAAGCTTCAACGATACGAGGTCGCGGAACGACTGTAGGTGGGTTAGGGCACCCATTAGTCTCCTCCTCTCCCGGCCGATACTCTCGCCAATGCCGAGCCAACAACCTGATCATTCCACCGGCGCGTGGGCTTCCACCTTCGCCCCCCGCGCTCGCGGCGAACGCCGCTACTGGCTCGTCAAATCCGAGCCCGACGTCTTCTCATTCGACGACCTGCTCGCCTCGCCAAAGCGCACGACCCAATGGAACGGCGTGCGCAACTTCACCGCGCGCAACTTCATCCGCGACGGAATGAAGAAAGGCGACCGCGTTTTCTTCTATCACTCGTCGACAAAACCGCAGGCCATCGTCGGAATCTGTGAGGTCGTGACAGAGCCCTATCCGGATTCGACCGCGCTCGACCGGAAGCACGACGGCTACGATCCAAAGTCCACGAAAGCCGACCCCATCTGGTACATGGTCGATCTCCGCGCCGTCGAGCCGCTCCCTCCCGTCACACTCGCCGAGATCAAGGCCCGAAAAGAGCTGGCCGGCATGGGACTCCTCCGCGTGGGGCGATTGTCGGTAACGCCGGTGACGGTAAAAGAATGGGAGGTCGTCTGCGCGATGGCTGACAAATAGCACCTAACGCTATTTGTCAATCCTCGGGATTGGCAACGTCAACACCATCGTCGTGCCCTCACCGAGCGCGCTCTGCGCCCGAAGGTCGCCCCCCATTCCGCGGGCAAGGTCGCGGCTGATCGCGAGGCCCAGGCCGACTCCTTCGCGCGTTCGCGTGAAGTTCGAGTCGACTTGGACGAAGGGCTCGAAAATGACCTGGAGCTTCTCGGTCGGAATGCCAATGCCGGTGTCGTGGACCTTGATCACCGCGTTGCGGCCGACTCGCTCGCTCTCGACCCGAATCTCGCCGCCGCGCTCGGTGAACTTCACGGCGTTCGTCAGCAGGTTGATGACGATCTGCTGGAACTTCTCGCTGTCGGCGCGCACCGTCAGGTTGGCCTCGCACCCTGCATAGAGATAACCAAGTTCCTTCGCGCGCATCTGCGGCATCACGAGAGCGTCGGCGGTGCGGAGGATGTCGTCGACCGAGACGTTCGTCAGCTCGTAGCGCACGTTCCCCGTCTCGAGGCGCGCGTAGTTCAGCACCTGATTGATCAAGCCGAGGAGGTGGCGCTGGCTGCGCTGTATGCGCTCGAGTGCATCTGCCTGTCCCGAGCTCACCGCGCCATGCACCCCGAGCTGCATCAACTCGGCGTAGCCGCCGATCGCGTTGAGCGGGGTCCGCAGCTCATGACTCATGACCGCGAGGAATTCGCTCTTCACGCGATTCGCCTGCTCGGCCGTCGCGCGGGCACGCTCCGCTTCGGCGCGCGCGGCGCGCTCGCGGTCGAGGAGTTGATCGCGCTCGACGTCGTGCGTGTGCAGCGACGTCACCGTGCTGCGGAGCCGCGCCTCGAGCTCTTCGCGGTGCCTGATTTCGTTCTCCAGCGCCGTCGCCCGCTGCTGGAGCAGCGTGATCTCGATCAGCCGGAGCTCCTCGTTGGCCGCCGAATAACGCTCCGTGGGCCGAACATGGGAATGCGCCTGGCAGATCGCCTGAAAGGCCTTGCTGTCCGCCGATTTATAGAAGTTCGCCATCGCGTAGGTGCAGAGGAGCGAAAACTCGTAGTTCTGGGCGAGCTCGTTCCAGAGCTCCTCGAGATGGATCGCCCCGGCGGTGTTCCCTTCCTTCCAGAGGAGGTCGACGATCTCGCCGTAGGCACGGATGACCGACCCGCTCCTGCGACGACTCGCGCGCAGCGCCTGGCCGATGGTGTGGCGAAAGCGCTCGCGATTGGGCATTCCATTGATCAGAACCAAGTCGAGCGTCTCGCGCGCGTCGAGCATCGTCAGATTGCCGGCATTGCGAATCCGCGAGATGTCGAGGCCGTGGTCGCCGAGGTGGTCGGTGATCAGGTCCCGATGCTCGGGCGTGGCGATGATGATCGCCGGCTGGTCGATCGCGAATCCAGCGCCCACGAAGTCGGCCACGGTTTTCGCTAGAAAACCGTCATCTTCATAGAACTGAACGATGTGGTTGCCGTGTTGTCCCGGGTCCTGAATCTCCGGGAACGGCTCCAGCAGGGCCGTATTCAATGCCTCACTTGCCATCGCTCACTCCCTGTTCTCGTTGGCGGCGCGCAAACGCAGCCTGTTGGCGCATGACGGGAGGCACTTTGCCAGCTATCCGCCATGACCCCAGGCCGTTCACGCTAACCTAATTTCCAACCGGGTGCTGGCGATGCAAGTTTCCTTCCGTTCGTAACTGCTTTCGGGCCAATGAGCAGCTCAACGGCTAGGCCCGCTAGAAGCCCTTGGTCAGGCTGAGCCGGAGGCGGAGCGCGGAGTACTGATCGACGCGCGTGCTGTTGTCGAACTTGAACTGCTCGATGTAATAGGTCAGGGCCATGCTGTAGAAGCTCGGATGGATCTCCACGCCCGCCTCGCCCGAAAGGCTGAAGGTGCTCGGCTTCTCCGTCGTTCCCGTGTATTGCGCCGAAGGCAACACCGAGAGCGCGGTATAGGTGTTGGCGAAGTCACCGACAAACCCGAAGCGATTGATGAGGGAGACGCGCGGAAACTTCCACGTCTGGGTGGCGGGTGTAGTCTTTTCGGTGCGAACCAGATAGCCGCCGCGCAGCCCGATCCATGACGCCGGCTGTATCGTGAGATTGCCCTCGCCTTCAAGGATCGACAGGCTCTCGCCCGCGGTTTGGCCGGCGACGGTCACCGGCGTCAGAGTCCCCGTCCGAACACCGCCGGAGAGCTCGAGCCACCTGAACACCGTCATCGTGCCGCCGCCGCCCTGAAGGAACCCGGTGCGGGTTTCGGTCAGATCCGGACTCGGGTGCGTCGAGTGGTCAGCCATGACACCCATCGCATAACCAGAAACGACGAGCTTCGACGTGCGGCCGCGGGCGGTGGAGTCGCCGGCGATCACCGAGAGCACGGAATCCCGCGTCTTTCGGTATTGAGGAACTTTCTCCGGGTGGCGGTCCGGCGCACGGAAGGTCGTCGTCGTCGACCGTAGGCGCACGTTGATGCTGATCGTGTCCACGTACCCGCCGAGCCGCGCAATGACCGTCGTCGCTCCCTGCTTACGACCGATGACTCGCGACGAGTCGATGAGCAGCGCGACGCTGGGGTCCCCAGCCGGTTCGAGCTTGAGTCGCGACGTATTCATCGCCAACCCGCTGGAATCTCGGGCGGTGATGGTGATCTTGGCCGTATCGCCTTCGACGATGCTGAGCGGTGTGCCCTTGAAGAGCGCAGTCTTGGGGATCACGGCAGCGGTGGCAGTAGTTGTCGGCGTCGTCGCATCCGGCGTTGCCGGCGCTGCGGCCTGAGGCGTTGGGGCTTTCGAACCCGTGACGTTGATCGTCGCCGTGTCCGCGACGTCCCCAACCTGGGCGATGATCTTCACGTCGCCGGCGTCCTTCGACTGCGCCTTGCCGGTTACAGGATCCACGCTCACGATCGTTGGATTGAGCGACGCCCAGGTCGGGCGGGCATCGACGATGTCCCGCGCCAGTCTGTCGCGGCCTGTGACCTTCACGGTGAAGGTGTCGCCCACTGTCTTCGTCGCGCGCTTGATTCTGGAGTCGATCACCGCCTGCGTGGCCCGCTGCTGGACGTCGACGCGCAAACTGTCGGCGATGCCGCGATCGGCGCAGCGGATGTAGGTCGAGCCGTTGCTCACCGACAGGACCTCCCCCGCCGCCGACAGCGACGCGACCCGCTCATTGACGCTGCGGCACGATGACGCCTTGGTGACACCGCCGGCGATCGGATTTCCGGCGGCGTCGCTCGCCTGGATCTTGAGCGCGACCTTGGCGCCAAGGGCGTCGAGCTTGAGGGTTGCCGGAGCGAAAGAAAACCTTGCCGGCCACTGCTCGACGAGGACGATCGCCGACGCCGAATCGCGACCGGCAACGGCCCAGACGAAGGTGTTCCCCACCCGGCGCGAAACCACCTCGCCGCGCGGCGAAACCGTGGCCACCGATGGATCGGCGACGTGAAAGGTGATCGGCGGGTTTGGGAGCCGCCGGCCGCGACCGCGCGAAGGTGTCGCACCAGCCTGATCACCCGCCGGCGCCCGTCAGCGGGCGCAGAATGAGAATCGTCTTGGCCCTGCGAGCGTCGTTGCGCTGGCGCACGGCAAGATTGAACGCATCGTGCTGGCGAATCTTGCGCGAGTTCTCGGCGACGGCTGTCTTGTTATTGGGGTTGCTGGCGCCGAGCCAGGCGAAGCCGATGCCCGCTCCGAGACCGACAGCGATGCCAACGCCGGCGTGCGTCGTCCACCCGGGCATGTCGGCGCGTTTGAGGACGAGGACTGGTAGGGCAACGGCCAGGGCGGCAACGAAGGCTCCTTTGCCAAAATCCCAAACGGGCGCCAGTCTGCCGTTCCGCGACACGAGAGTATCCGTGGCGGTCAAGCGCGGCAGCGAGTCCTCGAGCGGCTCGAAGACGTGCTCGATGCGAAAGAGCGCCGACGGCGTCTCCTGAGTCGCTTGGGCAGTCGCGGCCGAGCCAAGCGCGTCGGTCGCGGTGACCTTCAGCTCGTAGATCCCCGTGTCGGCCCGCTGGGTCAGAATGAGGCCGCGCCAGGCAATCTCGCGGATACCGTCGTTGGTGCCGTTGTAGAGAATCTCGTGCGTTGCCGGGTTGGGCTTGTAGATCAGGTCGACGGTCACGCGCGCCGAATGGGTCGTGACGAACTTGAAGATGTATGTCGACGAGTCCGCCTTCGCCGATTGGGGGTCGAGGACCTGCGGATCGAGAATGGGCGCAATCCCCGCTCGGAACAGGCTCTTTTTCGCTTCGGAAAAGGCCGCCTGCTCATCGGGCCCGAACTTCTTCAGGTCGAGATCCGTGAACGGATCGTTGTCGAGCGCGGCGATGAAATAGCTCTTGGCGGAGTCCTTCTGGCTGAGCACCGCGTATGAAGCGCCGAGGAACTTGTAGGCCTCGACCCGGTCATCGATGGTCACCACGCCCTTGTAGTTGGCCACCTGCATGAAGTAGCTGCGCGCCGCCTCGATGCTCGACGCCTCATACAGCGACTCGGCCTTGACCAGCAGTTGCTTGGAGCTCTGCGCGCGTGCGGCCGCCGGTATCGCCAGCAGCGAAACCAGGAGGATGAACGCCCTTTTCATGGTCCGCGTCGAATGTTCACTGCGGCTCCTAGCACCCTGGAATGGTGACGGTAGGGACGATGATCGCCTGACCCGTCTTGGTCACGTCGACCGATTGCGTAATGGGTTGGCCGCATCCCGGGGCCTGGAACCTCACGTTGTGAGTCCCGAGCGTCATCCAAACCTGCTTGAAGTTCGTGCCGATGTTTTTTTCGTCGACAAAAATCTCGGCGTAGTTCGGAATGACCCTGAGCCGGACCTGATTCGAATCCCTTGCTGGAGACGATTGGGAATTCGAAGCGTTTCTGGTGTTGCCCGACGGCGCCTGCGCCTGTTGGACCGTGGCCGCGGCGCCCGTGGAAGCGGTCGTAATCGGCTCCATGGTCAGGGTGACGGTGTCTGTTTTACCGTGGCCCGGAACCATGACGCTCGTGAGCAAGGGCTTGTAGTCCGCCGGCCCTTGCGCCTGGGCCGGGTAACTGCCCGAGTCGAGGGTCACTGTCTCACCGTTCTTGTAGAACTTGTTTTGGATGATCACCTGGGTCGTATCGGTGGGGAGACCAGAGATCACAACGCTCCCCGCCTTCGCGGCGGCGGCGGCGGCTACATCCTTTTGCTGCTGGAGTTGCTGCTGCCACATCATGTACCCGCCAGAGCCGCCGATCAGCACGACCGCCGCCAGGGCTGGCATCATCACCTTGTTCTTCTTTTTCTTCCGCTTGCCCCGCCTTACCCCGGGAGGCGGTGCCACCCTCCGCGGAGCGCTGACCGGTCGCGGCACGACTGGCGCCGCCGGACCCGAGATCGTAAGGGTCAGCGGGGGTAGCGTTCCCGTGCGGACCTTTGGAATGGCGTGGCCCGCCGACAGCTCCTTGAGCAGCTTCTCCGCCTCGGCGCGATCCTCATCGCTCTGCGGAATGTTCTCGAGCGCTAGCGCCATCTCGCGGGTCGTCGTGAACCGGTCTTCGGGCGCCTTGTTCAGCGAGCAGTAAATGATGTCGAGCAGTTCCTTCGGCGCGTCGCTGCGGACCAGGGTGATGTCCGGGACAGGCGTCATATAGTGGTGCTGAATGACGCCGACCATCGATTCGGCGTTAAACGGCACTTCACCAGTGAGCATCTGGAAGCCCATGATGCCGAGCGAGTACTGGTCGGACTGCGGGCTGATCTTCTGGCCGCCGCACTGCTCCGGCGACATGTAGTACGGCGTGCCGATCACCATGCCGCTGGCGGTGAGCGACACCTCTTCGAGGGCGCGGGCGATGCCGAAGTCCGACACCATGACGCGGCCATCCTTATCGACGAGGATGTTGGCGCCCTTGATATCGCGGTGGACGATCTTGCGCTCGTGGGCGAAGGCCAGGCCGGCGGCCGAGTAGCGCAGGATCGCGATGACGACCGGCAGCGGCAGCGCGCCCTGCGAATCGATGATCGAGTCAACGGCGCGGCCCTCGACGAACTTCATCGCCATGAAGTGCAGCGGCCCCGCCTGGCCGACGCGGTATACCGGGATGATGTTGGCGTGGTCGAGCGAAGCAGCGAGTCTGGCTTCGCGACGGAATCGCTCCGCCGCCTGCCCTGCGTTGGCACTCTCCGGCGGGACGACCTTGATGGCGACGACGCGTTCGAGCGCGGTCTCTACCCCTTTGTAGACGACGGCCATGCCGCCGCGGCCGAGCTCTTTCTCGATTCGGTAATCGTGGCCGAGCTCCTTCTTGACCATTGCGAGGAGCTGATCACCGCCGGGCTCCATGACCACTGGCGGAACTCCGCTGGCGCCGCCTGGAGCAGCGGCAGTTGCAACCGCGCCTCCAGCGGGGGGAGTGAGTCCAGATCCGCAATTGGCGCAGAATGCTGCGCCGTCAGCGTTGGCGGTGCCGCAGGTAGGACAAGTCATAGGTGGTGCTCAACTGCAGGGGTCGTGAACGACTAGACGTGACGCTCTAGGGCACGATGGTTACAGTTGGCTGAGACGCGATCGCGGCAAGGACGCCGCCGGCGGTCGAGCGCTGCCGCGTCGCAAAAGTATCAGTGCCAGTCGCGCTGTTTGCCGTTGCGCCCGGTGAGGCCGAGGCGGTCGAGCCGTAGACGATGGTCATGGTCGCGCCGCCAGCCAGCGTCACGCCGCTCACGGTGATGACCTGACCCGACACGCCGACGGTGCCGGTCGTCGCGGTCGTGTAGCCCGCGTTACCAGCCGTTATCGACGGCGCGCTCCAGCCCCCCGGCACGGTAATCTCCACCGTGCCATTGCTCATCCCGCCCGTAGCCGCGGTGTATGTAAAGGTTAGGGTATTTCCGACCGAACTCGCATGTGTGACGGCTGGAGCAGTAACTACCGAGTTCGTCCCCGATCCATCAGTCGCAAACGATCGACATCGTCGCGCTTCCCGCCAGTGTCACGCCGGTCACAGTGATGACCTGACCGGCAACTCCGACAACGCCGGTTGTCGCGCTTGTATATCCGATCGTAGCCGGCGTTGTGGATGGCGCGCCCCACCCGGCGGGCACAGTTATCCGGACCTCGCCGTTGTCCATCCCGCCTATGGCAGCGGTATAGGTAAAGGTCAGAGTATTGCCTGTGGAGTTCGCGAGCGCTGTAGTTGGCGCGACCGCATTGGTGCCGGTGCCGTCGGCGGCGACTACGGTCACGCTCGGACTTACCGCGATCGCGGTGAGCGTGCTCGTCGCGGCTGAGCGCTGACGCGTGGCGAAGCTGGCCGCGCCCGTCGTGGCCGGCGCGGTCACGCTCGCCGGACCACCGCCCGAGCCGTAGACAATGGTCATCGTCGTGCCGCCAGCGAGGGTCACGCCCGTCACCGTGATGACCTGGCCCAAGACGCCGACCGTGCCAGTCGTCGCCGTCGTATAGCCGGCCGTGGCGGCGACCGTTGTCGGCGCCGTCCACCCGGCCGGCACCGTGATCTCGACGACACCGCTGTTCATGCCACCGGTCGCCGCGGTGTAGGTGAAGGTCAGCGTATTCGTCGTCGAGCTGGCCGCCGCGGTCAGCGGCGCGACCGTGTTCGTGCCCGAGCCATCGGCCGCGTACACCGTCACGCTCGGACTCGCGCCAATTGCCGTGAGGTTGCTCGCGGCGACCGACCGCTCGCGCGTCGTGAAGGTGACAGTGCCAGTGGTACTACCTGCTGTCGCTCCTGGACCGGCCGAGGCGGTCGAGCCGTAGACGATGGTCATCGTCGTGCCGCCGGCCAGCGTCACGCCGGTCACGGTGATCACCTGGCCCGAGACACCCACGACACCACCCGCTGTCGCGGTGGTGTAGCCGGCGGCGCTGCCCGTCGTCGACGGCGCGCTCCAGCCGGTCGGCACCGTGATCTCCACCGCGCCACTGTTCATGCCAGCCGCCGCGGCGGTGTACGTGAAGGTCAGCGTGTTGCCCGACGCGCTCGCGACCGTGGTCGCTGGCGCCGTGCCGACCGAGTTCGTGCCCGAGCCGTCCGCCGCGTACACCGTCACGCTCGGATTCACTCCGATCGCAGTCAACGTGCTCGCCGCGACCGACCGCTGGCGCGTCGCGAAGCTCACCGAACCGGTCGTGGCATCCGCTGTCGCACCTGCGCCGCCACCAGTCTTGTCACCGTAGACGATGGTCATTGGGCTGCCACCTGCCAGCGTCACGCCCGTCACGGTGATCACCTGGCCGAGGACGCTGACGGTACCCGTCGTCGCCGTCGTGTAGCCGGTCGTTCCCGACACTGTCGTGGGTGCGGTCCAGGTGCCGGGTACCGTGATCTCCACCGCACCGTTGTTCATCCCGCCCGCCGCCGCGGTATACGTGAAGGTCTGCGTGTTCCCCGTCGACGACGCGGCCACCGTCAGTGGCGCGACCGTGTTCGTGCCCGAGCCATCGGCGGCCAATGTGGTAACAGTGATCGTGTTCGAGCTCGCGCTCGCACCGGTGGCGTTGACTGAGCGGACGCGGTAGTAGTAGGCCGTGCCAGCGGTCAAGCCGGTGACTGACGTCGTGGTGACGTTGCCAAGGACCTTGTCACTGTAGCCAACGACGAAGCTGCTGAAGCCGGCATCGGTCGCGACGTCGAGGCGATAGCTAGTCGCGCCAGTCGAGGCATTCCAGTTCGCGTCGAATGAGGTCTGCGTCGTGTTGGCCGCAGCGGTCGCCAATGGCGCCGCTGGGACGGTCAGCACAGTAATCGCATTCGAGTTCGCGCTGGTGCCGATCGCGTTAACCGCACGGACGCGATAATAGTACGTCGTATTCCCGGTCAGTCCGGTCACCGACTGCGAAGTGCCGGACACCGTGAAGTTACTGTAGGCGCCAACGAAACTCGTGAAGCCGGCGTCCGTGGCGACGTCGAGGCGGTAACTCGCCGCGCCCAAGGACG
>WNFI01030717.1_pt1 | contig 11540 bp, 8 predicted proteins | sample 5400471 | NCBI WGS metagenome assembly WNFI01 (sample SAMN13153348, study PRJNA577476) | soil metagenome | isolation source: 100 cm saprolite on Douglas fir-dominated hillslope | place: USA:California | collected 2013-09-17
GCGCCGATATTGGCCTCGGAAGGAAGAGTGTTGGGAACATTCGCGACGTATTATCGCGAACCGCGCAGCCCCACTCCTCAGGAGCATCATGTCATAGAGCGAATCACTCATCTTGCGAGTATCGCCATTGAGGGCGAGCAGGCCGGTGAGGCTTTGCGCCAGGCGCAATCGGATCTCGCGCGTGTGAGCCGGGTAACCACCATGGGAGAGCTGACCGCTTCCCTGGCGCACGAAGTGAATCAACCGATTGCTGCCGCCGTAACAGACGCCAATACCTGTCTGCGCTGGCTTGCGCGCGAGCAACCCGATACTGAGGAGGCGCGCGTAGCTGCCTTAAGAGTTGTGAAAGACGCAACCCGTGCTGCGGAAATTGTAGGTCGCATCCGCGTGTTATTCAAAAAGGGTTCGGCGCAACGGGAGTTGGTTGATATCAATGAGCTCATTCGAGAGATGATCTCCTTGCTGCGCGGCGAGGCCACTCGATATTCGATTTCGATCCGCACCGATCTTGCCGCGGATCTTCCTCACGCTATGGCCGACCGCGTGCAATTGCAGCAGGTCTTTATGAACCTGATGCTGAATGGAATTGAGGCCATAAGGGACGCGGGCCCGGCCGGCGAACTTACGATCAAATCGCAGCCAGCCGAGAATGGTCAATCGCTGATCTCGGTCAGCGATACCGGTGTGGGACTGCCCCAGCAGACAAACCAGATATTCAATGCGTTCTTTACCACCAAGCTTCACGGGACCGGCATGGGTCTGTCCATCAGTCGGTCCATCGTGGAATCGCATGGCGGGCGATTGTGGGCCGCCGCCAACTCTCCGCGCGGCGCCAGCTTTTATCTCACTCTGCCTACCAAACTCGAGGCCCATGAATGACCCTCGCAGGCTCTCCAACGGTGTTTGTTATTGATGACGACGCTCTGGTGCGTGCAGCCATCCAGGGAATGTTGAAGTCGGTGGGCTTGCGCTCCGAGACGTTCGGGACGCCGCAAGAGTTCTTGCGCAACAAGCTGCCGGATGGGCCAAGTTGCCTTGTTCTGGACGTGAGACTTCCTGGAGTCAACGGATTGGACTTTCAACGCGAGTTGACCGATCTTGGCCTCTGCATTCCTATCATCTTCATTACCGGTCATGGAGATATTCCCATGACAGTTAGAGCCATGAAGTCCGGTGCGGTGGAATTCCTGACCAAGCCGTTCCGGGACCAGGAACTCCTGGATGCGATCCACCAGGCTTTGGAGCGCGACCGGCTGATGCGCCGACAGCAGGGCGAGCTCAGCGGACTGCGAAAGCGCTACGCGTTACTGACAGCCCGCGAGCGTGAGGTCATGGGCCTGGTGGTTTCGGGCATGCTCAACAAGCAAATAGCTTTTGATCTTGGGACCAGCGAAATTACCGTGAAGATCCATCGCGGGCACGTGATGCACAAAATGCAAGCCGAATCGCTGGCGGAACTGGTCAGAATGGCGGCGAAGCTCCAGCTTCCGTCCGGCAAAAAGTAGCTTCGCATCGTCCGTATTGATCGGGCCGGTATTACCCCACATATACCAACGTATAATTGCGCCGCTTTTGGCGACGCTGCTAGATTTTTACTATGGCTATTAACGGTGAGACCAAACTCGTTGCCATTGTCGATGACGATGATTTGATACGGGGCGCATTGCAGGGCCTGTTGAAGGCAGTGGGATGGCCTGCGCAAGCGTTCGCGTCGGCGGAAGAATTCCTCGAGTCCGGACAGCAGCACCAGACTGCCTGTCTGATCGCGGATATACGCATGCCGGGCATGTCCGGACTGGAGCTGCAAGCCAAGCTAAACGCCGAGCGTTGCAGGATTCCCACGATATTTATTACGGCGCACGGCGATGCAAAAATGCGGATGCAGGCATTGAGAGCGGGCGCGGTGGAGTTCCTGGCAAAACCATTTGACGACGAGGCCCTGCTCCAGAGCGTTCGCGCGGCTCTGGAGAGTTAGCACTGAAACGAACTGTCAGCAAACCCGTAGGAGGCCATTTGTGGCTAGTTTTGCAAGATACGGAAGTATTGACGAAGATTCGCGAGAGGGCAGGTTGGAGCACCTCATAGGCAGTAGCCCCGCCCTGGAAGCTGTACTCGAACAAGTCGAACGCGTCGCGCCTACCGACTCCACCGTTCTTGTCCAAGGAGAGACAGGCACGGGCAAGGAGCTGATCGCGCGCGCAATTCACAACATCAGCTCACGCTGCGGGCGCCCCTTCGTCAAACTGAATTGCGCCGCCATTCCGTTCGACCTGCTGGAAAGCGAACTTTTTGGACACGAAAAAGGCGCGTTTACCAGCGCGATCGCGCAAAAGGTCGGCCGCTTCGAGATGGCGGACAAAGGGACGCTCTTCCTCGACGAGGTGGGCGACATCCCACTGGCCCTGCAGCCAAAGCTACTCCGCGTGTTGCAGGAACAGGAGTTCGAGCGGCTGGGCGGGACTCGGACCCACCAGGTAGACGTCCGGCTAGTGGCTGCGACCCACCGGGATTTGGACCTCATGGTAAAGCGGAATGAATTCCGCAGCGACCTCTACTATCGCCTCAACGTGTTTCCTGTCCTGCTGCCGCCGTTGCGAGAGCGCCGGGGAGACATTCCGGCACTGGTAACCCATTTTGTCGAGGTTTTTGGCCGCCGCGTAGGCAAGCAGATCGAACACATTCCTGCGGAAACCATGTCGGCTTTCTGCTCACACACATGGATGGGAAACGTCCGTGAATTACAAAACATGATCGAGCGTGCGGTGATCTTGTCCAACGACGGCATACTTCCGAATCCGGTTCCGCAAACAGGGACCGAGTCAGTCACCGTGCTTCCGGCACATCCCACTCTGAAGGATTCGGAACGCGCGCTGATTCAGCAAACACTGCATGACGCAGGCTGGGTGATAGGCGGCCCGAAAGGTGCTGCGGCCAAGCTGGGGCTGAAGCGCACTACATTGATCTCGAAGATGAAGAAGCTGGGTATTTTACGGCGCCGTCCCCAGCCCAACGAGGACTTCCAGGATGAGATCCGCCCGGAGCCAGGTCCACTCCCGCAGTTCTAGACTTTCGCCGGGAAAGGCCTATGGTGCGGTATAGTATAGAGTCAACTTCCCTATTCGTGGAGGACTGTCGTGGCCTCGATAGTCTCGCTCTACTACTAAAGCTATATAGGCATCTCTAGCTGTGGTGAAGAATGGCCCTAAGCATCCTATGCAAATGCGATTCTGGACTCGCGAGGAATTGTGTGGCCGTGCGGCAATCTCTAGTATGAGGCTTCGTCTTACGCAGCGCCATTATTCCAGATGCTTGGACCGATGGAATCTCTGCTGCCGCCTTCTTAAGGAGATGTATTTATGCCACTTTACTCCAGATACCGCCTTGCAGTGGTAGATGACGATCCCACGCCGAGGAAGATCCTTGCTTTCCTGTTCAAAGGTCAGAACTATGAAGTGGCGGAAGCTGAAAACGGAATCCAGGCATTGGCGGTTTTGGGAAAGAGCAGACCTCACGTCCTGATCTCCGATATTCAAATGCCGCAGATGAACGGCTACGAACTTCTACGCATCGTTCGAAAGTGGTTCCCGGAGATGGGCGTAGTTGCTATCAGCGGAACCTTCGATCTTGATAGATCACACGCCGATGTGACAGCCGATGCGTGCTTTTCCAAGGGCTCATACACTGTTCCGGATCTGCTAAGGTGCGTGGCCGGCCTGGCTAAAAGATATCCACTTCGATCACCGGCCAGGCAAAGCAAGATGTTTCTGGTCTGGATATCGCAAGATTACGGTCCTGTTCTCTGGATAGCATGCAGGACCTGCCTGCAGTGCTTTCCGTTTCGCTACGCGGCAATTCGGACGGCGGATGTCCACATTGTCCAATGCCCCTCCTGCTTTGCCAAGAGTACCGTTTCTGCCGACGAACTCCCTTCGGAGGCAGCGAGAACCGGTTCAGGAGCGAAAGAAAACTAAGCCTGGGCCGAGCGTCGGCAAGGCGACAGCCCCAGCACCGTCTTGCTGGGACGGCAATGGTGCTCGGGACAAGGCTTAGATGACTTCACGCTTCGTCAGGCAGCCTCCCTCGTCACCCGGCGGGCCGTACCGGATTGCGCTGTGTCCTTGCCCGATCGTGGAGGAACGGATCTCTTTTTCAAATTCAATGGCTCGTCCAAAACCCGAATGCGAGAGCTTCTAAGCCACTCGTCAACCTCGCTGGGTACCGCGATCACCGCACTGCGCGCTTTTCCCCGTGGCCTCCGGACAGGAAGAGCAAGTTCGCGCTCCCATCTCTGCACGGTTCTTACCCCGCGTCCAATGTAAACAGCAATTTCCTTCCATGAATTAAGTATCACTTGCATTGCGCTCTCTTTTCCCAGGCTCGGTGGTCTCAGGTAGCCTGTTCCCGAATGCTCATAGTAGAGTCCACCTGGCATGGGAACAATTCTGCCTAGGCGCGAAACTATCCCTGGACTGCACGCCTATATCTCCCCAATGCCTGAATTGATGACGCTTGTACTACCTTCGTCGTACCGCTCGCTATACTCAGTAGTGTGTCGCGCGTGCCAAGGATTGGGCAACATTGTATGCCACGAAAATCGAGACGTATGATAGAACAAAAGTTATGAGTTAAGGCGCACTTTGGCGCTTGCAAGCGCTGAGGGGAATGTTCAGTCTGAAGATGTGGCTATCGGCTGAAAAGAAGTTCTTCCGCGGTCATCTCTAAACTTGCCTTCACTTGGGGAGGTGAGAAACGGGCCCCAACCAAGAGCATCCCGGAGTCCAAATGGGAAAGTTACGCATTTTGGAACCGCTCCACGGCCCAAGATCCACGACTAGTAAACCTGACTGCCTGGCCGGTGGCGGCGAAATGGGCGCTTTAATGCGGTCTATGGACTGGTCAAAAACACCGATTGGTCCAGTCGAATCCTGGTCTCCGAGCCTGCAGATGATGGTGCGGTTTCTTCTCGCCAACCGTCTTCCACTTCTTCTTTGGTGGGGACCGCGGTTCTGTCAACTCTATAACGATCAGTTCTGCGTCTCGCTTGGGGAAAAGCATCCCAAATCCATGGGTCAGCCGGCCAGCGAATGCTGGCCTGAAATCTGGTCCATTATTGGTCCACTGATCGAGACATCATTCCGGGGCGGGTCAGCTACCTGGATTGAAGATCTCGCCCTGGAATTGCGCCGTCACGGGTTCAATGATGAAGCGCACTTTACCGTCGCCCACAGTCCGGTCCCCGATGACACCGTACCCAGCGGTATCGGCGGCGTGCTCGCGACAATACATGAAACCACCGAAAAGATCATCTCCGATCGCCGTGTCGCGGTCCTTCGCGACCTTGGCGCATGCTCGGCTGCCGCCAAGACCGCTGAAGAGGCTTGCACCATCGCCGCCGAAGCGCTTGCACGACATCCTAAGGACATTCCCTTCGCTCTTCTGTATGTCATCGATTCCCCTCAGGGCCTTGCCCATCTCGCGGCAACTAGTGGAGTGGACGACGACAGTCCCGCCGCCGTGCCGGCGGTCGATTTGCGCGCACCAGTTGCGGCTGGAGTATGGCCGATTCAAGATGTAGTGCTGGGCCAGCAAATAGTTCTGCTCAAGGATCTGGCTGCCAGGTTAAGCGCGATCCCGCCGGGCCCCTGGTCTGATCCTCCGCGCTCGGCGGCATTGATACCCATTCGCTCGAACACGGCCAACCGACTCGCGGGCGTTCTGGTAGCGGGAATCAGTCCGCGTTTGCGATTCGATGAACCGTACCGGAACTTTTTCGATCTGTTAAGCCACCAAATGGCGACTGCACTCGCAAATACGCGCGCTTATGAAGAGGAGCGCAAGCGGGCTGAATTGCTCTCGGAAATAGACCGCGCTAAAACAGCCTTCTTCAGTAACGTGAGCCATGAATTTCGCACTCCTCTTACGCTGATACTCGGTCCGCTCGAGGACATGCTGGCGAGCCCGGATCGTGAGCTGACTCGCGATCAACGCCAGCAGCTTGCCGTGATCCACCGCAACAGTCTGCGGCTGCTGAAGCTCGTGAACTCCGTGCTGGATTTCTCGCGGATTGAAGCGGGGCGGATTGAAGCTGTGTTTCAGCCCACCGATATTTCGAGTGTCACCGCCGACCTGGCCAGCGCCTTCCGCTCCGCCATGGAGCGTGCGGGGATACGGTACGAAATCAACTGTGAGCCGATCGAGGAGAAGGTTTTCATTGACCGCGACATGTGGGAAAAGATTGTTTTCAATCTTCTATCGAACGCCTTCAAGTTCACTTTCCAGGGGACCGTCTCGGTGAGCGTTAAGCCAGTGGACGGCTCCGTGCAGTTGCAAATCAGCGATACCGGAGTGGGAATTCCCGCGCAAGAGCTGCCGCACTTGTTTGAGTGGTTCCATCGCGTCGAAGGAACTCTGGGACGCACCTATGAGGGGACCGGCATTGGCCTCGCCTTGGTAAAGCAGCTCGTCAAATTGCATCACGGGCGGGTGTCGGTTGAAAGCACTGCGGGTGTGGGCAGCACATTCACGGTCACAATTCCCAAAGGCAGGAACCACTCTTCGCAGGTGCGTAGTGGCGGCGTACGAACCAGGGCATCGAGCTCGATTGGCGCCAACAGCTACGTTGAAGAGGCGCTGCGCTGGCTGCCGCCGGAGCCCGGCGAGTCACAGCGAACGCTGGCGGAGCACAAGGACGCTGTCCCTTCTCTGGATGTGTCTCCGGCAACGCAAAAACAAGGACCAGAAGAGAGTGCCGTAGCATTGATCGTGCTGGCAGATGACAACTCCGATATGCGCGACTATGTGCGTCCGGCAACAAGGACGAAACCGGTGATTCTTCTCTCCGCGCGCGCGGGCGAAGAATCGCGAATCAAGGGATTGCAGGCCGGGGCCGACGATTACCTGACCAAGCCCTTTACCGCGCGCGAACTCGTGGCACGAGTCGGGACGCATCTTAAGATGGCGCGCATCCGGACAGAAAGCTCAAATGTAGAACGCCGCCTGCGCACGGAAATAGAATTGGAGCGCAACCGCCTGCGGGACTCATTCGCCCAGGCCCCGGCCGCGATTGCCTTACTCAGCGGTCCCGATCACAGGTTTGCCTTCCTGAATGCAGAATACAGCAGAGTAACCGGGCGCACTCGTGAACAACTTCTTGGCAAGACTGTCCGCGAAGTATTTCCGGAGGTAGATGGGCAGGGATTCTACGAGGTTCTGGATCGTGTCTACCAAAGGGGCGAACCTTTTGTCGCGAAAGAGCGGAAGATTACATTCAACCGGCATGGGAAGCTGGTCTCCATTTACATGAATTCCGCGTACCATCCGCTGCGCGACCTCACGGGACACGTTGAGGGCATCTTGATAGGGGCGGTCGACGTTACCGAGCAGGTGCTCGCGCGAACCCAACTGGAGGCGCGGGTCAAAGAACGCACGGCTGAGTTAGAGCGGGCGGAAGAAAGCCTCCGCGCGTTGAATCAGAGCCTGATGCAGGCCCAGGATGAAGAGCGGCGGCGGCTTGCCCTTGAACTGCACGACCGCGCCGGCCAGTTGCTAATAGCCCTGAAATGGAAATTGGGTCCGCTGGCGGAAGAAATCAGACAGCAATGTCCGAACCTGAGTGCCGTCGCGCAGGATACTCTCCTGCTTGCTGATGAACTGTCGAACGAACTTCGCACAGTGTCACACCTGTTGCATCCGCCGGTGGTGGGAGAAGGCGGGCTCTCGCCCGCGTTGCGTTCTTACACGGAGGGATTGGCAGAGCGCAGCGGCCTCATTGTGAACCTGGAGATCGATCCAAACCTTCCCAGACTCTCACCCGAGATTGAAACCACGGTCTTCCGGATGGTACAGGAGTCGCTGACCAACATCTATCGCCACGCAAACACAAAAACCGCCGCCGTGCGGCTAAAGGAGACGCTCCAAAATATTGAACTGGAGATACAAGATATGGGAGCAGGCATTCCGGGTTTCAAGTCGCTCAACGATTCGCCGCTCAATGTTGGGGTGGGCGTTCAGGGTATGCGGGAGCGGGTCCGGCAAGTCAACGGCAGGTTTGAATTTCTATCTGGAAAAGGCGGCACGACTGTGAGAGCAGTCCTGCCTAAGGGCATACGCCGATGAAAGTGAATGCACGGGAACAAAAACGATCCAGTGGTACAGCACGCAGCGAAGCGGCAGGCCTCGAGCGTTCGGTCAAGACTGGCCGCATCAAAGTCCTGGTTGCCGATGACCATCCTGTCGTGCGCAGGGGGCTCATCACTGAGATCAATGGTTATCCTGACTTGCACGTGATTGCCGAAGCGCAGAATGGGAAGGAAGCCATGGAGATGTTTTTCGACCACCACCCTGACGTCGGCCTGGTCGATTTGCGGATGCCGCTGATGGATGGACTTCAAACGGTCATCTCGATTCGCCAGAAAGAGCCGGCTGCGCGTCTCGTGATCGTAACCTCGCATGAAACTCGAGAAGATATCTATCGCGCCCTGCAGGCGGGAGCCCGCGGGTACTTCCTTAAAGAGGCGCCCATACGCGAACTAGTTGACTGTATCCGGGCCGTCGCCGCTGGCGACACATGGGTCCCACCAGCAGTTGGGGCCAAACTGGCGACCCGATTAGGTGATCGAGAGTTGACGCCCCGCGAGATGGACGTGCTTCGCTCCGTCACCCGGGGCAAGAGCAACAAGGAAATCGGAGTCGAGTTCAACATTGCCGAGTCTACGGTCAAAGTGCATGTGACCCACATCCTGGAAAAGTTGAGGGTCGGCGGAAGAACAGAAGCGATCAACGTGGCAGTACAGCGCGGGCTCGTCCGTATTGAACCCAAACCTGGCGCGTAAACCGTCTGGCAAAAAGTCCGTTTTTGCCGTTAATTTTCTTCCCGGTCTACGAATGACCTGAGTTTGTGCGAGCGCGATGGGTGGCGCAGCTTACGCAGTGCCTTGGCCTCAATCTGGCGGATGCGTTCGCGAGTGACCTGGAAGTTCTGTCCAACTTCTTCCAGTGTGTGCTCCGAGCCGTCTTCCAGCCCAAAGCGCATCCTGATGATGCTCTCTTCCCGCGGATTCAGAGTGCGTAGAACGCTCGCTGTCTGCTCTTTCAGGTTTACGCGGATCATCGCGTCGGAGGGCGATACGCCGGACGTGTCCTTGATAAAGTCTCCAAGGCGCGATCCCTCTTCCTCGCCCACCGGATTTTCCAGCGAGATCGGTTGCTGTGCGATCTTCAGCGCTTTGCGGACTTTTGAGACTGGAATATCCATGCGCTGGGCCATTTCTTCCGCAGTCGGCTCATGGCCCAGTTCCTGCACCATCTGCCGCGAAATGCGCAGTAATTTATTGATGATTTCCACCATGTGCACGGGCACGCGGATCGTGCGCGCCTGGTCGGAGATCGCGCGCGTCACGGCCTGGCGAATCCACCACGTGGCGTACGTGGAAAATTTATAACCGCGGCGATACTCAAATTTATCCACGGCCTTCATCAGACCCATGTTGCCTTCTTGGATCAAATCGAGAAATTGCAGTCCGCGATTCGTGTATTTCTTGGCGATCGAAACCACCAGACGCAGATTGGCTTCCACCAGTTCGCGTTTGGCATATTCCGCATCTACGTTGCCCTGGATAACTTCGAGCCTCGTGCGTCGCAACTCATGGAATGTAGCGCCTGCCTCTTGCTCAAGCTTTTTCAGGTCCTGCAGACAGCTGCGCTGTTCGCGCTTGTATTCCGCGCGCGTGCTTTCACTCCGTGTGCTGGCGACCTTTTTTTCCAGGCTCTGGACCTTGCGGTCGATCGAGTGCATGGTGTCTGCCGTGGTTGTGACAATATTGATGAGACGCTTGCGTTCCGCGTGCGTATAGCGCAGACTGCGGATGATCCGGGAAATCAGCACCTTCTCCCGCGCGATTTTTCCCAAAGAGCGGCGATATTTCTTCGCGTTCTTGTGGCGGTCAATGCTTGCGAGTTTGTCTTCCATTTTTCGTACAGTCGCACAATGTGCCGCCATTTGGCGAATCAGTCGGAGTGTGGCATTCAGGCGGGCCTTGGCAATTTCGTCGGTGACTTCTTCTTCGTCAAAGATCACGATCTCTTTGATGGAGCGGTTTCCGCGCTCAAGGTCTGTGCCAATCGCCATCACTTCGCGGACCACAAGCGGAGACCGCGAAATGGCTTTGAGCACGCGAAGATGCCCGCGCTCAAAACGGCGTGCGATTTCGACTTCACCCTGGCGTGTGAGCAGCGGGACCAGACCCATTTCCCGCAGGTACAGGCGCACGGGATCGTTGGTCTTGTCCAGCACGTCAGGAGCAAGGCTGACATCCAGATGCTCCCCGTGCTCCATGTCATCGAGCCTGGCCCGGCGTCTTGATGGCAGTTCGCTTTCGCTGGAGACATCAATGCCGCGCTGGTCCATCATTGTGGTCAATTCATCAATGTCGTCGCCGGAAGACACGTCATCCACGATCAGGACATTCGCCTCATCGTCGGTGAGGTAACTCTTGCCTTCACCGTCAATGTTGCTCAGTTTCGCGAGATGGTCGTATTTTTCGTGAGGAGCCAAGAGTTCCCTTTCCCGCTCGTATGCGAGTAACCGCACACACTGCGGCAATGTACTTGTTTGTCCGGGCGGACCGTGCCTTTTCCTTCAGAGAGGAAATGAAAACAGACTAAAAAATGGGCTTATGCCTTCAGCGACTCGATCTCTTGAACAATAGTCTGGAGTCTTTGTTCCAACTGCTTCTTGGTCCGCGGTTTTCGTTCCGTCTTTGCAAATTGCACGTAATTTGCGATTGAGCGCCGGTAAAAATCGGCGGTCTTTCCGAGCAATTTGGCTTTCTCGTCATTTTGTGTGGACATATGCTTATCCTATAGGAAATTGTTGTCAAACCACGGGAATAAACGGTCCATCCGGCCTTTGCGGCGCAAGGCCGGGAACCGCATTGATCAGAGAGCGTATCGCTGCAGGACCTCTCCCGGCAGGCGGACTACCTTTGACCCCGGTCTTACCGGCGTCGGCACCATGGCCGAAACGTCCACCGCTCCGGCGCGCTCTTCTCTTGTGAGGTCAGCGTCCACGTGTCCGCGACGCATTTTGATCTGCAAAGTACGTTCCAGCCTGGCGATGTCCGAGCGCTCGACTCCGGAATAGAACGTTGCCGCAGCTCCGGTTGCTCCGGCCCGGCCTGTGCGTCCTACGCGATGAATGAAGTCTTCCGCTATGGCCGGCAGGTCGTAATTAATGACCAGCGCAATGTCGTCCACGTGAATGCCGCGTGAAGCTACGTCCGTGGCCACCAGCACTTGCGATTTGCCCTGCTGAAACGCGGACAGAGCGCTGTTACGCTGTGCCTGCGTGCGGTCGCCGTGAATCACGCTCACGTTGATTCCGTGGCGCTTCAATTTGTCGCCGAGACGGTCGGTTGCACGTTTGGTGCGGACAAAGATCAGACTGCGCCCGTTTTCCTCGTTCAGAAGCCGCTTCAAGAGCGCGACTTTCTGGTCCGGCTGAACCTCATAAGCCGTAAACTCCACCGCTTCCGACGCCCTTT
>WNFI01143668.1_pt1 | contig 11539 bp, 9 predicted proteins | sample 5400471 | NCBI WGS metagenome assembly WNFI01 (sample SAMN13153348, study PRJNA577476) | soil metagenome | isolation source: 100 cm saprolite on Douglas fir-dominated hillslope | place: USA:California | collected 2013-09-17
CATTCGTTTAGGTCACGACCCTTCAGACATCGTCAACAGCAAGCTTGTCCTTCTCTGGGGACGCAATCCTCTAGCCACGAACCTGCACCTGGTGCCACTGCTGAAAACGGTCAGTGAGCAGGGCGGCAGGGTGATCCTTGTCGATCCCGTTAAAAGCGAATCAGCGACGATCTGCGATCGGCACGTCCAGCCGCGCGTCGCAACGGACGCCTCATTTGCGCTTGCTCTGGCCAAGATCGTCCTGGAAGAGGGCCTGGAGGATAAGGATTACATCGAACGTCACACCGACGGGTTCGCAAAATTCCGTACTCTCGTCGATTCCCATTCGCTCCAATCGCTCAGCGACCGTTGCGGATTGGCGATCGACGAACTGCGGGAGTTGGCGCGCGAATACGCAACAACGAAGCCGGCGTCCATCCAGCTCGGATGGGGATTGAACAAGTACAAGAGCAGCGCGGAGATCTTCCGCTGCGTCGATGCCCTCGCCGCCCTCTGCGGTCAGATCGGCATTCCCGGTGCCGGGGTGACACACGGTTATGACACCCAACGTCTGTTCGACAAGACGATCGAAGCATCCGACAGGGCGGAATTCCATCGGACGATTCCAGAGCCGCTCCTGGGCCGGGGATTGCTGGAAGCCTCCGATCCTGCCATCCGCATGATGTTCGTGAACGGCGGAAACCCGGTAAATCAATCTCCGAACTCGAATCTGGTCGCGAAGGCTCTTGCTCAATTGGATTTCGTTGTGGTCGTCGATAGTTTTCTGACCGATACGACAGACTACGCGCATGTGTTCCTCCCGACCACGACGTTCCTGGAAGAAGAGGACGCCCTGGTTTCGTGGGGCCACAACATTCTCGGCGGCGTAAACCCCGCGATTGATCCCGTCGGCGAATCGAGATCGGACCTCTGGATCGTGCAACAGCTCGCCGATCGGCTCGGCATCGGCGAAGAAATGGCTGGTACCCCCCGCGAATGGCTGAGGCAAATCATGAGCCCGATGGAGGCGAAGGGCGTGACGGTCGATGCGCTTCTGCAAGGCCCCATTCGCTGCCCGGTGGCGCCCCTGATACCGTTTGCAGACAAGAAGTTTCCCACGAAGTCGGGGCGCTTCGAGTTCATCACAGAGATCGAAGTCGAGCAGCGAAAGGATCCGGCCTTTCCCCTCACGCTGGTTACCAATTTTAGCAAGAAATGGTTGCTGTCACAGATGACGGAAACCGAACATCCCAAGCTTGCCACTGTCCGCGTCGGCGCCGACTGGGCCGCAAACCATGGGATTGAGAACGGCCGGCAGATGCGGCTACGCTCCGCTGTCGCGGAGAAACACGCGTCCTTCTCGAGCCGCTGGAACCGGCGCTAGCCGCCGCTACTCGCGGCCTTGATTTGCAAATGACCACATGATGAATTCACCAGCTTTCAGGACATGTTCGAATACCGAATGACAGCTTTAGGATGCAGGCGATTGTCGGGCAGCACGCGCGAATCCTCAAAGCAATTCGAGGAACGGCAATCCGCCAGAACCCGAAGAGCCGGCAACTAGGAAGTCCGTAGTGATAGGTTCGAATGCGTTCTCCGACATACGACCAGACCGCCGTCCTGCGTCGAGATCCCGGACGGTGCTCAACTGGGGAACGGGACATGGATCGCCCGCCTTGAGCGGGGATTGAGCGGCACATGTCAGACCGCAGACTTCTCTCTGTGTCTGAAGCGGCAGAGATAGTGCTCGGCCGCGTTCGACGTTCGTCGGGAGCCGAACTCGTTCCGCTCTCGAAAGCGAACGGTCGCGTCCTTGCGACCGACATGTTTGCCAGGATCGCGAATCCGCCCTTCGACCGCTCCGCCGTCGACGGTTACGGAATTGGCAAGGACGATATTCATCGTCCGGCTCCGTACGCCTTGCGCATGATCGGCAAGATCAGTGCGGGTGACGACCCTTCCACGATGCAAATCAGCGGCGGCACGACGATCCGCCTGGCGACGGGCGCGGCAGTCCCGTCGAGTGTTGCGGGTATCGTCATGGAGGAACACGTTTCATCCGATGGCGGTACAACCACGATCCTTCGAGGAGCGTCTCCTTCGGAAAGCATCCGGCGACGCGGCGAGGATGTACCATCCAGCGGCATCATCGCGCAGCGTGGTACAACGTTGGATGCTCGTCACATAGCGATACTGGCTGCCGTCGGTCACTGTCGAGTGCCGGTCATGAACAAGACAAGGATATCGATCCTTTCGACGGGAAGCAAACTTAGGGAAGGTTTCCAGGAAACCTCGCCCGGGACGATCTTTGATTCCAACCGGCCTATGCTGATGGCTTTGCTCGCGAGACATAAGGTCAAATTGCACGATGCGGGCCTTTGCTCGGACGATCCGGAGCGTCTCGCAATCGTACTTCGGGCGGAAGCGGAACGGTCCGACCTGATCATCACTTCCGGCGCCGCCGCAGGGAGCGAAACGGATCATCTTGCCAAAGCGGTACGGCTCGCTGGCGGAACGGCCGAGCATCATCACATAGCTCTGAAACCGGGAAAACCGTTGCTGGCAGGTACCATCGGAAACACTCACTACCTCGGGCTTCCGGGAAATCCGGTTGCAGCAATGGTCACCGCGTTGCTCTTCGGCCGCCCGCTGATTAACGCGCTTTCGGGATCTTCCATCGCTCCGCTTGAGGGCGAATGGTCGGTTGCCGCGGAGCGGATACGTCACCGAATCGGAAGAAGGGAGTTCGCGCCAGGCCACGTCGTCGGACTGGACGCCGAAGGTCGGAGGCAAATCGTCAAATCAGGCCGCGGCGGATCCGCAAGTCTGCTGCCGCTCGTCCTGGCGGACGGCCTGATTGATCTGACCGCGCAGGGTGCGGACGTCGATACTGGTTCTCCCGTTCGTTTTCACCCGTTCGGGACACTGATGTGACGCGCGTCCAACGATACGGCGGGCGCCAGTCGGCCGGTGCGAGAAGCCCGAGTGAGTTCCAGCGCGCGGTCGTTATGTCGGTCGAGGACCTTTTTGGAGCGCCAGAAGTCGAACGACCGGCCATGTTGCCGTTGTAGTCCGACGCGCACGTTTTCGAGGGCGGTCAGATGCGGAAACACAGCCGATAGCTGGAAAGACCGCACCGAACTGAGGCGCCAAATCGGCGGGAGGCACGGCGGCTCTTCAGGTCTAAGCTGGACGTCGGAACGGGAAAGCCATTATCAAGTTGAACTCAACCAATGCGAGATCGAGTGTATCCTTTTGCGTAATCCGGGATCGCAATTCCCGCCTTGAGATCACTGCAACTCTTTGGAGCCCCCGCTGTCAATTTGATCGGAATGACACCGGCCCATCCATCGAGGGCATGATCTTCTTCGGGATCCATAACGCCATGATCCCTTATCTTCGCTGATGCCTCAGCGAGCGGAAATCGAAGGAAGACAGTTGCCGCAATTTCCTTCTTCTTTGGAGGCCGCACCTCATGGCCAGGCAGAATGTCATCGACGAATGCCGCAACAATGCGCTCTTTCTCTTGAAAGTCAGTCACCTTCTCAGCCTGCGCAAAGATAACCACTGAGCGGTAGTCCATGCTCATGCCAAAACCGGACCGGCCAGCAACAATCGAGTCCACGAGTGTTACAGTAATGCACGCTGGCGCACCCGACTCCAGAGTCGTTAAAAGCTGATTGTTCGGACTTCCATGGATGTAGATGTGATCATCAATGCGGATAATCGCAGTTGGTATGACGCGTGGTTGCCCATCCACCGCCACGCCGATATGGCACACCAGAGCTTCATCAATAATGCCGTTGATGACGCTGCGGTCATAAGCGCCGCGTTCAGGACGCCGGCGGATACGCGTCTGGTCGGTGACTGCGATTGTGGACATGTCGACTCTCCTAAACAGCGACGGCGTTGAGTCCGGTTTCTTTTTGGTGAGTGAGATGGTCGCCTTCGTAGGCGTTACGCTCTTTGATTCGTGTGCCCGTGATGTACGATTGAATCGATTCATACAGTGAGCGAGGCACTTTCACTCCTTCGATTGCAGTCCGCTTTCGGGCCTCATACCGGCGATCGGACGGGAGCCTTGCACCGTCTTGTTCCAGCATTTTCTTGAACAGCATTTCTCCGTGATCGAGTTGCGCGATGCGATCGCCGTTCTCCATACAGCGGATTGGATCGATCGCGATGATCAACTCGCCGCCGCAGGGAGCACCGGTATTAGCCTTGTCGCGTTCACCGGCTTCGAAGCTCAGTGCATCGCCGAGTAGGGGGCCGGCGAGAAGTTCGACCATCATCGCGATATTGGATCCCTTGAATCCACCGAAAGGAAGTTGCGCACCCGCAAGCGCCTGAGCCGGATCCGTGGTGGGCTCACCGTCAGGTCCGATAGCCCACCCCTCGGGCAACGTCTTGCCATCGCGAAGACGTAGCTGAATCTCACCGCGAGCGCTTGCGCTTGAGGCCTGGTCGAAGACGAGCGGCGGCTTGTTGTGGCGCGGCCATGCGAAAGCCATCGGGTTGGTGCCAAACAGTGGTTTGGTACCTCCTGCCGGTGCAACGTACGGACTGGCCGCGACAAATGCGAAGCCGACCAGGCCCCTGTCCGCGAGCCGTTCGACCTCGGGCCAAAGCGCCGCGACATTCAGGGCGTTGTTGACGGCGAGCGCAGCAATGCCGTGTTCCCTGGCTTTTGCAGCCAAAGGCTCGTCTCCGCGCTCCAATGCGAGTGGCGAGAAACCATATTTCGCATCGACCTTCATAATCCCAGGCGCCAACTCCTTGATCGTGGGTTCGGCATCGGGTGAGGCCTGACCGGAGTGCAAGCCGTTCACGTAGAATGGCAACCGGAACAATCCGTGATGGCGACATTCGTCTTGTTCGGCAGCAGTAACGGTATTCGCGATCGCGGCGGCGTGCGCTCGATTAAAACCCTGTCCCAACAATGCTGCCTCGGCGGCGGAGTGAACCTCGCCAAGAGACATCTGAACTGCGTCTTGCATAGGAGTGCCTTGTGAATTGTTGACATCGAAGCGCATCACCTAGCATTTCCACAAATTTGTATAACATGCAAATTGAAAGATTCGGCAAATGTGCCTGATATTGCGACAGGCGGCTTGCACGGCAATCAGGGCTATTGGATGCAGGGATGCAGCCTAAGCGGAGCCGTCGATCCCATGATCGATGACGTTCGAGGGGGTAACGACCATCAACATACGTGCGGGCTTCTTGCCGATGTTACGCCCCATGTGCGGCTTTGCACCGATGAGATGAACGCAATCACCTTCGTCAAGGACAAGACGATCGGAGCCGATCTGAAACTCAATGCGTCCAGCAAGGACATAGAGGACTTCTTCGCCTTCGTGCGAGAGAAGCTTCACGTCTGTATCCGCCGTAACCGGGAACTCAAGGAAGAATGCACTGAGCTTCGGCTCGGTGAGAGCCCCTGAAAGCCAGTGATAATCGTAGCCATTGGCAGCCATCTGGCCGGCCGCTTCCCGTTCTGCCTTGCGGGAGACCGTGTAGTATTTCGGCACATAGGCTTCGTTGGTGTCTTCAAAAAGATCGCGCAGTGGCACGTCAAGCCGCGTTGCGATCACGATCAAATTTGCGATCGAGGTGGCAGTCTCGCCCCGCTCGATCCTCGAGAGATAAGCCGCTGACAACTCGGTGTCGGTTCCGAGCTGCTGCAAAGTAAGCTTCCTGAGCTGCCGAGCCGCACGGATTCGAAGCCCAAGTTGACGCGCGACGAAACGGGCCTGATCCAACGACATTCTCCCTAGGCAGACCATTGTGAATGTTCACAAAAATGCCTGTAGAGACAATTCATCCGGGATGCAAGACTGATGGCGCGACATGGCGTAACTCATTGACCTCATGCGATCCGGGCGTTTAGCCCGGATCCCAGCATATCGTCAGAGAATGCGCCATAACCGCCCTACCTCTTCACAAGTGGATACGGCTCGTGCCCGATTAGATCACGAAATTAATCCGGCTTCCACCTGTTCGTGCCTTGGCTGTCGAGACGCCGCGCTAAACGCTTTGGCGTAAGATGGGCTTCGGTTCCTTGACCGCAACCAAGCACACGATGCCGAGGAGCGGACCGAGCGCCAGCACGAAAAACGGAACGGTGAAGGATTGCGTTAGCCCGAACGCATAACCGATGGCAACTGGAACCACCACGCCGCCCAACTGCCAAAGCGCGTTCGAAAGGCCGCTCGCCGTGCCGGTGCTGTCACCTCGAACAGCCTCCGCAACCATTGCCGCCATCAGCGGGCTGTATGCAAACGCCGCTACGCCGAGCATTGGCCCCACAACGAAGAACCACGCTTCGCTCCGAATGGTGGCGAAAACGAGGAGCATTGCAACGAACCCCGTGAGGCACATTATGGCGGGGCCTTTGACCATGAGCGCATTGGCCGAGAACGTGAAACCCCAGGTTCCCCATAAGGCGCCGAACCCGGCGATGCTGACCAGCACTAAATTCCGGTTGCGCAACAGCGCGATGATCCTAGGTGGCTCGGATTTCTGTTCCGCATGGCTCGGCGCATCGCGAAGGAAGGCGAGACCGAGCAGGCCCGTGCCAATCGTAGTTGCGCCCAATCCGACGTAGGCGCCTCGCCAGCCCAGGACGTTCGCAAGTGGCAGCGCAAGCGAATTTGCTATCACAACGCCCAGTGACGTCGCGGTGAACCATATGCCCAAAGCGCGGCCGCGCTCCTCGCGCTCAAACCACGCTGCAACAATCTTAATGCAAGCAGCATAATCAGCCCCGGTCGCTAGGCCCATTGCGCACTGCATCGCTAGGCCACCCCAGTAAGAGTGTGTAAATCCGAAGGCCATCGTAAACACGCCTGTGCCAATGACGGCCGCGCTCAGCGCCAGACGTGGTCCGAGCCGGTCTGTCAGCATTCCGCTGATACAATTGGAGGCCACGTAACCCACAAAATATGCGGTCACGAAAGTTGCGAGCTGCGCCAGCGGAAATCCCAGCTCGGCCTGTGCTCGCAATGACAGGCTGCTCCAAGCGAACCGGTCTACCGAACTCATCAAATAACACAACCAGGCGAGCAGAAGGATAAGCCAACGTTTGGCTGGCCGCGCAGATTGGACTACCGCGGAGTCTCCGACGACTCCTGTCAACTCGAGCGCCGTGGTCATCTCGCGTTCTCGCAAGGGCCTTGCCGAACTCGCCACTCGTCGAGTGTGATGCCTAGATTGCCAAACCGAGCAAATGCGTAGCGGAGCGCATCGCTTTCGCCGTCCCAGGGTTGACCATCGAGCATGAGCCAAAGGCGGTACAGGAAGCGGCGCTGTTCTGGATTCGGATGGTCCACATATGATGTCCGGCCGTGCAAGGTTGTGAAATTGTTCACCAGTTGGATATCGCCGGGTTCGAAAGCCATGTGGAGAACAACATCGCTACGGCGCGCCACCGTATCGAAGTAGTCGAGAGCCGCGACCTCCTCAGCCGTCAACGGCTCCGCCAGCTTCTCTGCAGCGCCATTGATGTAGGAACGAGCATACCGGCAGCTCATGCGATCACCCTGCCGTTTGAAAACCGGAATACGGGTGGTAATGGGCTCCTCGGTTGAGAAATTTTCGTTCTTCCGATCATAGGGAAAGCCCCGCGTCAGGATCGGCAAATGTTGGGGCGCTTCTTCCGCTATGATGTTGTAGATCGTTTCGGAACTGACGATTGCGCTCATACCGCCGCTCAGCGCTTTTCGAAGGCAAAGAAGCGCTACGACGTCGGTCGGATCGCAGTGAAAGTTCAGATCCGCGCGACTCTGATAGCCTCGAGCATTCTGCTCATTTGTGCCCCGGGAGTAGCCGAACTTCACGCCACGGTCGGTGACTGAGCACAGGAACTCCGCTGCGGCATTCTGGGTTGTGCCACGTCCGAGCAGCTTACCAATCGCCCAGTAAAGCGTGGCCGACTCCTGGTCGGAGAACTCCCTCACAGGCAGTCCGCGCAGAAGGAGGAACCCGCGCGTGGCAAGTTCATCTTTTGCCGTCTGCATTAGCGGCACAAGCGAGGGAAGTTGTTCTTCGACCGAGTGAATGGCGTCGAACGTTAGACCTCGAGCACGCCAGTCGGCCACGGCGTTGCGCATCTCCACTACCTGCTGATCCGTGAAGATGTGTAGCCAGCTCGTATCGGCGGTAAACTGACTTGGCCGCCAAGCACCCGGATGCGATACTGGCAAATACGTTGTGGAATTGTGCATGCGTCCTCCCTGTCGCTATTTTGTTGTTCGTTGCAACAGATTGTTGCCGGCGGCGACGCTTAGCAAAGATCAAGAGATACGGACTCTATAACCAGAGGTTATATATTGAACCTTCGCCAGATCGAGATCCTGCGCGCTTTCATGATGACGGGTACGGTGAGCGGCGCCGCTGATCTCCTTCGCATCTCCCAACCCGGCGTCAGCAAGGCTCTGAAGCACATCGAGTCGCAGTTGGATATTCAGCTCTTTCGGCGCGTGCGAGGACGACTATTGCCAACCGTTGAAGCAGAGCAGCTTTTCGCGACGATCTCCGAAGCGTGGATGCACATTGAGCGCGTGGACAGTGTCGCTCAAAACCTAAGCGCTCCGGCTAAGGCCATCTTGCGCGTCGGGACCACTCCGAGTCTCGGAGCGAGCCTCCTTCCATCGATCATTTCCGCGCTGTTGAGGCGCCACAAGGGAACTCGAGTTAGCGTCGAGTTGTCGGCGTCCAGCGTGTTGATCGAAAGCTTGTTCGTGCGAAATATCGACGTGGCTTTGACATTGTTCCCTGTCTCGCATCCGGGGCTTCTCGTGGAGAAGGTCGCAGAATCTCCTCTGGTCTGCATCATGCCGACGGACCACGCTTTGACCCATCGTGCGGTGATCACCCCTGCCGACATCCGGCCATTTCCCTTCGTTTCGTTTCCGCAGAATACGCCCGAGGGCCAACTAATCGACAGTCTGTTCTTACGCTCTGGTTTCGAGCGCGAGGTGGCGATCGAGGTTCGCTCGAGCGCAAGCGCCTGCTGGTTTGTCAAAGCCGGTGCGGGAATAGCAATTGTTGACTTCTTCACGATCTTTGGCGAGCCCTTTCCTGGCATCGTCGCTCGCCCTCTCCAGCCAAGTCTGTCGTTGGATATCAACATTTGCACCCATGCGCTGGGGCCCACATCGAACTCAACGATAGCGTTTAGCAAGGAAGCTAAGAGGCAGTGCCGGCTTGCACAGCGACGATCAACGTCCGATGCCGAACCACCCATGCATTCACAGGTTAGCCCGCCCCCTCCGCGCCGGCGGAGCCGGGATGCTCTATGAGCACTGGAGCTTTTCTAGGAGCACTGGAGCTTTTCTAGATGGAACTGTCAAAGCGCCAAACCTCGCGAGACCGACTTGCGTGCGGTCGTGAACGCAATTCTCTACATGGCTGTGAGCAGTCTCGACGGGCTGCAAACCGTAGGCGTTGCTCACGCCCCTTCGCCGGTCCACAAAATGGGTTTCCTGCTAAAGCCTAGCACCCGAATGCCGGCCTATGTCATGACCTCAGACCGGGTCCTACTGGCGGCAAAATCGGATGACGAGGCGACGTCGATGCTTCGGAAAATGGACCGTCAACCGTTCACCAAAGCAACGCTAACGTCGATCGGCACGTTAATGCAGGCGATCCGGAAAGTCCAAGAAGTGGGGTTCGCAGCAATCGAAGAAGAACTTGAGGTTGGCCTATTGTCGCTCGCTGTCGCGATCCGGAATCGTCGTGGCGACACTGTTGCATCACTTAATGTCAGTTCCGACACGCCGACTACCACGCTGACCGAATTCTGCGATGCTGCGCTGCCCGTCATGCGCATGACTGCGAGAGAGATTGGGGCGATCCTTTTCCAGGAAGCTGATCAACGTCCGCCAAACGAGGTTTGCGAACTCAGACCCCTGATCTCTTTGTCTATCTCTTAAGGATCAACTGCTCAGGCCGACGGGCTATTCCTTCTTTACAGCTTCCATTGAAGCCTCCCGCAACGGCGCCCGGCTTAGTTCGTTGCCAGCAGCTATGGCCTTGCGCAACAGCCGCAGGAACGCGTCTGCTTCGTCTGCGCTCAGGCCGCGCAGCATGGTCCGCTGCGCTGCCTCGACCGCCGGCTCGATCCCGCAAAGGATCCGGCATCCCTCATCGGTGATCTGCAACTCGCGGACGCGCCTGTCCCTGCTGTTGGCTTGGCGCACAGCCAAGCCTTTCTGCACCAGCCGATCCACAACTCCGGTGATGGTCGTCCGATCATAGGCGATCAATCCGGCAAGTGTCGCTTGATCGATTCCTGGATGCGTCCTGATTGAGGTGAGCGCCGCGTACTGAACGGGCGTGACGTTGTACCCGGCCTCCTCGACCTCGGCATGAAAGATCGCCACCGCGATCTGCTGGAATCGGCGCGCTAAGTGGCCCGGTTTATCATTGTTGTCCGTCATTAGATTCCCTATCCGACCGCTCTTGACAAGCATACTGATCATCAGCATGCTAATCAAGCGCGAGGCGCGGACCTGAGACCGGCGCCCGGGAGGGTCCAAATCGGGGCCGGCCCGGAAGGCCCTTAGACACAGGGAGGTTTCGTGCAATTTCATCTGAACGGATTCGAACCCGGTGACCCAGAGATTTCAGACCCGGCTCAGCGGTATGTCGCTTCAGGAGGGGCCGGCAGCGTCCCGGAGGAGGTTGACGTCCTCATCGTCGGCTGTGGGCCGGCCGGCTTGACCTTGGCGGCCCAATTGTCCGCCTTTCCCGACATCAAGACCTGCATCGTTGAGCAGAAGTCGGGCCCTCTGCTCCGCGGCCAAGCCGACGGCATCGCCTGCCGCACGATGGAGATGTTCGAGGCATTTGGTTTCAGCGAGCGTGTGCTGAGGGAAGCGTGTTGGATCAACGAGACGACATTCTGGAAGCCTGACGACAAGCTGCGCGAGAACATCGTCCGCAGCGGACGCGTGCAGGATACCGAAGACGGACTGTCGGAGTTCCCGCACGTCGTGCTGAACCAGGCGCGCGTGCATGATTTCTACCTCGACGTTATGCGCAAATCTCCGGCGGCGCTGGAGCCGTACTACGCGCGGCGGTTCCTCGACCTTGAGAGCGACGAGGCAGCCTCCGGTGGCAATGCCCATCCGTATCAAGTGACCGCACGGCTCGAGCGTCTCGATCCTACGCACGAAGGACAGATCGAGACGATCAAAGCCCGCTACGTGGTGGGCTGCGACGGGGCGCGCAGCACTGTGCGCAAGTGTATCGGGCGCGCGCTGCACGGGGACTCCGCCAATCACGCCTGGGGAGTTATGGACGTGCTGGCCGTCACCGACTTCCCGGATATCCGGTTCAAGTCGTTGATACAGTCCGCCAACGACGGCAGCATGCTCATCATCCCGAGGGAAGGCGGCTATCTTGTTCGCCTGTACATCGAGATGGACAAGCTCGACGTCGGCGAAAGAGTTTCAAATCGCAAGATCACGGCCGACGATCTAGTCGCGGCCGCGCGGCGCATTCTTCAGCCTCATACGCTCGATGTGAAAGAGGTCGCGTGGTGGTCGGTCTACGA
>WNFI01662418.1_pt2 | contig 11539 bp, 8 predicted proteins | sample 5400471 | NCBI WGS metagenome assembly WNFI01 (sample SAMN13153348, study PRJNA577476) | soil metagenome | isolation source: 100 cm saprolite on Douglas fir-dominated hillslope | place: USA:California | collected 2013-09-17
ACCGATTGCTACTATGCCAGCGGTTACGAGTTCTGAAACAGTCGGCGCACGCAGGCCGAGCCGTCGCAGCGTAGACGCCAGGGATCGCCGCGCGCCCAGGCCAACCCCCACAGCGGCGAAGAGCAGCCACACGCCCAACTGCAACCAAAGCTGCCCCGGCGTAATGTTGCCAAAATCGCTGGCTAATCCTGACAGTCCGCCCGCGACGACGAAGGTGAGGATAGTGCGGCTGAGCAGATATATGCAGTAAATCAACGCGACCATGTGGACCATCGACTCAGGATTGAAGCCAACCACGAGGCCAGTTTCGGCATCCAACTGACGGGGTGGAAAGAACCGCGCTAGCCGTCGGCGCACACTCGTAAACATCAGCGGTATGGTAATGGCGCTCGAACCGAATGCAAGTGCCAATGCCAGCGACGCTTTGTCGGCAGAGATGTGCAGCGTCTCCTCCGCACCCACATAGGTCGACGCATAAACGATAGCCATGACGAACAGAATAATGTATAGCAGGGGGCGCAGTTCACGGCGATTCTCGGCGAGGTTGGCAAGCACAACGACCAGCGCCAGGCCTATAATGATTATCGCCGTCTCCAGGAAATGGTCCACGCCTTACCCTTCAGAAATAATGGATCGGGTTAATTATAGCCCAATCAGTTGGGCCACAGTACATCAGCATAAGGCGTACAGCATGGCGCGCCGAGCATTTCGTTGCCATGACCCGGAATCAAGGAAGGTCACGCGCTGTCGCGAGACGATCTGTTGGCGACGGCGCTGCAATGGAGCCATATCGGGATGTTGATAGAAATTACCGATTGACAGTACGTCGGCTTCAGGATACAGGATGCGTAACCGCTCGGCATGGCACTCAACTGCCACAAAATTTTTCGGGTCGGCAATCAGGTAGTTAAACCCATGTAAGTGCGGCATCATTGTAATAAGGTCCAGCGCTTCGTGGACTGTCGCGCAGGTTTCGAGCAAAATGCGCGGGACCAGGTGAAAGGGTATGCCCGGACGCTGCAAGGTTGATTGATCGGAAAGGACGATATGCAGACAAACAAACAACCCCGCGTCATTGACGCCATCGTAGCGGCCTGCGGGAACACTACCGCGCATTCCAATTGTAGGCCGTGATCCATCAGGGTGGAGGCGGATACGCTGCCGGATGCGCTGAACACTGTGGAAATCGTAGTTGCGGCCCACTAGAACATGACCGTTCGGCGCACGCCACGCTACACTCGTGCAGCCACCCTGTTCAGGCACAACAGGCACAATTCGCCCGCCAAGCCTGTGGCGGCACATGATCCGCAAAATCTCATTGAACGATTCGGATTGACCATCTGCATGTCCACGAATCTCGTCCATCAGCAGCGGATGTAACGCGGCAATCTCGCGGGCACATGCCTCAGCAAAGCTTAGCGGTGGCGGTTCGGGCCACCGTCCAGGCAGCAAAAACGGAGGACTGGCTTGCCCAATGGCAAGGCCGATATCATAATGGCTGCCTTCCAGATCAAAGGTTGTGGTGTCAATGGGTTCCATACGATCAAAAGATAGCGCAATTCGTCGTCAGCGCCAACGAAAATATTTGCTTGTCTTTGGCTGGATCATTATGGCCGGACTTGCATGTAATTTGATCGGCTCAGCGCCGGACCCACTCCCGACTGCGACCCCCATTGCCTCGAAGACTAACACCTTCGCCCCCATCGTGACACATACGCTGCCGCCTACGGAAGCGCCAACTGCTACCCCCGGCTGTGCCGCCGATCCAGCCACGCGCGCCGTTCGCTACGATATTGACACTACAATTGACGACGATGGCGCGCGCCTTGAAGTCAATCTAAAGCAGCCGCTCAAAGTACATTGCTCGGCAACATTTACCATTGGCTTCACGGTCAAGCCCGGTCAAATCACGCAGACGTACATCGGCAACACAGGGTACTTTGGATATTCTGACCGCCAATTCAACTTGGGCGAATGGCTGCCAAAAATCGCGCCGTGGATCGGCGGAGCCTGGTACACGCCAAAAGATTCGCCGGTTGGAGAAATCATGGTCGCGGATTTGGCCGATTACACTGCACATGTGAAGGTTCAAAGCAAAAATCTGGATAAAGTGGAAGTTGTGGGGCCAGGTGACGCACAGAAGATCGATGACAGCACCTGGAGTTTTAAGCTCCTGGGAGCACGATCCTTTACCTTGAGCGTCTGCCAGTCTGTATCAAAAATCAGTATAACCAGCGAAAGTGGAGTAACGCTCGACTTTTACTTTTTCCTGCCCAACTCATCGCTCAGGACCGAAGAAGCAAATTTGCCGGGTGCGCCGCAATATGCGCTGGATACGGCCCGCCATGCGGTCAACCTGTACACTAAAATTTATGGTGATGTTCCATTCAAACGGCTGGTGCTGGTCGAAGGCGACTTCCGAGACGGGATGGAATTCAGCGGGATGGTATTTGTCAGCCAGTACTGGTTTTCGCTCTACAACGGGCAGCCTGATACATGGTTGACCCTGATCACTGCTCACGAGGTTGCGCATCAGTGGTGGTATTCGTTGGTGGGCAATGATCAAGGCAACGAGCCATTTCTGGACGAGGCATTGGCTGTTTACAGCGAAGCGATCTATATGGAAAACTATTATGACAAGCTGCTGCCGTGGTGGTGGAATTTCCGCGTAAAGAGTTACGCGCCGCAAGGGTATGTCGATTCAAAGGTCTACGATTTCCAAAATCTACGACTGTATCTCAACGCGGTTTACCTGCGAGGAGCGCTCATGCTTCAAGATATCCGTACTGCAATCGGCGATGAGGCGTTTTTCAAATGGCTGCGTGATTACCGAACGGGACGGGCGGGCAAGATCGCTACCGCTGCCGATCTGTGGCAGGCCATGTCGCCAGCCGACTATATCAAGACGGGTCCTGTCCGCAGCAAATATTTGCATAATCCCGACCCCCTGCATTTGATGACGTCAACCTCCGCGCCGACGGGTGTTGCTACAGAACTCTGCTGCGGCTAATACAGGCTGCTCAGGCAAAAGACCAAATTTCATCCGCAATTTTCCAGATCGCGTCAGGCTGTGCCAGTTTCTTGATGCCCTCTTGAAGCCGCACCAGCGCCGAACTGCTCTCAAGAATTTCCGTGACGCTTTGAGCAACGCGTTCCGGGCCGGGTGCATAGACTCCCGCACCATTCGCGATCACATAATCGACATTGGGTGATTCCTGATACTTGATTGCGCCACTCAGGACAAGCGGCAAGCCCAAAATGGCGGCTTCAGTAATGGTGGCTGGGCCAGCCTTGCTGATCATCAGATCGGCAGCTTTCATGAGCACTTCCATGTTATTTACGAACCCATAGATTTTTGTGGGAATGTGCCACGAGATCGCCTCAAGTGTTGCTTTGAGTTCCTCGTTACGTCCGGCGATGATCACGAGTTGACAATTCAGGTGGCGGGAATCAATGGCGCGGGCAGTAGCGACCAGCGGTCCCATGCCATCGCCGCCGCCAACGATCAGTATGGTGGGCAAGTTGTCATCCCAACCAAGCTGGGCGCGTGCTTCTTGTTTGGTCAGCGTTAGATGGGTGAATTTGGGATGGACGGGCGCTCCGGTCAAAACCATCTGACCCGGCGTGAGACCCAGGCTGAGGCCGCGCTCATAAGCAGGTTGTGTCGGCACCAGACAGCGATCAACATGACGATCATACCAGACCACAGCGGGCCACGCATAATCGGTAATTACGGTGATAAATGGCGCGGTAATCCCCAGGCGTTTAGCCGCGTAGACACCAGGACGGACGAAAACCGAATGAACGCAGACAATGATGTCGGCGGGATGTGTGGCGAACATGCGCTTCATGCGGGGCAGCGCGGCACGAACGTAGGCCCGGCTGATGGCTGGCACACGAAACAGGCGATCTGTCGTCCAGAATTGCGCCGAATAAGTTTGTGGGCTGGTATTGACCCACCGGGAATAGTTCTGAGGCAGCGTGTTGAATGGGAAAGGGTAATAGTCTTTCCACACATCTACGAGTTCAACGGTAAATTGATTCGGGTGGCGCTCCTGTAGCGCTGCTTCGATGGCGCGCGAAGCAGCCCGATGTCCGCCCCCGGTATCCGACATGAGAAAGAGAAGATGTGGCACTTGGATCTGTCAGTAATTAAGCATCGAAGGAGAAAGACTAAGCGTTCCTGAGAAGAATATCGCTTAATCTGCCAATGCACAACGGGTGTGATTTCAGGCGAGATAATTCTGATACAACCGGGCAGCGTGAAATTCCGGGTTCGCGTAATATTCCGCAGGCGAGATGTCCAGATTGACGCGGCGTGCCGGGTTCGGGTTAATCATCGGCTTCGTTTGGGCAAAACGGCGTATGACCTCGGCATGAGGCTTTAACGAGCCATCAGGCCGGACCAGGCCAAAGAAGCGTTCATGACGTGCTTCGTCACACGGTGGCTTATTCCACAGTGCGGGAATGTAATCTGCGTAGCACCACAGCATTGAACCCGTCGCGCCGACTTCGACCAGCTTGGGCAGTACAGCCTCCACATAGGCCGCCAAGTCCTCCTCGGATGCCATAAACTGTGTTCGCTGCTGCCCGTAGGCAACCCAATCCCACAGTTGCGATGGCTCGCCGGGTCCAATCGTACAGCCACCCCACTCTTCCATAAGGGTCGGTTTGCCACCCAACGCCGTTACAAGCGCACAGGTGTATGGCACAAAGTCCGGGTCAAGGGGCTGCCGTGCGATTGCCGAGTACATCGGATACGAATGCATCACGGCAACATCCGTCTCGGCGTACACCTGGTCGATGCGCAAGCCATTATTTTCGATGATACTGGCCGCGTGCAAACCACACGTCACAGGATGCTTGTCGTCAATCTCTTTGATGAAATTGACCATATCACGAACCCAGGCTTGGCCCGCGATGTCATTGTTGGGCCATGCAAAGAGGTCCGGCTCATTGCCAAGATTCCACATCCATATCGCCGGATGATCCTTTAGCCTGCTGACGACGGTTCGCAGCAGGAGCCTCTCGGCTGCCAGGGCGGTGGGGTCATGGAAAGGATTGCGATACCCTCCCTGCACGACCTTCTGACCACTCACGACCTGACGTACATGCTTGGATGGTATAGTGCCGTTCGGATCGAGCAGCCAACCGGGCGACCAGTTGGGTCCGCTCATGTGACCAGTAAAGAAAGTGACATCGAGCTTGAGTTTGTGTTCAGCCGCGACATCACACAGAGCAGACAGATTGTTCAAACAGTCAGCGCTGACTGTATCTGGGGTGGGTTGCCAGTCATCCCAAAGCAAAAACAACCTGACAACATTCAAGCCGAGTTCGGCAATGACGGCGAATTCCTCGCGCACTTCGTCAAGTTCAAAATTCGACCACCAGTACATTGCCTTGCGGCGAGGCCAGTAACTAACGCCTAAAGTAAACGGTTGATCCATGCCGTGTATGTTGGTTATCCTTTGCTTCCAGTTAAGGCAACGCTTTCCACAAAGTAGCGCTGCGTGAGAAAGAAGACGATCAGTAATGGCATCACAAACATCACGCTGGCGGCCATGATGTTCTGCCAGGGCACGGGTATAACATTACTATTGTTCATAAATAAGCAGCCTCATCGAGTTCTTTGGGAAGGGTTAACATGAACTGTCGCAGCAGGAAAATGAGCGCTGCACCGCCAGCGAAAAAGCCGGGCAGCGTGATAGGATTAAAAGTCTGCAACCAGCCGAGGTTATAAAACAGCGCGTATTGTGGAACGAGCGTAGCCTGGGACGGCAATAACAGCGTTCCCATCATCAGCGCGAACACGATGCCGCGACCCTTCCATTCCAGGCGGCTGAAAGCGAAAGCTACCAGCGAGATAGACGTAACCGTGCCAAACAGGACCATCGCGGTGATGAAAATGCTGTTGGTGTAGGCTCTGATAAACGGCTCTTGCGTTACCAGATTGCCGTAGTTGCTCCACTGGGCCGATTGTGGCAACAAGTTAATCTGCGGTTGGGTGATTTCGGCAACGGTTTTGAGTGAAGTGCCGACCATCCATACTAACGGGAACAAGAAGAATAAAGACAGTACGCCCATCACAAAGTAGAACAGAAGGGTCTTAAAGCCGAGCATTTGCCATCGAATTGTTAGCGATGGCTTTGTCTGTGTACTATCGACTGTTCGCGTCGCAGTTGCCATTGCCTATCAAGCCTCGTAATTTACCCAGTTGCTATAACGAAATTGCAGAACTGTAACTGTCATGATGATAATGGCGAGAATCCAGGAAATAGCAGCGCCCTGACCAATTTGCCCCTGGGTAAAGGTCCGTGCGTACAGAAAATACGCTGCCGACTGAAGCTGGCCTATTAGCAGATTGCCGCCTGGGTTGTTGACCATAATATAGACCGTATCGAAAGTTTGAAGCGCAGCGATCAATCCAATAATGATATTGTAAAACATGGCCGGAGAGATCATGGGGAGCGTAATAGAAATGAATTGCTGGAGTCGGTTGGCTCCATCAACTTCGGCAGCCTCGTAGAGTTGTGGTGGAACGCCCTTGAGCGCCGCCAGGAAAATCAGCATCCCGGCCCCTGAACTCCATAGCGTAATCAAGATGAGGGCTGGTTTACTCCAAAGTTCGCTGTCCATCCACAACGGCCTGCGTTGATCGTCAGGAAAGGTCGCGGCGGCATTTCGGAAGAGTGTGAAATGATACACCGGACTGCCCGATGTCTGAGCCGCATCAGTAAAGGCCTGGAAATATGCCTGCCCATCACGGAATGAACCAATCGTAAACAGAAGGAAAAAAATTACACCGCCATATAGCAGTATACGCCTTGCCCTGGGATAGCGATTGTGCAGGAAAGCAAGGCCAGCCAGGACCGCCCCAACCAGTCCCCATATCCAGAGCGGTGAAAAGTTATCTTTGCTGTAGCCAGCCTTTAAATAAGTAACATAGGTGGTTTTCAAAAATGTGGCATCGGTGGCTTTCGTAGGATCAAGATCGGCAGGGCTTTTTACAGTGGTTTGCAAGGTTGGGTATCGCACGAGCAGCGCGAGTTGTCCGCCGTCAAGCTGACCAGGTATTAGCCGGACGAAGAGGATGACAAACAGTACGGCCAGCATTCCACCCAAAATTACAAACTTGCGGCGGGTCCATGCACCTAACAGTGAAAAGACGAGAGGAACGCTACCGATGACCATTGCCACAAGATAAGCGACAACGCTATCTGTGAACGCGAAATGAGAGCCGACCAGCGTTGCCACGATCCCGCCCGCGAAAAACACCAATGCGCCCACCTGCCACAAACGCACACGCGCCTGCTTGCCCTGCGCAGCATTGACCATGATAAAGCCAAGCGCCAGGCCACTGAAAAAGTACGTCCAGGTCAGGTCAATTGGATCAGCAACTAATCCCTTGAAACCGAGTGAATAAACGATGACGAGAACAACCAATTCCAGTACACGTAGCGCTCCAGTCTTTTTGCCCTCTGACCAATCGCCGCGAAGCAGGAATAGGAGCGTTATTAGCCCGATAAACGCTGGCACTGTGTAGGCCAGCGGTCCAATATTGTCACCACGGGTCAGTCCGACGAAGAAGCCATCAAAGGTTTCGACTACGTAAATCATTAATTTGTATAAAAAGTCGAACAAGAAAAAGGAGTCGGCTAACTTCCGCAGCGCAATATTAACGAATCCGCCGTTGGAAGTGAGCATGTATCGCCAGGCTAGCAGCAACGCCGGGCCGCCCGCGAGGATGACTGGCAAGTAAAAGATTGTGCGGAAGCCGCGAATCAGGCTAAGTTCACGGTTGAGCAGCATTGCCATACCCAAAGCGGCCACGATCTGCAATGGAACGCCGACAACGGCGTAATAGAACGAATTTAGCATGGCCTGATTGAGGCCCTGGGCTTCGGTACTGGCCCCTGTAAGCAAAGCCCGATAGTTGCTCAGACCGACCCATTGGATCGGATCACCGATCTTCGCTGACGTAAAACTGAGGTACAACGAGACCAACGCCGGACCAAGTACGAATATCACAAAGCCAACAATCCACGGCCCTGAAAACATAAAACCGTTAGCGATCTTGCGCTGTTCGTTGGCAGTTACGCCGCGCCACCTGGCGATTAGCGCGGCAGCTTTGCCGAGCAGGTAACTTGTAATCACGATGAAGATTACGGTGCCAATTGACCATAATACGTTTGAAATGCGATAATCTTCTGCTGTCATTCTATTGATGCCTGCTGACCAATTGACGGATATTGACGGCGCGAACCACTGCAAATCATTAGCGGCGAAATAATTTTGGTCTGGGGTTTGTGGTAAAAGCCTTTAATTCTGGTTCGTTCAAAAGTTATCCGAATTCGCGCCATGCAATCCTCTAGCAAGAAAAGTATAGTCTTACGGAAAGCACCAGGCAAAACAATCGAGAGGCGTAGAGGTGGATCAGGGATCCACACTCTACGCTCACTTACATGGCTAGATGCGTATTATTTCGCAGCGGCTGTACCAACAAGGCCGCTCTTCTGAAGGATAGCATCATACTGCGTCTTGAGGGCAGTCTGCGTATCCTGTAGACTCTGCTGATCGGTCAGGAATTTGGTAACTTCCGTGTCGATGAGAGGACGGAGTTCCGCGCTGGCGCGAATATCCGAATAGCCACGCCCGTACTTCTGAGCGAGGTCCAGGAGCTGCTTCCAGACAACATCTTTTTGCAGGTCGCCCCAGGCATCGGTACGTACAGGCACCCAGCCAAAACCTGGGCTATCGGCTGACGTGGCGCTCAGTGCCAGTGCGTTATCCTTGCTGCCAATGAACTCAAGGAACTTGACAGCCAGGTCTTTGTTCTGCGTGTAAGCCGGTACTGATAGCCAGTCAGTGAAGACCTGGATCAACTGCTTGCCACTCTTGCCTGCGGGATATGGGGCAACGATGATACTGTCCCACAGCTTGTCTTTGTGGTCTGGGAGGTTCCAGGTTGGGAAGATACCGCTAATAACCTTGCCAGATGCAAGAGGCGGTCCCTGGAACGCAGGGAGCGTTGCAACTTTGTCATTTGCCAGCACTGCGCGGCGGCGATCATACATATACTGGAGAGCTTCGGCGGTAGCAGGGCTGTCAAACGCGCTTGTACCATCGGCGTTATACAGTTCGCCGCCTGCACCCCAGATATTAGCGACAAATTCCTGTCCATCGAACAGTGCGCTACCGATATCGACATAGGCTTGCTGTTGAACCGCATTGTCTTTAACGATTGTATTGGCTTTGACGAAGGCGATGTCGTCCGCGAACGTGGCTGGAACTACAAAATCTTTGCCGCTCGGCTTGGAAATATCGGTGCGATAGTAGCGCGCACGGATGCCGACCAGGACAGGCAAACCAACCATGTGACCGTTGTAGGTAGCGGTTTGGAGTGCGGCTGGCAGGTAATTCTTCAGATCGGGCCAACTCTTGATCTGGTCATCGATATTTGCCAGCACCTTGCCGTAGATGGAGGCATACTCGGAGCCGAGGTAAACGACATCCGGGCCGCTGCCAGTCGATAACCACCCCTGCACGCTGGTATCAAATTGTCCCCAGGTGCTGGTGATTACACTCGATGATGCAGCGTCGAAATCGGGATTAGCCTTGGCGAAGGCGGGAAACAAGGTCTTGGCGAACCAGTCCTGTTGTGGCTGTGATAGACCGCCAGCGATATAGATTTGGAGGCCTTTGCCAGCAGCGTGAGTCATCAGGCGGGGACTTATCAAAACGATTATTGTCGCCAGCAAAAGCACTGTTTTTAGCAGACGTTTCATGAGGTTTGGTTGCTCCTTATACGATCTTCGCAATGGGAATAGGTTTATAGGACATGACAAATTACTCAGGATAGCCCAATCAACTATATGCACCTCCTATCATTGGCGGCGTGTAGGATCATCACTCCCTCGCTTTGTGCAAAATTCCTGTCTCAATAGTTCCCGATAAGGTGGATATCACTATCGAGTTCGTGAGGCTACATCACCCCCTTAAAAATGAACTTTTTATGAGATTTTTACGGCTTGGTCCACGTTACTGGGAACCCAGATAGTCGCAATAATATCGGAGCTTTTCAAATTCCATTAAAGAGTTTTGGCCCATAGATGAATAAAGACTAACTAACTTTTGGACGCCAATTTAGCATTCAGAATTTGAGTTGAATTTCTCACCATATAATTAGTTCATAATCTTTACGAAATTAAAATACCACACGTTATCACCCCATGTCAAGATGGTTCCCACAATCGTCAGAAATGTTCCATTGAGATACGTAGTCAGTGTCACAGCAAATTCAGCGCTTGAAAATTGAGGGCGAACGGCAGTACAATTCAACCTTGAACCGAAAAAATGATGGCATAACTACATGGTCCCCCTTAAGGAGGATATTGTGACGAACGTATACAAAGTGATTGTGACAGGTCCCTTTAATTCCGGTAAGACTGCGTTCGTCAGCACGATTTCGGATATTGCTGTGGTCACGACGGAAAAGAAGATTACGACTGAAGATCGCGGCATCAAGAATGAAACGACTGTCGCCATGGATTACGGTCGGGTCGAAATCGATGGAAAGGTGCTGCATCTGAGCGGGACGCCGGGACAGACACGCTTCAACTTCATGTGGGACATTCTGGCCCGCGAGATGAATGCTTTTGTGGTTCTGGTGGACAGTACGGATCGCCCCTCGTTCCCGGATGCGGCTGAACTCATCAGTCAATTTTCAAGCTTTCACGCGGTGCCGTACTTGGTCGCGGCCAATAAGAGCGATCTGCCTGGTGCGAGCCTGGAGGAGGTCCGACGTGGAACAAATGCCGGACCCGATGTCACGGTAATGCCACTTGTCGCCACACAACGATCCAGCGTACGGCAGGTACTTTTGCAGGTTATCGAGTTAATTGAAGCGCGGTCATAATGTTCCAATTATGCCGCCGGATATGGGCGATTTTGGGTTGACAGTCGGCAAGTGCTCGTGTAAACTTCCGGTGTTCTCAAGCTAATCGGCGTGGTCGCCAAGTGGTAAGGCTAGGGTCTGCAAAACCCTCATCGTGGGTTCGATTCCCACCCACGCCTCTATCTGGTTGCTTCAATGGGGATGATACGCGGCTTATGTCCTCTTTAATCCCCGGCCCCGAATACATTGGCGAAGTTATTCCCGGCGTTGTATTCAAACTCAATGATCAAGCGGCGCTCGTTGTCGGTGATATTCCGCCGTCTCTCACCCACGAGAGTCCGATCATCAGTGGATCATTGGTGCTACGCTATGGGCTGACGCTGCTCGTGCCCGCTGGCATCATCTTTATTCCAGGACTGTTTGCGGCAGAAAAGGGGGGAATGCTCGTGGGACGCGAAGCCTGGGATTTTATACAAAACAATTTTACTGTTCATCCCCGCGCCGATGTAGTTGGTCTTGGCATCGATGGCAAGACAGTTCAAGCGCTGATTCGCGAAATTGATTTTGGGGTTCCAGTCAAGGTTTTTGTCTACCGTAGCGCTGACGCTGCTACGCCAACGGCGGAAGTGACCCAGTTGATCGTTG
>WNFI01710235.1_pt1 | contig 11536 bp, 9 predicted proteins | sample 5400471 | NCBI WGS metagenome assembly WNFI01 (sample SAMN13153348, study PRJNA577476) | soil metagenome | isolation source: 100 cm saprolite on Douglas fir-dominated hillslope | place: USA:California | collected 2013-09-17
GCGGCTTTTATACCGTTCGCGGGCACCGAGGACCTGAGCCGAAGCCATTTCGAGACGCAGGACTCCATCGAGCTCGGCCAGGCCGCCGAGGGCGCGCGCGACTTCCAGTCGGGATTTCTGAACCGGCTGGTGTCGGTGCTCGGCGCGAGCGAAACGGTTTCCCGTCCGCGCGCCATGGCCTTCACGGACCAGCTGCCGCTCGTGTTCCGCGGCGAGGCGCAGGTGGCGAACCTGGGACTCAAGTCCGTCGGCAAGCCTGCCGTGGACGCCCGCCAGAGCGCGCTCATCGCGGCGATGTACGGCGGCACGGCGCTCGCCGCGCAGGTCAACGAAGGCTTCGCGATGCGCGATGACGTCATGCGCGACATGATGGGAGAGATGGAAGGCGCCGGCCGCAACGCGGTGAGCGCGCGCGGCTTCGAGGTCGAGGCGCGCCGCGTTGCGAAGCTCATGAAGGAACAGTTCAACGTGGGCTTCGTCGACGTGGGCGGCTGGGACACGCACGTCGGCGAGGGTGGGGCGAGCGGCTTCCTCGCCACCCGGCTCGAGGAGCTCGGGCGCGGGCTCGCAGCCTTCGCCGACGAGCAGGGTGCCGCATGGCAGGACACGGTGGTGGTGGTCATCAGCGAATTCGGGCGCACCTTCCGCGAGAACGGTAATCGCGGCACCGACCATGGCCACGGCACGGTGTTCTGGGTTCTAGGCGGCGGCATTCGCGGCGGCCGGATCGCGGGCGATCAAGTCCCTGTGCGGCAGGAGACGCTGTTCCAGAACCGTGACTACGCCGTGCTCAATGAATACCGCGGCGTGCTGGGCGGGATCTTTGCGCGGATGTACGGACTCGAGGACGCGCAGCTCGAGCGGATTTTTCCCGGCGCGAAACTGCGCGACTTCGCTCTGGTCTAGCTGGACCACAAGCTCAGCGCCGCACGGCGGGCGTTTCGATCGGCAGCCCGTTGGCGCGCCAGACGAGGAATAGCTCGAGCTCGAGCATCGCGTCGGACCCGTAGGGCGGCAGCTCGGCGTGCAGGCCGAACATGCACGCCCGGATCCGGCGCTCGAGCGAGCCCATCTTCTGCCACTCCAGGCGATAGGCCGGGTAGCCGTTCGGCTGGCCCTGGCTCAGCGTCTCGGCGCCCAGGCGCTTGCCCCAGTTCTGCTCGTGGCAATGCGCGCAGGCGAGATTCATCTGCCCGCGGCGCGAGTAATACGCTTTTCTGCCAGCGTCCAGCTTCTCCGCCGGAGGATTGACCTTGATCGGCATGCCACGCGATTGATGCGCGACATAGGCCGTGAGCGCCAGCAGCTCGTCCGACTCGTACGCAAACGCCTCTTTGTGGCTGACTCTGGCTTCCAGCGTGACGATCCTGCCGTCTTCCACCGCCGGATAGCGCGTCGCCACGCCCTTCATCGAGACATGGCAGGACGCGCATTTGCGCGCGAACAGCTTCGCCCCCTGGTCCACCCACAGCATGCCGGGGTTCTCCGCGTCGCTCGCCTGCAGGCGGCGGATCTCTTCACTGGCGAATTCAAGGCCCGAGCGATTCTGCGCTTCCGCGGTGCACGCAATCAGCGCCGCGAGGGCGAAATATTTCGTCATTTCAACGTCAGCATGAATGCGACCGCGTCCTCGATCTCCTGGTCGGTGAGCAGCGGCTTGCCGCGGTATTGCGGTGCTACGGCGCGCAGGCCTTCGACCCGGCCGTAGGGCGGCATCACCGATTTCGGATTGAAGCGCGAGGCATCGACGAGGCGGGAGCGAAGCTCTTCAGGGCCGAAGCGGGAACCGACGCCGGCGAGCGAAGGGCCCAGATTGCCTGCGGGTCGGTCCGCGCCCGGCACGGCGTGGCAAAGGAGGCAGTTGCCGTCTGCCCGGGAGAGGACGATCTGCCCGCCTTTTGCCGTATCGCCGGCAAAGGCAACCATCGGTAGAAACAAAAAAACGGCGGCCTTCATCCCCGGCCGACAAAAGGCATCTTGGTGGCCATGATGGTCATGAACTGCACGTTCGTCTCCAGCGGCAGGTTGGCCATGTAGAGAACCGCGCTGCCGACGTGGGCCACGTCCATGCGCGGCTCGACCATCGTCGTGCCGTTCGCCTGCGGCACGCCCTTCGTCATGCGCTCGGTCATCTCGGTGGCGGCGTTGCCGATGTCGATCTGCCCGCAGGCGATGTCGTTCTTGCGGCCGTCGAGCGAAATGCACTTGGTGAGCCCGGTGACCGCGTGCTTGGTCGCGGTGTAGGGCACCGAGTAGGGCCGCGGTGCGTGCGCCGAGATCGAGCCGTTGTTGATGATGCGCCCGCCGCGCGGCTCCTGCGCCTTCATGATGCGGATCGCCTCCTGGCAGCAGAAGAACATGGCGCTCAGGTTGATGTCGACCACCGCCTTCCACTGCTCGACAGTGAGGTCCTCCATCGGGATCGCCGGCGCGCCCATGCCGGCGTTGTTGAACAGCACGTCGAGGCGGTCCCAGGCTTGTTTCACCTTCGAAAAAATTCTTTTGACCTCCGCAGGCTGGGTGATATCGGCAGGCAACGGCATTGCGCGCTCGCCGGCGCCCGAGTCGGCGGCGGTCTTGTCGAGCAGCTCCTTGCGGCGGCCGACGAGCGCGACGCGATAGCCGTCCTTCAGCATCGCCAGGGCCGCCGCCTTGCCGATTCCCGTGCCGGCGCCGGTGACCAGCGCGACCTTGTTCGTCATGGTCGAAGCTCCTTTTGGTTGCGCAACAAAAATGGCAGCACGGCCGCGTCGAAGCGCTCCGGCTGCTCCAGATTGACGAGGTGGCCGGCGCCTTCCATCATTACCAGCTGCGCGCCCGGGATGCGGCGCGCCATCTCGTGCGCCAGCTCCGGCGGGTAGACCATGTCCTCATCGCCGCCGATGATGAGCGTCGGCACCCGGATTCTCTCGATCGGAGCGGCGCGATCCTGCGCCACCGAGGCCTCGACGGTCTTCAGGTACGATTTTTCATGCAGTCGGGAAATGCTCTCGGCCAATTCCTCGTAGGCGCCGGGCCGGGCGCGGCCGCCCAGCAGCTGCCTTATGCTGTCGGCGGACCGCGTTTTGCGCTCGACGACGAACCTGCGGACCTGGTCCGTTGAAAGCGAATCAAAGCCCGGCGTGGAGTTGATGAGCGTCAGCGAGTGCAGCCGCTCCGGATAGTGCAGCGCGACGTTGCGCGCGATGCGCCCGCCCATCGATAGCCCGACCAGGTGCAGCTTGTCCGCCTTCAAGCGCTCCACCACGCGCAGCACGTCGCCGGTGAAATGCTCGAAATGCAGCGGGCCCTCGTAGTCGTCGGAATCGCCGTAGCCGCGCGCGTCCCAGGCGGCTGCCCTGAAATGCTGGGCAAACACCGGCAGCTGCAGATTCCAGTTGCGGCGATTGCCGCGTATTCCGTGCAGGAACAGCATGAGCGGGCCCGATCCCTCGACCGAAACCGCGATGCGCGGCGCCGGATCGACGAAGATGGTTTCCACGCCTACTCCGCCTTTGCGCCTGAAATCTTCACGGCGATGCCTCGTGCCTCCAGATCTTTTTTCAGGTAATTGGAAAATTCCGCAGGCGGGCTGCCGACCACCTCGTAGCCCTTCTCGATCAGCTGCTTCTGCCGAAACCCGGGCTCGTCGAGAATTTTCCTCGTGTCTTGGTAGAGGCGCGTCACGGCCTCGCGCGGCGCGCCGGCTGGAAGGAACAGGCCGAACCAGGCGTGCGTCTCGACCTCCGGATAGCCGAGCTCGCTGAACGTCGGCACCTCGGGCAGCAGCGGGGAGCGTCGCGGACCGCCGATGGCGATCGCCTTGATGCGTCCAGACTTCAAAAGCGCCATGGACGTCGCGATGCCGGAAAACGTCAGCTGGACCTCGCCCGCCATCACTGCCGGCACGGCGAGCGAGATGCCTTTATACGGCACGTGCACCAGATCGATGCCCGCCTTGTATTTCAGCATCTCGCCCGACAAATGCGGCTGGCTGCCGCTGCCGTAGGACGCGTAGTTGATGCTGCCGGGGCGCGCCTTTGCGAGCGCGATCAGCTCGGCAAGGTTGTTCGCCGGCAGCGAAGGGTTGGCAACGAGCAGCTGCTGCAGCAGCACGAGCAGCGTGACCGGAAGGAAATCGCGCTGCGGGTCGTACGGCAGCTTGGCGTACATGTGTGGATTGATGGAGAACGTGCCTTCGCTGGTCATGAGCACGGTATGGCCGTCCGCCGCCTTTGCAACCAGGTCGGCCGCGAGGATCGTGTTCGCGCCCGGCTTGTTTTCCACGATCACCGGCTGGCCCCAGGGCGTTGCGAGCTTGTCGGCGAGCTGCCGGGCGAGGATGTCGATGCCGCCGCCCGGCGGATAGGCGACGACGATGCGGACAGGTTTGGCCGGCCAGGGCCCGGCGTCTGCAACGAAACAGCACAGCGAAAGCAAACTGCCGAGAATCAATTTCATGGCGGCCAGATGATATCTTAGGCCCCATGTTCCTCAACATGAAGCTGCTCGCCCAGCACGGCCTCAACGGGTTCGGCGGCATGGGCGAAGGCATGGCGCTGCAGCGCTCGCGCGATGGCCGGCGGGTGCTGTGGCTGGCGCACGAAAGCGCGCCCAAGAATTTCACCGCGGTCGATGTCAGCGAGCCGCGCGCGCCCAAAGTCATCGTGCAGACCGATCTGCCGCACGCCCAGATGCGCTCCAACTCGCTCGAGGTTTCTGGCGATCTGATGGCGGTGGCTTACCAGGTCGCGCGCTTCGGCCTGAATCCGGCCGGTTTCGAGCTGTTCGACATCAGCGTGCCGGAGAGGCCGCGCTCGATCTCGTCCTTCGACGCCTCGGGCCCGCATTCACGCGGCTGCCATGCCTTGTGGTTCGTCGATGGCGAGACGGTGCACATGGCCTGCGCCGATCCGGAGCTCAAGCCGCTCAATCCGAAAGACGACCAGGTCTATCGCATCGTCGACGTCCGCAGACCGGCCAGGCCCGTTGCCGCCGGGCGCTGGCACCTTCCAGGCACCATGGAAGGCGATCGAGAGCCGCCGCCCGAACGGCTCGCGCCCAAATACGACGCCGGGTTCCGCGCGCACAACACCAACGTCTATCCGGAGCGCCCCGACCGCTGCTACCTCGGCTACCTCGATGGCGGGATGATGGTGCTCGACATCGCGGACCGCAGCCGTCCGAAGATGATCTCGCGCTGGGCCAACTCGCCGCCCTACAATGGCTTCACGCACACTGCGCTGCCGCTCTTCGCACGCGGCCTGCTCGTGGTCAGCGACGAATCGGTGCAGGACCACGGCGCGGATTGGCCGAAGCTCGTCTGGCTGCTCGACGCGCGCGACGAGCGCCACCTGGTCAGCATCGCGACCTTGCCGCTGCCGCCGGTCGATGCCTTCATGCACAAGGGAGGGCGGTTCGGCGCGCACAACCTGCACGAGAACCCGCCGGTCCCCGGCGCCTGGCGCTCCGAGAATGTAGTGCTCGGCACGTTTTTCAATGCCGGCGTACGGGCCTATGACGTTCGCGACCCCTATTCGCCGCGCGAGATCGCCTACTTCGTTCCGCCGGCGCCGGCCGGCTCGCCGGTCGGCGCAGTCCAGTTGAACGATGTGTTCGTCGATGACCGCGGCATTGTCTTTACCGTGGACCGCCACGCCGGCGGCCTGTACGTGCTGGAGATGAACCTGTGATCACACGGCTGCTGGTCGCGGCGTGCCTCGCCGTTTGTGGATCGGTGTCAGCGCAATCCGATTACCCTGGCAAGCCGGTACGCATGGTAGTCGGCTTTGCCGCGGGCGGCATCTCGGACGTCCTGGGGCGCGCTGTGGCGATCACGCTCTCCAGGCAGCTCGGCCAGCAGGTGATCGTCGAGAACAAGCCCGGCGCTGGCACCACCATCGCCGGCGACTTCATCGTCAAGTCGCCGCCCGACGGCTATAACCTCTGGCTGCAGGACATCACGACGCACGCGATCAACACGGCGCTGTACGCGAAGCTGCCGTACGACTCGATTCGGGACTTCACTTACGTTGCGATGATCGCCTCGACGCCGCTGATGCTGGTGGTGCATCCCACCACGCCGGCGCGGAACGTGCGCGAGCTGATCGAGCTGCTCAAGTCGAGTCCCGGCAAGTATTCCTACGGCTCCTCGGGCAACGGCACCATCGTCCACCTGTCGGCCGAGATGCTGAAGCACGCTGCGGGCGTCGATGTGATGCATGTGCCTTACAAGGGGAGCAACCCGGCGACGCAGGCGATCCTCGGAGGAGAAGTGACGTTCGTGTTTTCCACCATGCCGCCCGCCGTCTCGAACGCCAGGGCGGGCAAGCTGCGCGCGCTCGCCGTCACGACGCCGAAGCGTGTCCCCGCGGCGCCCGACGTGCCGACCATGATCGAGGCCGGGCTGCCGGACTTCGACATCGTGCTGTACTCGGGAGTGCTCGGACCGAAGGGCATGGATCGCGCGATCGTGCGCCGGCTGAACTCCGCTTTCGCCGCGACGGTGCAATCGCCCGAGATGCAGAAGGTCTACGAGCAGCTCGGCGCCGATGCGATCGTCATGACGCCGGAGGAATTCGAAGCCGCGACCGTGCGCGAAATCGCCAAGCTGGCTCCCATCGTCAAAGCCTCGGGAGCGAGAGTCGATTGAAGCCGCTGCTGCCGCAGCATGGCCGCTATGACTTCGTGCCGCTGCCGGAGCGCAGGGACTACAGCTGGCCCGGCGGCAAGCGGCTCGCGTTCCTGCTCACCACCAACGTCGAGTGGTTCGCCTACGGCGCCGGCCTCGGGCACGACCCGGCCAAGACGGGCGAGCCGCAGACGCACCGCAATTACTCGTGGCGCGACTACGGCAATCGCATCGGCATATGGCGCCTGCTCGAGCTGTTCGACGAGCTGAAGCTGCCCGCCGCGCACAACGCCAACAGCCTCCTGTACGACTACGCGCCGCAGATCATGGCGGCGATCCGCAAGCGCGGCGACGAGGTCGTCGCCCACGGCCGCACCAATGCCGAGAACCTGCGCGGCCTGTGGCAGCCTGACGAGGAGCGCATCCTGCGCGAGGTCACCGAGACGATCGCGCGGCACGAGGGCAGGGCGCCCGACGGCTGGATGGGCCCGGGTGCCTACGAGACTGCGCACACGCCCGATCTCCTGAAGGAGCTCGGCTACAAGTACCTGATGGACTGGCCGATGGACGACCAGCCGGTGTGGCTTCGAACGCGCTCGGGTCCGCTGCTCTCGGTGCCTTACCCGATCGAGCTCAACGATGCGCAGGTCATCGTGCACCGCAAGCAGGACGCCGCCGACTTCTGCGACATGGTGGTCGACCAGTTCGACGAGATGATCGAGCAGTGCGAGCGCCATCCGCTGGTGATGAACGTCTCGGTGCACAGCTATGTCTTCGGCCAGCCCTTCAGGCTCAGGCGTTTGCGCACCGCGCTCAAGCACTGCCTGGAGCATCCGCAGGCCGCGCGCGCCTGGTGGACGCGGCCGCGCGAGGTGTCCGAATTCTGTTATGCGCTCGAGCCTGGGATCGTTCCGGGCAGCTGAGCCCTGCGGCCGGTAAGGGCTTGTCAGAGCAGCGGTTTCCGCCCTCTGAGGTCGTAAATACCCCGGCTTCGCGCTATGCTAGGCCGACAACAGGGGACATATGCCGGCAAAACATAAGGTGCGGCTGGTTTCGGCGGCAGGCATCCGCAAGCCGCCTCGTCAACTGGTCCGCATCCTCCTGCTCGAGGACGATCCCACATTCGCCGAGCTGGTGCGCACGCAGCTTCGCAGAATGGCACGGGTGGATTCGCGGCTGGACGTGGTCGGCACGCTGGCGGACGCGCTCGCCAAGCTGGCGAGCGACACCTACGGCCTCGTTCTTGCCGACCTCAATCTGCCCGATTCCAAGGGACTGGAAACCGTCGAAGCGCTCGCGCGGGCCGGGGAGCAGCTGGTCATCGTCCTCACGGGGGACGCGAATCCCGCGCTCTCGACGAGCGTGCTGGAGTCCGGCGCCTACGATTTCCTGTCGAAGGACCATCTCAGCGCGGCCGCGCTCGAGCGCCTGGTGCGGCTGGCGTCGCTCCAGGCGAGCACCTTTCGCTCGCTGCACGAAAGCGAAACGCGTTTGCGCAGCCTAGTCGAGCTGTCCTCCGACTGGTACTGGGAGCAGGACGCCGAGCTCAGGTTCGTCGCCACGGAGGGTTCGACCGATGCGCGCGGCGGCATTACGCCGGCGGCGCACATCGGCAAGCGCCGCTGGGAGCTGCCCGCCACCGAGATCGTCAACCAGACCTGGGATGAGCATAAGGCGGTGCTCGAGGCGCGCCGGCCTTTCCGCGATCTGCTCTTGCGGCGTATCGGCGAGGGCGGCGAGGCGCATTTCGTGTCCGTTTCAGGCGAGCCTATTTTCGACGTCCGCGGAGCGTTCAGCGGCTACCGCGGCGTGGCGAGCGACGTGACGGACCGCGTGAGGGCGGAGCAGGAGCTGCGAGAAAGCGGAACTCGTTTTCGCAGGCTTATGCAACTCACCGCGGACGTCTATTGGGAACAGGACGAGCAGTTCCGGTTCACTTCCTTCACCGACAATCTCGCCGGCGGGCCGGAAGGGCTCGGCTCCAGAGCGCTGATCGGCAAGCGGCGTTGGGAGCTCGACTACAACAACATGACACCCGCAGACTGGGCGCGGCATATCGAGGTTCTGCAGGCGCACCAACCATTCCACAGTCTGGAGCTCTGCAGGCTCGTTGGCGGCATGAAGCTGTGGGTCAACACCAGCGGCGAGCCAGTATTTGACGCCTCGGGCGCGTTCAAAGGGTATCGCGGCGTGGGCCAGGACATCACGGCGCGCAAGCGCGAGGAAGCGCTGCTGCGGCTCGAGCACGCCGTGACCCGCTGTCTTGCCGGCGCGGATCGTGAGTCTACGGCAGTGAAAGAAGTCATTCGCGCGGTTTGCGAAACGGAGGACTGGGAGTGCGGCCGCTACTTCCGCCTCGATGAAAAAGCCGGCGCGCTGCGCTTTGCCGAGGGCTGGAGCATGCCGGGTGAAGCGGGCGAACGCTTCATCGCGGGATCGCGCGACGTGACTTACCTCCCGGGCGTCGGATTGGCCGGACTGGCGTGGCAGAGCGCGCAGCCGGTTTGGTCCATGGACATCGCCAAAGACGCGCGCGTCGCGCAGGTGAAGCTGGCGCGCGACACCGGCATGCACGGCGCTTTTGTCTTCCCCGTCATGTCGGAGGCGAAAGTGATCGGCGTGTTCAGTTTCACCAGCCGGCAAATCCGCGATCCCGACGATCGCCTGCTCGAGGCTTTCCGAGTGATCGGCAGCCAGGTCGGTCAGTTCCTGCAGCGCATGCGCGCCGAGGCGCGCCAGGCGGCGCACCTGCACTACCAGGAAAAGATCGCCCGCTTCGGGCGATCGGCGCTCGGCAAGCGCGAGCCGCCGGAGCTGATCGCAGAGGCGGCGCAGAGCGTGCTCGAAGGCTTGGGAGCCGACGCCGTGGCGTACGTCGAGCCGGGTCCCGCCGAACGCCAGGTGGTAGCGCGCGCGCTGGTCGGCGTCGCGGGCAGCTCATCGGCCCAGGCGGAAGCATCGTTCGCGCCGCAGGCGCCGCTCGCACGCGTGCTCGAGCGTGGCGAGCCAGTGTTGCTCGAGGCCGCGACCGAGCCACCCTTGCCGTTCAGCTGGGCGCAAGAGCTGCGCGGCGCGCTGCTGGTTCCGGTGCGCGGCGATAGCGGCTCGCGCGGCGCGCTTTGCGCCCTGTCGAAGGGCTCGAGAGCATTCGGGCCGGAGGAAACCAGGTTCCTTGAAGCCGCAGCCAGCGTGCTCTCGGCCGGGCTGCAGCGCATCGACAGCGAGACGCGCCTCGCGTACCTCGCGCAGTTCGATGCCCTGACCGGGCTGCCCAACCGGGCGCTGCTGAGCGACCGGTTCTCGCAGATGATCGTGCAGGCGCGGCGGCACGCGAAGCCGCTCGGCGTGCTGTTCATCGACCTCGACGACTTCAAGCTGGTGAACGACAGCCTGGGCCATGCCGCGGGGGACGATCTTCTCAAGGAGGCCGCCCGGCGCCTGCAGGCCAGCGTGCGTTCCGGCGACACAGTCGCGCGCATCAGCGGCGACGAATTCGCCGTCGTCCTCGCCGACCTGGCGCGGCCCGAGGACGCGGCGATCGTCGCGCAGAAGATCATCGACCACTTTGCGCCCGCCGTGGAGGTGCGCGGGCAGGAAGTGTTCGTCACGGCAAGTCTCGGCATCGCGGCATTTCCCGTCGACGGGGACGACGCCGAGACGCTGCTCGGCGCCGCCGATGCGGCGATGTACCGGGCAAAGCAGGCGGGCCGCAACCAGTACCAGTTCTTCACCGCGGACATGAACCAGAGAACGCGGGCGCGGGCGCAGCTCGGATCGGAGCTGCGGCGCGCGCTCGAGCGGGGAGAATTCATTCTCTATTACCAGCCCAAGTTCGACCTGCAAACCGCGGCCGTGTGCGGCGCAGAAGCGCTGCTGCGCTGGAAGCATCCGGAGCGCGGACTGGTGTCGCCGGCGGAATTCATTCCCCGTGCTCGAGGAGACCGGCCTGATCGTTCCAGTCGGCGAATGGGTCATACGGCGCGCTTGCGAGGATCTCAAGTCGTGGATCGGCGCCGGGCTGCCCGCGCTGCCGGTTGCCGTCAATCTCTCGGCCCGCCAGTTTCGTCAACAGGACCTCGATGCGCGCATCCGCGCCCTGGTGACCGCGGCCGGGATCGACCCGGCCCTGATCGAGCTGGAGATCACCGAGAGCCAGCTGATGCACGATCCCGATCAGGCCATCCGCGTGCTGCTCGCGCTGCGCGAAGCAGGCATCCGTATCGCGATCGACGACTTCGGCACCGGCTACTCAAGCCTCGCCTACCTCACTCGCTTCCCGCTTGCCGCGCTCAAGATCGACCGCTCGTTCGTTGCGAACGTGCTGAGCGACCAGGCTGACGCCACGATTGTGCGAACCATCATCGACATGGCGCAAACGCTCGGCTTCACCGTGGTCGCCGAAGGGGTGGAAACCGAGGCGCAGGCGGAGTTCCTGCGCGGGCTTGGCTGCGACCAGGCGCAAGGTTATTTCTTCGCCAAGCCCATGCCTGCCGGGGCGCTGCGAGATCTCCTGACGGCTACGGGTCGGGCAGGAAAGTCTGCCTCGTATACCAGGGGATCGAAGTGACGCTGATCAGCTGCTCTTTGCCGTCGAACAGCTTGTCGAGCTCGGCGACATTGTTCCTGAAGCGCAGGTTCCGCATGCGGTCGATGCCCTCGCGAATGCTCTTTACCACGTCGACGCTTTGCTCGATGCGGTAGATGCGCCATAGGGTCGGATCGACGCCCGACCTCGGCCTGCCTTCTGTCTTGGCGCGCACCGGCGTGCTGCGGTCGTAACGAATCTGCAGCGTCAAGGTCCCTCCCTTGGCATCCTTGAGCTCCCAACTCTCGCTGGCGATGCCGGGATCGCTGCCCGCGCCCTTCGAGGCGGTCTCGCGTTCCACCGCCGCTCGCACGCCGGTCTTGTAGAACCCGGGCACGCCG
>WNFI01677558.1_pt1 | contig 11535 bp, 13 predicted proteins | sample 5400471 | NCBI WGS metagenome assembly WNFI01 (sample SAMN13153348, study PRJNA577476) | soil metagenome | isolation source: 100 cm saprolite on Douglas fir-dominated hillslope | place: USA:California | collected 2013-09-17
AGGCGTCGTACGGTTGACCTCATTCTATAACTGAGAAGCCATGAGGTACTATACATTTCTGAAGATACTATAAAGACTACTTATAAGTAAAAAGGGAAAACCCTCGATCGCGCCCCGGAGAGTATAAATACACGTGGAACGCGTAATTATGCGCGTGAAACACATATATACCCGTAAAACCCGCGGCCCGATTCCCCCCTTATACTAGTACATCTGGTGTTGAGTTCTGGTAAAACGCTATTCCAGTGGCCATGGTGCTTAAGCTGGTACTTTACCAGATCAAAAGAGGTAAATACTTTCCACTGTGGATCTGGCGAGCGGGTAAACGTTGATTTTCAACGAGGCAAAGCACAGTGGTGTATATTGGGCTTGCAGTCCACAACGCGCGCATACATGCACACAGTAATGTGCTTGATTAATTGAACAATCATGTGGCTGCGAGCAAGGTCCGTGGCGGCAAAGCAGCCTTTCTAGTTTTCGTTTAGCACACATGCACGCGCAATAAACGCGGCATCCTCACAACTCTTGGAATTCAAAAGACCCCAAGACCATCGGAATCTCGAATTTAGGCCGACCAAGGACAATCATTCCATTGATCAAGAGGTTTGCGGAATTCACCTAAGCTACGAACAAAATGCCTGTCTTCAATACCAATCGGTAGGCTAACAAAAATGTCCAACGTAGTGATTACTTGGTGGAATCGCGGGAGGACGTCTTACTCAGTCACCGAAACCATCCATCTTCTTCTGACATTATCCACGAAAAAGTATCATTCCAGGAAAAAGGACACACCTAGTTGCAGACCGCAACCTTATACGTCAGATAACCGCCTTTTAATAAGTTTGTCAATGCTAAATAATAGCTGGATCGGATATTTATACTTACGATCCGGACCATTAGAGGTGACCGCCACCTTGTGGAAACCAGGAGGGAGCGTCCATTGTCCCCAGGAAGCACCCCCCTTGGAGCACGAATGATTCTCATCAGGATTGGAAGTCAGAATAACTGATCACTGTACTCACGACAATGCATTTCTCGCCAGGATCCTTATCACAGCAGGCAGAGGTCTCTCCTCCCCTTGGCTCGCTGGTCCAACCAAAGTCCTTCCCATCAATCTTCACATGGAATCTGGTAGTAGGGACGAACACGCCAGCAATGGTGAGCGTAGACTCGAAAGGATGATCCACATAGATCTCTGAATAATTATCCTGAAAAGCTTGGTACCTCCATCCCTCGACAGTGTAACTCTCGGAGCAACGACTACACCGCTGGTAAGGAGTAGGGGTGGGCTTAACGAAAGCTGTAACAGTGGTAGTGTAAGGCTGGACGAGCTCCTGGACAGTTACAGTGGATGTATGGTGGCGATCGACAACACGGGTGACAACGTCATGATGATCGACGATACGAGTGACGGTGACGACAGATGGTGTCTCAACAACGGAACAATCGCGGGAAACAGAGAAAGTGGGTGTAGGGGTGGGTTGGTAAGAACGCGTGTTTGTAGGGACGAAGGCATTGTGAATGGTGACATCGCCATCAGGTAGCCTCTTGGTGAAGGCGGCCCATTCGGGCTGTTCGTGGTTGCCATAGTGGTGACCAGCTGCAGTATGGCAAGGAAGAGGGAGGGTTGTCGTGCCTTGTTGTTCCCAGGTGACTAGTAATAGTTATGGTTTGCCGTCAGTCCAGCGGCCTTGACACATGGCACCAAGTACACGTACGCAGAGTGCCCCAGTTGTCAACAGTGCTAACCCCAATAATCTGTGCCTCGGGGTATGCAGTAGGCGTGGAGTAGGGCTGCAAATGAAGCTAAGTCAGGTAGTCTGTAGTGACAAGAGATATGATGCTCACTGGAGGGGTGGTGACAGTCTGATGAACTAATGTCGTCCCATAAACAACAGTTGATGTGGGCTGGCATCCGAAGAACCTGTCATGAACACGCTCCTCGGCAGAATCGACATGCTCCTTGAGCTCCTCAACAATCTCGAAGGGTACCTCGACAAATCCATGATCGACGAAGTCATGTTGCCAGCAGTCACCCAAGACAAGTGTTGTCAATTTTCAATGCTACAGGAGAGGGCACACGAGGCATCGACAAGGATTTTATGGACTCGTCTAGGTGGGTACGTAAAGTTATTGCCTTGCTCAGCCAGCTGAGGACCAGTGCGCCAGCGAATGGCCGGAGGTGGATTGGATGTGATGGCTGAATGGGATCCACGCTCAGGACGGAATTTGTCATAGATCGATATATTTGGACAAGCAGCCTCATCAACAGGTGAGGTTGCAGCGAGGCCTGGTTGGCCAACGGCCGACTTAGCGAACCAAGCTAGGTGTGGATCGAGCATGGCTCGCTTCTTGATGTTTAATATTAAATTAAATTAAATCAAGGATCGCTAGCTAGAGTCATGGTTAAAAGTATTGATTCACGCTTTCGTAATACAAACAAAGATGACAAGATATTCGACTTGATCTTTTCTCTTGGGCTTGCTGTAAGAGGCTGGGTGCATGCTCTTCCGTCCGACGGCGAGGTTCATGATAACAAATGAACGATAATAAATGATCTTGATGTTGCGATGGGGACAAGCCAATCCTCCCCACGTTGCGTGGTAATTGTTCGCCAGGGCCCCGAGTCAAAACCACACCATGGATGTAGAATCTTGACAGCGCGTACATATGTAGAACTGCGGCTCTCTGGTGACGTACTCCTATACTGTGCGGCGATCACATTTTCATAAACGATATATGTTTCAATATTGATCAGTCTACTCTTCGCTTGCCTCTCTTGAGTGAATAACCGCTCAGCGGTTTCCTTATCTGGTAAGCAAGGAGACCAAACCCGTTGCGCGGGGAAAGGTGCTTCAGAGACACTCCCCGGGAAGCCAGGAAGAAACTTAAACTTTGTGAGGGACATGCAGGCCCGCTCGTCATCGCAAGTTTGCACATATATGTATGTATATTCACATTACGTGCTCCGTCACGGCTAAATATCGGAAAGCCCGGTATCCCAAACCAGAGGGACGTTGTAGACTTGAACCCAGTCATCGCTCAGAGTTGCACAACATTCATTGAGTGTCAGAGCGAAGTGTCGCGTCCACAATTCCGGAGTAGATAATCGGATTTATTCTATTTCCGCAACATGTGATGAGAATTATGCAACTCCGTGACATGGCGTGACCAGTAACACTTGCGCGTACGAGCCTGTCGCGTACGTGTGTACTAACCCTTTGAGAGATTTCTGCGTCCAACTCCCACTAGAGATCGACGTGGAACTATATTCCTCTGCTGCATCATCGGCATTGCCCTTGTTTTCATTTGATTGAGGTTGTTGCCTTTACAGGACGCGGCGGAAGCAAAATCAAATTGTTCGCGCTTTACCAACAGCTGCAGCGTTCCACGATCCTCTCTTTTTCTTAGTTGGCAGTCTGCAACTCTTACCCCTTAGATTAATTCTGTACCATTCCCTCTACTAGAGCGACTCGTATTAGAAGACGCCAAGCTGTGGAAATTCTGTAAGATTATCTTATGCCGCCGTCCACCCCCACTGGGGGTTCCCCTGCGTCTAACCCGACCTCCATACAAGTTGGTATGTGTATATCCCCTAGTGCTAGCATTGTATTTTGTTTCTAAATAATATTTTACATATCTAGCGGTTCGGATAAGGCCTTCTATAACTCATGATGCATCCACCATACCAACGCGCTTCCAACGAACAATCATCCACCCATCCTCTGCCACCACAGTCACGGTAGACAACGTATCCGCTCCCCCCTCTACCTCTTCCAGCGCGACGTCGACTCCTCCCCCCGCTGCGTCCACCGGTAAAAAGCAAACATTTGCTTTTGATCAAGTTCATGCACCCGCAACAACACAATATCAACTTTTCACATCTACGGCTGCGCCGCTCGTGTCACGCTTCGTCGAAGGCTATAATTGTACCATACTCGCATATGGTCAGACGTCTTCTGGTAAAACGTACTCCATGACCGGTGTGGACCTCGACGCCGATCCTACAGATCCGACGAACGGAATGGGCATCGTACCCCGTGCTATCTCTACCATTTTTGCAAAAGCGAATGAACTGAGACGCGAACGCGGCAGTGCGTGGCAATGGAGTCTCAAAGCGTCCTTTATCGAACTTTACAACGAGGATCTCATCGATCTCCTGGCCGTTGGTGACGTTAATAGCATGAAGCAAGACGTCCAGATCCGCGAAGACAAGGATGGCACCATCATTTGGGGTGGTCTTAGGGAGATTCCTGTAAGAAGTGCACAAGATGTAATGGCGTATGTGGCCAAAATTCGTCCTGACTGACGCGTCGGCTAATGTCTGTTCAGTATCCTTAAACGCGGTACCGCCCACCGTCGTACAAATGAGACCGACATGAATGCTCAATCTTCGCGTTCTCATGCCATTTTCTCCCTAACTTTGACCCAGAAAAAGTTCACTGGAACCACCCCTGCTCGATCGTCTCCGGGGCCTCCGTCAACTCCCTCTCCGTCTAGGATTGCGCGTCCTGGGTCTATGGTCATTGGTTCTTCACGCGTGTCGTCCCCGACTTTCGGACGGGCTCCTACGCCAAGCTTTGCTGCGGCCATGTCGCGATCTGGACTGAGGCCGTCAAGCGCATTAGGAATGCGTCCTCGTACTCCTGAAGTCGATGAACCTTCTGGGGAATGGGTAACTGTCATCTCTAAATTTCATTTTGTCGATCTTGCCGGAAGCGAACGGGTGCGTTCGTCGAGACTAGTGAGATTTTTGTATATTGCTCACGAATTCATTATCAACCAGCTCAAAAGGACAGCGGCACAAGGTGATCGTGTTAAGGAAGGTATCTCCATCAATAGTGGCCTTTTAGCCCTCGGGAATGTCATATCCGCCCTTGGCGACCCGTCGAGGGCGCGCACCATTGGAAATGGCACTGCAATCCATGTCCCTTACCGAGATTCTAAACTCACCCGCCTTCTCCAAGACTCCCTAGGGGGAAACGCCCATACACTCATGATTGCCTGTGTCTCGCCCGCGGAGTGGAATGTTGGAGAGACGGTCAACACGCTCAAGTATGCCAACCGGGCCCGCAATATCAAGAATAAGGCGGAAATTCGTGAGAAGGAAGATGGATGGGACGATATCGAGTGGTTGCAAACCATGGTCACTAGGCTTAGGAAGGAACTCAAGACTCTGAAGGAAGGTGGCATTGTGCCGGCTTTGGTTGACTCGCAGGATGCTGAGCCAGTCACTCCTTCGCCTGGTCCTACAGCGTCGGATAAAGGCGCTGCGAAGGTACTTCGACAGTATGGCGAACTGCAAGGGCAGTATCAGCAGCTTAGACGGGAGTTTGTGGAGCGGAATGAGGAGTTTGCACGGTTACGTGCTGAGCTTGACGAGAAAAATGCTCCTGTCGCTGGTATGAGTCGTCGTTATGAAGAGATCGTAGGGCCCGTCATCGAGGAGTACGAGAAGACTATTACTGCTATGGAGGCCGAGCTGAAATTAAGCCGGACAGCTCTGGTGAGCAAATTCTTTAGACTTATGTGATTTCGGCTTCCAACTGGCCTGTTAGGAACACACGAACGAGATGTTCTCGGAGCAGGAGAACGAGTTGACTGTGTACAAGGAACGAACGGCCAATGCCGACGGGTACATTGAAGCACTTCGCGCTCGAGTGGGGAAGCTGGTAGAAAGGGAGGCTTCTACTGAGGCGAGCTACCTAAGTTTCTCCCTAGATTGACGCTTACGAGCCTCGATTTTTTAGATTTACGTACGGGATCTGGAGGGGAAACTCAAAGTGTACGCCGACTCATCTTCTGCCCATGATGACGCAATTGCCGAACTGCGGAAAGAGATTGTTCACCACAAAGAAGCTGAGGCTACATCTGCTGCATACATTGCCGGTCTGGAACAGCGCCTCGCATCTGCGGATGTGGATATCGTCTCTGTCCGCGATCAGGTTGAGAGGCTCGAGGCAGACCTCAACGAGAAGAACGGAATGGCCGTTGCATTACAGGGTCGTCTCGATAGCTTGCTACGTGAGCAAGAGGATGCGGCAAGCTGGAAGCAGAATCTTGTTGAACGTGAGAAACGGGTCGAGGAATTAGAGAAGAAAATGGAAGAATGGGAGAAAATTCGTGTTGAGACTAGTGAAGAACGCAAGCGCCTCAGTGGCGCAGTCAGCGACGTCGCAACGGCACGCCAGTCTCTTGAGGCCGAAGTCAACTCAAAAGATACGCCTCGCCTTCATCTCCCTTCATCCCCAACGACCAGTGTTTCAGGCGTTCAGAGTTCGAACTCGGCAGAGCAGGATGCCTCTATGCTCCAACAGAGGCATTCTGCGACCTTGGCCGAACTAGAGGAAGTCACTTCAAAATATCGTGACGCTCTTCGCGAAATAGCAGACCTGTCTGCGCAGATATCCGAGGCTAAGTTGAATTCCGAGACTTCTTCTGAAGTTGGGTCTGAGGCAGGCGGAAGCCGTATAGTTCCACGTACACCAACTACCGGTCGCAGGCCGCACTCTCGCCGCGAAACTGTCGATGGGTTGAGTGCTTTGAGCATTCCACCTTCACCCAGTTCTGGAACCTCGCGGAGGGGGTTTTTCCGACACGCGGCCTCTTCAGAGGGGCTCCATTCGAGGTATGATGTTTCCGTTCTCTCAATGAACTCTTTAATTTATTTGTCGAAGGTCGCTGTCGCAGTCTCAATCGTTATCATCGGAGCTTTATTCGGCGCCATATTCAAGGACTTCGTGGACACATGGTGACAGTCTCCTAAGTCCTTCATCGACGTTTCCTCCCAAGAACATCCTGCGCCGAGAGTCCTCTCCACAGGAGGGTGGCCGTTCTCCTGAGAGCCTTGAGAAGGAGATTCATCGCTTGCAGGAGGTAAGTTATCTGTTTAGGAGACCTGAATCGGACTGACTTGCCGTCCGAAGGTACTTAAAGACCGCGAGAACGAAATCGGCATTTTAGAGAAAAGTCTTGCTAATCAAATGCGCCCTAACGGGAATGCACTACATGATGTTCAGGAGGAGGCAGAACATTTCCCTTCTGCGACGGTAGAAAGTGGCGAGCTATCACCAGGAACTCAGGAACGTTTCGACAGCGTCAAGCAGACGATGGATATCAAACATCAGCGAGAAGCTGAAGAGAAAGAAGCAGAATCTATCCGAAGATTAGACGAACTAATGAGGTACAGCTCATGTTCCTGTATGGTTATAGCGTAGGCTAATATCTCTTGAGGTCGATGGCGCAAAAGGAATCGCAGCATGTTGCAATCGTGGATCGTCTCAACGAGGAGCTCGCCAATCTTCGGCGTGAACATGATGAATTGGTTGGTTCATCGCATCTCCATGTAGGCATATATACTACATCGTGTGCCGTGTCCACTAATTGTGCTTCCGTAGGCGAAGACACAGGCTGAGAAGAATACAACACTGAATGCCGAATTGGAAGAACTACGCTCGCAGTTCGCTACATCCCAAGGACAGTGCGAGGATCTCGCTGGGCAGTTGGGATTGTTAGAACAACGAGAAGCGGATCTGCTCGAGGCACGTCGCATTGCAGAGGATACTCATGCAAAGGAGTTAGGGAGCCTCCGCAATCAGCACGTTCTCGAGCTTCATACTTATGAGAAGGAGAAGGATGAGATGAAGTCTCGACATGACACTGAACTCCAGGCGCTGAAGTTATCGCACGCGGACGAAGTTAGCGCTCTTGAGGTCGCCATTCGACGTCGTGACGTCGAGAACGATGCTGCCCTAGATAGGGTGAGAAAAGCCCATGAGGACGCCCTCGCAGTCCTGAAATGCCAACACGAAGGAGCTCTGAAGCAGTGTTCAAGTCAATCATCCGCTGCCATCGAGAGAGTTAAAGCGGACCATGAACGAACAATCGCAGCACACATGGAAGAGACCGAAAAATCTATGCGCCGTCTTCGTGAGGATCATGAGGCCGAGATCAAGCGAATCAACACGGCTCGTGAAGGGGTTTTAAGTGAATCCCAAGAACGTCAAGCAGTGTTACTCCAGGATCTCCAGGATCAACACCAAGCGACGATCGATCGGAAGGAGGGTGATTTCAGGTCGGATCTCGAACGTGCAAAGGCTGAATCCCAATGTGCCCTCGCTGCTCGTGACGACGATCACTCCAGGGAAATAGCTCAACTGCTTTCGGAACACGCTACACATGCTTCTCAGTTGGCGGCAGAGCTGGATGAAGCCAAAGTGCAATATTCGAATGAGCTCTCGGGGCTGTCTACGAAACACGATGCTATTCTACAGGAATCTAGCCTCAAGCATGAGCGCGAGCTCGATCATTTGCGTACGGCTCATCAGCGCGAAGTGCGGCAACTTATGCAGGAAGTCACCGACCTGCAAAGTCGTCATGATTCCGCCGTTTCCCATCATACTGCTTTGCTTGACAAGGCGATCGCCGACGCGAAAGAGGAGCACGAGCAAGAAAAGGGGAGTCTTCTCGCCGAACACGTTGCAGCTCTTAGCGCACTTAGAGCCGATCATCAAGCGACTGTTGCCCGACTTCATGCCTCATTGGTCACCGCTGAGCAGGAACATCGGCGGGGCCTTGCAACAATCAGAGAAGAGCATGATGCTGTTCTCGCTCAGGAGCGTGAACGCCATTCGACGGCGCTTGCGCACATAAATGTGATTCATGACCAAGAACGGGGGCCTCTCCTGAAGGATACCAAGCTTCTTAGAGACGAGCTCGTGCAGGCGAAGGCGTCGGCTGTGAGAACAGAGTCGGAGCTTTCTTCACTGAATTCAGTTCATTCCGCTGTCCTAGAGGAGAAAGCATTGGTGATCGAGGAGTTGAGACGCGATTTGGCGACATTCGTAGAAGAGCGTGGCACTTCTGCAGCGATGATAGCAGCGCTTCGTGATGAGTCGGAGAGGAGCCGCGCGGAGCATTCATCACTCATCCAAGACCTTGCTAAGAGCCAATCGCTGGCTTCCGAGCTAAACGAGCATCGATCGGCCCTTGGTGATACTCGTAGTGAACTCCAGCGGACGAAGATCGAAATGGAAGCTTTGCAAGAGGAGAAGGCACGGCAGGACCAAATATTGCGCGACCTTCAGACTCAACTGTCTAGTACCAAGACTCCAAGGTCTCCGGTCGAGGACACTTCTACTACTCCTACTCAGTCCGAGCGACCTCAGCCACATCGTCTAGGAAGTCTCCCGCCAGCGAAGCTCCCACCACTTACTCCGCCACCATCCATCCCCCCTCCCCCAATACCTACTTCTGTTCCTCCAGTTCCTCCAGTATCCACGGATTCCCATACCACGACCGTGTCGCGATCATCTCATGGCTCACGTCCTTCAACGGATGACTCCGCATCAGGGTGTTCAACTCCATCTACTTCACTTATTGCACATGGGACAAGTATGGAGAAACTGCAGGGTCAGGTTATCGAACAGCACCATATGATCGAGGAACAAGAAGTAATGATTAGAACTCTGAATAAGCAACTGACGCACTGCGAAAGTGATCTACAAGCTCATATGGATCTTGTGGCGACCTTGGAAACATCTTTGACTGACTCAGAGCGAAATCGTGCGTCCATTGAAGCCTATGTAATGATTTTCTGACTTAATTTTTGTATCAGTTCGCAAGAGTCGTGTGCAAGCCAATGAGTATGCCAAGGATCGCGATGCTTTGAATGAGGAGATCGAGGCCTTAAGGGCCGATCTGCAGCGCTCGCAGCAAGAAGTTCTTAGTGCTCGCCGATCGGTCCTTGAAGAGAAGGAGCAGTACGAAACCCGGCTAGAGGAGGAACGTCGTGCCAAGGAGCGCACGCGAACTCAGTTAGAGAGTCGTATGGATGAGATCCAGAGGCGAAAATCCAAGTTTGTTTGCATGTGATCCTCCCCACTATCGATGCACCTTTCATTGGGAGCACTATCCCCTCCTGTATATCATCCTAGCATCGCACCTCCCATCCTCGTCCCCCCTTTAGGCTCCAGTGGCGGACCATCGCTGGAGGCTGGATTCTCATTGCACATTAAATCATAAATTAATTGAAGTTTGGTATTTCGTCCCTTTTGTTCGCGCAATGTACATAGTACCTATCTATTGGTGAGCTGATGACAGGTTGCTAAAACCTCGGAAATTACTTGACGCCTCGAGGAAGTCCCAAACGACTTGGTGCCAAGAAGCACATAGTTTTCTAAATACAGAGACATAGGCACTGAGAGGCACCCAAAAATAAGGAGCATCGGGAATCTCAATTATAAGCACTTATGTAATTGCAGGCCAATCAACCACCATGTCGACAGCAGCGATTTCAACAGAGCAAAGGATATCGAGATATAGCGCTCTAGGCGAGCTTGTGCGAGAGACACTCACTGAAGGATGGTTCAAAGCTGAGCAGTGGCTTGTGCGAAGGATGCCATTCCACGGGCGCTGGAGTTGGGGTCACTCTAGTACTCCGCGCAATGTGCCTTCTGCGACGGCGTTGAGTAACGCATCCACCAATGCACATAGTTTCAGAGGAGAAAGAGCCAGTATTGATGATATATTACGTTCGGGGAGCATATTTGCAAGTTGGTATTCTGTTGTTATAATTCAACATATCGTTATTCCTCCACGCGCCACCTTTAGGCACCAATCCTCTCATCTCCATAGCCCACACTACCACCGTCGTCTCCCACCAAGTGCCTCTGTTCTCGAACGCGTGGCGCACGAAGTTTTACTCTTATTCTACCTTCTCCGCACAGCTCTCTTCCCACTGCGTTTGCACCGTGCCTTACCTAGACTGCTGCTTTCCATGCCCACCCTCTTTCACGCTTTTCGGTCTCTATCCCTGCTCTTTATCACACTATTACAGGTTACTGGCTCATATGCCTCCATCGTACACTGGGGATCAAATATATCGTTCAAGCTCGGCGAGTGGAATATAGACGGAGGTAATATGGCGAGACGGGTCGGGGGATGGGCATTGAATATGCAGATGAGTGATATTTGTTGGAGCGCATTCATAAGTGCCTGTGGGATCATGATCGTTAATGCTATCATTGCTGGACTTGAAGGAGGGTGAGTTTCTGTTGCGTCCGATTGGGTAACTAAGGTTGCTGATGGATTGGTCATCCTGGATTCTAGGACGAGAAGCCCACCTCATTTCAATCTTGTGAGTGACATCCTCCTAGTTCATTTTACTACTCACTTGTCTTAAAGTTTGGATATGCATGCACGCTACATGCATTCTCAGCATCGAGCTTGTATCGAAATAAAACCGATGACCCAGCATTAGTCATGCGCCCTAATCTGCATATCTTAATCGTCCTAATTCTTCCGCTGCTGCAGGTAAATTATCAATTAATGAACGCTTTGATTCGCACTTCATCAATGCTTATGGTACCGACACAGATAACGGTCCTTCACGTTATAAACGTTAAGAAACAATGGGGCGACTACAGGCTCATTCCGTCGAGCATTTGTGGCCTCGTAGGAATAGTGTGTCTCCACTAAAACATATACTCTTGTATTTACTCTTATCTTATCGCAGGTTCACTTCCTCTATACGAT
>WNFI01677610.1_pt1 | contig 11535 bp, 8 predicted proteins | sample 5400471 | NCBI WGS metagenome assembly WNFI01 (sample SAMN13153348, study PRJNA577476) | soil metagenome | isolation source: 100 cm saprolite on Douglas fir-dominated hillslope | place: USA:California | collected 2013-09-17
TCTCCGGCCTGCGCGAGAGTTGGCTCGTAGTCGCGGTTGACGAGGTTGCCCATAACGAGGTTTCCGACAAGGGCGGGTAAGGCGTCCGCTGCCACAAGCTTGACAATCGCGCTGGCCACGTTAGTTGATGTAATAGCTGGCATTACTTTCTCCTGTTGTTTCGTTCGATGTGTGTTGCACTGTCGTACCTATGATCCACGTAACGCTTGTGCGGCAACTCGCGCGATCTCATGTCGAGCGCGCTCTTTATCTTCCGAGCTCATTCCAGGCCGGATGTGCTCCAGGTCAATCGGCGGTCCGGCTCCGGAAACCGTTCTTTGTGTGGAAGAAATCCCCGACCCACCGGAAATCCGCGCCGGCAGGAACTCGGGATTGGTATGGACAAACGCTGTCAGGTAATCTCTCAACGCGACTTCACCGGTTTCCGTCCGGCCCACCAGGTGGCCGTCCTCCGACCTCGCGATGTCGTCTTTTATGGCCTTAAACGCCAGGTCCACTTTCCCTACACCCAGCCGCTGCAGTTCCGCCCGGATTGTTGCATTGCGATCGGCCTCTTCCGCTAACATCCGGCTTAGCCTGTTTTCTTCGACTAAGTCATTCAAACGCCGCTCAAGCTGTTCGCGCCGTTTTCGCTCGTCGTCCAGTTCGGCTTTGTAAGCCGTTTCAGCCTTCGCCTGCTGGGCCCGCGTAACTTCCTCGACAACTTGCCGCACTAGCGACGCCACATCCAGTTGCTCAGGCGGCGTTGATGGGGCGCCGTTCGGCGTCTGTTCTTCCACGGTCCTCCTTTACTCCGGTCGGAGGCCGGAACGACTCATCTATTTCGTTGGCAATCCGAGACTTGATGTCCTGGCTCGCATCACAGAAATACTTGAATGCCAATTTCTTGAACAGTTGGGTCTTGAGCGTCTCGGACTGAATTCCAAGGTCGAGTAGTTTCTTGGCATCGTCCAACTCAACGCTGAAGTCGCCAATGTCAAACTCGTCTAGACCCGATACCTCGATGGCCAGACCATCCTGCCGGGCCGCTTCGATCGCCCGGAGCACCTGCTTCATCGTGTGCTTGACGGCGTCGCCATAAGCCCGCAAGACCTCCTGGGTAACGCCGAAATCGCGCTGCTTACTGAGGCCAGACTGACTGACATTCGAGGAACTGGTTCCGCCGGCCTGCACCATGAGGTAGCAAACCCGGTAGATCTCGTCTTTGAGCCTCTCGAGATTGTCCGCTGCTATTTGAAATACGTGCCCCTCTGGCTCAGTCCATCCGAAGCGATCCTCAGGCCCGAGCTGAATGTAGTAGGATTCGCCTACAATCTGGCTCCACTCGCGTTCAGAGTAAATAACCGGCGTGGCGAATAACCCCATGGTTAAGGCCCAGGACAGCGCATTGGACTTGTTGAAATGCTCAAGCTGCAAAAGCGCAGCCTTGTTCATGAGCCAGAGACCGTCGGAAATGCGGAGCTCAAAAAGAGGCACCCTCGACTGCGACGCCAAAGCGTGCCGCCCCTCGTCCACTAAGTCGATGCTAGCGGCGTGGCTACCTGGCTCCTGAACCGACCGGAATATCTTAAACGTCTCCCGGTCGTATTGGATCCATCGAGTTTCCTTCTGCCAGCTTTCGCTGCCCACATGTGCCTGACGGAGCCACGAGGTCCGAACTGTAACCCATTCAAGCTGGCCGTCTGAGTCGTAACTCCAGTTGATGACTTCCTCCGGCGAGTATTCCGCCAGAAAGGCGCGCGACTTTCCGCTGGCGTCCTCTTGAGCGCGATTGGCAACCGGGCCGGGAATTCGGGGGAAGTCCACTACGATGTAACTCTTGCCAGTGATGAGGGCCTGCACGAGTTGCCGGCGAAAGAACTCCGCCAAGGTTGTCCCTTTCAAGTCGCAGTCATCGGAGAAAGTAGTGAAAAAGCGCTGTCCGACTTCATTTGTCCCCGTGTAGGTTACGACCGGCTCCCGCCGGATCAGGGTAGCCGCGTACCAATCGATGATGGAGCCGATATAGTTTTCATAAAATGCACGGTTGAGACGTTCAAAATAGACGTCGTTGGGCTCTTTGCTGCGACGGACCAGATATTCGGCCGCGTGCTCGCGAAGCTGCTCACCGCCGATATAGAGGTCCTTATACTTTCGCCACATGCCCTTGCAACTGAGATACTCGGGATGTTCTATGTTGATATTCGCCATGTAATCGCCGAGATCTACAATAGAGGCTTGTTGCGGTCTCCGATTTGCTGCAAATGCCTGCATTCTTGCCACAACAGATAACCAAGCGCGTCTGACAAGTGGGTTCGGCGCCGATCCTTATCCTTATCCGGCACAGTGCTGTCCGCCTTGTAACACACTTGTTCAAAATCCTTAACTAGCTCTGCGCAGGTGCGGCCAACCAGCATTTGAATCTCGCCGGCGGCACTTCGCAACTTGGCATTCGTCAAGGTGATGCGATCGCGAATGTTCGGGTTCGCTTTGGGAACCTTGTAGCGTAGGGTGCCGTCGTACTGCTCAGCGAAATAATCGCGGACGATATGATAGTCCGATGTTCCGGTAGTCTGCTGCGTATTTCCGGAAGCGTCGCCATAAATGACAACCCCACCGGAATGCGCCGGGAAGCGGCGGTTAAACTCTTCGCATGCCTGCAGCGTGCTGGCATGGCGCAAGACAATCTCATCCAGGACGTATACCGTTCCTTGGGCGATCTGCACGACCACCGAACACATGGGATCTACGTTGAAATCCAATGCCCACAAAAGTGGCGCTGCCGGCTGAATCTGAAGCTCTGCCACGTGTTCTTCGCGGCTGAATGCGTAGTAGACCAGGGCGGCCTGCACGTTGAGGTATTTGCCCAAGGCCTCCTGCTGAAAATAGGCGTCGTCGTAACTGCTCTTCAGTAGATCGTAGAAATCGGGGATCTGTTCCAGGAGATATCGATTTTCAAACGGCTTTGCGAGGATTGTTTGGTACCCCTGCCGCGGCTCTGAGATGAACTTTCGATAGACCCAATCGTAGCCTTTGGGTGTCCAAACTCCAAAGCCGCACAGGCGATTGGCCTTGGGGTCGCGCAGGCGCCCTTCAAGGACCAGCCAGGCGGCTTCAGGAGTGTAGGTCAGCTCGTCCAGCGCAAACCATGCCAGGTTCGTACCACGCAAGCGCTCGAACTCGTCGACCGAGCGGCAAAGGACGCGGGAACCGGAGTCGGTCATCGTCAGCACGTTGTCGCCTTTGCTGTAGTCAAATGGAATGAAGTTTGCATTTAAAATGTCAAACAATGTCGCCAGCGTCGCGTCGCGTAACATGGGATAAGTCGGTGCACCAATCAGACCAACTCGTCCGGCGTTGAGGTAACTCAGCTTGATCGCTTCCTGACATAGTGCCTGACTCTTGCCGGACCCAAGTGGCCCGGAAAAACCTTTAAAGCGTGCTTTGGAGCCGTGGAACTTCCGTTGCGAGGGGAGCGGCGAATAGACTATTCCTCTGACACAGACTCCGTCTCGCTCGAATCGATCCATGTAACCTTGATTTCCTGGGGCCGGTCAATCTGCAGTTCCTTCTGCAGTTGCAGCAGCCGGATAAAATCGCCAAACGTGGCTTTTATCTCGCTTGATCCCAATTTTTGTTCGATACTGTGAAGCGCCTTCTCCACCAGGTCGGCCCGGCTAACATCCGACTGCTCTCGTGTAGCGATCCGGCGTTCTTTGGAGTCGAGGACAAATGCAATAAAAGTTTCGTAGCGAAGTGAACTGCCCGAGTACGGGGGAAAAAAACGCCGCCGTCCTACTTGGCGGCCTTGCCGGCGTTGTCGACAACTGTGCGGGCCAGGTAGTTCACGACTTTGGCGTCGTTTCGGGCCACTTCATAATAGGCGGCTTTCAGGAGCTGGTCCTTGCGATTAAGCAAGGTTTCGCGAATGGTCTGCTGGACACGCGGGTCTGTCAACTCGCGCTGGCCGGCGGGTTCCTTGGAGATGAGCTTGAGAATACGGTAGCCCTCGGTGGAGGGCAGGACGGGTGAGAGCTCCCCGGGTTTCAGACCGAGGATCATACGGCGCAGTTCAGGGCTCGATTTTTCGAAGGCCGAGTCGGGAACAAAACCCAGATCCCCGCCGTTGGGGGCGGTGTTGGAGTCCTCGGAATAGTTCTGGGCGATCATGGCGAAGTCTTCGCCCGCCTTGAGGCGCGCTTCGATGGCCAGGATTTTTCGTTTGGCTTCGTCGGGATTGCGTGCTTTATCGTTTTTGAGGTTGTGCACGTTCGAATCGGGCGTCGGGGTGACCACGATTTGCGCGATGTGCACCTGCGGCTCGGCCAGGTGGAAACTGGGCTTGTTGCTGTTGTAGAAGTCGGCCACGTCGGCGTCGCTGATGGAGATATGAGAGGTGATTTCCTTGTTGAACAGTTTCTGGATGCTCAAGTCGCGGCGGAGCTGCGATTTGAGATCTTCCATAGTCATGTTCCGGTTCTTGAGCTGCCGTTCAAATTCCTCTTTGGTGTAAGGCGCTTTGAGCTCGTTAAACTTGGCGTCGATATCGGCATCGACCGCCATAAGGCCCATCTTCTCGGTGCGCTGCAGCATGATTTCGTTATCGATGAGGTTGCGGAGCAGTTCGAGCTTCTGAATCATAACCTGATCTTCGCTGGAGCCATCGGTGGCCGAGGGAAACTGCGAGTGATAATTTTTCTCCAGATCGGCGTACGTAATCACGCGATTGTTCACCGTTGCGGCCACGTTGGTGGACGGCGACCGTCTGCAACCGGTGAGTAACAGCAGCGATGCGAGGGCGCAACCAGCCCAGGTTGTTAGTCTCATGATCGGAAGAATCCATTTTACTGGAAGTGAGCGCGGCAAAGCGGATATACTGCAGGGTTCAACCAAAGGAGAGCGCGATTGAGAGTTGGAATCATCGGCACGGGCGCGATTTCGAACCTGCACGCCCGGGCGTATAAGAACATCGGCTACAAGATCACGGTTTGCACGGACATCTTTGAGGAGCCCGGCCGGCGCTTCGCGGAAGCCAACGGCGCGCAGTTCGTCAAGACCTTCGAGGAGGTTTGCCGGCATCCGGACGTAGACTACGTGGACGTGTGCACGTTTCCGGATTTCCGGCTGCAGCCGCTGCGCATCTGCGCCGAGACGGGCAAACACGTACAGGTACAAAAACCCATTTCGACGAGCCTGGAGACGGCGCGGGAGATGATCGAGACGGCGCGCAAGGGCGGCATCCAGCTGGGCGTGGTGAGCCAGCACCGTTTCGACGATTCGAGCCAGTTTTTGGCGAAGGCCATCGCCGCGGGACGGCTTGGGCGCCTGCTCGAATGCGATTGTTACGTGAAATGGTACCGGTCACCGGCTTATTATTCACGGCCCATTAAGGGAAGCTGGGCCACCGAGGGCGGCGGCGCGCTCATTAACCAGGCGATACACCAGTTGGATGTTCTGCGCTGGCTGGCGGGACCGATCCAGGAGCTGTTCGGCTACTGGCAGCTGGGCGCGCTGCACAAAATCGAATCGGAAGATGTGGTGAACGCGGTGGTGCGCTATGCGTCGGGCGCGACGGGCGTGTTTCAGGCGGCGACGGCTTTCTGGCCGGGGTATACAGAGCGCACCGAGTTCCACGGGACGAAGGGGACGGCGATTATTTCGGGCGACAAGCTGACAACATGGGACGTGGAAAACGATGCAGGCGAGCCGGCGCCGGTTTCGAAAGAAGTTGCGTCCGGATCATCCGATCCGATGGCGATTTCGATAGAACCGTTCGAGCGCCAATTCCGGGATTTTGGCGAGGCGATTCGCACGGGACGGAAACCGCTGGTGTCGGGTGAAGAGGGATACCAGGCGCTGGAGATTGTGCAAGCGGTGTACCGGAGTTGCAAGACGGGGGAGAAGGTGGGGCTGGGCGGGAGGCGGGTGGACTGAACTCCAAAATTGCGACTGCAAGGGAACACACAGGCCGTAAGGCTCTTCGCGCCGAAGCAGCTCGAAGTTCTGACAGATCGTCATACGTCCGCCAGCCTGCTACGCGAACTTACGTTTCCTCCACGCCACGAGCGGTTGGGCGCGCACCGCTCACAGCAAGTCCCTTAACGCAAAATTGGCACATCGCGCCAGGGAGCGATTGTGGAAGGATCGAGGCTGAAGTCGCGGCTCGACCATGATCTCTTCCAGGCCCGATCGCTGAGCGAATAGCGCAGATACCAACGAAGGCAGAGACGAGATCTCGTCACGAATATGTCGCCCCGCGAAAGAGTGCCGGCAGCTGGTTCTTCACGCGTTCACGCTAACAGACCGGACTCAAAGCGTTTGCGACAGAACAAGAAAGATTGCGTCCTGGGTTTCGCTATGATTGTCTTTCAGACTACCGATGACCGAAACATCGATTCGAATCCTATGTTGCCTGCTGCTGGGGACACTCAACGCTAGCGCGGCTACGGACCGGGAAGTTGCCGAGTGGGCAATTCGCTTGGGCGGCCGTGTGACGGTGAGCGGCGCGCGTACGCCAATCAATGATTTATTGCAGTTGCCGGCAGGAGATTTCCAAATCAAAAGCCTGGACCTTGTCGGTACACTGGCGGCCCCAAAGGAACTGGAGAAAATCGCCGGGCTCACCGCACTGCGCGAACTCTATCTTCCTGGTCCGATGTGGACACCGGCTTCCGATAGCCCGCTCGATGCCAATGATGCACTGAAGGCCCTCACCGGGCTGAAGAATCTGGAGCGACTCTATTTCAGCCTTCATTTTCTGCCCACGTACAACGTCACCGATAAAGGTGTTGCTCTTTTGGCCGGACTTACGCAACTTCGGGAGCTGCGATTGGCGCAGTCGCGCGTAGTGAAACCAAATCTGGCGCCGTTCGCGCGTCTCGAATCGCTTGATCTAGGCGATTCCGCGTTCACCGATGATGGAATGAAGGCCCTCGATGGGCTAAAAGATCTAAAGAGGCTCTATCTGCGTAATACCGCCGTGTCCGACGACGGCCTCACATACCTGAGCGGTTTGACGCGGATCGAGGAGCTGGATTTGTATGGCGTGAAGGTGACGGACCGCGGGCTCCACTCGCTGCAAAACCTGAGAGCCATGCGAAAATTGAACCTGCTGGGGGCCGAAATTACCGATGCGGGCCTTGACGCTCTCACCGGCATGACGCATCTGCGCGAGCTGAATCTGTATCGGAGTCATATCACGAATGCAGGCCTGTCGAAGCTCGCAACGTTCAAGGAATTGGCAGCGCTCGACGTGCGCTATAGCCGGGTGACGGAAACCGGCGTGGAAGGGTTTCATGCGGCCATCCCACACTGCGATGTGGAGTTTGCCGGAGGTTCAGCCACTGCGGACGCCCGCGGCGCGATTGCGAAGCCGGCCGGCAGTAGTGAGCGGGAGATCGCGGCCTGGGTGCAGGCGGTTGGCGGCAAAGGCGAGTTCGGCGACGGGAAACTACGCGCGGTCTCTCTGTCTGCGACGCACGTAACTGATTCTCAGCTTGCTTATTTGAGCGGCTTGCCTAGCCTCCAGAAATTGAACCTGGCCGCCACAGAGATCGGTGACTTAGGCCTGGAATCCCTGAAATCTCTCAGCGGGCTCCAGGAGCTGAACCTCAACAACACCACGGTGTCGGATAACGGCCTGGCAAGTCTGACCGGATTGCAGCAGATTCAGTCTTTGAAGTTGGAGGGCACGCTTGTCCAAGGCCCTGGGCTGAAAAATCTGACAGGCTTAGGCGCCCTCACCGATCTCGACCTGGCCGGCACTCCTCTGACCGACGAGGGCCTAGAGTACATCGGCCGCATGGTTAACCTCAAACGCCTGTCGCTGAGTTATACCGATATTTCTGATCGAGGAATGGCCCACCTCCTAACGCTGCCGCACTTGGAAAATCTGGAACTCAACGGCACGGATGCAGGCGACGAAGCCTTGCGCTCCATCGCGGCTATGCAAAACTTGCGGGAGCTTGCGTTGAACAATTGCCGTTGTACCAACAAAGGGCTAGAAAGTCTGCGTCGGCTGGCAAATCTAGAGCGCTTGGAATTAGTACATACGGCCACGAATGACGATGATGCCGCGGCACTGGCAAACCTGGAGCAACTCACTGTGCTCAACCTGGATTACACGGACGTGAGCGACAAAGCGATTGAAGCGCTCAAGACACTGCCGCGGCTCCAAGAGCTGTATCTGAACATGGCGAAGATCACGGATGCGGGCGTGGAGAATCTCAAATCGATGTCGGGCTTGAAGGTATTGAATCTTTATCACACGCTGGTGACGGAGAAAGGTTCGGCACAACTCAAGGCGGGCTTGCCGGGATGCCGAATCACATTCGACCGCGATTCCGCTCTTCCGGCCCGGCGCGGCAGAAGCTGACATGCGGCTGGCACTGATTGTTTTGTTCAGCGCAGGATTGCTGGTCGCCGCGGATCGGGTCGATTGGATTGCAGAGTCGGGCGGTACAGTCACCCTCGATTCCGCCGGCATGGTGGTCTCCGTCGATTTGCGTGCGAGCTGGGTCTCTGACTCCGATGTGGCCACGCTGGCGGCATTGCCATATCTCACGCGCCTCGATCTCTCCCTGACGCGCATTAGCGATCATGGCCTGCTGGAATTGAAAGGCGCTCCGGCTATCACCGACCTGAACCTCTGTTATGCGGAGCTCATCACCGACGCCGGACTTTCCGCCGTGAAAGGCTGGAAGCACCTCAAGCGGCTGAATCTCCGGGGCACCAAGGTGACAGATGCAACCTTGCAGCATCTTGCCGTCGTAAGCTCACTTGAGTCGCTCGACATCGGCTATGCGCAAATTACCGACGTTGGGCTCGATCTGATCACCGCCCTGCCAAATCTGAAGGAATTGACGATCGGCGGAAACAAGCTGACCGACAATGGCCTTCAGCCGCTACGGCAATTGCCCGGGCTGACCTACCTGGATTTGAGTGGCTCGCAGCGGACAGACTCCGGACTGTGGTCTGTCAGCCTGAGTGAGCCAGGCCTTGACGCCATAGACACGCTCAAAAATCTGCGATGGCTTCGGCTCAATGGAACTCTCGTTTCCGCTCGCGGGCTCGGACGGCTGAAGGATCTGAATATGCTGGAGCGGCTCGAGCTGGAAGGTTGCAAGCGGACGGGCGACGAAGCAGCGGCCGTGCTGGAGTCTTTCCACTCGCTTCACATCATGGATTTAACCGGCACGTCATTTACGAAGAAAGGCATTGCCGCGCTTCGTCAAGCGAAGGCTGATTGCAAAATCATCACAGGACGTGAAGTGACGACTGAATCGAAGGCGGAAGAGCCGCGACCCTAAGTTAAGCCAAAACTTCCGTCAGCTTGCGATTGAACGTCGGGAACGTCCCGATGCCGGCGTGGATCACTTCATCTGCCAGGGTGACAAAAAGATCGCCGACCGTGCCGGTGGTTTCCGTGTGCATGCCGGTCGCGAGCCTGCCGGCGTGTCCGGCAACAATCAGACCGAGCCCGTTATTCTTATGCGGATTGGCCTCGGCGTGTTCGTGCACATAGACGAGGCAGCAGTGGTCCAGCAGATTGCCGTCACCTTCCGGCGTCGACTTCAGGCGGCGCAGCAGGTACGCAAACTCTTCCACATGCCACCGACAGATATCGCGCATTATGCGCTGACCTTCTATGCCGTCGGCTCCCGGCGCTCGGCCGTCGGCATGCGTGTAATCGTGGTGCCGTGCGGCCGTGAAACCGAGCCATGGGAAACGGCAAATGCTCTGACATTTGGTGAGCATGTAGGAAGCCACGCGAGTCTGACGCGTGATGAGCGCGCTGGCGAGCAATTCACTTTGCAATTTCGCGATGCGCGGCCAGTCCTTCATGTCTTCGTATTCCGGTGGATCGATGCGGCGATATTCAGGAGGCAGGCTCGTGATGGCGCGCTCCACGTCGCGAACCGCGGCCAAGTGCTCATCGACGCGCGCCTGATCGTCCTTCGGGAGTTTTTTCTTCAGCGCGGCAGCGTCCTCCAGCACAACATCCAGGATGCTGCGCTTTCGATTCACCCAGCCTTCCTCGCGCCGCCCAAAGAGACGATCGAAAAGACGGTCGGGCAGCATCTCCGGGGGAAGCGCGCGGTCAAATCCGGACCAGCTCATGTTGCGCTGGATGCTCTCGCCGAAAGATTCCTGGGCTACGCCGAGCTGTAACGAGCGAAAGCGCGACTCACCGCCGATCTTTGTGGCGATAGCCTGATCAATCGACGGGCCTCCCGCGCCCCGCCCTGTAAACCGCGTACAGGTCATCAAACCGCTCATGGAGTTGTGATGGCCGTTGCCGGGTCCGGGAAGTCCGGCGGCAAAATTGTCCAGGCCTGTGATTACGTGAATGTCGTTTCGGAACGGAGCCAGTGGTGCGAGACAGGGTGTGAGGCTGTAGCTGGCGCCGGTCTCGGCGGGAATCCAATAGCGCTCGGGGATTCCGTTGCCATTGAACCACAATACAAAGCGGCTCTCGATGGGAGCTTCCGCCACTTTGCCCGCTGGGGTAGGCTCCGCGGCGTAAGCGTTGCCGGTCGAGTTGAACATGGCTACGAGGGGAGGCAGTCCAACCCACGCGCCGCCCGATAGCGTGAGACCTCGCAGAAGCCGGCGACGCGAGATCCTACTGCGTTTTGTGATTACTTGCGACATGGACGTTTCCTTGCCGGACCGGCGCCTCACGGTTCCGCACTAGGGAAATTATAAGTTCTTTGAAGCGGAAGTGCGAATCGCGAAAGTCATCGAGAACACGGGCGATGAGTGCGTGATCGGCCGGGGTTTCCATACGGCCGGCGGCATAGCGGAAATATTGTTTCACCATGCACTCCTGGCATTGCGGCGTCCTGGCGAGCAGCGTGCCCAGTTCGCGAGGCGAAGCAAAATCTGAGTTGGCGATGCCAGCCACCCAGCCTTTAGTATCCATCGCCAACTCCACCTTCTTGGGTGGCTGGCGCCGTCCGCCACCATCGCCGTGATAGCCCTGGGCGAATAAAAGTTCGTATTTGTCCCGCCGCCCGCCGACGGCGTCGAACTTCTCCAGGCCAAATCCAATCGGATCGATGAGATTGTGGCAGGTAGCACAGAACTGATTCGCCACGTGGTCGCCCATCCGGTCACGGTTGGTTTGCGGATGGGCCTCTGTTGAAGGGGCGAGATTCGTATTTACACCCGCCGGCGGCGGAGGCACGTGCTGGCAAAGGAACTGCTCGCGGACGAACAAGCCGCGGCCGGTTATCGAAGTATCATCGGGTTTTGCCGACAACGCCAGAAACAGAGCCTGCCCCAGCAAACCCGCTCGCTCCGATTCCGGCTGAAAGGCCACGCGCTCAAACTCCGCGGCGGGCGCGGGTATACCGTAGATAGCGGCCAGATCCGCGTTCACAAACCCGTAGTCGGCCGTGAAAGCATCCATGAAATTGCGGTCGTTCCATACCAGGTCCGCGATAAATTGTCGCGCCTCCTCAGTCATGGCGATCGCGGTCTCGCGGCTGAATTTTGGATAGCGCCGGCGGTCGACTACGGGTTTGTGAACGCGGATCTGGCCGCTATCTACGG
>WNFI01280662.1_pt1 | contig 11534 bp, 10 predicted proteins | sample 5400471 | NCBI WGS metagenome assembly WNFI01 (sample SAMN13153348, study PRJNA577476) | soil metagenome | isolation source: 100 cm saprolite on Douglas fir-dominated hillslope | place: USA:California | collected 2013-09-17
GAAGGGCGGCATGAGAGAGAGATTTGATCATCTGCGGGCCATGGGCATCCGCACGATGATGATCACAGGTGATAACCCGCTTACCGCTGCTGCAATCGCACGCCAGGCGGGCGTCGACGATTTTCTTGCCGAAGCCAAGCCGGAAGACAAGATGGCGCTCATTAAGCGCGAACAAGCCAAGGGCAAACTCGTGGCCATGACCGGTGACGGCACGAATGATGCACCCGCGCTGGCACAGGCCGACGTCGGCGTCGCCATGAACACCGGCACGCAAGCCGCAAAAGAAGCCGGCAATATGGTGGACCTCGATTCGAATCCGACGAAGCTCATTGAAATCGTGGAAATTGGCAAGCAGTTGCTGATCACCCGCGGCGCGCTGACCACATTCTCCGTTGCCAACGACGTCGCCAAATACTTCGCCATCATTCCGGCGATGTTCGTCGCCGCATTCCCGCAACTGCACATCCTGAACATAATGGGGCTGCATACTCGCGAGTCGGCTATCCTCTCAGCGGTAATCTTCAACGCGCTCATCATTATCGCGCTCATCCCGCTTGCGCTCAGGGGGGTCCGCTATCGCCCCGTGGGGGCTGCGGCTCTGCTGCGGCAGAATCTGCTGATCTACGGCCTCGGCGGCGTGGTCGCGCCATTCATCGGAATCAAGTTGATCGACGTGATGATCACTTACTTGCGTCTGGCTTGAGGAATGCTATGAAACAGAATTTACGAATCGCACTCTTGATGACAGTCGTGACCACGGTAATGTTCGGCCTGCTCTATCCTCTGGCTGTGACAGGCCTCGGGCAACTTCTCTTCCCCTCGCAAGCGAATGGCGGATTGATTCTGAAGAACGGGCAGATCATCGGCTCCCGCCTCATCGGCCAGCCTTTTTCTTCAGACAGCTATTTTCACGCTCGGCCCTCAGCGGCCGGCAATGGCTACGACCCTGTCTCCGCCGGGGGCGGTGCTTCGAACCTTGGCCCCACCAATCGGCAGCTCATGGACCGCGTGAAAGGCGACGTCGAGAGGCTGCATGCGGAGAATCCTGGTTCGCCAATCCCCGTTGATCTTGTCACCACATCGGGCTCTGGCCTCGACCCGGACATTTCCCCTGCTGCCGCCGAATTCCAGATTCTCCGAGTCGCGCGCGCACGCCACGTGAGCAAGGCTGCGCTGCGCTCACTTGTCGCAAAACACAGTTTGGGAAGGCAGCTTGGCGTCTTAGGCGAACCACGCGTAAATGTTCTGGAGTTGAATCTGGATCTCGACGCTCAGCATCCGCTTTCGAAATAATCGGACGTCGTTCCGGCGACTTCGCCATCCGCCGATTACCAGGCATTTTTATTATTTTCGAGAGGGTGACTTACTGAAACCCGTGCGCGGCGGTTGGAAGCGGTATCCCACCCATGGTTCCGTCCGAATGTACTTCGGCTGAGCCGGATCGCTTTCGATCTTCTTGCGCAATTGATTGATGACTACCCGCAGATTTTCCGTTTCTTCCCCATATTCCGGCCCCCAAACGGATTGCAAAAGTCTTCGATGGGTCAGCGGCTTGCCCTGATTGGCAACCAGGTGCTTCAGGACGTCGAATTCCTTTGGCGTCAGGTGCACTTCCTGGCCGCGCACCGTCAACTGCCGGCTTTCGAAATTCAGCGTGAGATCTTTCGAAACAAAAGGAGGCAGCGTGTCACCGGGAGCATACCGCCTCAGTGCGGCACGAATACGCGCCAGCAGCTCTTCGATGCCGAAGGGTTTAACCACATAGTCGTCCGCGCCGGCGTCGAGTGCGAGCACCTTGTCCCGCTCCGCGTTTCGAACCGTGAGCATAATGATGGGGGCGTCGGAAGATTCTCGAATCTCCCGGCATGCTTCGATCCCACCGATGCCCGGCATGTTCACATCGAGAAGTACAAGATCGGGCTTCTCCTTACGAACGGCTTCCACCGCTTCCTCCCCCGTCTTGGCCTCAATGATCACGTATCCTCGGCTGGAGAGAGTGGAACGAAGCACTCGCCGAATCTGCGGCTCATCGTCTGCGACTAGAATCGACGCGTCCGTCATATCGATCGTTCCGTTCTTCGCGCAACAGGAAGGGAAAAAGAGAAGACCGAGCCATGACCGAGCTGGCTCGTCACTCCAATGGTTCCCTTGTGAGCCGTCACAAGCGCCTTCGCGATCGGTAATCCCATTCCGGTGCCGCGCACAAGAAAGCGCTGATCTTTCCCGCGATAGAATTTGTCGAAGATCATTCCCTGCTCGAGATCGTCGATGCCCGGGCCGCGGTCAGCCACGCTCGTCGTCACGTAATCCCCGCTCAGCTCCGCGGTGATAGTGATCGGCTGCTCCTTTGAAGAATACAGATTGGCATTGTCGACGAGCTTCACCAAAATATCCTGGGCACGGTCAAGATCCGCCTCCACAGGCGGAAGATCCGGTACTACTTTCACCTGGATCTCCCGCGCTCCCAGTGAAGATTTGGAAAGGGTCAGCGCTCCCTGAATGATGTCTTCAATCGATGTCGGCGCATAGTGCAACTCGATTTCACCGGCTTCCAGGCGCGCCATCTCGGCAGCCTCTTCGACGAGATGGTTCAGCCGGTCGCACTCTTCATTGATGATGCTCAGCAATTCCTTGCCTTGCGGAACGACCACTTCCCCGCTGGCGAGCAAGCTTGTCACCGCCGCTTTCATGGAGGTCAGCGGTGTGCGGAAATCGTGCGTGACAGAATCCAGCAATGCGGACTTCAGCCGCTCTCCTTGCCTCTCCGCCTCCGTCTGGCTGAGTTGTTCCACGGCTCGCGCCCGTTCGATGGCGATGGCCACCAGGCCGCTCACCGCATCAAGCGTCTGCCGCGAGAGTCTCGCCCCGGATATACCGAGGCTCCCGATGGCCCTCACGCCGAGACGCACTGGAACGAAGTAAACACGCTGCTGCGATTCGATGGTGGTCTCATCGCGGAGGAACGCCGTCTTCATTTTCTCTTCATCGAGATGAGCAGCGCCATATCCCGATCTGTAGAACTTTTCTTTCTGTGGAAGGAATAGCTCAGCGGCGCCTGCCTCGAAGCTTTCTACGATGTAATTGGGTATTGCATTCATCAACTGGATGACATTGCCTTCCCCCAGCAATTTTTGGCTGAATTTATAGAGCCGTTCAATTTCGCGGCGGCGGCTGTGCGCCTCGTCTGCTTCTCTCCGGATCCGCGCCGAGAGCTGGCTGCCCATGATGGATGTAACCAGGAATGCGCCGAGCGCCACCCAATTCTGTGGGTCGGCAATGGTAAATGTCCCGATCGGAGGCAGGAACTCATAATTGAATACCAAAATCGCCACCACGGACATGAAGACGGACACCACCATCCCCCAGACCGCCGAAACTGCTAGAATTGCGAGAAGAAGCGTCAGTGCAACCGTGGTTTGATTCACAAGAAGAACATGGCGGTAGAGAAACGCGATACCGGCGACGATGGCGATGGACAGCGCGAAACCAAATGTCCGGCCGGCGAGAAATCTCTGCATTTCTCTATTCTAACGCAGGCCTTCGTTTTGCCGGGGAGAAGATAATCCTTTGCCAAAGAAGCCGGAAGACTGGTTGGAAATTGCCTCTCCCCCGCAAAAGTCGCGCGGCATTTTCAAGCTTTTCCTCGGCTACGCTCCGGGTGTCGGCAAGACCTTTAGCATGTTGAGCGAGGCGCACCGCCGCAGAAGCCGAGGCGAAGACGTCGTGATCGGAGTCGTGGAAACGCACGGCCGCAAAGGCATCGAAGAGCTCCTCACGCAGATCGAGTCAGTTCCGCGGAAAAAAATCGAATACAAAGGAACGATCTTCGAGGAGATGGACGTCGACGCCGTTCTCGCGCGCCACCCTCAGGTGGTTCTGGTCGACGAACTGGCCCATACGAATATCCCCGGGAGCAAGCACCGTAAGCGATATGAGGACGTCCAAGAACTCCTGGCCGCAAAAATCGATGTGGTATCCACACTCAACATTCAGCACATCGAAAGCATTGCGCCCGTCGTACGCTCCATCACCGGCATCACCGTGCGCGAGACCGTCCCGGACTGGGTCCCGCTCACTGCCGCCGAAACCGTAATGGTGGACCTCACCCCCGAAGCCTTGCAGAACCGCATGAAGCGGGGCGACGTTTATAGTTCAGAGAAGGTGGAACGCTCTCTCAAGAATTTCTTCCGCCGCGGCAATCTCATTGCCCTACGCGAACTCGCTTTACGCCAGGTCGCTGAACAGGTTGACCGCAGCCTCGAATCTTATATGGAAGCGGAGGACATCCGGAAAAACTGGGCGGTGCGGGAACGCATGGCCGTCTGTATCTCGTCGAATTCTTCGGGACAGTACCTGATCGCTCGCGGTGCTCGCATGGCCCGCCGCATGGATGCCGAACTCTACGTAGTCCACGTGGACCGCGAGTTCGGCCTGAAAGAACCAAACCAGAACGCTCTCAACGCCAATCTGCGTTTCGCGGAAAGCCTCGGCGCTCAGGTGGTGCGTCTAAAAGGCCGGAGCGTTGCCGATAGTGTGGCTGATTTTGTCCGCTCGAAACATATCACCCAGGTGATTTTCGGCCGCGCCGCGATTCACGATTGGCGCAAGTATCTCTACCTATCGGCAGTTCACCGATTCCTGCGCGAATCGCCCGCCGTGGACGTTCATATTGTCACGCAAGAATCTGAAGAGTAGCTTTGGATTACGGGACGGCGGGGTTTTGCAGATTGCCTTTCAATTCAAGGTCGATCTCTACCGCGTGGTTGACCCTGAGGAAGAAATTTCCCGGATTCTTGAGGCCCCAATCGATGAATGGCACATTGAACTTTGCGCTGCCCGTCCAATGATCTCCGGCAAGTTCTGCTTGGACGGGCACGGTCAGTTCGTGTTCGCTGCCATGCAAAACAAGAAGTCCGTGCACCTGAACAGTAAAAGGTCCCTGCGGCGCAATCTTCCCTTCCACGCGGTCGGGTCGAAAAACAACTTCCGCGTATTGCCCGCTTTCGAGAACCTCTTTGTGCATTTTCTTGTCGCGTGAATCGTTGCCGCTGTTACCGCTTGTCGCGTCCACGACGATATCGCCGCTGGCCTTGCCCGTCGAAGTATCCAGCTGCAGATTTCCCTTCTTGAATGCGAATGATCCGTGGACGGTGTGGGCCGTGGTCCCAAGCGTCCAGTGAACCTTGCTCTGAACCGGGTCGATCCCGAGAATAATTTCACTGGCCGGGGTCTGTGGGGCAGCATGCTGCGGCAGAGCGCTGAGCACCAACAACGTCACGGGCGCCGCTACCAGGAAATAGAGAACCGCTGCCAGGCGGCTTCGAGACAAATTCATCATTCACTCTTTCAATTCACGCGGTCAGAAATTGCCAACCGAGGCGCAAACTCGTGGCCGCCAGAACTTTCGGGGAAGCCTCACCCAGGTGCGCTGCCAGCAGTCGCGAGAATAGCTCCGGCTCCTCGGCCAAACACCGTAGCGCGCGCTGTCTTAAGGACGGATATCGATCGAGCAAAAGCAAAAGCCGGCCCATCGTATTCGGCCGCCTTGCGAGCCGGCGGTGCGCATGCCGGTAACTCTCAAGTTCTCCCTTTTCTAATGAGTCGGCGAGCGCTATCGCTTGGCGAAAGCTCAAGCAAAGTCCTTCCCCAGTGACAGCGTCAACACTTCCGGACGCGTCTCCTATCAAGGCGATATTCCCCCGGTAGACCTGGTCCAATCTGCGCGTCAAGGTCACGGCGCCTCGTTCCGCGCTGCTTGGTTCCGCATGGCGCAAGTAGCCCGCTAACTTGGGGAACTCCCTCCAAGCGTCCTCAAGACGCATCTGCGAATCGCGTGAAATCAGCGCGACGCAGGTCTCGTCGTTGCTGAGTGGCGTGACGTACGCCTGCGCAGTTTGGCCCCAATGAATCTCCATGCAATCGGTCCACGCCTTCACACGATAGTGTCGTCTCTGCGCGAACCGGATTTCTTGTCGGGCATTCGCATCCAAGCCGATCCAACGCCTCACGCGGGAATGGATTCCATCGGCTCCGATGATCCACCTTGCTTTGATGACCGTATCACCGAGGATCGAGCCATCACTGGAAAAGCCGGCCACGGGTGTGTTCCATAGCAGAGTGATTCCACACTCTTGCGCTCGTTCAACCATCTTCTGGTGGAGGGTTGTTCGACGCACGCCAAAACCGCCAGCACCCGGAAAGCTAGCTTCCACAAAGGTCGCAGCATCTACGAAACGGATTCCACGAAAAACCTGCCCATCGCTGGGACAAATCGCCACCCCTAGCTCGCGCAGAGCCGCCATGGTGCCGGGCATCAGGCCTTCACCACAAGCCTTGTCTATGGGAGGCTTCGCGCCGTCCGCGACGGTAACCTCAAAACCCTTCATTCGCGCAGCGATGGCCGCTGCCAATCCTGCCGGCCCCCCACCTATGACCAGCACACCAGTGCCTTCCCTCATGTAGTCTCCTCGGACCGCTCCTGCTCTGGGCGACCGAAACGTAAACTAGTTAGATGATGAGACGCCTGGGAAGATGCCCGCCATCCCCACTCTTTTGCCACCCGTCTGCACAGGCGGGGAGCAGAACGCCTAACCCCTTAAGACCGTTGCATAAGCTGGATTTATTTGATTCGGCATAACTATTAATTTGACTCATTGACTTTCCCGCCCCATCCTGCTAGTTTGACGGCGAACGCTTATGTTCAGCCTCGCCATCGCAAACGATCGGATTCTCGCGAAGGACAACACAGCCCGAATCGTATACCCAATTGTTGTACGAATTATTCCCGTCCCCCGTAAGGGGGACAACAGGCGGATGATGGCGGCCTAGTACAGCATCACCGGAAGCTTTCGGGGCCATCATCCAAATCGGGATGATGGCCTTGTTTTTTGGCGTGTGCAATTTCGAGGATGGAAGCAGTTGATGACCATCGGAAGGACTCTGCAGTGAGTGACGCCTTGCCCAAGCCGCGCAGCCGCACTCTGACGGACGGGGCCCATCGTGCTCCGGCCCGTGCCATGCTGCGCGCGTCCGGCCTCCGCGATGAGGACTTCAAGAAGCCTCTCGTGGGTGTTGCAAATACATGGATCGAGATCGGCCCTTGCAACTATCACCTTCGTGAACTCGCACAGCATGTGAAGGGAGGGATTCGTGCCGCGGGCGGCACTCCGCTCGAGTTCAACACCGTATCCATCTCCGACGGCATCACCATGGGCACGGAGGGCATGCGCACTTCTCTGGTCAGCCGCGAAGTCATTGCCGATTCGATCGAGCTGGTGACCCGCGGCAATCTCTTCGATGCCCTGATTGTTCTCGTCGGTTGCGACAAGACCATTCCGGGTGGCGTAATGGCCCTGGCCCGCTTGAATATTCCCGGGCTCATTCTATATGGCGGCTCCATCGCGCCGGGCCAGTTCGAGGGGCATGCTGTCACCATCCAGGACGTCTTCGAAGCCGTCGGCAAGCACGCCAGCGGCGGAATGACGGACGCACAGCTCAAATCGCTTGAAGGCGCTGCATGCCCCGGAGCAGGCGCCTGCGGCGGACAATTCACCGCGAACACGATGGCATTGGTCTGCGAATTTCTGGGTATCGCGCCGATGGGACTCTCCAGCGTTCCTGCCACGAACCCCGGAAAAGCAAGCGCCGGTCATCGTGCGGGCGAATTAGTCCTTGATCTTCTTCGCCGCGATGTCACTCCTTCGAAAATCATCACCAAAGCCGCGATCGAGAATGCCATTGCCGGTGTCGCCGCAACTGGCGGCTCGACGAATGCCGTGCTGCACTTGCTGGCTATCGCCAACGAAGCGAAAATCCCGCTTTCCATCGACGATTTCGATCGCATTAGCTCGGTCGTTCCCATTCTCGCGGATCTCAAACCTGGAGGACGTTTTGTCGCAACCGATCTCTACGCAGCAGGCGGCACTGCACTTGTCGCAAAGCGCCTCCTTGAAGCTGGATTGCTTCGCGGCGATTCCATCACCGTTAGCGGACGCACTCTCGCCGAAGAAGCGGCCGCTGCCAAGGAAGCGCCCGCGCAGCAAGTTGTCCACAAGCTCGACGCGCCCCTCAAGCCGACCGGCGGGCTCGTCATCCTCAAAGGAAATCTCGCCCCGGAAGGATGCGTCGTAAAGGTTGCCGGCCACAATCTGCAGAATTTCCGCGGCCCCGCTCGTGTGTTTGACAACGAAGAAGCAGCTTTCACCGCCGTCGAAAAAAGCATCATCAAGGCTGGGGATGTGATCGTCATTCGTTACGAGGGCCCGAAAGGCGGCCCTGGTATGCGTGAAATGCTCGCTGTTACCGCCGCTCTGGTGGGCGCCGGTCTCGGCGATTCCGTCGCTCTCCTCACCGACGGCCGTTTCTCCGGCGCTACCCACGGGCTTATGGCTGGACACGTCGCGCCCGAAGCCGCCAACGGCGGCCCGATAGCGGCAGTCGCGGACGGCGACATCATCGTGTTTGACATTCCCAACAGGCAATTAAATGTCGAACTCAGTGCCGCAGACATCCAGAAGCGTCTTGCTGGGTGGAAGCCACCTGCTCCGCGCTACACAAGCGGTGTCATGGCCAAGTACGCTTTGCTGGTTTCTTCTTCTTCTCTCGGAGCAGTCACATCGGTGCCTGCTTCCTTTTCGGGAACAGCCCAACCTGTCTTGAACGCGAGGACTCTATGAAGCTTACCGGTGCCGAAATTCTTTGCGAATCGCTCACGCGTCTGGGCGTGCGCGAGGTCTTCGGCTATCCCGGCGGCGCCATTCTTCCGGTATATGACGCGCTCGGCAAATCTAAGCTGCACCACGTCCTTGTCCGCCACGAACAAGGCGCCACGCACATGGCCGACGGCTACGCGCGAGCCAGCGGTGGCATCGGCGTCGCCATGGCCACCTCCGGTCCGGGCGCAACGAACATGGTTACCGGCATCGCCACGGCGATGCTGGACTCTTCTCCGGTCGTCTGCATTACCGGGCAGGTCAGCAGCAAAGTCCTGGGCTCCGATGCGTTTCAAGAGATCGATATCACTGGCATCACCATGCCGATCACCAAGCACAACGTGGTGGTCACGAAAGCGGAGGACGTTGCACGGACCCTGCGGGAAGCCTTCCTGATCGCCAACAGCGGACGTCCCGGCCCGGTCCTTGTCGATATCACCAAAGACGCGCAACAGGCTTCCGCTGAATTCGACTGGGAAGCGACTGCGCCAAAACTTCCGCCAAAGCGCCGGCGTAACAATCACGATCAGGCCGAATTCGACCGCGCCGTCGAGATGCTAAACACCGCCAAACGCCCTATCATTCTTGCCGGTCACGGCATCATGGTTTCCGGCGCGATGCGCGCCTTTGAACAGTTCGTCCGCGCAGGTAATTATCCTGTGGCGATGACGCTCCTCGGCATCGGCTGCTTCCCTGCCAATGATCCGCTGAACCTCGGCATGATGGGCATGCACGGCGAGGCCTGGGTTAACAACGCTATTCAGGAAGCCGACCTCCTCATTGCCGTCGGCATGCGTTTTGACGACCGCGTCACCGGCGACCTGCGCACTTACGCGAAGAGCGCCCGCAAGATCCACATTGAGATCGACCGCTCAGAAATCAACAAGAACGTAAAAGTGGACGCCGCCCTCGTCGGCGATGCGCGTGAAGTACTCGAAAGACTCACGCCCCATCTCCAGACCTGCGACCACGGCGCATGGATTCGCCACGTCGCCGAATTGAAAGGCGATTCGGCGGTGCGCGATATCCAGAGCTTGCCCGACAACGGCCACCTCTACGCCGCGCATGTCATCAACGACATCTGGAAGGAAACTCGCGGCGAAGCCATCGTCGTCACCGACGTCGGCCAGCATCAGATGTGGGAGGCGCAGTATTATCACCACAATCGCCCCCGCACGCTGATCACTTCCGGCGGACTCGGCACGATGGGGTTCGCCCTTCCCGCCGCCATCGGCGCGAAGTTCGCGAAGCCCGATTCCGAAGTCTGGGTCGTCGTGGGCGATGGAGGCTTCCAGATGACCATGAGCGAACTGGCTACCATCGTCCAGGAAAAGATCAACATCAAGATCGCCATCATTAATAACGGCTTTCTTGGCATGGTCCGCCAGTGGCAAGAGTTCTTCTACGACAAGCGCTACGTCGCCACTCCGCTCGTCGCGCCGGATTTCGCCGCGCTCGCCAATGCCTTCGGTATCCGCGGCGAGCGCATCACCAAGCGTGGTGAAGTGGTTCCCACCATCCGCTCCGCGCGCGAATCAGCCGAAACCGTGCTGATCGACTTCCGCGTCGAACAAGAAGATTCCGTCTACCCCATGGTTGCCGCGGGCGCCTCATTGAGCGACATGATTCGCCGCCCGAACAATCCGCTCGTCGAAACGGCGACTGAGCCATAGGAAAAATAGAGAAAAACATGCAAACACTTGTCGCCTATGTCGAAAACAAACCCGGTGTCCTCAACCGCGTCTCTTCCCTTGCACGCCGCCTGGCCATCAATATCGATTCGCTCACTGTCGGTCCGACTGAGAACGAAGAAATCGCCCGCATGACCATCGTGGCACACACGGATGAAAGAGGTGCGCATCGCCTCGAAGCCAGCCTCGAAAAGCTCGTCGATGTCCTCCTTGCGGAAAATATTTCCACTCGCGCGCTTCTCGAGCGTGACCTGGCCTTGATCAAAGTCTCCGCAAATCAGCAGAATCGTCCCCATCTGATGGAATTGATCAAGGTTTTCCGCGCGCGTGTCGTCGATGTGGCTCCGGAATCGCTCATCATTGAAGTTTCGGGCACCGTCGATAAGATCGATGGCCTGCTCGAAGTGCTTCGGCCTTTCGGTGTGCTTGAAATGGCCCGCACCGGCCGGATTTCTATGACCCGCGGCGGCGATTTGCTGCAGCCACCGGTTTCGGAATCCGCAAGCTCCGAACTCGAATCCACTGGCTCCAAGATAAAGTGATTGCTCTTGGACCGAAACGAAAGTTACGAACATCCGGACGCCACGCGAGGGCGTCCTTAAAATAATCCCGCGCGATCGCAGCAAATGCTCGGCCGCATGACGGCCGGCGAGAGGAAAAGAATGGCAAATCTCTACTACGACAATTCCGCGGACCTTTCACTGATTCAGGCTAAGAAAGTCGCCATCATTGGCTACGGCTCACAGGGTCATGCGCACGCCCTCAATCTCCGCGACAGCGGCGTCTCTGTCCGCGTTGGCCTCCATGAAGGGAGCGCCTCGCGCGCCAAAGCGGAAAAGGAAGGCTTGACGGTCAACACGCCCGCAGATGCCGCTGCATGGGCTGACGTCATCATGATCCTCGCTCCGGACACCAAACAGCCCAAGCTATATCGCGACGCCATTGAGCCGAATCTCAAGCCCGGCAAGACTCTGATGTTCGCACACGGCTTCAACATCCGCTTCGGCACGATCAAGCCGCCTGCCCCCGTCGATGTCTCCATGATCGCTCCAAAAGCCCCTGGCCATCGCGTTCGCGAAGTCTTCACCGAAGGCGGCGGAACACCCGCTCTCTTAGCCGTCGAGCAGGATGC
>WNFI01280773.1_pt1 | contig 11534 bp, 10 predicted proteins | sample 5400471 | NCBI WGS metagenome assembly WNFI01 (sample SAMN13153348, study PRJNA577476) | soil metagenome | isolation source: 100 cm saprolite on Douglas fir-dominated hillslope | place: USA:California | collected 2013-09-17
AACCTGGAAGCCAACAATGCCAAGCTGGCTGAGGCGCAGCAGGCTCAGGCCGAGTTGATACGCAAGGAGCGCGCACTGGCTGATGAAAAGCGCGAAATGGATCTTACGATTGAAAAGCGTGTCCAGGCCTCGGTTGACGACATCCGCTCCAAAGCCAAGCAGGAATCGGATGAAGCCGCGCGCCTGAAGGTCGCCGAGAAGGACCAGACCATTGAGTCGATGTCGCGTACCATCGAAGAGCTCAGGCGCAAGGCCGAGCAAGGCTCGCAGCAATCCCAGGGCGAGGTTTTTGAGTTGGAGCTCGAGGAGGTCTTGCGCGGCAAGTTTCCGATGGACGCCATCGAACCCGTTGCCAAGGGCGAACTGGGCGCCGACGTCGTTCAGCAGGTCAACGGCTCCATAGGTCAGCCTGCCGGCATGATCCTTTGGGAATCCAAACGCACCAAAGCCTGGAGTGATGGCTGGCTGGCAAAGCTTCGTGAAGATCAGCGACGCTGCGGCGCAGACGTCGCCCTTATCATCTCGCACGCACTGCCAAAGCATATCGAGCATTTTGACCTGGTCGACGGCGTATGGGTCGCACACCCGCGTTGCGCGCTGCCTGTGGCGGTCGCGCTGCGTCAGTCCCTGATGGAGCTTTCAAGCGCTCGCAGGGTCCAGCAGGGACAGCAAACCAAGACGGAGCAGGTTTACGAATACCTGACAGGCACCCGATTCCGCCAACGGGTTGATGCCGTCGTCGAGAAATTCAACGATATGCGCGAGGACCTCGATAAGGAGCGCAAGTTCATGGGGCGGCAATGGGCCAAGCGAGAGACGCAGATTATCGCCGTCGTTGAGTCCACGGTGGGGATGGTGGGGGATCTGCAGGCGATCGCCGGCAAGGCCATGCCCGAAATCGCAAGCCTCGAGGCGCCCTTACTTGAAGGGCCAGGGGAAGCCGCGGCCTAATGGACTTCAACCCGCCCGGCTGGGAAAAGAGGAGAACCCCTTCCCTCCCCAGTTGAAGCCGCGCTCGGCCTTTACCTGGAAAATCGCGACGAGCTAAAGCTTTCGCATGAGGCTGCTATCGTCAAGACGATCGAGCAACTTCTGGAGCTTTTTCCCGAATTGCCAGCTCTCCAAGCTCGTTTGCTTTTAGAATCCGTAATGCTGGCTCGTAGACGAGCCTACCGGTCGCTAAACGCTGGAAGCTTGAAACTGTCGGAGCCGGCGGTAAACCTGCTGTTTCTCCATGTATCGTCTGATTTTTTACTCGCGCCAAGAATGGGATTCCCGTTCCCGCGCCTCATTGAGGATGTCGATGGTAGAAGCGCCCCAGCCGCTTAACGCGTCTGTGGCGATGCCTGCAATCTAAGTTCGAAGGGCAGTAGGAGGGTGGATGGCCGCGCGCAATGCCCTGACGGGCGTGAGGACCAGATGCTACTCGCGGATCGAAATGTTCCAGCCCGGCCGGCGGTCATATGAGGGAACGGCGGCTTCCGCGAACTCCTTGATCGTCTTGTGGCCGCTATGACCGTTGATCACGAGGCGCCGCGCGCCGACGGCGAGGTGCTGCGCCCATCGATGATTGTGCGAGGGGTGATTGCGAACGTTCCCCTGAAGCGAGATCAACATGGCGCCGGCGTTGTTCCTGTCTGCGTCCGACGCCCCCGGATCCTCCCCGAGCTGGTCGAGGTAGTGAGCCAACTCATGCACCATGAGCGGGTTGAGAAAGTCGTCAGGTTTCTGAAAATGGGCCGAGTTCAGGAGAAAGGCGTCTGCCTGTACCTCGGTGATCCCAAGCTTGGTCTGGGCGTCGGCCATGAAACCCGCATCGGTGTCCGCAAAGGTACGGCGGATCTTGGTGTCGAACAGCTTCGGATCGATCGTCCCACAGATGTCGACCAGTTCGCGCTTCTGCGAGTCGATCCCAATGACCCAAAGCTCGCGGCCCCGCGCTTTCAGCAGGCCGTCCAGGTCCCGCTCGAACCCGAACTTGAGTTGCTCGGCGAGGGCCTTCCGCAGTCGCTCGCACACCTCTTGGATCACGTTGCACTCCTGCGGTTTGATCAGAGAACATCAAGGAGGCCGCGCGGGTCAGGCCACGGCCGCGTCCGGCAGCTTCAAGACGGTCAAAACCTCGTCGCCGGGCAGGCGAAAGGACTGCTCTTCGACCTCGAAACGGTCGCATCCCTTGAATCCGAACCACGCTTCGGCCGGCATCTTCCTCGGGAAGTTTTCCTCGCCCGCGCCGGCGAACAGCATGTTCGCGGCGAAGGTTGCGCGATCGAGTGAATCCGCAGGAAACCACCATGGCTGGATCATCGGCGCTCGCTCGAACCAACATCGCCTGGTCCTGTCGTAGCAGGCGATGATGATCGGAAAGCGGTTTAGGACCGTCATCTTGAAGAGCGTCGCCGTCAGGCTCGCCGAATACTCCTCGGCGATCTCCCTCGCGGCCGCAAGCGTCGGGCGCTTGATCCTGCGTAATCGGGGGCCGAGCAGATAATTCGGCAGAATGAGATCGGACGCGAACGCATCGGCCTGCCGCTCCGGATCGAGCGGACCATTCCCGAAGTTGCAGACGTCCCGTCCCCCGCAAAAGAGCATCCTCCCCTTGTGATGGTGCCAGTGCCCCAGCTCATGGCCGAGCGAAAACCGGCGGCGCTCCGGAGGGCTCCGGCTGTTGACCGCGATCACCGCCTTCCTTTTCGAGCCCACGATGGTCGCCTCGCATCGATCGAGCGGGCGATAATCGACGACCGCGCCGCGGGTCCAGGCGATGGCCTCCAGGTCGATCTCACCAGGCGCTTCGATCCCCAGGCTCTTGAGTATACGCTCCGCGGGCGTGAGCGCGGTCATTCGTCCTCCGGATCCTCGGCCTCAAGCCGCGCGAGCCGGGCCAGGTCGTCAAGGATCCCCTGCTCGTCGCTGTCGGACAGTCCCTTGCCCTTCCGGGCCGCCATCATCATGTCGGATGCCTTCGCCCCGTCGCCCGCACGCATCTCGCCCAGTTTCCTGCGGACAGCATCCCTTTCTTCGGGGGAGACGTCCGCAGGCCTGGCCTTGAACGCCAGAACCGCCCGCTTCGCCTGCTCGAGACCTCTCTTCGCGCCCGCGATCCTCGCCCGCTCGGTGACCGCGTCCATCTCGGCCACCACGGCATCGGGATCCAGGCCCAGCGCGGCGAGCTCCTCGCGGAGTTCATCCGACGACGCCGCAAGGATGCTCTCGTCGATCGTATCGTCGAGCTTTTCGAGCTCCTCCCGGTAGGTGCGCTTGGTGGTCATGACCTAAATCCGCCCGGAAACTTCTTGCCCAAGGTCTTCCTTATCCGCCTCATGATATAGTCGTAGCCAGCCTGATCGACGCCGATCTCATCGCGCAACGCCTTTCCTTTGTTCGGGCCCGAGATGGCGATGACGGCCAACTGCGCCTGCTCGTCGCCTTCAAGAGCGTCGTAGATCGTCCTGATCGTGTCCTCGGATTGCCTCTCGATCAGCAGCGCCTCCGGATCGAGACCGTCCGAAGCTACCTGACGCTCGGCGCCGCCGCGTTCGTCCTCCGTCAGCGATTCCGTCCGGGCCAGCGCCTCGCGCCGGTGCGACGCGATGCTCCGCATCGATTGCGCGAGAAACGCGACGAAGGATTCGTCCTTGGGGCAATTGCGTTCGCCGACGACCGCCTGGCAGACCGCTTCGGAATAGAGTTCGTTCTCCTGGAAATCCGTTCCGCCGCGCCGGCGCCGCTCGATGAGCCGGAGCCTGCGCTTATCGTCGGCGGACAGGGAGTCGAGCTTCTCCAGCACCTCCTCGGGGGCAAGGTGCTCCGTCTCCGAAACCGCGGCGGTGCTGCCTTTCGGGGATCCGCTCATGTCGTCCATGGCCTCGAATACCCCATGCCGGGCTCGGCGAAGGATTCGGACAAGAAAATCCGACTTGCGAAAAAAAATAATTCCGAGTCCGAAAGCGCGCGGCCCGCCGGCATACCCGGAGAGAAGCCGATGCCGGACCGAACGGGCCCGCCTCGGCGTGATACAACCGAAGACCCAGTAGCGCAACCTTGAGCGGTCGCCAGGGGCGGAGACCTTAATGCCCAAGAACATCGTCGTCTATTCGGACGGCACCGGCCAGGACGGAGGTGCCCGGCCGGAGCAGCGGATCAGCAACATCTACAAAATGTACCGCATCTCGCGGGATCACGCCAAGACCGGCATCGATCCCGTGCGGCAGGTCGTCTTCTACGACGCGGGTCTAGGCACCGACATCGGCGCCACGGCGCTCACGGCTCCCGTCCGCTTCGTCCAGAAACTGCTCGGATCCGTGACCGGCGCCGGCATCAAGCGCAACATCGCCGACTGCTACGAATTCATCGTGAACCACTACGAAGAGGGCGACCGGATATTCCTGTTCGGCTTCAGTCGCGGCGCTTACACGGTTCGGAGCCTCGCGAACCTCCTGATGCTCTGCGGAGTACCCACGAAGGCGCCCGCCGGCCCGCTGTTGCGGTACCGCAAGGCCGTCAAGGACATCGCCTGGGAGGCCGTCGACACCGTGCTCGAACACGGCGCCGGACATCCGAGGGCCGAGTTCGAGGACGAACGTCTCGAACTGGCCAGACGATTCCAGCTCAAGTACGGCTCCGGCGACGGCTCGGATTCGAACGTCGCTCCGTACTTCGTCGGCGTGTTCGACACCGTCGCGGCCCTGGGCGCCAGCGGGCTGCGTTACCTCGTCATCCAGGCCGGCCTCGCCGCCGGCGTCGCCGCCGCGGCGTTCGCCGCCGGATTCCTCCCGGCGGTGCTGATCGCACTTCTGTGTTCCTGGTCGTTCGGCGCAGGTTTCATGCTGAGCGGCTTCCTCGCGCAGGTCGCCATCATCGCCGCCGCGCTCGGCGGTTTCTGGTATTGGCAGAACAAGGCGACGACCAAGACGATCGTCGACTATCCGAAGCCCGGGGAGTCGCGTTCGCACCAGGCCGTCTGGAAAGGTGAGAACTTCGATCGTCTATTGAGCCGCCACGTCGCCTTCGCGCGTTCCGCCAACGCGATCGACGAAACCCGGAAGGATTTCGACCGGGTCGGATGGGGCGGAAGCGACGAGGGCGCGCCTCGCTTCCCAGGGCACGACCGCTTCCGCCAGTGGTGGTTCGGCGGCAACCACTCCGACGTCGGCGGCTCCTATCCGGAGCCCGAATCCAGGTTGTCGGACATCGCGCTCGAATGGATGTGCCGCGAAGCCATTTCCGTGCCGGACGGCCTGATCACGGGCCCGATCTTCGTGAACGGTCGGAAGATGGAACGGACCGGCGACGCCGGTCAGGCGCTCAACATCTATCCCGAGGCCGACGGCGTGCAGCATTGCGAGGTCGCCGGCATGCAGGACACGTTGGATGGCTTCGCCGACAAGCTGCCGAAATGGTCGTGGCTCCGCAACCTGGTCGGCCGTCAAAACTGGCAGACGAAGATCCGTGACATCAACTCCGCCGGCAAGGTCCACCCGACGGTCCAGCAACGCTTCGATCTTCCCCATGTGGTGCAGTGCGCCGCAGCCGTTGGCCCCTATCGCCCGGAGGCCCTCATCCATCATGGCGAGTTCGAGCGATATTATCAGCCAGGCCCCGGACAAGGCGACACGGAGCCGGTCGTCGCCGGCAACTAGTCGCGGCGGCTCTTGCCTCCCAAAGCGATCGTCACCACCTTGCAATCGATAGTTTAGCTAAAAATCAAAATCTATCTAGAGGAGAATACATGGATCCCCGAATCACGTACTTTCCCGTCGGCAACGGCGACTGCTCGCTCATCACGCTGAGCGACAACACCCAGATCATCATCGACTGCAACACCACCGAAGAAGCGAGCGACGAGAGCGATCCCAGCCGCTACGACGTGCACCAGCACCTGCTCGACTTCGGCAAGAAGCTCAACGGCAAAATCCCGCACGTCGACGTCTTCATCCTGACGCACGCCGATCAGGACCACTGCCGCGGCTTCAACAACATGTTCTACACCGGCGATCCGGCCAAATACACGGTCAAGCACTCCAAGGAAGACCTGATCCTGATCGACGAACTGTGGTTCACGCACCGTATCTTCGCGACCCATGAGGGCGAGCCGTCGAAATGGGCGAAGGCATTCCGCAAGGAGGCGCAGCGGCGCATCGATCTTCATCTGGCGAACTCGCCGGCGCGCAACGATGCGGGTAACCGGATCCGCGTCGTGGGACACAGCAACAACCCGGCCTACAAGGGTCTGGGCGACCTGGTCGTCACGCCCGGCAACTACATCGACGTGATCGACCAGAAGAAGAAGAAGGACTTCCGGTTCTTCGTCCATGCGCCGTTCCGCAAGGAGGTCGACTCGAAGCTGGCCGAGCGCAACGACACCAGCGTCGTGCTGCAAGCCTGCTTCGACGTCGGCAAGACACAGCATGCCGGGCTGGCGATGTTCGGCGGCGACGCCGGTGCGGCCATCTGGTCGAAGATCCTCGAGCTCAGCAAGGACGCCACGCTGCAGTTCGACCTGTTCCTGGCGCCTCACCACTGCTCCTGGACGTTCTTCAGTGAGCTTCCGTACAAGGAGAACAAGGTCGCGGCGAAGGATTCCCTCGAGATCCTGAGCAAGGCGCTCGACGGCGCGCGCGTCATCGCGTCGTGCAAGCCGATCAAGCCGGACGACGACAACCCGCCGCACCACGCCGCCAAGGTCGAATACGTGAAGGCGGTCGGCGAGGACAACTTCATGAGCCTGGCGGAGGTAGGCAACCTCAAACGGCCGCTGCCGACGACGTTCGAGATGAGCGAGAGCGGCCCGGTGCTTCTCGATCCGAAGGACGTCGGTTACGTCGACGACGCCGTCAAGAAGGTCGCGAGCACGCCGCAAACCTATGGATGAACTGCATTCCACGCCGCAGGCAAAAGAGGACGAAGACAAGCTGTCGCCGGCGATAAGGTCGGCGGTCGCGGAGTTGCGCGGCAAGTTCGCCGACACTGACGTTCCGGTCCTCTACTGGAACGCCAACTACGCGGCCGTGCCGCTCACGGTCGATGTCGAACTCCCGAGCCGCGGTCCGGTGGACGGCGTCGATATCCGCAAGCGCGAACCGATCGTGCTGCTGTTCAACAAGAAGTCATTCCCCTACGTGGCGCCGCTGGTCTATTCGGACCGGACCGACTTCTCGAAGACGGCGTTTCCGCATCTCAACGTCACCGGACCGAAAGCTCCGGCTTGGTTTTGCCTGCACCGCGGCTCGATCGACACTTGGTTCGCCGAGCACACCGTCGCCGACCTGGTGGAGCGCGCCCGCGGCTGGCTTCGCGACGCCGCCCGCAACCGGCTGGTGCCTGAGGGAGACGGCTTCGAGCCCACCCGGGCGGCCGACAAGCTGGGCATCTTCTACTATCCGCCCGACGACAACCTCGGCCGCATCCTCGAGCATTGGAAGTACAATGGGGGTGCGGCCGGTCACGTTGTGATGTCGTTCGATCTGCTCGACGACGAGAGCATGGCCGAGGTCGGCGCATCCGGCTATACCGTTCGGCAGGTCGCGTTCGTTCCGCCCGACGCCTATGACGACGAGAAGTCGCTCGCGCTCGCGATCAACGTGCTGCAGAAGAAGCCGGAGTTCAAAGGTCTCTTCCAGCGACGGCTCTTCGGCGTGCTCGTCTGGGCGACGGAGAGCGAGGTCTCACGAAAGCATTTCGGTGAACTTCCCCAGACGCTTGACGAACTCGATGTCTGGGCCCGGGACCTCGGACTTCCGCTCACGCAGGCACTCGCCGACTACCTGTCGCGCGACCTTCAGATTCTGGCCGGCGTGCCGATCGTGTTGGCGATCAGGCGACCGGCGCAGGTGCTCGGGACCGAATCCGACATCGAGCTCCTTAACTTCCTGATCCTGGCCGGCGGCGATCATTGGCCGAAGGACGGCGCGTGGGATCTTGCTGCGACCGTCGACCTGTCCGACCATCGCACCCCGCTCACGCCGGACTTCGCCCAGCAGATCTCGGCGCTTCCGGCCGACGGCGCGGCGGAGCCGACGGTCGTCTTCGGGGCCGGCGCGCTGGGCTCGAAGGTCGCGACCCATCTGGCCCGCAGCGGCAGCGTCGCGCTGAAGATCGTCGACAACGCCAAGATCGCGCCGCACAACCTCGTCCGGCATGCGCTCGGAGGCCGCGCCATCGGCCTGTCGAAGGCCGAAGCGCTCAAGGACGAACTGATCAAGCTGTATCCCGGTCAGGGCGATCTTCCCGTCGAAGGGATAAACGGGTCCGCGCTTTCCCGCCTGCGCAAGCCGGAGTTCTTCGCCGGCTACGCCAATCTAGTCGACATGACGGCGTCGAACATCGTCTTCAACGCGCTGCGCGACGCCGACCTTCCCGACGCGCTGCGCGTTCACCGCGCCGAAATCGCGCATCGCGGCAGGCTGGGCCTGCTGTCGATCGAGGGACGCGGCCGCAATCCCCGGCTCGACGATCTGCAGACGCTGATCTACGACTCCGCGATCGAGGACGACGCGGTCGCCGCCTGGCTCGAAGAGGTCAAGTCGACGCGCGACGATCGCGTCGGGGCCGGCGGCCTCGAGGACATCCAGATCGGACTGAGTTGCAGCTCGGCGACGATGCGGCTCGCCGACGAGGTCGTCTCCTTCCATGCCGCGACCGCCACGCGACGGCTGCGCCCCTATCTGGCGAAGGACGGTCCGTCGCGGAAAGACGGCGCCATCTACCGCAGCTTCCTCGGCGAAGACGGCGACAGCAGCGCCGCGACGCAGACGTTCGCACCGACCGTCCTGCTCGACGCCGACGCCGGCTGGCGGGTCCGGATCGCCGCCCGCGCCGCGGCCGAGATGTCCGAACTGATGCGTCGCCACAGCCCGAACGAAACCGGCGGAATCCTGGTCGGCCGTATCGCCGCGACCAGGAAAACGATCTACGTGACCCGCCTGGTGCCCGCACCGCCCGATAGCCGCGGCACGCCGTGGGTCTTCACGCGCGGCACCGAGAAGCTGCCTGAGGCGATCGAGCGGGTCCAGCGCCGCACCGGCGGTCTGCTGACCTACGTCGGCGAATGGCACACCCACCCGATGGGAGGCTCCGATCTCAGCGACACCGACAAGCGCGCAGTGATCAGCTTGAGGTCGATCCTGGACAACGTCGGGCTGCCGACCCTCGTCACGATCGTGACGCCGGACGAGATCCGACCTCACCTCTTCGAGTCGACGAGCCCACCGGTCGTCGTCGATCCGCCGCGACGTCGTTTCTACGGCTTCATTCGCGGGAGGCTCGGCTGGAAGCTGGGATAGGCACGCGCACTTGCAGTTCTTACTACGATTCTTAGTCGAGATGTCTGGTTTATGCAATTTTAATTAGGTTTGCGGGAGACGGTCACTTGGGTCTTGAGATCGAGTTTTTGCCTACCGGTGACGACAGCGGCGACGCCATCCTGATCAGGGAAGGCATGGCGTTGACGGGCTTCACCATCCACTCTGTTGACGGCGGCTACGCCAGCACTTCCGAGACGATCATCGAGCACATCGAGCAATACTACGGCAAAGACGTCTCGATCAATCTCGCATGCCGACGATGATCACGCGACTGGTCTGATCAAGGTCCTTGAGCGCTTCCATGTCACCAACCTTTGGATGAACCGACCGTGGCTGTTCGTCGACGAAGTAATTCAGCACTTCCATGGGAATTATATGCGCGACGGTCTCTACCGCGACATGCGTGACCTTCATCCGTACCTGATCCGGCTCGAAGAGATCGTGGCGAAAAAAAATCGCCAATCCCTCTTCCAGACAGCGATCAGGGACGTATTTCAAGGATCCCAGATCGGCTCGTTCCTGGTCCTCGCTCCTTTACGCGAACGGTACCTGAGGCTCATCCCCGAGCTGCCGAAAACGCCAAAGAGCTACGCGGCCGATAGCGCCGCGAACACGCTGCTCGGCGGCCTTTTCACCGAGGCGAAGAAGAAGGTTGAAACGTATCTCGACGAGCGATGGAATATCGAGACCCTCTCCTCCAATCCTCAGCCGCCAACGAACGCATCGAATGAAACCAGCGTCGTGCAGCTGGGCCGTGTCGGCACGCGCACGATCTTGCTCACCGCCGACGCCGGACCTGATGCCTTGAACGAAGCGGCAGATTACGCCCAGGTATGCGGTCTCCTCGCGCCGCCGACGTTCGTGCAGGTGCTCCACCACGGCAGCCGCCACAACGTCACGCCCGAAGTTCTTGATAGATGGCTCGGCACCCGCGTCGCCGAAGGCGTCGAACGCGGAACGGCTTATGTCTCCGTTGGCAAAAAGCGTCTCGGCCATCCCCGCGGCCAGGTCTCGAATGCGTTCCTGCGCCGGGGTTACCCGGTCCACATAATGCGCACCGCAGCGAAGCGCTATAGCTTCGACATGGATGACCGCGGCTGCGAAAAGTCGATCCCAGAACCGCTCAAGACGGAGGTCGAAGCATGAAGATCAACGTCGCGATGCCGGACACATACGCGCTTCGCGCGCGCTTGATCCCGGCGATCGTCGCGGGCGCGCCCGCCTTCGCGCTTGCCGCGATCCTGATCTCTTGGACTTCGTTCAATTTCACCCAGTTCGTCGCCGCGATCGGGCTCACGGCACTCTTCTCGGTGTTCAATAACGTCGCGCGCCAGCGCGGCAAGGCCATCGAGCCGGCCCTATACGAGAAAATGGGCGGCATGCCGAGCATAGTGATGCTCCGCCATAGCGACAACACCTTCGATGCCGTCACCAAGGCGAAGATGCACGCCTTCCTCGCGCAGACGCTCAACGAGACCGCGCCGACGGCCGATCAGGAGCAGGCGGATCCTGCCGCCGCCGATGGCTTCTTCAAGCGCGGTTGCGACTGGCTGCGCGAGAATACGCGCGATGCGAAGAAGTTCCCCCTCGTCCTCAGCGAGAACATCAACTACGGCTTCCATCGCAATTTATTGGGCCTCCGGACACCGGGCTTTTGCCTCAATGCGCTGATCGTAATCTTCTGCGGCGTTATGCTCTACCTGCGCTTCCCAATCGACGTGGCGCGTCGCTTCGATCAAGCTCTCATCGCCGTAATCGGCGTTGCGGTCCTTCATGCGCTCTACCTTGCATTCTTCGTGAACGAGCGGAACGCATTCCAGGCAGCGCGCCTCTACGCGCGGCAACTTCTCCTCAGCATCGACAAGCTCAATAAGCCAGCGCCGGCGACATCGCGATCACGCGCTCGCGCGAAAAAAGAGACCTGATCTCGAGCAAGACGAAGGGTGCCGGCACACAGGAAGGCGCAGGAAGCCTTTCCAGTTCGCGCGGGGGGCCATGGCAGGTGGAACTCCAGTTACTGATGCCGGATTCAAGACGAACGGGGGACCTTGGTTCCGACATCGTTTCCAGACCCGGGGCATGATTTTTTTGGCTCCCGACTTTCGGCGGACTCGACTCTTATGTTCTTGTTCTAGGGTCTGTTGAGATTCATCTGGAGTGGATGACGGCGGTGGCGAGGTAAATCATCGCTTCGAAACTGCCGTCTGTCTTGTCACTTCGCATTGCGAT
>WNFI01338723.1_pt1 | contig 11534 bp, 9 predicted proteins | sample 5400471 | NCBI WGS metagenome assembly WNFI01 (sample SAMN13153348, study PRJNA577476) | soil metagenome | isolation source: 100 cm saprolite on Douglas fir-dominated hillslope | place: USA:California | collected 2013-09-17
ATCAACTCCGGACGGCAAGTGTAGCTGTGAAGCCCTGATTCGCAATGTGGCGGAGGAACTGGCCGAGTCGGCAACCCTTCCCTTACCGGATTATGTCAGCGATTGGCGCAAGTAGGCTTTTCGAGATGCCCATGGGCTGAAATGGCTATCTGGCGCTTGCGTCTCCAAATAGCTCGGTGAGAAAGCGGCGTACCACCGAAGCCTTGACGACTCTGACGACCGAGCCATTCCGATGGCAGTGCGTGACTGTTCCCGCAAATTTGAAGTTGGGGTGCCAAACGAGTTTTTTCTCGTCGCTTTCCCACCAAACAGCGGCTCCGCTGAAGCCGTGAGGGTCTCTGCTAACATTCGCGCCGTCGTAGGGGATCAAGTAATGCCTATCGGGCTGGAGGTGGTCGTAGTGAAACCTCACCTCGTCTTCCGACGGAAAAGGCAGCACCGGAGCTCCAAAGATTGTGGGCCAGACAGCCAGATCGGCTTCGTCCCTCTTCGGGCTGACCGTTCTTCGATTGACGATGACGCTGTGGTCGGAAGGGAAACCGCAACAATTAACGTTCTCGCCTGGAGGTGGATCAACCCAATCCTTCTCAGGTTCGATAAAGTCAACGCCTGGGAATTTGGCGACGTCAACGGTAACAACCGCGAGGTCTTCCCACTTACAGCGATGAATCACAGAATCATCGGTTAGTCCGATACCGTCGACAATGTCACGTTTTGTTAGAGCCTCGCGGCTCTTATATTCTTTGGGCAGGTCCGCAAACACTAGGACACGCGACTCTAACGCTGTTCACGACCGCGGCAGTGTGCTGCAACATATGCCTCATGCAGGCATCCGACCCATGATTCTTAAGACCTGTTTTGACGTAGTCAGAAACCGTCAGGACTTTTGGCGGGACCTGCGTTTCCGAGGGCAGGGCTTTTTTCTGGCTCCTACGAACACGGCGCTGTTTTTTTGGTGTCACCATGGTGCCAGGCGATGCATCATCATGCGCTGATGTGCACTAAAAAGACAAATATCACATTGAGAAAAGGCTGTGGAATCAATAATCTTGCCCGGGGCTGCGTTTTGGTGCGCTGTGCTTTGAAGGCCGCGAGAGTCGACGATGGAGAGAGCAAGCCCCGCATCACGAGCTTCACATTCCGCAAGAGCCATAGGTGCCACCCAAGAGGCTCATTTTATTTCTTATTGCCGCCTTTTGCCGCCTCGCGAAATCGCTAAGTCATTCTGAGCTAATGGGTTGGTTGGTAGGGGCGGTGGGGATCGAAAGGACAAGCTACTAAATAAGGCTTTTACCCTCTATGCGTTGCAGCTACCCCTACTCTCCAACTGGAACAAATGGAACAAGGTGCAATATCAACTGAGGTCCGAAGTTCGGAAGGGACTGTTCTACCGTTGAACTGCACCCGCTCGTTCTATCTGATCGCTTATACTAAATCAGTGATTTTCCTGAGCACGAAGAGGGGTTTCACCTGCTTGTTCGGCCACCTCAACTGGCATGAATATGTGGCTGTGAATGTGTTATCGCGCGGCCTGAAACCGGAGCGTCGCATTCCTGCCCATCCCGCGTCTTCTCATGCGAACCGTGTGGAAAATAGCTTTTGCGTTTCTAATCTGGCCAATCTCGGTCATGGCACAGGCTCCTCCGCCGCCCAGTCAAGCTAATCCACCCATGCAAAGCTCCCCAGTCGCAAATGATTCCACGCCTGGTTTGGACACGACGACAACTCCAAGCCCTGCGCCTACGCCTATACGAATTCCGGTACTGGTGCAAACTCCCGCGCTTCTCTATTTTCGTCAAATAAAGCAACCACCGATCGCCCCCGGACACTTTACCGTATTTAACCTCAGCGCCGGGTATTCCGTTACCAATCTCGCGATACCATCGTCAGGTCGCGTCGCTTTGACCGGAATGGACGTTAGCGTTGCCGCTGATGGCGGCAGGCGCATTGGAGCTAAATTAGATCTTAGCTACGCGTTTGCTCCGAACGTCTTCAAAAGTGGACATCGCGTGGAGGTGCTCAGCTACTTGTTCGGTCCTACGTTTTCTCTCTGGAATGGTAACGCGGTGAGTGCGTATGCTCATGTATTGGCCGGCGGGGCAAGGGTTGCCGGACCCATTCCAAACGGGAGTGGCGGGTTGAGTACAGGCTACGTTCACTATCCCGCGTTGGACTTTGGAGGCAGCGCTGAGTACCGCCTTTCCCCCGCGTTCGGGTTTCGCGTCACCATCGATTGTCTGCACGATCATTTCTTCAACTCTTCAGGGGCCATACGCGGGCAAAACGACCTGCGCGTCGTCAACAGCATCGTATATTATCTTGGTGAACCCCGCCGATCCAGACACCGCCCAGAATGAACTTAAGTATGAAGAAGATGCTATCCGGATGATCGATTGCTTCCAGACCCGGCACGTCTGGTGTCGTGAGTTCAGGGCTCTCCCACCCAACCTAGAGCCAGCGCGACCGTGAAGACCAATGCATTCGCAGGAATATACAGATTAAAATCGGCCAAACTGTGCACCAAGATGGCGGCGATACTTCCGATGCAACCGAGACAAACCGCGGCTTCAAAGTGATCTTCAGTCCTCCGGTAACGCCGGACGGCTCGCGCGAGAATCCAAAAAATCGAAGCAAACAGCAAGATGCCTCCCGGCAAGCCTAGGTCGCTGACCACTTCCAGATAGTCGCAATGGGCGTGGTCCACGAGAAGGTTGAGAAAAGTGCTTTGCACGGAAGTATACGCCACGGAAAAAGTTCCCAACCCCGTACCCAACAGAGGATGCTGGCGAATCAATGCAAGTGTGTCGCGCCAGATGGCTATGCGATTCTGCCCAGTTTCGTTGTATTCGTGTCCAAGAGTCTCAAAGCGCATGACCACGGGATCGCTTCCCACCCAAAGAAACATTCCCACAACGCCGAGGAAAAACACTGCGGCGATCGACGCCCGAGTTCGTTTCGATGACGAAGAACTTCCGGCCAGGACAAAAATGGCCATGAGCGAAGCGAGAGCAGAAATAATTCCCATGCGTGACCGCGAGAAGATGAGTGCCGTGAACATGGCGACAGCCAGAAAGAGCAGGAATACAAAAGGGAGCAGTTCCCTCGCGGATAAGAGCTGGCGCGCCTTCGCTTCACTGCGCTCGGCTGCACGGCGCAGGTTGCCAGCCAGGCGCAAGGCCAGGGCGACGGTAAATGGCAGCGTCATTTCCAACAAGCCCGCAAAATGATTGCGGTTGATATAGGTCCCAGTGGCTTCTTCCAAGTAATACTTCTTCACATAGGCAAAAATCTGCTGCCATCCGGTTAGATACTGCACCAAGCCGTAGAAAGCCTCGAACGCTCCCAATGCAACGAGGGTATAAACAAGCCGCTTCTTGCCGCCTCGGTCCTTACATGCCAGGAGAACTAGATAGAAGGCAGTCAAGAAGGTGACCAACAGCAGAAGGTGGGAAACGGTCTGGTACGGAGCAACGCTGAGCGTATGGCGAGTATCTCCCGCCAAGGCAATGTGCAGTGACGCGTACAACGGGGCCAAAAAAGCAGGCAATGGAAGGATTTGCGCCACTACCAAGGCAATCAGAGCCACCGGAGCTGCGAGCGGAAGACGGATATCGGTAAGAGGTGCGCGCAAGCTGGCGGAAAGGAAAAAGACTCCAAGCCCGAGAATGATTACTTCCGTCACGAGGAAAAAAGGAGGTGAAGTCCCGCCAAACGCCAGCACTGCAATCCATATCGCGATGCTGAGACCAACTTCAGCAATTCGAAGCACCGAGCTCCTCACAGCAGACCGGCGGCTCACCTCTGTTGTTGTTGAGTACCCTGAGAATCCACCGTCAGGAAACTTCCCTGCGATCCCTCGCCGTCAGGAAAGCAATCCGCATGATAGTCGAAATAGCCATTGGTGTGTAGATCCACTCTGTTCAACGCCACGCCGACAACATTTGCGCCCACGCTGTGGATGCCAAATAGCGCTTGCTTTACCTGTTCGCGAGGTATCATTGCGTTCTTCACTACCAAGAGCACGCCGCTTACCAGGGTGGCGAGAATGCGGCTGTCCGCGAGCGCCAGCATGGGCGCCGAATCGAGAATGACAAACTCGTATTGTTCTCGCGCGGAACGGATCAATTCTCCCATGCTTCGGGAAGAGAGAAGTTCCGATGGATTGGGAGGTATGGGACCGCAGAACAGGAGATCAAGGCCATGCGATCCCGAGGGACGTACCACAGTATGCCAATCCTGATGACCAGTGAGGTAGCTGACAAGACCTAAGTTGTCTCGCATTCCGAACAGCCGGTGCAGCGAAGGTGACCGCAAATCGGCATCCACGAGCAAGACTCGTTGGCCGACTTGCGCGAGAGCAATGGCCAGGTTTGTGGCGATGGTGGTCTTGCCCTCTCCGGGTTGCGTGCTGGTGACGAGCAAGGAACTAGGTGGATGATCGGCGGTGGAAAGCAAAATCGACGTGCGCAGACTGCGAAAGGCTTCTACCAGGGCTGCGTTTGTCTTGCCTTCCTCATCAATGCGATGCCACGCCGCATCCAGCTTGCGGACGTTGCCATTTTCTTTGCGGCTTAAGGCCTTGGTGTGTTCCAGCAACCTGGACACGCCGTTGTGATTGCCATTGAGCTGGGACACTGCGGGAATTAATCCCACGGCCGAAAGGCCAAACAAGCGCTCCACGTCGCCGGTACCCTTCAAGGTATCGTCCAGTCGCTCCTGCAGGAAGGCGGCACAAAAGCCCAGCCCCAATCCAAAAATTGCCGCCACCCCCAGATTAAGGGGGATTTTCGGCTTCACGGGCTTCGTTGGCGGTTCAGCGGAATCAACAATGCGGATGTTGCTGGCCCGCAGGCTGGCGGAAACACTTGCTTCTTTCAACCGCTGCAAAAGCCCTTCATACAACTGCCTGTTCGTGTCTACTTCGCGCTTCAGGATGTTGTATTGCACGGCCCGCGCGGCCAATTGGCTCATTTGTTTTTGCTCCTGGCGCAGGGCCTGCCGCACCAAATTCTCCCTCCGAACCGCGGCGAGATAGTCGTTGGTAATCCGGCCGGCGGCATCCTTGCGCTGCTCCAGGATAGCCGCGGCGATTTCCTCGATCTGGCTCTGAATCTCTTTTACCCGGGGGTAGTCCGCATTAAACGTTGTGGATAACCGGGCGTATTCTCGCTTGAGTTCCGCTAGACGCTCCGTCAAATCCTGAATCACCTTGCTTTCAAACTCCCCGGGCAAGGACTCGTAGTCACCGGCCTGTATCACGCGGTAGAGCGCTTCTTTCTCGTACCTCTGGGCTTCTGCTTTGGTCAACTCTTCCTGCACTTGCTGGACCCGCTCGTTCTCGACGTTCCGGCTTGGTTCCTTGTCCGTTTCGAGAAAGACCAGGTCGTTGCGCCGCGCATAATTCTGAAGGTGCTCTTCCGATTTCTCCAATCTCGCTTTGACGCCCAACAGTTGCTGCGAAAGCCAGTCCGCAGCCTTTTGCGTTGCCTTCCACCGGGCCTGTAGGTTTTGATCGACGTAGTTCTCCGCCAGGCTATTGGCGATGCGGGCGGCAAGTCCTGCATCGTTGGAATCGAACTGAATGCTCACCAGACGGCTCCGGTTGACCGGATCAATTTTCAGCCGGTCTTCAAAGCGCTGCAGCACTCGCTGATAGACTTCCCGATCGGCGCGAGCCGGGCCAGTAGCAAGCACTTGCGACGCTGGTGCATTCCTTTTTTTACGCCAGGACCACGACCACCACTCTGGAGCATTGAACTCCGCAAGCGTGTCCAACCGGAGTTGGTCAATCACGCTGCGCGCCAAGCTTTCGCTGCCAAGGATGGTATACTGCGATCTCAAATAAGCATCGGAGACGCTGTCAAGTTCGTAGAGTTCCTGTATGGTGGGAATGTCCGGATTTTCTTTTTGAATCTCCAGCAATACCTGGGCGCGGTACACGGGCTTCTGTTTGAGCGTGGCGATGAGCGATATGCTGAACAAAATAAAAAAGACAATCAAGACCGTCGGCAAACGCTTTCGCAGCACGCGCGCGTAACCGCGGAAGTCAGGGGCTTCCTGGGGCTCTAGAATCTCGTAAGAATCAGCAAATTTGACAGCGCGGCCTTCCCACGCGCCCCCCGCTTTTCCATCGGGTCTGGGCTGGTCGTACAGCTCGAGTTTATCCTTTTCCTTCATGCTACCAGTGGAAGATCAAGAGTCCTGTGAGTGTTTGCGCAGCCGCATCTACACCCCGTGAAAACGTACTTTTTGCCGCGCTGTCCTGAACGAACACGATGTCTCTGGGGCCCAGCATGGGATCCGGGCACTTCCCGGACAGGATCTTGCCAAGGTCTATGGGTGTCCCTGTGCGTGCTCCGTTCTGTTCATTCGTGTGGATGATGCGTGCGCTGTTTTTGGCCGCCGTGGGCGTTAGGCCCTCACTTAAGGCGATTGCCTGCAGCACGGAAATCCTCTCATTCGTTTTCATTGCGAAACCGCCTGGCCTTCGCACCGCTCCCACCACATACACGATTCCTGCCCGAGACACTTTGACGATGTCTCCCGGATATACCGCGGGATTGTGGCTGGGATCGGTCGAATCGAGGAGGTCCTTCAAATTTACCTGGACCACGTTCTGAGAAAATGCGCTGCTTTTGTCAGTCCCCTCATCCGTTGCGGCCGGCCTCTCAGACTCTTCTAGCCGCGTCGCCGGGGAAGATTCTGCCATGTCGTTCGCTTTCTCGGAAAGGGAACCGGGCGCATTGATCTGACCTGTACGACGCAAAATGATGACCTCTTCCCCGGCATCGTCGGCCAACCCTTCCGCAAGCGAAAGGATCTCCAGCAACGTTTTGCTGCCGCGAATCTGGAAAATACCCGGCTTGCGGACCGCGCCCATCACCGAAACCGGATGGCTCTGCATCTCCCGCACAAACACGCCAATATGCGGATCTTTCATGTACTTTTGGTGGAGCACCTCTTGGAGCGACGTTTCCAGCTCCCGGGGTGTCAAGCCCGCTGCACGAACCGCGCCGAGCAATGGCAGAGAGATTTCGCCGCTCGCGGAAACACGTACTTCGCGGTTCATCTCCTGGGCTTCGAACACGTTGATGTCCAGCACGTCTTCTGGGCCGATCGTGTATTCACGCGGGACCACACTTCCCTTTGGATCCGCGGAAACCGAGCGTTCCCGCAGGCGCCGGTTCCAATCGTCAGTCGATTCGAGACTTGGCTGTGCCTCTGGGCGTTCCGGTGATTGCCGAGTCCTGACGATTTCTTGTTGGTTTGCAAAAACTCCTGCCGTGGTTGTGGCGTTGAGGTTCCATTCGGGGAAACTTGGCACTCCTGCCCAGAAAACCAGTAGGGTGCATAGGGTGCAAATGTAAGCGAAGAGGACCGCTCGAGGTCGGCAGGAGTGCCTCAAAATTACCCAGTCGGCGCTTCCCGTCTCCTTCAACGCGAATTGGAAGTTCATCGGCACACCGTGGGGGCCAGAGCACAACCGCATTGCGGGTCTCTTTCAGAGTCCGCCCATGCTGCGGGCCTAAGCTCACTGGGCACTCTGAGCCTAGGGGTAGCGGGAGTTTCCGTCTATAAGGTCCGCCCCTGAATTGGAATGCAGGTAAAGACTTTATCCGAGTACCGCCCCTAAATCGGCCTTGACGAAACCTGCCAATCTGCTAGTGCAAAAAGACACAACTCGTAACCTATTGAAAAAAGGCACTCAAAATACCCTCGATCGCGACTTTGTCTCAGTTTTGAGAAAGCATCAATATCAAGCCGTAAATCATTTAGAATCAACACTTATAAAAGACGGGCTACGGCTGGAAGGACAGGCACAATTCTCCGGCGTAATTACAACGGATCCTGGAATTCACGAAGAACATCTCTCATCTCATTCGGCCCGCGTGCCTTGTTGCACCGCCGGCGGCATCGACCGGATGGAGGTTTCCGGCTCCCGGCCTGCACCGAAATCTTTCACCCGCAATCTGTCAGCCGCCAAGTAAGCAATAAATTCCGCCCCGTATATCAAGTACCGCCGCCAAAGTCGTCGGGGCTCTTGCAATAGCCGGAATAGCCATTCCAGCCCGCGCTCGCGTATCCATCGGGGCGCCTGGTTTCGGCGTCCCGAGAGAATGTCAAATGCTGCCCCCACGCTCACCAGCACCGGGACATGCAATTGATCTCGGTGTTCGTGCATCCAGCGTTCTTGCTTGGGGGTCCCCAAACCAACCCACAGCACGTCGGGTGCGGCGCGGGAAATTAGGGTCGCAATCTCTTTGTCTTCCTCTGGATCCAGCAACCGCATGGGCGGCGAAAGGGTTCCGCAAACTTCGATTGTTGGAAAGCGGCGCTTGAGGGATTCTGCCACGCGCTCGGGCACGCCCGGTTCGCCACCGTAAAAGAAATGCCGGTAGCTACGCCCGGCCGTTTTCTCGCAGAACTCCAGCATGAGGTCGGGACCGTAGACTCGCCGCGGCAAATGGTGCCCTCTGCGTCGGCCCAGCCAAACCAGTGGCATACCATCGGGTACAACCGCGTCCGTCGAGTTCAGGATTTCCCTGAACGAAGGATCATGCTGAGCTTCGACAATGCCGTGCATGCCCGTTGGGGCGATCGTATGGCAGCGGCTGTGGTTGCGAATCCATTCCTCCATCCGCGCCACCACGTCTTGTGTCTGTACGGCGTGGACCTGCACTCCAAGCGCTTCAAAAGAAATGCAATCGGACACGACGCTAACGGGCGCGCTCTGCGTTGTGGTTTCAGAGCAGGCTGGCTTTTGCAAGACCGCGTAAATGGAAACCCCGAATGCGGCTAAGGGAGTTTTTTCAAGCTTTCGAGTGACTCGCCGGTAGAACTCTTTGAAGGGCAAACGAAAGGAATCCAAGGGGGGGAAAATACATCCGACCTTGTGAGTCCGAAAGCCCGCGCCTTTAGCCAGGGAAAGAAGCTTGCGGCGAGTATAAATCCGGGCGTGACAAAGGCGCTTGCGGAGAGCATCTGGAAACCAGGAAATCAGCGGAATATTGGGGCCAATCGAGAAATGCCCAATGTGGCAGGGGTGGCTCTCGAACGGGTAGAGCTTGTTCGGAACAAAGAGAACCACAAAACCCTGCGGCTTTAAAACACGAAAACATTCCTTCAACACTTCTTCGTCGCAACGGGTGTGTTCGAGCACTTCAATCATCGTGACGACATCAAAGCTCTCGGAAGCGAAGGGTAAACTCTCCCCGGCCGCCTGCACGCGGTGAATCGGCTGCCGAAACGCCTTCAGATGCTGCCTTTGGAGGTCCACCCCGCAAACAGAGGCTGCCCGGTGCGCCAGTTCAGCCGTATAGGACCCATTGCCACAACCCAGATCGAGGACGCGCTTGCCTTTTAAGTCCAGCGTCTCGTCAATTTTCTCAAACCGCTTTTCGACCCCATATGAGCCGTACGATGCGGGCATGCCCAGCCGGACTGATGCTCTCGCGCTTATGACTTCTTCATACAATTTCGATATCGATTCGGCCCGCTTCTCCCAGGTTTGCGTCCTCGCAAAAGCGCGTCCAGCCTCACCCATCCTTCGACGCGCATCAGGATTTCGTGCAAGCCAGCGGATTCCCTCCGCAACTCCTGTCCTTGTGTCACTTGGCGTCGTGAGGGGAATTTTGATTGCCGCATCGCAGGGGACAAAGGTTCCAACTCCTTGATGATCCAAAGTCAAAATAGGCAAGGCATGTGCCATGGCTTCCAAAACTTGCGTGCCGAACGAATCGCGTAAGCTCGTAAAAAGGAAGGCGTCCGCACTCTGGTACAAACGAGGCATGTCGTCCCAAGGTATTTTGCCAAGAAAGGTCAATTTGGCTTCGACGCGCAGACGTCGCGCGCAATCCTCCCACGGCTTGCGCATCTCGCCGTCGCCAGCAATCAGCAGGCGCACTTTTACGTCGCTTGCTTCAGCCAGGGCTTCCAGGGCCAGCGGTAAAGCCTTTCGATGCTGCATTCGTCCTGCCCACAGCAACGTGAGGCTCTCGTTATTGGATTTGGAGATGCCGCCGTTCAAAAGGAAACTCTCAGGGATGCCGGAATCCAGGAATAACCTGACATCTCGGGCCCCGGCGCGCCTGAGCAGGTCAGCAGTTTCCTGGTTTGTGGCCAGTGTGACGAGGCTTGCTCTCACAGCGCTCCGAAGCGAAGGGGAAAAGGGCAACAATCGGACGCGGGCATTTCTAGCAATTTCTCGTGGCCAAGTTCGGCCGAAGTACCCTCGAAAAGAGCTGGGGGCCTGCTGCGCACCGCCAATAGGGCCCCACACAAAGGGGATCCCCAGCGTGTGAACGGGTGGCGGGGCGCTTACGGAGCCGTAACTAACATGATGGACGATGTCGAAGCCAACCTGCTCATGGAGCCTGCTTGCTTCCTTGAAGGCCGCGTGCAACCAAAGCATGTAATGAAAGCGAAGGCCTCTCCCATTTGAGCGTTGCGCCCACGGATCGATGCATGGAGGAATGTCGACCCATTTGAAACTCAGACTTGGCCTCGGATGATTTTCAAGGAACTTCGAGACTCCTTCACGGTCGTAAGGGTGCGCAATGACCCATACTTGGTGCTGACTCGAAAGGTGCCATGCCCAATTCCAGGTGAAACCCGGCTCTGAGCCCTTTCGCGGGCTGCAGGCGTGGCCAATGATTAAAATCTTCATTTCATTGTTTTCCGTGAATCGCGATTACGTTCGTGATGTCGTACGCTGCGGGCGGCCGGTCCAGCTTTTCAAGAGTTCCATTATCCGAAAGCGAGAAAAAATCATAGCCGCAGCTCTTCAATAGTTCCCAGCTTCCAGTACGGCGAAGATTCATTCCCTCTGTAGCAAAAGCGTTCATCTCCAGAATGATTGTTGGATGGGAATGAACAATGATCTTCTCAACTCCTCGGAGCACGAGTTCTTCGGCTCCTTCGACGTCCAGTTTGATGAGCCCTACTTGATCTGCGCCGTCCTCCTCCAACACGCTTTCGAGGGTTCGCGTTGTAACTTCCTCGAAGTCAACCCGCGCATTCTTCGGACAGCCGAGGGAAAAGCTGGTTTGCCCCTGTTCGCTGTGGTACAGACGCGCTTTTCCGTTTTTGTCGCACAGCGCAGCGCGGTAAGCGCGAACATTGTGAAACTGATTCAGTTCAACGTTCCTTTTCAACACAGAGAAGGCCTGCGACCCCGGCTCAAAGGAAAGAACTCGTCCAGACGGCCCGACGAGTCTTGCGGCCGCAACCGTATAGATTCCACAATTTGCTCCGGCATCCACGAAAACCATTCCGGGGGAAACGAAACGCTCCAGGTAGGCCAGCTCTCTCTCATAAAGATGTCGGAGAGCGAATACCCCTGTTGTTCCTTTGCCGCGCCACTGCGGTGGGAGAAATAAACGGACTTTCCAGGGATCCAAATGCACAGTTGCCGGAACTCCCAGCGCGCACTGAACCCTCCAGCGAGCCAAGCGGGCCAGAGTAACCGTCGGGGCCCGCCGGAAGGCCGGATGTCTTTGGAGATACCGCCATTTGCTGAAAGTCTCCTCAAAAGG
>WNFI01217440.1_pt1 | contig 11533 bp, 10 predicted proteins | sample 5400471 | NCBI WGS metagenome assembly WNFI01 (sample SAMN13153348, study PRJNA577476) | soil metagenome | isolation source: 100 cm saprolite on Douglas fir-dominated hillslope | place: USA:California | collected 2013-09-17
GCAATCAGCCGCGAACTGGCCAGTCTGCTGGGCGGAGAAATACAGCTGCGCAGCGCTCCCGGTCGTGGCAGCACTTTCACCCTGTACTTGCCGCAAACCTATGTGGGTCCTTCCACGTCGAGCGCGGCATCTATCGCTGCCGGGGTGCAAGGAATGTCGTCCTTGTCCATTTCGCCGGCACAGCTTTCCGTCGCGGTCGTCGCCGAGCACGCTATAGAGAAGATTCCGGACGACCGGGACAATCTCCAACCCGGCGACGCCATTCTGCTGATTGTGGAGGACGATCCTCACTATGCGCGGGTGCTGTGCGATCTCTCACGAGACAAGGGCTTTAAGGTTCTGATCGCCAATCGCGGTGCGGAAGCGCTCGCGCTGGCGCATGAGTATCATCCCACTGCAGTCTCCCTGGATGTTTTCCTGCCCGATATGCTGGGCTGGACGGTGCTCAATCACTTGAAGCAGGATCCGACGACCCGGCACATTCCGGTTCAGATGTTGACGCTGGATGAGGACCGGCATCATGGTCTGGCGCGTGGGGCATTTGCATTTGTTACCAAACCCACCACGCCGGAAGGGCTGGAAACCGCGTTGTCGCGTATTAAGGAATATTCAGCTCCCCGGCGGAAGCGGCTGCTGGTGGTGGAAGACAACCCGGCCGAACAACTGAGTATCAAGGAACTGTTAGGTTACGACGATATTGACGTCACCCTGGCGTCTACCGGAGCGGAAGCAGTCGAGATCGCGAAAGAGCAAGCCTTCGACTGCGTCGTTCTGGATTTGCGTCTGCCCGACATTTCAGGCTTCGACGTGCTGGAGCGCTTCAGTGACATTCCCTCCCTGCGCGATTTGCCGGTCGTGGTATTTACCGGCAAGGAGCTTTCTCCGGAAGAGGATGCCCGCCTGCATTCGCTGGCCCGCAGCGTTGTGGTCAAGGGCGTGGAGTCTCCGGAACGGCTGCTCGATGAGACTGCGCTGTTCCTGCATCGTGTGGTGTCTGATCTGCCGGCGGAGAAGCAGAGATTGCTTGACCACTTGCACCATTCCGACGATGCGTTGGTGGGGAAAAAGGTACTGGTGGTGGATGATGACGTGCGCAATATCTTCGCCCTCAGCAGCGTGATCGAGCGGCGCGGCATGACCGTGATCACCGCTGGAACGGGCCGCGAAGCGATTGCCAAGCTGGAATCGACTCCGGATATCGCGATCGTCCTTATGGACATCATGATGCCCGAGATGGATGGGTACGAAACCATGCAGGTGATCCGGCAGAACGCATCGTTCCGTCGCCTGCCGATCATCGCACTGACCGCGAAAGCGATGAAGGGGGACCGCGAGAAATGTCTGGAAGCAGGAGCGTCTGAGTATCTGGCCAAACCCGTGAATACCGAGCAGCTGTTATCGTCTCTGCGCATGTGGCTTCACCGGTAACAGTTCTTCGTGGAAGCATGCATTTGGCGACCCGGAACCGCTCGGGAGAAAACTTAATGGGCAATAACGAGAAGGTCAACATCCTCATGGTAGACGATCAGCCCGCCAAGCTGCTCAGCTATGAGGTTATGCTCGGTGGACTGGGCGAGAACCTGATCAAAGCCAATTCGGCGAAGGAGGCGCTCGAGCTTCTGCTCAAGACCGACGTTGCCGTGGTGCTGATGGACGTGAGCATGCCCGAGCTCGATGGTTTTCAACTGGCGGCAATGATCCGCCAGCATCCACGTTTTCAACGGACTGCGATCATTTTTGTGTCAGCCGTGCATTTGACCGATCTGGACCAGCTCAAAGGATACGAACACGGAGCAGTCGATTACATTTCCGTTCCCGTCGTTCCAGAAATGCTACGCGCGAAAGTGCGAGTGTTTGCCGACCTGCACCGCAAGACGCGGCAGCTCGAAACGCTGAATCGCGACTTGGAACAGCGTGTGCTGGAGCGCACTGAGGAGTTGGCCCGCAAGGCGGAATTGCTGCTTCAACTGAACATCGAGCTGATAGGGAAGAATCAGGAATTGGACGCCATTGTTAGCACGGCGCCAGATGTGATCTTCAGCAGCCAGGCGGACGGTGGTTACGAGTACGTCAGCGAGCGTTTTCACGATTACACGGGCGCCAAAACCGAATCTGAACCTATCAACTGGTTCGAGCATGTGCACAGTGACGACATCGATCGGGTCAAATCGGGATGGGCGCAGTGCGTTCAGTCGGGAGGAAGTTACGAATCGGAGTATCGACTGCGTTCCAAAGATGGCACCTACCGCTGGTTTCGCTCACGTGCAGTTCCGATTCGAGATCCGGAAGGGCGAATCGTTAAGTGGTACGGAACTTGTTCGGACATTCACGATAGTAAGCTGCTGGAACAATCGATTCGCGACAATGCCGCCGAACTGGAAAGGATGGTGGATCGCAGAACCGACGAATTGCGGCGCCTTTCCATCCGCCTGATGACCATGCAGGATCAAGAGCGACGCCGGATCGCGCGCGATCTGCACGACGGGTTAGGGCAGGAGCTTGCAGTGGCCAAGATGGTATTGGACAAAATGCTGCTGCAAAAAACCGCCGGCGGCTCCGGCGATGATGCGTGGTCTCAGGCTAGCAGCATTGTCGATCGCGCCATTCAGCAGGTCCGCACCATGTCGCACCTTTTACATCCGCCTTTGCTGGATGAAGTTGGATTGATGTCGGCGCTGTCCTGGTATGTGGAGGGGCTCTCCAAGCGCAGCGGCATCGAAACCTCTCTCGACGTCCAACCCATGGATTTTCCGAGGTTGTCGTCGGAGGTGGAGACCGCAGTTTTCCGGATCGTTCAAGAGGCACTGACCAATGTCTTCCGGCATTCGGGAGCGCACAAAGTGGGCATTAGCCTGACTCAAAAAAATGGGCTGATCGTCGTTGCGGTACGCGACGATGGCAAGGGAATCGGCAAGAAGATTGTCGACCTTGAGCCCGGCAGCGTTGGGGTTGGCATCGGAGGCATGAAACAGCGCGCCAAAGAATTTGGCGGGCTTTTCGGAGCGCGCTGGAACAACCCATGGGAACAATCCGATTGCCAGATGAAATGATCACCGCGGATGCCGTCCCTGCCATGGTTTGGGTCTCGGATCCCGATGGTCTGTCGACTTATTTTAACCCGTCATGGCTTAAGTTCGTGGGAAGAACGTTACGGCAAGAAATCGGGGACGGCTGGACCGAGGGAATTTATCCCGATGACCTTCAGCAGTGTCTCGATACTTATCGCTCCTCTATCAAGTCGCGGCTGCCCTTCAAAATGGAATATCGGTTGCGCCGCGCGGATGGAGAGTATCGCTGGGTGCTGAGTCACGGTGAGCCTCGCCTCAGCGGCGATGGAGTATTGCAGGGTTACGTGGGCTCCTGTGTGGACATTACGGAACAGAAGAGTTCCGAGGGAGTCGGTTCGAGACTGGCCGCGATTGTGCAGAGTTCCGATGACGCGATTATCACGAAAGATTTGAACGGAATCATTACCAGCTGGAATACCAGTGCGGAACGGATCTTTGGATACACAGAAGAGGAGGTCCTGGGAAAGTCGATCACGATCCTTATTCCCCCTGAATTGCAGGCTGAGGAAAAAGACATTCTGAACCGGCTGAGATCGGGGCAGCGGATTGACCATTTCGAGACGATCCGGATCGCAAAAGGCGGAGAGCGAGTTCTCGTATCTTTGACTGTCTCGCCGGTAAAGGATTCGTCCGGCAGAATCGTGGCCGCCTCGAAAATTGCTCGCGATGTCACCCGGACCAGACAGGTTGAACAGGCACTGCGGGAAAGCGAACAAAGAATCCGCTTCTGCCTGGAGGCCGCCCATGTCGGCACCTGGCATTGGGACATGGAAAGCGGTAACGTTCGCTGGTCGGAAAACATGGAAAGGATCCATGGGCAGTTCCCCGGATCGTTTAGCGGGAGCTTTGACGCGTTTCTGGAAAGCATCAGCAGCGAAGACCGCGAGCGCGTTCGGCAAGCTATCCAGCAGGCACTGCAAGGCGACGGCAAATATCATGCGGAGTACCGCCAGGTAAGGTCCGATGGAAGCACTGGCTGGATGGAAGCGCAAGGGCAGGTCATGTATGATTCCGCGCACCGTCCCCAGAGCATGATGGGCGTATGCAGAGATATCAGTGAGCGGAAGTCTTCCGAAGCGGCGCTGAGGGAAGCTCACGAGCAGTTGGAAACGCGGGTCAAGGAACGCACCCTTGAGCTTGATCGCGCTCAGGATAGATTGCGCATGCTTTCAGGGAGGCTCTTGCGCATGCAGGACGACGAAAGGCGGAGAATCGCCCGCGAACTGCATGACACGGCCGGTCAGTTGTTGGTCGCGTTGAATCTGATCCTGGTTCCGGTAGAGGCGGCGCTGCGGCAGAAGGATTCCGAGCTGGCCGTGCAAATCACCGAAAGCCTGCGCTTAGTGGACGAGTTATCAAGCGACTTGAGAACAATGTCCCACCTGCTGCATCCGCCGCTGCTCGACGAGGCTGGGCTGCATTCAGCGGTGCGCTGGTATGTCGAGGGATTCGCTGAACGAAGCAAACTTGACGTAGACCTCGAATTGGACCCGAACGTGGGCCGGCTCCCGGCCGAGTTCGAAACCGCAATCTTCCGCATCGTGCAAGAGTGCCTGACGAATATTCACCGTCATTCGGAGAGTAAGTCTGCCGGCATCGTCATCACGCGCAATATGGACCATCTCAAACTCGAAATTCGCGACCGAGGCAAAGGAATGTCAACGCCAATGCCCCGCGCCGGAGTGGGTATTCAAGGCATGCGGGAGCGAGTGCGCCAGTTAGGCGGAGAGTTGCAGATTGAGTCTGGAAAAGGAGGTACCCGAGTCACCGCGATTTTCGCCCTGGGTGCTATCTCGCGGGAGTGCTCGTCAGAAAGTTTGAATTTGGCTTCCTGACCTCCGGCCATCGATAAGATTTGCTTTCGGCATTGCTATCGCAGAAACCATTCAAAACACCGCTCCGATAGGGCGTCTTCGATATCAGGACTTTCCCCGATTGGTTTTAGCGGGCTTATGGCCCAATCATATTTTTGTGGAGAGTCCGCTTGTTCTGCCTGACTCGGTTCATGATCTCAAGAGGCCGCTCCTCGGTGGTCGTATCCCACAAGCTCGTGCGATAAGGATGTGGAGCAATGGCGAAAAGCAAATCGGTGTCTGGAATCTATCTGACCAAAAGTGATGTGGAATCCGCCGTCACTGCTTTCAAAGACGCAGGATTTTCGAGTTCGGATATTTCTGTCCTGCTGCCGGACAATAGCAGCAAGGAACTGGTGACTGAAAACAGTACAAAGGCGCCAGAAGGGGCAGCGGTAGGAGTTGGATCGGGGGCTGCAGTCGGAGGGGCGCTAGGTTGGCTGGTGGGTGCGGGAGCGCTGGCGATTCCCGGCATTGGTCCTGTGATCGCAGCCGGCCCAGTCGTTGCAGCTCTTGCGGGGATAGGCGTGGGCTGCGCTCTGGGCGGGTTTGCGGGGTCTTTGGTTGGGGTGGGAATCTCCGAACCTGCGGCAAACAGATATGAAGGGCGGCTGTCGAAGGGCGGAATCCTGGTCGCAGTTCATTGTGAAACGTCCAGCGAGATGGCGCGCGCCAAAAAGATTATGGAAGACACGCGAGCCGAAGACGTCGCTTCTTCCCCGGAAATTCTTGCGAATGCAAGGCCCGCCGCCTGATGGGACGCGTTGTGAAGACTTCACAAATCTTCAGGTGCCACGAAAAGCTTGCGTCAGCTTCAATTTCTTCCGGCGGCCAGCAAGCAATACCAGCGAGACTGTAGTTTGGCTGTTTATTCACGTTAGGCGATCTGAAGCATTCCCCTAGTCCTGCGGCCTCCCTCGATTCACTTTACAGCTTGAACCGGATGGAACACTCACCACGCGAAAGTTAAGCTGGCGTGCGTGGGAATAAAACGGCTGCTCGCTTCGAGCACAGAAGAGGTCTACCTATGACGACGAAGATTCGCACTGCATTGCCGAGATGTCTCCTGGTGCTCGGTTCCAGCCTGCTGTTGTTCGCCGGGATGTCATGGTCCGCGGACAAGGATAGTTCGGACATTGAGAAGCGCCTCGATGCATCCACCCGAGTTTTGACTGAGATCATGGACACGCCGGACAAAGCGATTCCAAACAAGGTGATGACCGACGCAAAATGCATCGCCGTGGTGCCTTCGATGGTGAAGATTGCGATAGGTTTCGGTGGCAGTCACGGCAAAGGCGTCGCTACCTGCCGCACGGAAGATGGCCGTTGGAGCGCTCCTGCGCCGATCACCATTACGGGCGGAAGCTGGGGGCTGCAGCTGGGTGGTCAGGCCGTCGATCTTGTAATGGTTGTCATGAATGAACAGGGAATGCAGCATCTCTTGTCCAGCAAATTTAAGTTGGGCGCGGACGCCTCAGCCGCCGCCGGTCCCGTCGGACGCGACGCTGCCGCCGATACGGACTGGAAGATGAAGGCAGAAGTGTTGACCTACTCTCGAGCCCGCGGAGTCTTCGCAGGAATCGACTTGAACGGTTCTGCGATAACGCAGGACAAAGACGAAACCCGACTCCTGTACGGAGAATTCGTTCCTTTTCAGGAGATCTTAGACGGAAGAGTTCGCGCTAAGGCTTCCAGTGAGCCCTTCCTCGACGCGGTCCGGAAGTATTCCGGTCAGTCCAAGGAACATGCGCGAAACGATCAGTAGTTCAACGGGTATGGGCCCGGCTTTTGACCGGGCCTATCTGTTCAACAAGATAAAAAATGGAGGGTTTCATGCCGACGATTCTACTTATTCTTCTGGTGCTGCTGTTGGTGGGAGCCCTGCCAGCTTGGCCCTACAGCCGATCTTGGGGCTATTACCCCAGCGGTGGTCTCGGCTTAGTGGTCGTAGTGTTGCTCGTGCTGCTTCTGGCCGGGCGACTGTAAAGTTAGTCGCCCTTTGCGATTTTTTACGGGGTGTGGATTCTTTACCGGGGAGTTTTTAGGAGCGCCAATGCCGAATCAGGAGAGTTCTCGTAACGCCGCTGATACGTTTTTCCCAGTTACTTCATCGGCACTGCTTTACGGAGGCCGCGAGCGAGTGATGAGACCGGTGCCTTCGCGATCGCGGCCGCAGAAAGCGCTCGGTCCGGACGCAATCTGGGGGCAGTTTAATAACTACCGATCCAATGGTCTTGCAGGATCGGCAGCAGTGCATATCGTATTGCTGGCTTTAATCCTAGCCAGTGCAACTCTCGGCCATCAAGTTGTGCAGAAAGTTCAGGAGCACGAGACTGTCACGCTAATCGCTCCCTCGCCGGATTCCTATGCGTTGCCGGTAGCGAAGAAAGTCGCCAGCGGCGGCGGTGGTGGTGGCGACCACGACAAATTGCCAGCTATCAAGGGAAGACTGCCAAAACCCGCGATGCGGCAAATCACTCCACCGCAGATTATTGTACGCAACCAGCATCCAAAGCTCGCGGTTGAGCCGACGGTGGTTATTCCTCCGCAAGTCCATCTCGCTTCGAATCATATGCCGAATCTGGGCAATCCATCGGCAGCAGCGCTTCCTTCCGCTCCTCCCTCCAATGGAACAGGTTCAGGTGGCGGCATTGGCTCTGGATCGGGGGGCGGCGTAGGTGTGGGCCACGGACCCGGTGTAGGCGCCGGCAGCGGTGGAGGCATCGGGGGACGGCCTCGGATTTGGACTGGATACAAAAGCCGTAGAAGCAGTGAAGCAATGGCGCTTCCAGCCCGCTCTCAAAGATGGCCGGCCGGTGAACGTGCAAATTAGTGTGGAGGTGGGCTTCCGGCTTTACTAACGGCTAGCCTTTCAGCGTAATCATGCCTTCCCCCGCAGGAAGCGGCCGGATCAGTCGCAAGCACTGGCATACGTCTTGCCTGCGAATGATCCGGCCGCTTTTGCAACACGACTTTCCCAACCATACGTTTTGGGTCGCCCTGCCGGAGCCGAGGTACAGCAAGTCTGGCATTCAATTACAGGAGCACCCTGATGGGACGAAAGTCGCACAATCGCTAGTCTCATTTCGAATGATGAATGCTCCCGGAATCGTGGAGAGCAAACAGACAAGCACCCTAGTTGGAAGGAGACTACAGTGGCGACTTGCGTGATTTCCGCGACAACACCCAGCAATGTAATTCCGGTCAGGGAAGAACCTAACCGAGACCACGAACGTAGCCTGGTTCAGCGCGCACAGAGTGGCGACGAGCAGGCCTTTGCCACGCTCTTCCAGAGCCATAAGAAGCGTGTGTATTCCGTATGTCTTCTGATGACGAAAGACGTAGCCGACGCCGAAGATCTGACCCAGGAGGCTTTCTTGCAGGTATTTCGCAGTGTAGGTTCCTTCCGGGGCGACTCCGCGTTCTCCACCTGGCTGTACAGGGTCGCGGTGAACACCGTGCTGATGAAGCTGCGCCGCCGCAAAGCGCCCCCGATACTGTCTCTTGACGAACCCGTGTCGTCAGACTCGCCATCTTTGCGTCGCGACGTAGGGAAGGCGGATCCAAGTCTGTTTGGCGCGATTGACCGGATTGCGTTGCGCCGTGCCATGCAGGAACTCCCGGAAGGCTGCCGAAAGATTTTCGCGCTTCACGAGGTTGAAGGTTATCAGCATCACGAGATTGCCAAGATGCTGGACTGCTCGGTAGGCAATTCGAAATCACAATTGCACAAAGCGAAGATGAAGATGCGCGATCTGCTCTTTCCCAAGCGGAGAATCCTGCGCCGGGCGTCTGCGAGTCAAGTCAGCGAATCGTCATCTTCGGGAAGGAACGATGGGTCTCAATTCTCACCCTCGTATGCCGCGCGGTAAGCAGGTAAAGACTGTAACAGGGACAGAGATCCCGAATCAGAAACGAGAGAGGACACAGTCAGTGGGGCTTGGAGCCATTGTAGTGATTGGGGCGGAATTCGAGGGAGTTCGCTCGAGTGCGCCGCTAGGAAGTGACAGGGAACGGCCGCTGGCGGAACCGCTGGCCTGCATCGACGTACTAGGACGCTCCATGACGGAGCGTACCGTCGAGAGATTCGTGCGTGCCGGAGTGGAAGTAATTTCCGTGTTGGTACCCGTGGAAATGGCCCATACGGTTCAACCCCGCTCGATCTCGTTTGAAAACCTGAAGATTCAGGTGGTCGCGGATGTGAGCTCCGCGGTCACTCAGAAACTAGGCGATTTCTCGCGCGACGGCGTCGAACACGCATTTATTGTTTGTGCAAGCGTGTACACGGAAACCGATCTGCTTGATCTCTTCTATTTCCACCGGGAAGCGCGGCAAGCGGCAACGCGCGCACTCGACTCCGAGGGGCCTCTGAACTTATGGGTCGTCGATTGTGCTAAAGCGTACCACACCGATCTCGAAGGCTTGCTGGCGCAAGCAGAGGGAACTGCTGCCTCGTATTTCATCCGACATTACGTGAATCGCCTCACCCATCCGCGAGACCTGCGTCGCCTTGTTTCAGACGCTCTCCGCGGCCGCTGCGCGATGCGTCCTTCGGGAGTGGAATTGAAGCCTGGGATCTGGGTGGATGAGGGAGCTGAAATCCATCGACGAGCGCGAGTTGTGGCCCCAGCGTATATCGGACGGGGATCGAAGGTGTTGGAGGATACCCTAATCACGCGCTGCAGCAATATCGAGAGAGGCTGCTATGTGGATTACGGTACGGTGATTGAAGACAGCTCCATCCTGGCTAACACTCACGTCGGCATCTGGCTTGATGTCTGCCACGCCGTGGCCAACGGAAACAAGCTTTTGAGCCTGGCACGCAACGTGACTCTCGAGATCTCGGATCGCAGCATCATGCGGACCATTAGCTCAGTTCGGGAAGAGTCCAGAAACAACAATTTAGATTTTTATGAAGCGCAGCAAGTGATTACCGAGCTAGATCAACAGGAACAAACAGTAGAGCCTCGAACGTCGAAAGCCTGGCAGTTCGGAGCCAATCTTATTCAGGGGTGAGTATATGTACAGCAGAGGTCCCGTGATCGTAATGGAGCTACCGGAAACGCTAAACCATGCAGAGGGTCAAAAATTCGTAAGTGAATTGCAGCCTCTGCTGGAGGTCCATCGTCCGCGTATCGTTTTAGACTGCTCTCAGATTCAACACATGGACAGCGCCGGTATCGAGACATTGCTTTATTGCATGCAGGAGGCAATGAAACGGGACGGAGATCTGAAGTTGGCGGCGGTGTCCCCGGCATCGGCGACGATCATGGAACTGATGCGCGTTGATCGCTTGTTCGAAGTATTCGAAACTGCCGATGAGGCGGCTCGGAGTTTCCAGGCGGTTGCCCCGCTCGACGATCCACAGAGCTTGCCTTGGTATTCGTCCGGCTTTGGGCTTGCCGATTTGAAAATTGCCAGCTAGGCGACTTAGGTCTGCGCATCAGGAGGGGCCGTGGGACGATGGAACAAGATGCTCGTACATGTGGCTGGAAGCTGCCTGTTTATCTCGGGATACCCAGGGGCAATCTTGCCGGCTGCGGCGCAACAGTCCACTTTGCCAGTGCATGAGAGTCTACCTACGAACTCGAGACCGTCTTTGATAGCGAAGGTCGCAGAAACGTCGGAACTCAGCGAGCTTCCGGACAGTCCTGGGGCAGTCGTTGCGAAGTCAGAGGCGTCCACCCAACAGCAAAACGGGAGCGGAGCTTCAAGCCCTCAGCCCGCGCAAACTCAGTCGTCCTCTCAGTCCCAACCCCCGGCGCAGAAACCGGTGGGCACGGCAGCGTCAGAGGCGCCCGATGCCAGCGGTATTGCCGCATCGCAACCCGCAGGCGTGGCAATCGCGCCCGCAAAGCAGCGGCGCACTCGCACCATCATCCTGAGAATGGGAGCGATTATCGGAGCGGGAGTGGCTGTGGGATCGGTGGTCGCGCTCACTTCGGCTACTCCGAGTAAACCCCCAGGAGCACATTAGTTTGGTAGCGCTTACAGCAACGAGAATTCATACCAAGTGGGTGTCCTTTGAAAATTGTGAGTTTTTCCGGAATCGACGGAGCCGGCAAGAGTACTCAGATCAGTACGCTAAAGGCTTGGCTCAACAGATCCGGACATCGCACGCAACTCCTCACTTTCTGGGACGACGTGGTGGTAGCGCCTGGCTTTCGTGAGTTCACGAGCCACAAGGCATTCAAGGGCGACCAAGGGGTAGGATCTCCACAGAAACCGCTGCACCGTCGCGATAAAAACGTAATCTCGTTGCCAGTCACTGCGTCGCGCTTCTGTTTGTACTTCGCCGATGCGGTAAATCTTTGCCGAAGGGTCGGCGCTCTAAAGAAGAAGACTGACGCCGATATCGTGATCTTCGACCGCTACATTTACGATGAACTCGCCAACCTTCCGCTGAACCGGTGGCTGGCGCGGCTTTTCATTCGATTCCTTCTGGCTTTTGCGCCCAAGCCTGACGTGGCATATTTCATCGACGCTAATCCCGATGCGGCGTACGCCAGGAAACCGGAATATCCTCTGGAGTTTCTTCGCAGGAACCGCGAAGCCTACCTGATCCTCAGCCGCCTCGCGGGCGGCGTAACCGTGATCGCGCCTCTTCCCGTC
>WNFI01280995.1_pt1 | contig 11533 bp, 4 predicted proteins | sample 5400471 | NCBI WGS metagenome assembly WNFI01 (sample SAMN13153348, study PRJNA577476) | soil metagenome | isolation source: 100 cm saprolite on Douglas fir-dominated hillslope | place: USA:California | collected 2013-09-17
GAAAAAGCGAAGAACGAAGGCTACTACTTTAAGTCGCACGGCTTGCAGGCGCTGGCAATCGAAAGCGCGGAAGCTTGCGCGGAATGGCTGCACCGGCGCATACGAGAGGACTGGGGATTTCCGGACTCGCCGGAGATGACCATGGCGCAACGGTTTACTTCGCGCTACCGCGGGAAGCGCTACAGCTTTGGATATCCGGCGTGCCCGAATCTCGAAGATCAAGCCGGGATGTGGAAATTATTGAAGCCGGAAGAGATTGGCGTGCAACTTACCGAAGGCTTCATGATGGATCCGGAAGCGAGCGTAAGCGCGTTGGTATTTCATCATCCGGATTGTACGTATTTCGGAGTTGGCGACATTAACGCAGCCTAGATCCAAAAGTATGTAGTGGCAGTGAAAAATTTTGCAATGGCATGCAAGCTTACCCCGCTGCTGACTGCATCGCCGTAGAGGCCGCAGATATTGCTTGCTGACGAGCTAAGTCGTGCCGCATAACCTGCCAGACGTCGGCCATGGAGTTAACCCTCAATCATGATCTGTCCTATTTGCAAAGGCGAAAACTCGGCCCTCGCCAAGTGTTGCGGTCACTGTGGAGAAGCCCTAGACCGCCCCAAGGTGACTTCCCCAGCCTCTTTTCCGGAACGGGGGTCGCCCCTCCCCGGAGCGTCTGTGCCCACCTGAAACTGTCTTTTTGATTTGCCCTACGCTGACCGGCGACCCAAACAGAGCTACACGGCTAGCTGTTCTGGCGACTCCAAATCCCGGCAGCTTATTGGACGGGCATGACGTACAGAACATGCACAGCTAACCCAACTGTTCCAGGCGTCTCCGTATGGCTGCATACTTAAGCTTCGTATCCTGCTCGCAAACTTGGGATCCGTCTGTGGATCATGTTGCGGGGTCAGATCAAGTACACCGAGTTCTGTCGTCGTGGACAGATGCAGCAGACAAGCAGCGATGTCGCCGTTAACTAACTAGCCGCTTCAGATAATTCCGTAAACAGTGAGTTGACGGTCCGAGGCCACGTACGCTTTGCCGTTCACGACAATCGGCGCGAGAAAGGCTCCGCCTCCGGACCACGAACCGATGACAGCATCGAACAAGTGCCCCTTTGTCAAGTCCGCGGCGTCATAAGCGCGCAGATGAAGTTGGTTTGCACCGTCAGGCCGCAAGATTCCCCAAACCACTCCCGTCCCATGCTTCGAACCTTTTGAGGTCACAAAGGGAATAATCCCGCCTTCATTGGGGATTACTTCTGACAAGGGCGTCACATTGGGTACGGATGCCGCCGTGTAAGCCTGGGTGAGTGCGCCAGCAGCATAAAAAATTTCAAGCGTGCCGCTTTTGTTCCGTCCAACACATACTTGCCTGCCGGTGCCACCTAGGAAAGCTTGGCCGTTCCAACTACCGCCCGGGGTGGTCTGCCAGTTGTGATAGATCCGGTCGTCCATCCCCACGTAGAAAATCTCCAGAGTTCCATTCTTGTTCTGCCCCACAGTGATGTATTTAGAAGTGCCACTCAAGGCGGTTTCCCCATTCCAACTGCCACCCGGGGTGGTCTGCCAATTGTGATAGAGATTGTTGTCGCGGCCGATGTAGAAGATTTCGAGAGCGCCACTCTGATTTACGGCGACGGTAACCTGCAGGGCGTCGCCGACAGTTGTTCCTGCGGCGGCGCGGGAGCCGCCCCCCGGCACTAGGGGAGTTTCGCCGTGTATTGCGCCCCACCAGGGGCCACCCGGGCTCGTTTGCCAATTGTGATAAATTAAGTAGTCGGAGCCAATGTAGAAGACTTCGAGCGTCCCATTCTTATTGAGGCCCGCGCAGAGTTGCTGCGCAGCGCCAATCTGGGTGAAGCCGTCGGCGCGAACGCCAAGCGGTGCTAGAGGCAGCGGAGCTTCGCCGTTCCAGGTCCCACTCGGGGTCTGCTGCCAATTGTGATAGATCATGTCATCGGTGCCGACGTAGAAAATTTCGAGTGTTCCATTTTTGTTAATGTTCACAGCGATTTGTCTCGCGGAGCCACCTAAAGCAGCTTTGCTGTGCCAGTGGCCACCGGGTGTGTTCTGCCAGTTGTGATAGATCTTGGCGTCTGCTCCGATATAGAAAACCTCGAGGGTCCCGCTCTGATTCGTACCTATCGTGATTTGCCTGGCGGTTCCGTGCAAGGGGGATTTGGGGTGCCACGGGCCGCCCGGCTTTCGTTGACGTTTGTGATAGAGCTGGTCGTTCGTTCCAATGTAGATGAGATCGAGGGTTCCGTTGTGATTCCTGGCGACAGCGACCTCTTTGGCGTCACCGCCGAGGGCGGCTTGGCCGTGCCAGGCGCCGCTCGCAGTCTTTTGCCAGTTGTGATAAATCTTTTCGTTCATCTTTAGAAGAAGAGCTTGAAGAGGGCCGTTGCTCCCGCAGTAGTAGATTACGGTGCCCAGAGCGCCTCCATAGTAAGCGGGGCCGCCCCAGACTCCGGGACCTGAACCGCATCCCGGAGCAATGGCGCCGGGATTCGAAGCAAGCCGGGTGGTGGAGCGGAAATTCGCGACATGACCGAGGGTTTTCGGGGTGAGCTGCGAACTCTCGAGGAGATAAACATTTGCGTCTTTACCGCAGGCAACGATGAACTTCTTGCGGTCTCGACCGTTGGGCAGAACGATCGCTCCCGCAGAGCCAAAGTCGATATCCTGTGACGTCAGAGCGAGTGGGTCGGGCGGAGTAAACGAGCCGACCAGCTTCACTTTGTAGTTCAGTTTGACGAGAGAATCAGCATAGTTTCGCGCCGGTTTTCCGCTGACGTTGCCGAAAATGCCATTCGCCGTCATGCAGTAGATGTGTTTCTCATTACTGGCGGCCAAGCCGAAACCGGCTTGCCAGATGCCGCCACCTAAGTCCGGGTCACTCCAACACGGCTGACTCACTCCAGCGGCATCGGGAGTGGCGCAAAACGTGCCGATCAGGTGAAGATTGCTGGCTCGGAAACCCAATACCCAACCATGGTAGGGAGGATCGTCGCCGGTGGAACCGAAGCCCGCGTAGACAGTCTTGTGGGCTAAAAGCAATCCAGGCCGGTTCCAATGTTGTGAGGGGTCGAAATAAACCTTTCCGGGAGCACTCTGAGGTTGGCCCGACCCAGATATTTTCGGAACGCTATTGCGGTCGATTACAAAGGGGGTTACGCCCGTCACGTCCTTGCCCGTCTTGATGTCCAGTGCGTGGATGCGAAAAAAAATATTGCCGTGAGAATCCTTGAGCCGGCCCATGGCGTACATAATTCCCTTAGCCGCATCGATAACCGGTGTGGACTTGAGGGCACCATCCGCGGCCTGCTCGCCCAGATTGACGAGAGACATGCGCCAGAGCCAGGGCTGGGGTGCAGGGTTAAAAGTATCGGCATCGAAGGCGTAGATCGTAGCCGCTTCGGTTGCTACGAACACCACGTTGTGCTTCGCTCCGCTGACGGTCAGTCCCTGAATGTAAAGGGGCTGAGCATACATAATGGCGTCGAGGACGGCGGCGTCGTATTTGAAAAGGAATCCGAAGGTTGGGGCTCCAACGACGCCGGGCGTTAGCAGCGTTTCATGTGGATTCCAACCGGTGCGGGCATTGTCATAGTGGTAGGTCGCGACGTTGTTGGCCATCGTAGACGCTCCCCAAAGCGCAGTCCTTTGTGAACGCAACCGATTTGTTCAGGACCATCCGTTTATGAAAGAACGGGAAAATCTATTGTCGTGCGGACCCGTTCGCCGGATGCCCGAAAGTGGACCAACCCAGCCCGCGCGAGTTGAGCTGCCGCACAATGACCTGAGGTCCTGCCCAGAAAAAAAAATAACCCACTAACGGCGCCCGCAAGACCAAAGCAGATCGCCGGCGGGACGCCAATGCTGGCGAGCGCAGGGCCCGCCGCCAGATTATCGATGCAGAACAGGAATGGCAGCAGGTGAACCGGCCATCGACGGGTGCGGGCAGCGCTGCCCGCGAAACGGTCGGCCACAAGCAGAATCAGGATGAGCCACGAAGCAAACGACACTGCGGCAGAGATTTGCTCAAACTGTGACGCCAGCCCGCCGATCAAAAGCCCCACAGCGGCCGCAGTTCCATCATAGAGCGCGAAGAGGAAGGCCATGCGCAGCTTTGATGTTCCGCAAACGCCAAACGAGCCGTCGACTACGCCAAAGACGAAACTGTCCCAGCTCAGTGCAACCGTCAAAAGGACCATTCTCATCATAGCGATGCAATCTATTCAGAGATTGTGCGGAGTCGCCGTCGATTCGTATATTAGGTTACCTATGGGCCGGAATTTCCGTTTTGAGCTTCCCCTTCGTCCGAAAGCCTAGCCCTCCGGCCCCATCGTGTCAACCGCAAGTCGCGCTGGCCCTTTTGCGGTGGTAGTGCGGTGCGTCTTGGCCAAATCCGGTTCGCGGCGTTCATCAAGCGGCTTAGGAACACAAATGAGGATGGCGTCCACTTCTTTCAATTTTGCGAAATTGTTTGTCGCGCTAAAGTGCCGGCTGTTGGCGAACTGCTGCATTTTGTTCTGCGGAATGTGCTCGGTATAGGACTTGTCGGCATTGAACATCGTCACTTTTTTGGAATCGGCGTTCAATCCAGTGACTTTGTGCCCCGCTTCGGCGAAGCGCAGCGGCAGCGGCAGCCCCACATAGCCTCAGCCGATGATTCCCACCTTGAGCTGCGCTCCTCTGAAAAATTCCGGTTTCCGCTCGATTGGCATGAGTTCGGTTGCACCACTCGTTTTCTTTGACCCCGACCCGGTCGGGGTCGATGAAATCGCATTTTCGGGGTTATCGCGTTGTCGGTGATCTCACCGCAGCCGGCAGGCTACAGTCCCGGTCGGACAAAGACAAATCAAAATAGCAGCTTCCGCGCAAAACAAAAAAATGCGCTCGTTTGCCATGGTAGCAGCTTGTTTACAGGAGGTTGCCGTCGTCGCCGGGACAGGCGAGATAGGCGGTACGATAACCAATGGGCGGCGGCAATTCGCGCGTTTCATTTCGCTTATTTGCGCGGCTCAGTCAACTTGAATAGATAACCGTGAGCGCTAGCCAGCATCTCGCACGACGTTATGTGCGGGCACCTGCGCATTCAGTTGGTCAGCGGTATGCTGCGACGTCGATGCCTGTTGTGCTTTTGGCTGAGAGTGAAGATCAGAGCTCTGCACTCGCGTATGAACTAATCTCGCAGTTCAGCTCCACTTCATCGTGTTGCGGCGTTGTCCATTCCATATACTTTCTCCCATGTAAATTTCTTGGTCTCAAACAGGTTCAGGTCGGCTTGCTGTGATCTCCAATCGCGAAAAGGGCGAGGGCAGCGAGCACGTTCCAATCTGACACAGCGAAATAGCCCTGGGGCGATATGCGTCGTACTTTGTGCACGCCTTACTTCACTTGGAATTGCGCCGAATGAAGCACCGGATCACCGCTCACCGTAAAATTCAAATTGTAGGTGCCTTTGGATATGCCTTTGAGGCTGAGATTGTAGATATATCCTGGCAAAGTTGGATCGTACCGGAAGTCAAAATCAGGATTCGCATCTCCCGAATCATCCAGCGGAGCAAGTGCGCTGGTGCTGACCATGGTCACGTTTTGGGCTTGGACAGTGATCAGTGAAGAGGAGAGGTCGTTTCCATTCGCATCGCAAATTTGTAGTTTGATGGGGAATGTGCTTCCGCTCTTTTTTGCCTTTGCTGGGTCGTAGAGCAGGCAAATGTTGTAGGACACAACCAAGGTAACTCCCGCTGAATGCGATTGGACGCCGCCCGCACCTGTAATCGTCAGGGGATAGGTGCCTGCCGGCGTCGATGAAGCCGTAGTGACTGTGGTTGTAGGAGTTCCCGGGACCGTCTGCGGGTTTACTGAAAAAGAAGAAGACGCACCCGGAGGCAGGCCGGCAACGCTATAGGTCACATTGCTGGGGAAACCGGAGGGATAGACCGAGGTAGTAGTCGCCGTGTAAGCCGCGCTCCCTGCCGGACTGACGGTGATGCTCGCTGGTGTCGCCGAAAGCGTGAAATCGAATAATCCGTAGACGGAAACAGAATTAGCAAAAACAGTCGGTGAAGCAGGATAGGAGGGGACGTAAACCTTGCCATTGGCGACGCTCGGGGGAACAGTCTTTCCCCAATTGCCGACACCGTCGCGACTCGCGTTCTGCTGGGAATCCCAGAGTTCCTTGGTCACATCGTCCGCATTGAACGCGTAGAGTTTGCCTGAGTGGATGCCAACGTCGGCATCCTCCGTGGGAATTGATGCCCACAGTATCCCGCTGGCGGGACTACTGCCATTTGCAGACAGGGTGAGAATGGCACCTGCATTGCCGCTCGGTGCCGAAACCGTACCCATAGAAATCGGCGTTGCAGGAACAGTCCCGCCGTCGTCAAAAGTCGCACCGTTGAAATGATAAGCCTTCACCACATCGTTTTCAGCCCACAGATAAATCCAAGGGCCGAGTCCTCCGCTGCGGTTCCAATAAACGGGACCAGCTTTCACGTAGTTGGTCCCAATATTGTTGTTAATGAAGAGGTCTTGCAAAGGTGGGGGCGGGGTGGCACCTTCAAGTCCGAAATCACCGGACACGGTGGTATCCATTACATACAAGATAGAAGACTTTCCTGCTCCAACAAGCAGGTTCGTTCCTGGAATCATCATAGGCCCTGAGGAACCAAGGTCAAGATCAGCGTTATCTAAGGCTTCTTCGTTTTGAGGCGTGAATGAATCCTTATAGGCAAGTCCGCCCGAGGAACTAAACCCGATAATGCTGTCACCGAATTCGGTTACGCCGTCATATTGCCCGTTACCTGACATAAAGTAGACAGTGCCATTCGAATCCACCGCGGGAGCTCGGCCCCACATCCAAATGCCACCTTTACCACCATCTTGATCCGAGGAACTAGTGTCTAGACTGTTCGGCGTAACGCAGAAAATGCCAGTCTGCGCAAGACTTGGCGAAGCGCTGTAGGACATCACCCAACCATGATAGTTCGGGGTTGAATCTTCGTGGGAAGCCCAAGCAATGAAAACCTGATTATTGACAAGGGCTAGGCCCGGGCGCTGATGCCCCATGGCTGGATCGAAGGTGACAAAGCCGCCGCTGCTGCCCATGCCAGTTCCGGCGACCGAGCCCGCAATGGTTGTGGGGCCCCCAAACTGTTCGGTGCCATTGGTGATGCTAATGGCATGGATCCTCTGACAGTAGTTGCCGTTCCCGAGAAAGTTCGTAGCGCACGGATTTCCGGTTTCTTTTGTACGCACAACCAAGTACATGGTTTTCGTTCCGCCATCGATGACTGGGGTGCTCTGAATTCCGATGTTCCCAACGACGTTGTAGTTTGTGGCGTCACTCCGCGGGAGGATGTCCTCCATCGGAACTGGGCCAGTGCCACCACTAACTGTGAGGTTGGAAGGGTTTGGGCACGCTCCTGATGAGGTATCACTGGTAAAGGAAACACACCACAACAAGCCACTACTGTCGGCATCAAATGCGTACACTTTGTCGTTCATCGTCGCTACGTAGAGAACGTTGTGAGTGCCGCCGCTGATACTTAGCCCGGGAACATAGAGCGGCTGCGCATAAACCGCCCCATCCACGGGGTACGCCCAAAGTTTCCCGAAGTTGTTCACGCTGACGTTGGAAGCATTCAATTGCGTCTCGCTCAGATTCGCCCCCGTGCGGGCATTGTCATAGCGATTGGTCAAAAGACTGACTTGCGCGGAAGTCAGAGCTGATGTGCACAAGAGCAAGCTGGCCAGTAACCCATGGCGGGCAATTGTTAGATTCATTGGCTCTCCCAATAAGAACAGCGTCTCTTTCCAAAGGCAGAATTGTTGATGACGACTACACCAAGGCAAAAATGTATTAATTAGCTTGGAGCAATTGGGAGACCACTGCAGGAAGCTTCTAATGTCTTGATTTTACTAGGCAGGTATGGAATCCGTCTTCCTATGAATGCAGAGAAGCACCTCAGGCTTTCACCAAAGTGTGCAAAGACTTTCCAATGGATTCAACTTGATGAGTACCGTACGTAATGACCTACTTGATGCTGAAATATCTTTTTCCCATGCGACACGCCTGGCACCGGACGAATTCTGGAGGTGGGTACGTGCACCTCTTCCCAACCAGAGGGCCTCTCTGCTCTCGCGGTAGTTTCACCTTCTTTCCGTGGATGCGAACGTTGAAGACATTGCCACCTTGATTCCGCGGGGATAGGCATTTCGGGGAAGGCTAGCGGCTGTTGACGCGCACGTGCCAGCCCTCTAGGATGCATCACACAGGATGCGAAAAGGCTCCCGAACACCACACTCGGCCCGGCAGGCGCTGGCGGCACTCCGACAGACAACAAGAGATTCCACGACCTCCACATGGAGGCCATCAGCTGCAATTATTGGACTGCTCGTGTGCTTCTTTCTTTCCGGTGCCGCGGGGCTCATTTACGAAATCGCGTGGACCAAATCGCTTGGACTCCTCTTTGGACACACGGTATACGCCAATGCCACGGTGCTTGCGGTTTTCATGGCTGGTCTGGCGGCGGGAAGCGCGTGGCTCGGCCGCAGGAGCGAACGGACCAAGCGACCGATCGCGCTATACGGATGGATTGAAATGGGCGTGGGAGCAACCGGTGCGCTTTCCCTTGCAGGACTCGCTGGGACGCGCTGGCTGTATTACAACGTGAGTCCGCTTGTTTCTCGCACCGTGATTTTGCTGGTGATGCTGCGGTTTGTCGGCGCGGTCCTGGTCCTAATCGTCCCCTGCTTTCTCATGGGCGGTACACTGCCGATCCTGGTTCGCGGCCTGACGCCTTACGGGCAGAAAGGTTCGACGCAGATTGGCCAGCTTGTCAGCCGCCTGTATTGGGTGAACACGCTGGGTGCCGTCACGGGAGCAATCACTGCGGGATTCATCATCCTGCCGGCAATCGGATTGCGGCTCTCGGTCGCGTTTGCTGTGCTGCTGAACGTTGCGGCTGGTGGAGTAGCGTTGCGCCTTTCTCCTATCTTCGACACCGGCGTTTCTGGGTCTTCTCCAAATGAAGCCCAAAACTGGACACCCGTGAAGCGCAGTATTGAATTCACAAAGCAAGTTCCCACCGGGCTACTGCTGGCAGGGTTTGGACTTGTCGGAGGAACTGCCATTAGTTATGAAATCGCTTGGGCTCGATTGCTGGCGACAACTCTTGGAAGTTCCACCTATGCCTTCACTCTCATGCTCGCGACGTTTTTGTTGGGGATCGCTCTCGGTAGTATGCTCTATGAGAACTGGTCTGCACTCCATCAGCCTGCGCTCACAACGTTTGCTCGAACACAGACTTTGACGGCAGCGGCAGCATTGGTGTTTCTTGTCTTTTTCCGAGAGTTGCCACGGGTTCTTCCCCCAATCCTCAAGATCACACACGAGAGCTTCAGCGGGCTCGTCCTCGGCCAGTTTGTCGCTGCTGCGCTGGCTATGTTACCCACCGCCATCCTGTTTGGGTTTAATTTTCCCGCTGTCGTGGCACTGATCACCGGATCACAAAACGAAAGCCACCAGCCGGGACAGATCACAGGATACGCGTACGCTGCGAACACCTGCGGCGCCATTACAACAGCTGTCTGCGCGGGGTTTTTCCTTGTTCCTTGGCTTGGCAGCTTTCGCGTTGTGGCAGTAACAGCCGCAACGAACCTGTTCTTGGGGATCGTGCTTGAATGGCGTTCCACACCGCGCCGGTACGTCGCTCTAATGGTGAACGTCGCCCTCATGGGATGCGTCTTTGCCGCTGGCTGTTCGTCCCTGTTCTATGACCGCGCGCTGGCTTCCTTTGGAACAGTTCTCTATTGGAACTACCACCGCGTGCCCATAACACTGGAAGAGGCAGCAAATACGGAGGACATCGTCTTTCTCAAGGACGGACTGAATGCGACGATCTCGGTATCCCGAAGAGATACCTATGTGGCGTTGAAGACCAACGGCAAGGTGGATGCCAGCAATGTAGATACGATCACCCAGATTCTCCTCGGTGACCTCGGAGCGATCTTTCATCAGCATCCGCGCCAGGTTCTTGTCATCGGCTTCGGCGGTGGCATGACCGCTTCAGCGCTTTCGCGCTTTCCAGAGGTCGAGCGAATAGACTGCATCGAGATTGAGCCGGCCGTGCTTCGCGCAGCTCCCTACCTGGAACAGCTGAACCGCGGCGTTTTGCGCGATGCGCGCCTACACGTGATTCTGGATGACGCCCGAAACGCGCTCCTTACTTCTCGTGAGCAATACGATTTAATTATTTCCGAGCCTTCGAACCCTTGGATTGCAGGAGTGGCCACGCTCTTCACGGATGAATTTTATGCGGCTGCGCGCAGGAGACTTGCGCCTGGTGGCCTGTTCGTGCAATGGGTGCAAGGTTATTCGCTGGAACCGTCCGACTTGCAAATGATTCTGGCCACCATCGCGCCTCACTTTATCGATCTCACGCTGTGGCAAAGTGCAGGCGCGGACTTCTTGATTCTGGCACGCACGGAGTCAGGCCCACTCGATTTCTCGCGCGCTAGAGCACTTTGGTCCATACCGGCACTCCAAGAGGATTTCTCAACTTTGCGACTCACGCGACCCGAAAGCTGGCCTGTGTATTTCAGTTTGGGCGACGCGGAAGTGCGCGTTTTGGCAGCGGACGGCAATCGCAATACGGACGACCGCACTCTGCTCGAATACCGTGCTCCGCGTGCGATGGTGGGGAAAACCCGGACGGCAGAACTCATGGCAATGGTTAAACGCTTTCAGAACGGACTGCTACCTGTCGAGCTCAACGCCTCGGAGACGCGAGTTGCGCTCGAAGCCGCAGCAGAATCTAGCCTCGATCTGCATATGGGACGATCCGCCGAGTACGTTCGAGCACTCGATGCGGAAACTCCAACCGCACCTCTCGAGATAGTGCGCGGAAGACTGGCACTACGAGAGAATCGAATCGCGGAAGCCATTACGCATTTTAGTCGCGCAACGATGCTCGAACCGCAAAGTGCGAAAGCGATGTACTGGTTGGCGTTAGCCAAACACGCTACTCCTGGCGATTCCGAAGGAGATACCCTCCTCACGCGCATTCTTCAGCGTGATCCCAAAAACCTTCTCGCGCTTGCTTCCCGCGTCGAGTTTGCCAGAGAGCGCCGAGATTGGCTGGCCAGCGCGCAAGCTCAGGTGGAACACATGGCCGCGATGAAAGTTCCGCCTGCCAGCGAGTTTTGTACGTTAGGCGATCTATGGGCGCGCGCGGGCAACCTGGCGTCGGCCGAAGAAGTTCTTCGGGCAGGCCTTCAACGCGAGCCTTACAGTTACATGTGTCACCGCGAACTAGGCGAAATTGACCGCGTTAAGGGCCGCCTAGCCGCCGCACAGGAGAACTTCGAATTTGTGCTGCGCTTCTATCCAGAAGCGGATTCAGGCACCTACCTATCGCTGGCTCTCGTATATCGAGCACAGGGACATCCCGATCGGGCTCGGGAAATCCTCGAGAAAGGCCGGCGAATCTTTCCGAACGCTCAGGCAATTTCACGTATGTTTTCTC
>WNFI01362375.1_pt1 | contig 11533 bp, 10 predicted proteins | sample 5400471 | NCBI WGS metagenome assembly WNFI01 (sample SAMN13153348, study PRJNA577476) | soil metagenome | isolation source: 100 cm saprolite on Douglas fir-dominated hillslope | place: USA:California | collected 2013-09-17
TATCGGCGGATACTTGCGCGCTGGCGCCGACCGGCGCTAGTTACAAAGTGTCACCTAAACCGTGTGTGCGCCTCATCGGCGCACACGGCTCAAGCAAGCCCCCATGCGCGGTTTCAAGTGTAGAGAGGTGCTTGTTCTTTGCGTGTGCCGGTTGCCCGGCGCTGTCAGGGTGAGGCACGGTTGCGTGTCCTCACCCTGAGCCTGGCGGAGCGGGGTGGCCGGGCGCGCATGTGGTCGCGGACGCGGGTCATGATGTCGCCGAGGTGGTGCAGGTCGTCGTGGGTCAGGGGGTCGAACAGCAGGCGGCGGATGACCTGGACGTGACCGGGCAGGACGCGGTTGACGAGGGCGCGGCCGTTGCCGGTGATGGTGACCAGGGTGGCGCGTTCGTCGTCGGGGCTGGGGCCGCGGGTGATGAGGCCGGCCTTTTCCAGCAGGCCGGCCTGGTAGGTTAGGCCGCTTCGGCTGTAGACGACGCCGTCGGCCAGCTGCGTCATGGTCAGTGAGCCGTGCGCGTCGGCGAGGCGGGCCAGGAGCTGGAACTGCACGTAGCTGAGGTCGCCTTCGGCACGTAGCTGCTGTTCGACTTGGTACTGGAGCAGGCTGACGGCTTCGGTGAGCACGAAGTAGGCGCCCAGCTGCTGGGGATCGAGCGCCTGGATGCCAGCAATGCCAGCGCCGCCGCCGGTGCCGGGGTCCGGGTCGGGGTCGATCATCCCACCACCGTACCTGTTTCGAATTCCAAGCATTGTGACGAGCATCACCTGCTAAGGGGTATTGCTTCGAAGTCGAAGCAGGTTACAGTCGTCATGTGCTTCAACTTCGAAGCATCGGACCTGAGGAGAGATCATGAAGGCAGTGCGTTACCACTCCTACGGCGACAGCGGTGTCCTGGTCTACGAGGACGCCGACCGCCCGGCGGCGGGTACGGGGCAGGTGGTGGTGAAGGTAGCCAGCGCCGCGTTCAACCCGCTGGACGTCGCGATCCGCGCCGGCTTCGTGCAGCAGGTGTTCCCGGTGGCCCTCCCGCATATCCCGAACTACGACGTGGCCGGTGTCATCACCGAGGCCGGCGAGGGCGTGAACGACTGGAGCGCCGGGGACGCGGTGGTGGCGTTCTTGCCGATGACCGCCCCCGGCGCGGCCGCCGAGTATGTCGCCGCGGCCGCCGGGGCGCTGGCCGCGGCTCCTCGGTCAGTCGACCTGGCCGACGCCGCGGTGCTGCCCTCGGTGGGCCTGACGGCCTGGCAGTCGCTGTTCGAGCACGCCGGCCTGAAGGCGGGGCAGAGCATCCTGGTCAACGGAGCGGGCGGCGCAGTCGGCGGGTACGCCGTCCAGCTCGCCAGGCAGGCCGGCGCCACCGTGACCGCGACCGCCAGCGCGCGCAGCACCGGCCGCATCCGCTCCTACGGCGCGGACCGGATCATCGACCACACCGCCACCCCGCTCCCGCAGGCGGTGGCCGGGCAGCAGTTCGACGTGGTGCTGAACCTGGTGCGTACCAGCCCGGAAGAGACCGCGCAGCTGGCGGGCCTGACCGCCGACGGCGGCGCCTTCGTCAGCACCACCTTCCCCGACCTCCACGACGCCGGGCGCGGGGTCCGGGTGGTATCCGTCTTCGCGCGCAGCGACGCCGCCCAGCTCGCCGAACTGGTCGCCCGCGTCGACGCCGGAGAGCTGCCTGCGCGCCGAGCACAAACGCCGCGAGCCACACGCCATAACGACCAGATCTGGATCGCCCGAGTATTGCCTGGCAGTGAGTCGACGTCCGTACAGAACGGCGGATCCGGCGCGCTCGCGTCGGCAACCGCTGGTTGCGTTCCGTCATGTCGCGGTTGTCTCGTGCGCGGTCGTTCCCGGCGTCCTTGCGGGGAGATCCGGCGGAGGCCGACACCGCGTCAAGGGGCTTCGCTGATCGAACCGGCCCCCGACGATGTTCCGGCACACTCGGTCATATGTCGCATTCACTCAGGACCAGCAATCGGGACGCCACTGCCCGGCGCGGTCCCTGCGCGAGGCGAAGGCGCGGCACGACAGCTACATCGGCGTGGAACATCTCGCGCTCGCCCTCGTCGCCATGAACGATGGGATGGTGCCGCCCATCCTGTCGGCGCTCGGCACGTCGTAGGCAACCCTGCGTGCCGCCATCCTCGATCCCTACCGGCAGGCCAGCTGATCCCGCTGGCGACGGGCTCTGCCGGCCACGGGCGTCTCGCACGCAGATCATCTGTTCGGCGCGCCACGGGCGTGAACGTCGGTCGACCTGGCACGGCGCCAGAACGGCGGGACTGCGCGCGTAGGGGGAGGGGCCATGTCGTGGCGGAACGTCATCAGTGTCAGCGACAATCAGCTGCGAGTCACCTCTGACGCGATCGCGATGTATTAGATCGATGCTGCCGATTACGAGCGGATGCGCAGCCGACTGGTTAGTTGCGGCGCGGCGATCAGATGCACCAGTTTCTGAGCCCTGACGGTGCGTCATCTTTCGACCCTCACAGGGAACTGCCCTGCGGTTGCGGGTCTGTGGGGCACTTCCTGGCTGCTGGCTCCCCTCTCTGGGACCATGGGCCCTGCAACTGACGACCTACCGCGGACGGCCCTGCCGCCCGATCATGGATACGGGGAACTCATGGCCGCCGCCGGAGCGGTGGCCCAAGGGGAAGGAGCAGGCAAATGCCTGGAATCGTTGTGGGCGTAGATGGCTCACCTAACTCCGAGCGCGCACTTGACTGGGCGGTGAGACAGGCAGCGGCTCTGCATGCCCCGCTCACCGTCGTAGCAGTGCACGAGGTGCCGAAGAGCTACTGGGGCGGCATCCCAGTGATCGGTCCGGCGGACAGGCCCCTGCTAGAAAAACTGCGCCAGGCCGCTGAGGAGATGACGCAAAAGGCAGTCGGCCGGCTGGGCGATGCCAGGCCAGCCTCGGTGAATGTCCACGCCGTGAACGGCTTTGTGGTCAAGGAACTGGTCGATGCTTCGCAAGATGCCGACCTGGTAGTGGTCGGCGCGCGCGGCGGCGGCGGTTTTGCCCGGCTGCTGATGGGCTCGGTGAGCCACGAGGTCGTCCAGCACTCGGCATGCCCAGTCGTGATCGTCCCGCACGAGAGGTGAACAGGTCCCGCAGTCGGCATCGCTTCCCGGGATGCCAGGGCAGTATTGGCGGGTCACCGGGCCGACCGGCGCTCGCTGGTTCGCGGAAATAGGCAAGCGCATACCGCCCGGCAGGCGCACGAAACGTTCTCATCTCGGCTCCTGGGTGGGTGATCGAAGATAGCCGTGCCCTTCGGGCTCACATGGCCGGAAACGGTCAGCTATCTCGGCGCACGGATTGCACACACAGATCACCCTGTTCGGCGCGAGGTTGGCCGAGTCCCCAACAGACTGCGCCCGGCGCGCATAGGCGGTGCTGCCGGTATCCCAGGCCACCAGGTACCACCGCCGCCGCGGACGCGGCCTCTCGAAAATGCGTTGCAACGCCGCGAATGCTGAGCGAGTGTCGTGTCCGTGGCCGCCCAGGCGAAGCTCAGCTCGCGGCAGCGGGAGTTCCTTCTCGGCCGGGGTTACCTGGTGGTGCGGTCCCTGCTGGACCAGGCCGTTCTCGCGCGGATCAGGGACCGGCTGGATGGCCTGGTGCGGGTCACGGTGGCGGCGTGGGCGAATGATCCGAGCCTGGACACCACCGCGAGCAGGGCCTGCACCCGGATTACGCCGAACGCCGGACCGAAGGGCCGTGGCAGACGCTGTCGGCCTTGAGGGTTCCTCCATCGAGGTGATCGAAACCAGGCAGTTCAGTACGCCGAGTTCCTCGAGCTGGGTATCCCGTTCTGCCTGCAGGTTGGCCACACCGGGCCGCTGTGCCCGTCCGAGCCCGGCCGGCCGATCCCCTATCTGGACACCGTTGCGCTGGAGTTCCCCGGGCTGGTGCCAAGAGCCTTATAAGGGACGCGTCTTCAGGTTGCGTGTGGTGCGCTGGTGGCGTCGTGGGCTTGCGTGGGTGCGGTGATGGTAGTGGCTGGTCCGGCGGCGGTGTGGGCCGACGCTGCCGCTTTCTCGGGGAGGTAGCGGGCGAGGCGCTTTATGTTGAGCAGGTGCGTGTAGGTGACGTTGTCAGTGGTGGAGGTGCCGCCGTAGGTGCCGCAGCCAAGTGTGGTGGAGGGTATCAGGCCCGTGGTCATGCCCATGATCCCCTGTGTGCATGGCGAGTTGACCAGGATTCGGCTCGCGGGGATCTGCTCGGCGAAGCGGCTGATGGTGGGCTCGTCGCTGGTGTGGATCGAGGCGGTGTGGCCGGCGCCTGCGATCGCAAGCAGCCTCTTGCAAGCGATAATGCCGGCCTCTTCGTCGGCGACTCGGAAGAGGCTCAGCAGGGGCGCGAGCTTTTCGTGGGCGTAGGGATTATCCGGGCCGATATCACTCGAAGGGACGATCACGAGCTCGATCGCGAACGTTCGCTTGATCCCTCCGAGCTGGGCGACGAATGATGCGGGCTGGCCGACAATGTCCCCTCGGATCCGGTTCGTTGCGGGGTTGATGAGGTGTGCGCTGAGGGCTGCGGCTTCTTCCAGTGAGAGGACGGCGGCGCCTTGACGCTCTGCCTCGGCGACGAACGCGTCGTAGATCGCGTCGACGACGACTAGGTTGTTTTCAGAGCCGCAGATCACGCCATTGTCGAAGGTCTTGCTGGGAAGGATCTTCCCCAGGGTGGAGGGAAGGTCGGCATCGGCGCAGACGAGCGTGGGGGCGTTGCCAGGACCGACCCCGATCGCTGGCGTGCCGGAGCTGTAGGCCACTTTGACCATTTTTTGGCCGCCGGTCGCGAGCACCAGCGCGACGTTTGGGTGCTCCATGAACTGAACCGTCTTCGTTCGGCTCGCGCGCGAGCGGACACACTGGATGAGGTCCGCTGGTGCACCATGAGCCTCGAGCGCGCCGCGGAGGAGTTCCTCTACACACAGCGAGACGTTCCGTGCCCTATGGTGCGGGCTCAGCACGAGCGCATTCCGGCTCTTTACGCAGATCAGCGCCTTGAAGACGAAGGTCGAAACCGGATTGGTCACCGGTACCAGTCCAAAGACGACCCCGACCGGGGCAGCGAGCTCTGTCAGCCCAAGACCTGGATCGGTTGCAACGGCCCCTGCAGCGCGGCGGCCCGCGAGAAACGAGTAGGTGCCGAGGCTGAACATGCGAATCTTTGCGATCTTGCTCTCGACGCTGCCGAAACCTGCCTCCTCAACGTTGGCCCGGGCGAGTTCCTCGGCCTGATCCGCGACCGCGGTCGCCATCGACCGCAGCAGCTCGTCGATCATGTCCTCGCCCCAACCCAGAAACGAGCCCTGCGCAGCAGCCGCGCGGGCGACGGTGCCGTCGACATCCGAGTCGCGTTCCGCGTAGGACTCCTGCACCAGAGTGGGGACGGCCAGCCGATTCGTCAGCCGCCGTAGCCTGAGCGCCGCCGCTCTACCCATCGCTGAATAGAGGGCGATGGCGAGCACCGGATGTGTCCGCGTGAACTCGTCGAGGACAGTCGCATCGATCCGGCGTGCACGCACATCGGTGTATGCGTATGCGCTCGCCGAGCGCGGTAGTCCATCGAGGAGCGCGAGCTCGCCCAGCAGCTCACCTGCCTCGACGTACGCGAGCGCGGTCTCATCGTCGATCCCGGAGTCACTAGGGAGTTCGCTGCGGTCGACATCGATGCGAACTACGCCTGAGTCGATCACGAAGCAGCAGTCGCCGATCGTGCCGGCCTCGAAGATGCAGCTCCCCGCAGAGAATTCGACCGCGACGGCGCGCTGGGTGAGAACTGCCGCGTCATCGGTCGTAAGGCGGTCGAACGGCGGCGGCAGGCTTGTCAGTGGCGCCTGCGGTATCCCAGCGCCGCGCTCCCGCTCGGACACATGAAAACCATACCGTGGACCGGGCGGCCATGCGCGTATCCAACGTGCGTGTCGCCCAGGCCAGTGTCATCACCAGCGCGCAGACCGTCCCGTTCGGCGCGGCGCGAGGACGTCGCCGGCGGATACATCGAGACGTGCCGATCGGCGGCTAGGTGTGTGGCTTGCGGTCAAGGTCCGGCCACCGCGCGTGACCACTGGCAGTGCACAGGCTCACGAACATCGGCGCCGAATCGTCTACGGCGTTGGGTGGCGCCTAGTGATCGACGCAAGCGCCCGGCTCTGTTGTCGGTTCGACCGCGTGTGCGCTCCGCTAGCAGGGCTAGGCCAGGGAACGGGACCTGTCTTGACCAGGCAGCCGCTTACTCCAAGGCGGCCGATGAGTTCGTTGGCCTGTAACTGGTCACGTGCCGGATACCCGGTCGGCGTGATCAGGTTACGGCGGGCATCCGGGGCTGGCCCTCGGTGAGCATGCGCAGGGCCTCGAGGAAATGCAGGCCATGCTCGGCGGCTATTTGCAATCGTCGCCCGGACCGTGTGGTGATCATGCCCGGTTGGTTTCAGCTGTCACGGTGGATGAGCGGCACAGCGAGCGTTGCTGCCTCGTGAATCCGCGCCGATCGCCGACTCGGGGCGCGTTCGATGGCTGCCTGGCCGTGGGCGCAGGTCGTCCAGATGATCCAGTTATGGTCCCACCCTGGGCCTGGCCCAGCTGCCGGGAGAGATCTGCGCCGCGGTGGCTGCTCCTGCTCGCGTTGGCCGTGCTTCCGGTGGGGGTCAGCGTGGGTAGAGGGTGGCGATCAGGTTGATCCCGCCGGCCCGGCCTTCTTCCGCGTAGGTGGCGTAGGCGTGGGTTTGCAGGGCGTCGGCCAGGCTTGCGGGCACGGCGGGTCGTGTTTCCCCGGTGCCGGCCGGGGCCTGGCCGAGGGCATCCAGCGCGCCGAGGGCCCGGCGACGAGCGGCAGGTCGCCGGCTGCGGCGGCCGTCGTGGCCAGGCTGGCCAGGACCCGCGCTTGCATGGACGCGCCGCCGGCGAGCATCGCCGTCCCCAGTCCTTGCAGGAGCAGGTCTGCTGCGGCCGCGGGGTCACCGGGCCGGTGATGTCTGAGACCGGACGAATGGTGGCTGGCGACCCTCGCCCGTGAGATCGCGATGCCGGTGCCGACACTGTTCACCTGGCTGCGACGCGGCTGGATCACCGGACAACAGGACACCCGCCCGCCCTACCGCTGGATCATCACCGCGAACCAGGCCGAGGTCGCACGCCTCCGGGCCCTTCACCAGCTCCCGGCCGGCTACCACAACCGGCGCCGCTGGCTGGATGAGACACCACCAGACCAAAGCCCGTAAGGAAACGATGAAAAAGGAGGCCGCGACTCATGCCGAAGCCCTACGAAGCTCGTACTGAGGAAACGTCATCTAGACCGGGTTGAGCTCGGGCGAGCAGGGCGGCAGGAAGAACAGCCGGAGCTTGCCGTTGCTGTCGTCGGCGAACTGGCGGACGATCCTGGCGCGGTGCACGCGGCTGTTGCCCGGGACAAGGAACACCGGCCGGGCGGCGCCGGACATGAGCTTGCGGCAGAAGGCGGCGAAGTCCCCGGTGTCCGCGCCGCCGTCCTCCAGGACCTCGATGTGCAGCTGCCCCCGCGCTCACCGCGGAGATCATCGTGACTGAGCGTCGGGCGCCGCTGCCGGTGACCAAGGGCGCCTGGCCGACGGGCGCCCAGGCGGCGCCGGCGTGATAGTCGGTGCGGACCGAAGCCTCATCGGAGGAGAAGATCACGCCGCCCGCGGCTCTGGCCGTGGCCTGGATCGGCGGGAAGGTCTTCTTCCATTCCCGGACCTTCTCCGGGTCCTGCTCGGCGCCGCTGACCGGCGACGTTACGGGCTGCCCTGGCGCTGCACGTGGCGGTCACCTGGTCGCGTGCCGCCCTGGCCAGCTCAGTGGAAGTCTCGTGAAGGCCTGGTCATCGGCGTGGGCTCTGGGATCATCGGCCATGGAGGCCCGGCTCGGCGGGCTCAGGTTGGCCGGCTGGCTGCCGACCGTGCCGGGCTGAAATGAGCGGGCCGGCGCCGGTGAGTGCCAGGGCGGCGGTGAGGGCGATCAGGACCGCGGTCATCGGCGCCAGCGCGCCGCTGCTCGCAGCGGACAGGTAGATGGTGCCCGCGATCGCGGTGCCGGCGATGATCGGGAGCTGGTTGATCGTGGCGAGCACGCCGCTGAACGCGTCGGTCAGCGCGGCCGGGACGCCTGAGGCGGTGCGGTGGACGATCGTGTCGAAGCCGGTGCCGTGCGCGGCGCCCGCGATGACGAGCAGCACGGTCGCCTGCCAGGGCCACCCGCCGCCGCGGGTCAGCCATGCGAGCAGGCCGGTCACCGCGGCGAACACGGCGAACGCGGCCTGCGGGAGCCGCGGCTGCCATCGGGACGGAACCCTGGTCCAGGTGACCGACGCGGTGGCGAACCCGGCCGCGTAGCCGGCGAAGGTGAGCCCGGAGCCGAGCGGGCTGTCGTGCAGGGCGTCTTGCAGGTACACCGCGGTCGTGAACAGCAGTCCGCCGTAGCTGGCATGCAGGGTGAAGATGCCGGCCAGGCCGCGGCGGATACCCGGCAGGGCCAGCAGCGCCGGGTCGATCAGCGGCTCGCGGCCGGCCGTCGCGAGGGCGCGCTCGTGCCGGGCGAACACCGCCAGGGCCGCGACTCCCGCCGCCGCCACCGGCCAGGACCAGGCCGGCCAGCCCGCGCTCGCGCCGAACGTCAGCGGGACGACCAGCGCCAGGATCGCGGCGCCGAGCCACCCCGCGCCGGCCAGGTCGAGCCGCTCGCGGCCGGCCTCGCCTTTGCCGCCGACCGGCAGCCGCCCGGCGAAGGCGAGGACCGCGAGGCCGGCCGGCACGTTCACCAGGAAGACCGGCCGCCATCCCGTGCCCAGCAGGTTTGCGCTGACCAGGACGCCGCCGAGCACCTGCCCGGCGGCGACGCCGACGGCGAGGACCATCCCGTACAGCGACAGGGCGCGCCGCCGGCGCTCGCCGTCGAAGGTGACCTGCAGCAGGGACAGCACCTGCGGGACCAGGAGGGCGGCGCCCAGCCCCTGGGCGGCGCGGGCCGCCACCAGCATGACCGGGCTCACCGCCAGCCCGCAGGCCAGCGAGCTCACCGTGAAGATCGCGATGCCGTAGCCGAACAGGCGCCCGAACCCGTACCGCCCGCCCAGCCGCGCGCCGGTGACCACGGCGACCGCGTACACCAGCAGGTAGGAGTAGATCGCGAGCTGGAGCGCGGCGCCCGACAGGTGCAGGTCGCGCTGGATCGCCGGGCCCGCCACGTTGACGATCGCCGCGTCGAGAGAGGCCATGCCCTGGCCGGTGAGCACCGCCGTGGCCAGCGCCCAGGGGGCGAGCGCGCGACGGCGCTGCACGGCCGGCGGGCGCTCACGGGGCGGCGCGGGGAACCGGAGTTGGCTGGCCATCGTCTCACCCTCCAGTCTCGTCAGTAGTGTTTCTATAATAGTTACTGAAGACTGGAGGCGGCAAGTAGTATTCGCGGGAAAGGAACTGACGTGGAGGCAGGCATGGATCGCGCCGACCGTGACCTCGACCTCGCGGTCAAGCTGGTCAACACCTACTGGGTGCTGGCCAGCCCGCCCGACCGGCTGACCGACGTGGGCGCCTACCAGCAGATCCTGCGCGACGCCGACGAGGACGCGCTGGCCGGGCAGCTGGGTCCGGGCGACCTGGCCGAGCTACGCGCGCTCCGCGACGGGATCAAGCCGGTCTTCGCGGCCGAGTCCGCCGCAGCGGCGGTGGCCGTCCTGGACCCGCTCCTGCGCGACGCCGCCATCCCCGCCCGGCTCACCGCCGAGGACGGCGCCGTCCGCTGGGACTGGGGCGCCGGACAGCGGGGCATGCACGCACTGCGCGCCCGGCTGCTCACCGTCTTGTCGGCGCAGCTGATCCGGCACGGCACCGTGCGGACCGGCGTGTGCCAGGCCGACCCGTGCACCTGTGTCTACGTGGACCGCAGCCGCGCCCGCACCCGCCGCTACTGCTGCGACCAGTGCAACGACCGGGCCGCGGCCAGCGCCTACAGCCGCCGCGTGAGCCCTGACCCGCTAACCAGGTGATTGACCCGCCCCAGGAGATCCGGGCACGGGATCACGGGTACGGGTCATCTCGGCGAGCGTTCTTCCTGACCCTCCCGTCACGCAGCGTGATGCCGTCGATCGGCTGCCGCCGGGAGTTCACGCCGCGCGCTCCGGGTGGGTCACCGTACTCGGCGATGTCGGTGCTGGGTTGCCGGTGACGACGGGGCGATCGCTGGGTTCGAGGCGGCCTGGGCGCTGACCATCCAGAACTTCCGCCGCGGAAGCGTGAGCCGCTGCCCCCCGAGGAGGTCAGCGACTTCGCCCGCTCGGAAGAGTTCTGCTCCCGCCGGCATGACGGCGGCCAGATGGTCACCGGCGAGCCGAAAGCCGTCGCCGCGCGACTCCTGGACATGCGGCAGCGCGCCCGGCCCGCTGGAGTTAGGCATTTCTACTCAGGCCCGGGCCGACGCCCTCGGGTAGCGTCTCGGCATGAACGGCAGATTTCAGCCCGGCAACCATCTGCACGTATGGCGCCCGCCCGACTACTACCATCACGGCATCTACGTCAGCGACGACCGGGTCATCCAGCTCGGCAGCGGCGTCACACTCCGGAACAAGCGCGGCACGGCCATTAATGCGGTCTCGCTCGCGGACTTCGAGAACGGCGGGACAGCCGAGGCCGTCCGCCACGGATACAGCAGCTGGTTCACCGGCTGGCACCCGCCGGCCGACGAGCCATGGAAGACCGTCGAACGCGCCGAATTCCTGCTGAAGCTGCAGCCGAAGCTGAGATACAACCTGATCGGCCACAACTGCGAGATCATCGCCAACATGTGCGTCAGCGGCGCCTGGACCGAGAGCTACCAGGTCAGGAGGTTCTTCGGTGTGCGGGCCATCGGAGCTGCCGTGTTCCTCTTCTGGCTCGCGGGCCGCTCGCGCGCGAAGCTGCCGCTCCCTGAGTGGGCGATCCGGGCGGGAATCGCATGGGTGCTCTCCGGCATCGGCACAATCATGATGTACAACCACCAGATCAAGCAGTTCTGGGCCGAGATCCGCGATGACTGGTTCGCCAACGAGCGCATCCTGGCCGACGACCCCCGCAGCGGGCTGACCAGCTGAGCCGCAGCCGGCGGCCCGCGGCCTGGGACTCGCGCTCGGCGGCAGAAGCACTTCAATCAAGATGGATCTGGGTGAGGTTGTGGTCGTGGATATGCCCGGCGTTGTCCTCTGGTGATCCACAGCCAAGCTCGGCGAGGCTGAGCGCATCCTGCCGCCGGCCCCGGTCTGGCCCTGGCAGAAGCTGACCGCGCGAGCGTGTCTTGCGTCCGAATCGCCGTCCGGGGCCGACGGGAGGACGCGCAGCCCGCCAGGCCGGGACGAACCGTGACCTGATAGGAGCCTGACCTCTGTGTCCCAGAAGTGCTCTGTCCGCTCGTCCCGGCCGGCGGTGCCATCCAGCCATGCCTGCAGCGACTCGCGTTCGGCGGCGGGCCCGGCCGGGCGGGTCCGGGTTACCTCGGGTGCTTTCGAGCTCACCCGGACATGCTCTGC
>WNFI01389323.1_pt1 | contig 11530 bp, 9 predicted proteins | sample 5400471 | NCBI WGS metagenome assembly WNFI01 (sample SAMN13153348, study PRJNA577476) | soil metagenome | isolation source: 100 cm saprolite on Douglas fir-dominated hillslope | place: USA:California | collected 2013-09-17
CGATGATGCGCGGCCGCTTCTCGGGCACCCAACGCCGGCAGACCTGGCGGGCGGTTTCCAGCCCGTCCATTTCGGGCATCTGAACGTCGAGGAAAACCATGTCATAGACCTTTTGTTCGAGCGCTTGGAGGACCTCCAGGCCGTTGTGGGCGAGGTCGGCGCGGTAGCCGAGCTTGTTGAGGACGCTGACGCCAACTTTCTGGTTGATGGGATTGTCGTCGGCCAGAAGGACGCGCAGTGGGTAGCGACGGGCCAACGAGGCGTCCATGGCCGGGGCCGGAGGCGCCTTTTTCTCACGCTGAAGCTGCACGCCGAGGGAACGGCAAAGGGCGTCGAGCAATTGGGCAGGGCGAATGGGTTTGTAGATGAATCCGGAGATGCCTGCGGCAGCGGGCCGAGTATCGTCACTGCGCAGGCGCAGGGACGAAAGCATGAGCATAGGAACGGATTGCCACGCGGCCTGGCTGCGGATTTGCCCGGCCAGCGCGAATGCTTCGGTGTCCGGCAACTGAAGGTCCAGCACCACGGCATCGAAGGGCGGGCTCTGCGCCAGGAGATTCAGACCGTCACGGCCATTGACTGCAGTTTCGACAACCATGCCCCATTGCGAAGCACGCTGGCTAATGATCCTCCTGTTCGTGGCATTGTCCTCGATCAGAAGAACGCGTTTGCGAGTCAATTGATATTGAGGTGCTTGCCACGACGGCGGAGCCGTCGCTACGGACGCGCTGGCTAGAATCGTAAAATGAAAATTCGCGCCTTTGCCGGCGTCGCTTTCCACCCAGATCTTGCCACCCATCAATTCGGCCAATCTTTTGCATATCGCCAAACCCAGGCCGGTGCCCCCGTAATGGCGCGTCGTCGAGGCATCCACCTGTTGGAAGGATTTGAAGAGCCGGTTCTGGCGGTCCAGCGGAATGCCGATGCCGGTGTCGCGCACTGAAAAATGAATCAGCCATTGCTCCGGGTGCCGCAAAAAATCGGTATCGTGCTGATGCCCTTGCTCGAGGGAACGCGCGCCGCGAGCCGCTGGAGTCACCTCGATGGCCACCTCGCCATGGTGGGTGAATTTGACCGCGTTGCTGATCAGGTTCACCAGGATTTGGCGCAACCGAGTGTCGTCGCTAACCAGAATCTTCGGGATGGAATCATCCACCATATAGGCAATGTCAAGATGTTTCTCGGCCGCTTTGGGCGCCAAAAGATCCAGGGCCTCCTCGATGCAGGTGTGAAGCTCGAAGGGATGATGCTCCAACTCGAGCTTGCCCGATTCGATTTTGGAGAAGTCCAGGATGTCGTTGACGATGGTCAACAGGGCGTCGGCGCTGCTGCGGGTGGCTTCGACATATTCCCGTTGCTCGTCGGTCAACTCGGTGTCGAGCAGAAGGGCAGTCATACCGATGACGCCGTTCATGGGCGTGCGGATTTCGTGGCTCATGTTAGCCAGGAATTCCGATTTGGCCAGGGTGGCTTCTTCGAGTTTCTGGTTGAGCGAGAGGAGGGCGGCGTTTGTCTCGATGAGTTGCTGCTGACTCTCTCGCAGGGCGCGGTAGGCGGCATCGCGCTGGACCAGGTTGAGGAAGGCCTTCGAGTGGTAACGGATGCGGGCGATCAGCTCGATCTTATCCGGAAGCTTCACCAGGTAATCGTTGGCGCCGATGGCGAAGGCCTGGCCTTTGACCTGCGGATTCTCGTTGGTGGAGAGGACAATGATGGGCGTGTCCTTGGTGGCGGGATTGGCGCGAAACTGGCTGACGAGGGTCAAGCCGTCCACGCCGGGCATCACCAGGTCTTGCAGAATTACCGTCGGGCGGATTTGATTGGCGACGGAAATAGCTTCGCGAGCCTCCGCGCAATAATGAAAGTCAATATCCACCTGGTTGGAGAGCGCGCGCCGGACCGCTTCGCAGACCATGGCCTGGTCGTCCACCAGCAGAACCATGACGTGGTAATCGGGCGGATGGCCCGAGCGGTCCAGATCAGGATTCAGGTTGTAGTTGGTGCGTTCGTCGGGCATTGGCCCTCACTTGGTTCTCAACTATATGGGTAATCCTGGCGCCGATTTTGTCCAGAGGCAGAATTTCAGAAGCGGCGCCCAGCGCGGCAGCGGCTTTAGGCATCCCGAAAACGGCGCTCGAGGCCTCGTCCTGAGCGATGGTGTGGTGGCCGTCGCGTCGCAATGATAGCAGCCCTTCGGCGCCGTCGCGGCCCATGCCGGTGAGGACCACGCCAATAAGGTCTCCCGGCCAAAACTGGCTGGCGCTCTTGAAAAAGGCATCCACCGACGGGCGATAGGAGCAATCCAGCGGGTGCTGTGTGTAAGCCAGGCGCCCTGGGCCGGAGAAAACAAGATGATGCTCGCCTCCCGCCAGCAGTGCTATGCCCGGTTGCGGACGGTCGCCTTCACGCGCCAAACGAACGCGGATCGGCGATTGGAAATCCAGCCAATCGGCCAGGCCCTGGACGAATTGAACATCCACATGTTGCACAATCACCACGCCGGCGGGAAAATTCGCGGGTAAATCGGCCAGCACTTTCGCCAGGGCGGCCGGCCCGCCGGCCGAGGCGCCTACGGCCACCAACAACTCTTCGTCGAGCTGAAAGGGGCGGACGTTCGCGGCGTGCGAGGTGGGCGGTTTTCTGGCGCCCGTGCCGCCCACTAGCTTGCGGATGGTGGTGATCTTGGCCAGCAGCGCGTCAGCCCCTTGCCCCTGGGCAGGGGATTCGAGGACGGGCGTGTTCACCGCGTCGAGCGCGCCCGCGCCGAGGGCTTCGAACACCTTGGATGTGTTGTTAGTGACGTTCGCCGTCACGACGACAATCGGGCAAGGATTTGAGGCCATGATGCGCCGGGTGGCCTCGACGCCGTCCATGTTGGGCATGATCAAATCCATCAACACCAGGTCCGGGGTGTCCGCGGCGCATTGGGCCACGGCCTCCGCGCCGTCGCGGGCTATCCAGGCCAATTGATGCTCAGGCGCGCCGGCCACGACGCGCCGCATGGCTTCCACGGCCATCACGACGTCGTTGACGATTGCGATTCTCATGGTGCAGCAGGGCTGATGCTATACTGGCCCACTCGGCAAAACAAGGAAGAAAGACCGGCGCGCGGCTAACCTCGGCGGCTACTTGGGCAATGGCGTTGGAGAAAGCATCGCGCGCAACTCCAGCTTGTGGGGGTCCAGCACCACGTGTTTGATCCGCTTCCTATGCCAGGTGTAGGTAATATGCACCAAACCATCACTAGTCTGGATCACGGCGGNNNCATCCTCCAGCACCAGCGCTGCTTGCCAATCTTTGCCGTCCGCGGAAACGGCGACATTGAGCGGGCTGCGGCCTTTGGGCGCGGCATTGTGATTGTACACGAGCACCTGGCGGGCATCCTTGAGGGTGACGGCGTCTGTGCCGGAGTTGGGGTTCGGGAGCGAGGTCAGAGTCATCGGCCCCCACGCCGCGCCGTCGTTCTCTTTGGACCAAAGCTCGAAGATTCTGCCTTGTTTGGTTCGGCCTACCGCCTGGAGTTGGCCGTTTTTGTGAAAAAGTATGCTGGGTTGAATTGCGCCAATATCTTTTCCGTCATTGACCGGCTCGGTGGCGCGCCAGGTCTTTCCCAGATCGCCGGTTCGCTCGAAGTGAACGCGCCAGCCTCCGCTGCCTTCAGTGCTGCTGGGGCAAAGGATGTCGCCGCCAGGGAGTTGCACTGGTTTATTTTTGATAGGACCGAGCATGCCCTCGGGCAGGCGGCTCGGTTTGGACCAGGTCTGGCCGCCGTCTTCCGAGGTTTTGAGCATGCCCCACCAGCCGCCGGGGCTGGGGCCGACTTTGTAGAAGAGCAACAGGGGGCCGTTCCTGGGCTGAAAGAGCACTGGATTCCAGCAGGGGAGCCGATTCGTGGAGGACTGAATGCCATTGGCAACCGACGCAGGGGCAGTCCAATGGCCGTCCACCAGGCGCGAGAGCCATATTTCGACGTCCGGGTCACGCTCGCGCGTGCCGCCGAACCACGCGGCCATCAGTTGGCCTTTCTTCGTCTCGACAATAGTTGAGGCATGACAGGAGGGAAACGGGGCGGTCTCGAAGATGAATTCAGACTTGAGCAGACCGGGTTGCACGGCAGCGGATGCTGGTAATGACATAATAATCCCCAGGAACACGGCCAAGAGCAAACGAATCTGGAGGTGGCCACCGTTGCTGCCTGCGAACACAACCCCGTTGGCGTTGGCCCGTCGTGCCGCGATGGACCCAGGGTAGCTCGTTCCGCGCAACCCTGGGCTTTGTTGCGGAATCCCTTCGGGATTCGTGCAATTTCTCGCCCGAGACGGGCGTAATAAGAGGACTCGAGAAGTAGGCCGGGGCCTGTCCCGCCATAGCGTGCTCGCGACGGCGGATGAGGCCGAGCATCTATATTCACTGTATAAATACGGCTTGGAGTTCATTGAGGAGGCTCAAGGCAGCAGGCTAAAGCGGGCGCATAGTTTGCGTCCGCTTCCGCGCAACATCCAGGCAGCCAGCAAGATCAGGGCGATGTTTTCCGCAAGTTTGCTGCAGATAAAGACTTCGCCCATGCCGCAGCCGCAATCGAATTTGACCGCACAGAAAGGCAGCGCCTTGGCCGCGGCGATGCCCAGGGCGCGATGCCACACCACCGCGGTGAAAGGCACCAACATAGCCAGAAGCATCAGCGCCGTGCCGCGCACGGCGACGCCGGCGACCAGCAGCAGGCCGCAGAAGGTTTCGAACCAGGGCAGCGTGGCGGCAATCGAGTTAAGCACCAGCGGGCTGGTCGTCATTTCGTATTGACGCACTAGTTTGAGAAAAGCGACTGGATCCAGCGCCTTCTTCAGGCCCATGTAGATGAAGAGACCGCCGATCAGCCACCGCGCTAGAACTCCCGCGGCATCCAAAAGCGCGCGCCTGATTGTAACGGAATCAGCGCTCATTTGCCAGCGTCCTTGCCCTGGCCGCTGTTGCGGTCACCGGTTTCCATGGGCCGGCCCTCCTCGCTCCATTCGGTGAATCCACCGATATATACGAAGAGTTTGTTGCCAGGAACGTGGACACTATCTCGCAGCAGGAGGGCAGTGAACTCGCTGTCCTCGCAATCGCCGCCGTGGCAGTAAACGACTATTTTTTCGGCCGTCAAGCATGCGGGGATAACGGACGCGAGGTATCTGTCGCGGTAATAATGATAAAGCTGGTAGGCGCCCGGGATATGCCCAGCCTGGTACTCCTCATCTTTGCGGTCATCAACGAAAATGATCAGGCCCGGTGACCGGCGCGAGTCGTGGAAAAGCTCGAGCGCCTCGGTTCCGTTGACCACCTGCAAACCCTCCTGCCGAAGCCGGGCGATGACGAGGTCGGCAGAAGAAGGAGCACTGTTGGTGCCTCCAGTGGAGCTCGGGGCAGCCACGGCCGGGGTTTGGGGTTGAGTGCCTTCCGAGAAGTTGGCGTGAGTGAGACTTAAGCCACAGGGGGACAACGCATTTGCGGCAAAGGCCGCCAAAGCGCCTGTCACTGCCACGAGCATTGCTTCTAAAAGGACCTTTTTCACGAGCAGGCTTCCTATCTTGAACCTGTGCAACAATCAATACCGAACGGAAGGGGCAATGCAAACATTTCATAGGCGCCCTTGCCTACGCGATAGCATTTTCGACTGCGCCAGTCCTCTGGCGCTTTCGCAGCCACGGAGGCCGACCTTGTCCTCGAGAGCGCCAAAGGACTGGCGCAGTCTCGAACCTGGCGGCATTTCGGGAGGCTGACCACCGATGGCAGCCGTTTCAAAATTCGGCAACGTCTTTGCACGGGGTATCAATCTCCCCGCGAACGATGGCGGCCTATCTGACGGCTGTGGGCGGAGCCGGGACGGCAGCATGGCCGGCGCCGGGTTGAGGAGACATGGGAATGATGGTCGGCTGAGGCACCATTGGCCGGGCCACTTGAGCAACCGGCACTCGAATGACCGGGAACTTTGGATTTGTGGTTTTGATGCTGAACTCGAGGTGGTTGGTCTGGGCGAGATCAAAGCCCTGGGGGAATGTCAAGGTGGCTTTGAATGATTTGCCCGGTTGCGGCTCGGTGAGCTGCACATCCACATCCTTGGAATCAATGACCGGCTCGGAGAGCGCCATCGTTTTGGTAGCGCTATTGTTTTGGATGTTGATGTCGAAAGATTGCTTGGCTGGCAGTGGTCCCTGCGGCAGTGTGACCTGGGGTGGTGTGATGGTGACTAATTGCGCCACGTTAGCCCAGGCGGTAACGGCTGGGATGGGAGAGTTCGATGAAGATTTGAGCGTCACCTGGCCCTGGATATTGCCTGAGTCCAGCGGCGGAACGGTCGCAATAGTCACTTCGTACTCCTTGCCCGGCGCGTTGGTCTTAAGCTGGGCAGTGAAGGATTTATTGTTGCTCTCCGGTCCCCACACATCGAGCTTGTCATCCATATTATTGATAATCTTGACGACAGTGGAAACAGGCGATTCGGCATCGGGCGGAACGTTGAGCATGGCGAATTGCGGCTGGACATCAATAGGCTTCCACACGCTGCCCTTGGGTCTCGCGCGACCATTCGCCGGCGGTGGTGCAGCCACAAGATGGCTGGACGTTGCTCACGATGAGCATCGCGTCGCCAGTGTTGGTGAAAATGTAAGTGTGCTTGACCGGTTCGCCCGCCTTGGCTTTCCCAAAGTCGTATTGAGGGGCCGCAAAGGAGATCTTTGGCCCGGTTGCTGTTGTGGCCGCTGCGGCTGCAGGCGCCTCATCGGCTGCGAAGGCCGCGGCCGAACATAGTGTTGAAATCGCTGTTACTAACTTTACCGTCATTTTATTCATAGCTGGCGGAAACTATCTCACATTTTGTCCACTATGCAAACCCTCTTTTTGATCGAAAAGCAGCGCGGTTAATACTGACATCCAAGACCGTATTCCTCCGGGATTTGGCGCGTAAGTGATTAGGTATCAGTGCTTTAAAGCCTCCATTGGCCCGCGGGTCACTCCCAATTGATTCAGCAGCTTGAGTTCTTGCCATAGGCGGGATCCGCTGATTTCGCCGTGAATCAACTGGCAGTATTTCGCAATGGTCATGGCAGTGTGGGCGGGCGTTTCGTCAAGGAACTCGATCCGGAAATAGCGGACACCCAAATCTATCAGCTTCGAGACGTACTCCGCGCCGGTCTGGGCGCGCGCGTTGAATACTGTGTTGCGGCAGCCAGCGTCGGCCTTGACGGGATGTTCCGCGCCGACACGGTCGCGCATACCCAGGTGGTGGCGGTCACAGGGCCGGCCACAGTTGGTGTAGTCGGTGCCGCTGGAAAGGAAGGCGCAGAAGACGCAGTGCTCCATGTGAAACATCGGGACGTGCTGATGGATCGTGACCTCGAACCATTCTGCGGGCGCGGCTCGCAGGAGAGCTTCAAGCTGCGCGGAGTTGAGGTCATACGAAGCCGTAATCCGCTCGAGGCGAAATCGGTTTCGAAAATACTCCGCGGCCAGCCGGTTGGCGATATTGAGGGAATAGTCTCCTAGGCAACGGCGCCCGGCAAAAAACTTCAGATGGTCATAGTTTCGGATCAAGTAGCCATCGGCCTCACTGGAGCTCACTTGCTGGAGCGTCTATTCCTCACCGGTCTTGAAGATGCGGGGCGGGGCGACGAAGATTGAGGAGTGGGGAGTGCGGAGCGCGGAACCCCGGAAACGACTTACGGCCTCACGGTATTTCTTCGGATCCTCAAACTCGCAGTAAACGATTTCAACGCCCGATTGGAGAGCAGCGTCCAGCTGGGCCAGATCGCGCACCAGGACGATCAAGTGCGGAGCACCAGGTGCCGAACGCGGAGTTACGGCCGGGGCGGCGCCGGGCTGGATTCTGCACTCTGCACTCTGCACTCCGCGCTTGATGGTCCACCGCTTTGGTTGAGCTCGAAGGGCGATCATTTGGTCCACCGCCTGGCGGCGCAACCGGTTCATCTGGCTCAACGGCAGGACAACTGTCCCTTCCAAAAAGTTGTCGAAATGGCCAAGCTTGAAGGGAGAACCGCCCAGCCTGCCCAAGTGCTCGCGCAGCCTTGCGATGGTGATCGGCGTCTTGTCCGCTGGCGCCAGCGGCGTTTCTGATGAGACGCGGACCACGTGGCCGAATTCATCGCGGGCCACCACCGAAAGCGGCCCGCCAGCCCGGCCATGAACTTCCATCGAAAGCGGCCTCCTAAATCGTGGCTCGTCAGCCTGGTAACTTTGGCGCAAACGACGGTCCAACTGGGGGTCACTGGTCTTCCATAGCTTGTCGCCGAGGCGAATGCGATTAAAATCAATCGCGTCGGGGCCAAAGGAGAGTAGGGCAGGCGCTCCGCCTGCGCGTCTTTTCTCCTGCATGCCAGCGGGATGACGGGTTCCCTTTTCGGTTTCGCGAGAGGACAAGCGGGTCCCCTGTCCAACTTTGTACACTCGCCCGCCTTCTTCCCGCTCCTCAGGTTTGCCCGAGTCGAACACCACTCCGTCGCCAGGCTTGAGTGGTCCCTGGAGATGAACGAGCACGCCGTCGCGCCGCACACCGGCCACCTCGCCCAAATATACGCCGCGCTTTTTCCCGAACCGCGCATGAACAAGTCGCTGGTTGTTGATGCCCTGCAGCCAGCCGGTGTAGAGGCCGCGCGAGAAAGCCATCTCCATGTCGTAGTGCGAAGTGTTAGCGAGCGGGCGGACAGCAGGAGTGTCGAAGGTTGAGGATCGAGTGAGCGGCGCAGTGGTTGCAGTCCCTCGACACTCGACACTCGACACTCCTTCGCCGCTCAACTCGTCGAGGGCGTTTCGGTAGATGCGCGTGATATTGGCGACGTATTCGGGAGACTTGAGCCGGCCTTCGATTTTCAACGAAGCCACACCCGCGCGAACCAAATCAGGCAACACCTCCAGCCCCGCCAAGTCCTGCGGACTAAGGAGATACCTTCGGTCCCCCAGGGGGACGTGTTTGCCGTCGGCAATCAGGTCGTAGGGCAGGCGGCAAGCCTGGGCACATTCACCGCGATTGGCGGATCGGCCACCGAGCGACTCGCTGGTCAGGCATTGGCCCGAATAGGCGACGCACAAAGCGCCATGCACGAAAACCTCTAACGGAATGGAAGCGGGGAAACTGGAGAGAGGAGAGAGGAAGCTGCCAGCCGCCGATCCGGCTTCTCGACCCTCGACTGCCGACCCGTCAATCGCTTCCCTGATCTTTGCGATCTCTTTGATGGAACATTCCCGGGCCAGCACCACCAGATTACATCCTAGTTCGCGCGCAAACCCGACACCTGCCGCGCTGGTTACCGTCATTTGCGTAGAAACATGGATAGGGAAGTCCGGCGATATCCGGCGGATCAAACAACACACACCCACATCCTGGACAATTACCGCGTCCGCACCTGCGGTCATCATAGCGAGCAGGTACTGTTCAGCCTGGGCCATTTCATCCTCAAAAACCAGGGTGTTGAAAGCAACATAACCTTTGACGCCGCGCCGGTGAAGGAACTCCATTAGCTTCGGCAACTCAGCTTCGGTGAAATTATGCGCGCGCATCCGGGCGTTGAACCTGTCCAATCCGAAGTAAATCGCGTCCGCGCCATTCTCGACGGCGGCCCTGGCGCAATCCCAGTCCCCGGCTGGCGCGAGCAACTCGGGAATGTGGAATCCGGAGTGCGGCGTGCGGAATGGTTCGGCCTGGGAGGCTTCCGCTCCAGGTCGCGTCGGTGGATTGGCGAGGTCACTTTGCATCAACAGGGCAGAACTTACCGGTTATTTGGCAGGCAAACAAAGCCTATTTGGCGAGGGCAGGATGTGCTTCTTCTAAAGGCCCTACTGACTCAAACTGGCTCCTACAGACTCCTGCTGGGTCCGACAGGACAAGGTCTCCCCCGGGGAGACAAGAGCCGAAGGCCGGTCGTTTGCATCTTTATGGTCCTTGGGCGCGTTCGTCCTCCTCGATGTGGATGGCCACGCCTTGCCGAGCGATTGGTATTTGCGCCTTGCGGACCAGGCTTCCCGCATGCACCATGGCAACATCCTCCTGCAACCCACGATGCCGATACCACCCCAAGGCAGTGGCGCAGCTCTGTTTGAGCCTTCGAATGGCGGTTTGTAGCTAATCAGATAGCCGCCGACGTGAGTCGGCGCTAATAACTTCGCCCCAGAGCCATACCGAAAAGGTGGGGCTTGCGAAGGCTGGCAGTCCCGCCCGTATGATGTCAGCGCCGACTCACGTCGGCGGCTACCTGAATGGTTACAAGATTTTCACTCATGTCTCAGTGCTTGGAGCGGGTCGAGTTTCGAGGCGCGTTGCGCCGGCAGCAAACCCAACCCCGCCAGCCAGCCCAGCAACAAACCGAAGACGCCGCCTATGAGCCCGATGGAGCCCGCTTCCAGCATGAACATCTGCCGGATTTCGCCACGTGACGCGCCCATGGCTTTGAGAATGCCGATTTCGCGGGTGCGTTCATAGATGGCCATGACCATGGTGTTGGCAATGCCAATGGTCGCTACCAGGAGCGCGATGCCGCCGATGAGCATGAACATCACGGTAACGGCGGTCACGACCCGGTTGGCGACTTCGATCACGGTCTCCAGCGACTGTACTTGAAAGCCTTCCTTCCGGAATTGCGCCGTCAACGCGATGGCACGGGTCACATCCGTCGAGCGGATAGTTACGAAGTCGTAGCCTTCGCGTTCGAGCGTGTTCGTGGAGTTGAACCACCAGTTCTTCATGGCGACCCGGTCGGCGATGGAGACTTGAATGTTGCGCGAGCGTTCCCGGGAAATGCCCTGCACGCGCAGGGAATAGCTTTGGGTCTCTCCGCGCGAGGTGCGCAGGATGGTCTCCACGTTTTGCCCGATGATGCCGGCGAATCTGTTGCTCGAAATCCCGAGGGCTTGCGCAGCTTCCTGGCTTAAAACAATTCCGCCCGATTCGGGAAGCTCCAGCGAACCGGCGACGGGCTCCGGCAGTTCCTGGAAAAACTGTCCGCGCATTTGCTCTGCGCCGCTCAAGCGGACGGCCTGGTTGGTGTTGTTCCATTTCAATTCCAGCCCGACCGAGTTGGGCAGGCTGACTTCGGGAATGATTTGAGTGACGCCGGACAATTGCTTCCACCGAGCGACATCCTGCGCGGCGATGATTTTTTTGCGAGGTGATGCCCTGAAAAGATCAAAGCCGGGGCGCCCGAATCCGCCGCGCCCGCCGCCGGGAGGAGTCACCGTGAGGCGGTCCAAGCCAATGGACGCAAACTGGCGGTTGATTTGTTGCCGCACACCCGAAGCCAGCGACACCATGATGACAATGGTAAAGGTGCCTACGACCACGCCCAGCGAAGCGAGCGTGGAACGCAGTTTGCGGCGGCCGACATTGGACACGGCGGTGCGAATTTGATCTCGGATGGTCATGGGGTTGTTGCCGCGCGGCACGTGGTTTCGATGTTCTGGATGCTGCCGTCGCGCAAATGGACAATGCGGTTGGCGCGCGCGGCCACTTCCAGGTCGTGCGTGACCATGAGCATCGTGAGCCCCT
>WNFI01012753.1_pt1 | contig 11529 bp, 15 predicted proteins | sample 5400471 | NCBI WGS metagenome assembly WNFI01 (sample SAMN13153348, study PRJNA577476) | soil metagenome | isolation source: 100 cm saprolite on Douglas fir-dominated hillslope | place: USA:California | collected 2013-09-17
TGAGAATCCTGACGTCGCCGAAGTATCGGGATGCGATCACCGAGATCCGTATTGAGGGACATACATCATCGGATTGGATCGGTGGTGCATCGCCCGACGCCGCCTATCTGCACAACATGGAGCTTTCTCAGGCACGGACGAGATCAACCCTGCTCTATGTGCTGATGCTCCCGCAGGTTCGCGGCGACGTCGACTGGCTCCGTCGCCTGGTGACCGCGAACGGATTGTCCTCGTCGAGGCTGATTCTTGATGCATCCGGAAAGGAGGACGCGGCGCGCTCGCGGCGTGTAGAGTTCAAGATCCGGACGGACGCGGAAACGAGACTTGCAAAGATTCTCGAGGTGACGCGCACGGCAGCAGATTCGCCGTGAGGGAAGTGTCGGTGAGGTCGCTCGCGGCTTCGTCCGGGCATTTCTTTTCTTGGTCATCGCGTTCCGGGAATGATAGGACCCGCCACGTAGTGATGAGGTCCGTCAGCAATCTTCTCGCAGTGTTGCCGTATCTCGCGAATGAATGAGACAGCGCGTCTAGATTGTCGAGCGCGATGTAGTCGCCGACCTCCTCCAAGTCAATTTCGGCTTGTGGAGTGAAGTGCGCGCGCATTCACTTCGCGCGTTCTTTGGCCATTTTGGTGTACTTGCGTTCCAGACGGTCAAGTACCTCGGCGGCGGGTTTCGGTTTGCCGCTGCGGCGACCCCTTTCGATTTCGCCACGCAGACCGTCGATTACCGCCTGGCGACGCTGCTGATCTTCTTCCAGAAGTCGCAACCCATCCCGAATGACCTCGCAACTCGACGATGAACTGTCGCCCATCCGCCAAGTCCAGATAATGCGCCCCGGCTGCGAGTGCCGCATTTGCGACACCATAGTCCTGTCCCTGAAACGGGCCCGCACAATGAATTACGAGCTCCGGCGACAATGCTCGCAATTGCTGGGTAAAGTCTGGTGCCCTGATATCGACCACAGCACACGGCACGTCTTCAGCGCCTGGCACCAATATGGACCGACGTCCTGCGATTAGCAGGTCGATAGTAGGATCACCGCGTAACGCCCGTATTGCGTGCGCCAAAATTCCCGGCGCCACCCAACACGATTACGCGCATCCTAAACTTCTCACCTTCGCTACCTTGGTGATATCGCTTACCATCGAGCCTGATGATCTTGGCCACCCAAAAGCCAACGTGTTGATCGTCCCGGTGCGCGCAGTCCAGTAGTGGTTTGTCACAGGACCTTCCACCAAGGCGCGGCCAGCACATCCGGCGCCAGCCATTCAAGCGTGCTACCTGTATGCAGCAGCAGCCCGGCGCGAGCCTTCTTGCCATACTCGGTGCGGAAAGTACGCAGGTGCGTGGCATCCGCGAGCCGAGGGCGCGTCGTTGATTTCACTTCGATCGGCAGCAGCTTGCCGCCCGCCTCGATCACGAAATCCACTTCCTCACCGATGGAAGTGCGCCAGTAGCCAAGCTCTGCGCGCTCGACGCGCGCGTCTCGCCAAGCGAGCAGATCGTGCAGGACCAGATTCTCGAGATGCGCGCCGCCCGGCTCCTCGGCTTCAGCCAGGTGCAGTGCTAGGCCAGTATCGCCCCAGTATATCTTCGGCGCCTTGATGAGACGCTTGGTGCGATTTACAGCATAGGCAGGCAAGCGCACCAAGAGGTACGAGGTTTCGAGCAGGTTGAGCCAGCGATGCACGGTGGGCTGCGGAAGGGCGACGTCGCGACCTAGGTGCGCGCTGCCCGGGTGCAATGATGACTTCAATGGATTCGAGCGAAGACAGCCCTACTCGCAATTCTTCTACCACCGCCGATGAAAGTGCCGGTAACGTACTGGCTCCGGAGATCGCCACCCGGCCTGCTCTTACCGCATAGTCTTTATCTGCGCAGCAAACTCGACGATGAACTGTCGTCCATCCGCCAAGTCCAGATAGTGTGCCCCGGATGCGAGTGCGGCCTTCGCAACGCCATAGCCCTGTCCCTGAAACGGGCCCACACAATGAATTACGAGTTCCGGCGATAGCGCTCGCAATCGCTGCGCAAAGTCTGGCGCCGCGATATCGACTACGACACCCCGCACATCTTCAGCGCCGGGCGCCGACACCAGCCGACGCCCCGCGACTAGCAAGTCGATCGTAGGATCCCCGCGTAGCGCCCGTGCAATGCGCGCACCAAAATTCCCAGCGCCACCCAGCACGATCACGCGCACTCTAAAATGCTCACATTCGCCGACCAGTAAATATCAAACCTCCTAAGCAGGTGCCGTCTCATAAGCTTGGGAGATTCGTCGGACGATCTCGTCGAGCGGATTGTCGATGCCGAGCGACGCGGGACTGTATGTGCCGTCAGCTACGAGACGCTGCAGAAAGCGATTGAGGTCCTCGCCAACCCCTAACGGCACACGTATCCGGGGATCTGGAGATAGAAGTTGCGAGAGTCGTATTACGTCATTTCCGTGCTTGCGAATGTTCTTCGAGTCAACCGGCTCACCTCGTTCCTTGCGGACGCTGAGATCCAGCCACGCGTGAGCTTTGAGGGGAATCAATCGATCCTCGCCGATCCATGTCAATCCGCCGCCTTCCCTGCGACCGGCAAGCATGAAGTTGTAGTACGCATCATCGAGCAGGATAGCGGACAGACTCGAAACAACGTCGTCGAACGGGATGGGAGTGAAGCGACTGCCGTCGGCAAGCAGGATGCCATCCGGTGACCTACAAAAGATTTCCAGCATGAACGGATAGCTCGCATCCGCTGGTTTCTGAAACCGATAGAGCGAGGGCTTGCCCGTGTCGCTGGCTTCATGAATCTCGTATCCGCCCTTTTCGATGAAATTCCAGAATGTCGTTCCAAATGCGGGAGTGAGAGCTTCGATATGCAGGACGATGTCGAGATCTTTCGTGGCCCTGAAGTCGAGGCCAGCTTGCTCCATCGCCAGAGTCGCAGCAGTGCCGCCGATCAATATGAATTGATCCGAGTGGGCAGCAAAGTGTTCTTGGAAAACATCGAGTCCCTTCACCATGGGAAGTGCTCCTGCAATTCTTCCAGCGCACCCTGCACCCGCTCATCGGAGTCATTCTGTAGACTCAGAGTCAAGGACAATGGATCGACGGTTTTGTTGTCTGGCATCGGTATGGGCGTGTAGTTCCACACCTGTAATTGAAACGCGCCCGCTTGCGATTCCGGCAGTGTCGGCAGGCCGCCTTGGGTCAATACCTTCCATCTCGCAAAACCCACCGCGTAAACGGAGAGCGCGGGTTCGGCCAATTGGGAATAACGCGCCAAGGCGCTTAGACCCGCCAACGGGAGTCGCTGTTCTGGATGCAGTTTTGCAGTCTGCGGTGTCCAAACACTTCGTTTTACGGGACTGCGCAGTAGAGGCTTGGCCACATGCCAGGTTTCCGCGGGCGGACGATTCAGGTGGAGCCATCGCTCCTTGCCTTTTCGATCAGGGATAGCGATACCCGCGGTCGTCAATTCTCTGACCGCCCGAGACAGCGTCATCGGGGTGTAGCCGAACTCGGCCGCCGTCGCCGCAGGATTCCAAGCCGTCTGGGTGGATTTAGTCAGCAAGGCCTTGATCAGCATCGCCTGGGTGGCCGGGCTTAGCGCGTGCTTCGGCGATTCCTTTTTCTGTCGGAAGTACTCCCTCAAGTCGATCCCGAGATCAGGTAGATAAAGTTGATTGCCCGGTACAATAAACGGAACTTTTTGTTCGATGAGCCGCTTTCGCTCATACGAGGCCAAGGCATCCGTAACGTAAACGACTGGACGATCCGCAAGACTCTTGAGTTTGTCTAGCTGGTCGCGGATCGTAGCGAGTCGCAGAGTCTTTTCTCGCTGATTGACCGCAAGCAGAATCGAGAGATCGCGGATTCTCAGCTCATAAAGTTCGTATGCGTCCTGCAGGAAGTAAGGTAGCTTGCGGACGCCGGCCCACTGTCGAATCGCAGCATCGATCCCCAGCGCCTCGTGGAGATACTTTCGAACCGAATCCTGCGGCACAGCGGGCTGATCTTTAATTAACATGATTTACGCACGATAACATCCTTGATGTTATCGTGCAATAGTCGTGTTAACTAGATACAAAATCCTTTTAATACAGAATGTTATGCGATTTAAGCCGTGGACAGCCAAATCGTGAGAGCTTGCTTCGGGGCATTCAATCATTGCTCACGTAGCCATTCCAGGAGGTGCTCCGCGTTCTCGGAACTGGTCTCAAGCACTACCTCCGCGATCTCCGCGTGTCCCCGTGCGGCAGCAATGGCTGACAGTACGCAAGCAAGACGCGAGTCGTCCCAAGGCACAGCTGCAGCCGCAGCAGCGAGAGTTGGGAGCCGATTCAGCGACCCAAAGTAAGCATCCCGCAGGTCGTTGGGAATCGCCGCGGCTTTTCGCACCCGACAGATCTCGACCCACGCGGGGAACTGAAAGTACGCGGAGTCCGCGTTCGGAGGGTCAATCGCGAGCGCTTCGATAACGTGCGGCACCGCCGCGAACGAGGCCGCGTAGACGTCACCTTGATGCGCGAGCGCGCTCCATAACGTGAACCAGGGCTCCGCCTCACCCCCTGACCTCGGGAGTCTACGCAGCTCTGCCAGCAGCGCCGGAATGTCGGCTGCGCTCCCGTAGGCATGTTGCAGCTCGGCCCAACGATCACTATCCAAACTCAGCACGCACTCTCCATGTATTCAGGCGCCCGTGAAGTCATCGGGCATTGCACGGATTTTCGCGACTCTCACAGCACTCAGGTTCTCAGTCAGCTTATAGAAACGGTCATCCAAAGGCCCCAACCTCGATTCGTCGTACGACGCCGAGAACGCCTCCATCGTCCCGAGATCCTCGTACTTATCCATTGCGTTTGCCTCCGCGGCACGCACGCGATTTGCTTCCCTCATCAACGCGGCGCATTGCTCGACACCGAAATACTCGAACGCGTTCGGAGCCTCGTTCGCGAACTGTCCGGCGCTATTCCAGTAGTACTGGTTGAAGCCGCCATTATTCACTTCCGCTTCCACCCACCACGTGATGTAGAGAGCGCGGAGGCCCGGCTTCAGTCCTGAAATAATCTCGCGTTCCCGCACATAGTCGTCTCCGAACTTCGTGCCGATATAGTCGATCAGAGCCTGCTCCAAATCGGAGTCGGCCAACTGGTTGAGTAGGTCCACAGTTATGGCGTCGTAGATCTTCCGGTTGCGGAACTCTTCAAGCGACTTCGCGATAGCATCGTCCAACTTCGCGCCCTCTCGAATAAGAAGCCATGCATCTGCGAAGCTTACCTCAGCCCCTACGCATCCGCTTCTGGCCGTCACGGGGGTTCTATTCGTATTTACCCCGAAACTCCCCCATGCGATTACGCGTTCTCTGTGCAAACATGCGCGACATGAACCTAAGTCACCTGAAGCAACGGATAGCCGCGACGCGCTCCCAAGACCTCCTGCCGGACGTGAGTGATCGGGTTCCATGGAAGGGCATGCCAGAATCGGATCGGGCGTGTATCAGCACCACGGCACTAGCTGAAAAACTCAGTGATTTCCCAAGCCCGGCATTCCAGAGTGGCGAAAACCCCATGATTTGTAGGCCTTGGCACAATCCGGAAGCTCGTCTGACGGTAAAATTTCGAAACACAACGCCGAGAATTTTTTTTACCGTCAGATTTACCGTCAAATCGTTTCGCTTGGGGCGATAGATGCCGATAGATGGCGAAAGGTGAATCGTTACATTTCAATCGGTTAGGCCCAGGAACCGATAGAGGGCGATAGATCCCGAAAGGCCCAATTCACTCCACTCAATTGTTTCCAGCGCACCTAAGTAACTGAATCTCCTAACAATCAGTCGCCGCTGTTGGAATTTTACCGTCAGGTCTACCATCAAACGCTTTTGCTTGGTGCCGATTGTCGGCGATAGATGGCGAAAGATTCCCGTCACGGCTCACGAGATCACTCGCTCGGCTTGCGGTTGGGAGGCGGACACCGGCGGCAGCAAGACCGGCAAGAGCAATCGAGACGAGGATAGGATCGTGCTAAGCGAGCTAGTGCCGATGCTTGCATGCCTGAACATCAGAAGAGCCGGATTGTCCTCGCCCTCGTCGTCCGTGGTGAGATAGAGGCGGACTTTGTGACCAGCCTTGAAGCGCCGGGCGCTCGGCACCAGCGGAATGCGATAGCGCACTGTCTGGCCGATCGGCACCGCTTCGAATATCCGGCAGGAAAGTACCGGAGAGCCCGGCTTGCTCGGCGCCTCGTCTACCTTCCGTAAGCCTGCGCGCAGATAACCGGCTGTGACTTCGACTACCTTGCGCTGTCGCCATCGCGGCGTCAAAAGCGTTGCCGCCCTCCTGCAGAATGCGCATGCCGGCGATAGAGGCAAGCGGCTCGCCCGAGGTAACGACGGCGTGGCGCCCGCTGATCAGAGGGCGCTCGAGGAGTTGGGCGCTCACGGGCATGGTTGGCCAGACGATTGCCATACGAATAACATCCGCAGAGTTCGGAACATCATCTCGCTCCCGTAACACTTGCCGACGTACCAGATGCCGGGTGCCGATAGTGGACGATAGACGGCGATAGCCTATCAATCGCGCCGCACTCGAATCACGGACGGTGTGAGCAAAATTGAGCGGCGTGTGCAGAACTCGAGGCCGGTGCCGGTATCGCATGCGTGTCAGTCCTCGAGTTCGCGATTTCGCAGCCACTCGGCGAAGGCGTCATCCTGTATGCGATAGTCTCCGTAATCCATTCGCATAACGAGGTCAGCGTCCTGTAGCCGGCGTAGCGATTGCTGCGGCACGTTCTTCGCCACTGCCTCATCGAGTCCGAGCGCCGCTCCGAACCGCCGGCGCGACGACTCTGAGAAGAGATCGGTGACTCCTGAAACAATCAGCCGTAGCAATTCGCGATCGGCCGGCAGCAGCCGTTGCCAAGTGCCTACGAAATTCGCGTCGTTAAAGACATGCGCTTCGGTGTCGTGGAGCGCTGCTCTCGAGCCCAAGTCGGCGTACGTGAGGTATCGATTGAGGTACCGCCGAAAGAACTCGGGTGTGCGCTTCAACACTTCGAACGCAGCTAACGCATCTTTCTGGGCCAGTGGGTACTTCGACAGCCGATTCACCTTCGTCACCATCGCCCGGACGAAATCCTCGCCCAGCAGCTCGAATGGCTCGAGTGGCGCCCAGTTATAGAATGGCTCCGTGGAGCGGCCGAACATGCGCCGCAACGTCGCTTCCGAGCTGCCGGCGAAGATGACCTTAATATTCTGTTTGCGCCCGTCGAGGCTCGCGCGTAACGAATGCGCGAGGTCCACGTGCGCAGACTCGGCGAGGACCTGAGCCTCATCCAATACCATCAGCATCCGGCGGTTCGGCTTGTCGAAGCTGCGAATGAGCTCGGTGAGACGCGGGGTTGCCGTGGCGTCGCTGCCGCCGAGCTCCGCCTCAAGACTACCCTCCGCCATGCCCGTCACCTTTGCCGATGCCTTGATGCTCTTGAGCGGACGTTTGAGCGTCTTCGCGAGTTTGCCAAAGCCGGTGGGCTTGAGCGCCCGAGTAAGCGCAGCCAAGAACACGGGCGCCGGTTGGCTCCTTGCATCCCATAGATTCAGGTATACGGTGAGGTATCCCGCCTCGCGCGCAGCGGGGATGAGGTCCTGCTCGAGGAACTCTGATTTTCCCATCCGCCGCTTGGCGAATAGCGCGCGAGCGGAAGTGAGTCCGACATCGAACACTTGAAGGTACTTCGCGGCGAGCTCAGGTCGCGGGTAGTGCCAGGGATCTGCTGGGATCGTCGATCGGGCCATAGGTATCCTGAAGTATTTTCAGTTCAGGAAGTATTATAATATATGATACCTTTGTATACCACACGCCCCTAGGGTGATGCGCGTGAATGATAAAGTTACCGGGCTCCTGCCGCAGTTCATCAAAGATCTGAACCGGTTGCAGCCGGAATACTCCCATGGCGACAGAATCTGGCGATTTCCGATGCGGACGGGAACGAAGCCCAAGGACTGGGCGATGGCGCATGTTACGCACTACCAGGACATCTATTATTTCTCATGGACTGCGGGCAAGTTGTCGCTGGAATTGAACGCCAACGGCAACGCAACCTCATCGGTTCCTGAGAATCCGAGCGGAGGGGAACTTAAGAAATTTGCCTGGTCATTAAATCATTTCCACCGGCTGGTCGAGCGGATCGAGAAAGACTGGGTGAGCGTTTACCGCGAAACCCTGCGGGATTATCCGCTCACCATGCGCTACGGAATCGTTCCGAAAAGCGTTATCTGGAAGTACTATCCCGACTCATACCGGCCCGATACCGAACTAGGAAAAGCGCGCACCGCCGAATTCATCGAGCAGGTGCGTGCTTATAAGTTCCGCGAGGAATATAACGGACATCACAAAAAGATGACGCTGGCGCTACTCATGCGCTATTGCAAGGTTGCCTATCTGGCGAATCGAGACCAGTTCAAAGACGCCATTGCAAAGGGAATGTCCGGCCTCAAAATGTACCGGCGGTTCGCGGACGGACGCGACGAGGGCCTGTCCGGACTACCGCTGAACTCAGAAGACGCCTTCAGGAAGTGGTATCACTCCCGCCGCGGCGGCGGCCATCCATGGGAAATCTACCGTGGCGGCAATACCACGCATATAGATCTCGGTGTCATTGAGAGACATCAGGGCTGGTCGGTGTTCTTGCACGGCTCCAGCACTGGGCGCATGGTGGAAACCGTCAGAATCGCCATGGCGCTGGTGCAGGGAGGTTTGCCGGTTGAAATACACGGCGCAGAGGAGTTGATGCTGAGGCTGCTGGGAATGGATAACGTGGGCATCATCCCGGAATACCTCATCAACCATCGCGCCGCTCAGAACTTTGAAAAGGAAGACAATGTTTTCGATTGTGCCCATCTTTACAACCTGCCCCATAACAACAGGATTCGACCGTTCATCACCTGGAATCCGCTGACGCCCCTGCGGCCATCTACGATCTGATGCCTGCTAGGTCCCGGATGTCCTGATCCGCCGTCGAAGATTGCAAGCACATTACGAGCACCATGGAACACTCGCGCAATGAATGTGCTAACTTCCGCAGGCTTAGCGGGTTTGCTTCGTATTTTCCCCGAAACTCCCCCGTGCGCTGACGCGCACTCTGTGGGAACCTACCGACATGAGCCTAAGTCACAGCGAGAGAGTGTGATGAAAACGACGTTGATTGTGATTCAAAATGACGCAGACCACGCTGACGCCAAAAAGCTGATCGAAAAGCTGATGGGATCGAGCGATTCTCAAGACCAGGCACGGATGGTAGCTCAGGCTCGCCTGGTCGAGGCTTACGAGTGCACGCAGTGGCCGCGTACAGCGCCAACACTTCCAGTTCTTTTCGCCTACTTGATGGATCAACACAACCTTTCGCGCGCCGATCTCGTGCCGTTACTTGGAACAGCCAGCCGCGTGAGCGAGGTCCTGACCGGCAAACGGGCACTTGAGCATGACAATGGTGCGCAGACTCCGTGAGCGCTTTCATATCTCAGCAGATTTGCTGGTTTCGCGAGGCCGAGCGCGCAACAGAATAGCTGCGTAGGCTTGCTTCACAGCGCCGGTTACCTCCGGTGATTTTTCGTCCGATCGAGAGCCTTTTTTAACATCAGCTCCGTACAGACGGGACCCAGTAGTGCGGCCGCAGAACTCACTGGGGCCTGCGAGGCTGCGAGGCGCCCGTCTCAAACCGACCCGCAAGAGACGATCGCGAGATTGGCGTCGACCGTCTCCTTTTAAGGTGTGCCCGCGGTTCCCCGCTGTCAGCGGTTAGTGCCTTAGTTGGAGGGCGAGCAACATGCTGCTGAAAATGCGTCGCCACCCCCTGCAACCTTTTCCGCTGAGATCGACACACACGTCTGAAGGGATGTCAGTCGAAATCCGGTGGGTCACGGGTGTGTGCATCTGTGGTGCATATTGCGAAGGAGTCACTGGCATCAAACCGGTGAGCGGAACGACGAGGGGTGAATCATGAATAAGCGTATGCGCTGGCTGCCGACGCGGTTCGGCTGGATCGTAGAACTGCTCTTCGTGACCAGCTTGGGCTACGCCGGGCTCGCCAGTGCACAAGGCACATTCAACCAGCCCGGCAATCTGCTCATTACAGACCAGTTCAACAACCGAGTCATCGAAATCGATGGGGCCGGAGAGATCGTTTGGCGTTTCGGCGACGGGCCGGGCAACACCTCGGCGAATGCCATCGTCGGTACCAACGACGCCGAGCGGGTGGGCACCTTCACCCTGATGTCGGGCACCGGAACTCCCCCCGGCGCAACCAGGAACTGCAAATCCGGCTGCGTCGATAACCGGGTAATTCTTGTCGACAGTAGCGGCGACATCGTCTGGCAGTACGGCCAGTTCGGGGTTACGGGGTTCGGACCCAACCAGCTCAACACTCCGGTGCAAAACACCTATGTGCCGGGCAGTGGAAACGTGCTCATCACGGACCAGGGCAATGAGCGCATTATCGAGGTGCGGCGTACGGACAACACGATCGTTTGGCAGTACGGCGAGAACGGCGTCGTCGGCATCGGTCCCAATCAGCTCAACAACCCCAACGCCGCCGAGCTGCTCGCCAACGGCCGTATCCTCATCGCCGACGAGAATAACAACCGCGCCATCGAGGTCACGCACAAAACTCCAAGTCGCATCGTCGCAACCTTCACCGCCCACGGGACCGTCAGCGGCGTCGCCTTTGCCAGCAGGCTGCCTAACGGCAACACCCTGCTCACGGACTCCAATAACAGTCGGATCGTCGAAGTCGATGCCGATGACACTCCTGTTTGGCAATATTTCACCAACGCCCGTCCAGGCAGTAACCCGTCGCCTCTGCCGACGCGCGCGGTGCGACTCGCTAACGGCAATACCCTGATCAGTGACCAATTCAACGACCAGGTGATCGAGGTCAGTCCGTCGAAGACCATCGTCGCCACCTACGGCATGATCAACAATCCAGGGTTCAGCCCCAGCACCGCGGTCCAAATGAACGCGCCCTACAGCGCCTATGTGATCGGGGATTACACGGGCATAACGCCGCCTTTCTGATCATGGAGAGTAACCAGAAGTTGGGGGTGTGCCGCGCACAATAGTAGTGTGTGCCAGCAACTCTACAGCGAACTATTAATCATGGGTGCAGATGGATGATCCCACCAGCGCCCGCTGACCGACAACAAGTGGGAAGAGGGCACGCCCGCGTGGCAGCCGGTACTGACTGGAAAGTGACGGCCCGTCGACGACGCTGATAAGGCGCTTTCCGGTCATGAGCCTTTCGCGAGCTTCCGTTAGCTGCCGTTCGCGAACACACTAGTGATCGTCTCGTTTTGGCCGGCCAGAGACCGTCGCCCGGCGTCGGTTGCCATCGATCTTCACGTTACCCGGTAAACCCTGGAATGTCCGCCAACAGCCTCCCGCACTGTGAACCGGCCCGCGTCCGCCCGTGGCGCGTCCTAAGATCAGGTTTCCACACTTTTCGATGTGTATTTCTGTTCGCTCCGAGCGCTCCAGCGGTACAGGTTT
>WNFI01081980.1_pt2 | contig 11528 bp, 14 predicted proteins | sample 5400471 | NCBI WGS metagenome assembly WNFI01 (sample SAMN13153348, study PRJNA577476) | soil metagenome | isolation source: 100 cm saprolite on Douglas fir-dominated hillslope | place: USA:California | collected 2013-09-17
GCGGGACGCGCGGGGAACGCACCGCCCCTGCGGGCGGCCCGCCGGTAAGCGCGGGCCTGCCGCCGCCGATCAGCGCGGAACACGCGAGGCAAGCCCAGCCATCGCCATGCCCGCGCCCGTCCCCCCGGCGCGCGGCCGTTCCGGAGGGTGCACTGCCGTGCCGATCCAGATAGATGACGTGATCACCAGCATCGAGGTCGAGCTCGAGGCCGCGATCAAGATGCGCGACAAGGCCGCCGCCGAGGTGAAGTACATCCTCAAGGCCGCCACCGACCAGGGCCGCCGCACCCTGTCCGCCGATGAGGACGGCCGGGTCAACGACCTCTTCACTGCCCGGGAGCGGGCCAAGAACGACATCGTCGGCATCGAGGCGAAGCTCCGCCAGGCCCGCCAGGCCAAGGCCGATGAGCTGGAGACCGCGGAGCTGCAGCGCGAGCAACACGACAGCGGCGCGCCCCGCCCGGCCACCGACCGCAGGGTCGCGTCCGTGTCGATCGGGCATGAGGAGCGGACCTACCGGGCCGACACCGACCGGAAAGGCGCCCAGTTCCTGCGGGACGTGTCCCGGGCGTTCCTGTTCAACGACGCCGAGTCCCAGATGCGGCTGTCCCGGCACATGGCCGAGGAGCGGGTCGAGCGCGCCGTCTACCTGCAGGGCATGCAGGAACGCGCCGCCGGCGACTCGACAACCTCCAACTGGGCCGGCCTGACGGTGCCGCAGTACCTGACCGACATGTACGCCCCCGCCACCGCGGCCCTGCGGCCGTTCGCGGACATCTGCAACCATCACGACCTGCCGGCGAACGGCATGACCGTGAACATCTCGCAGGTCACCACGGCGACCAGCGTGGCGCTGCAGACCACCGAGCTCACCGCCGTCAGCGCGACCTCGATCGACGACACGCTGCTCACCGAGAACGTGCAGACCGCATCCGGGCAGGCCACCCTGTCCCGGCAGGCCATCGACCGGGGCACCGGCATCGAGGAAGTCACGATGCAGGACTTGTTCCGCCGGTATGCCACGACCCTGGACTCGACGCTGGTCACCCAGTCCGTCACCGGCCTGCAGGCGCTCGCGACGCTGGTCACCTTCACGTCCGGCTCGCCGACCGCGGCGCTGCTGTACCCGAAGATCCTCGGTGCCGCGTCCGGCGTCGAGGCGGCGCTGCTCGCGCAGGCGACCCCGACGCACGCGGCCGCTGATCAACGCGCTCGGCCCGCAGTACCCCTACCAGGGCGGCGTGGTCGACCCGAGCAGCTCCTACAGCAAGGGCATCCGCGGCCAGCTGCCCATCGGCCTCGACGTGGTCGTCGACAACAACATCGCGACCAACCTGGGCGTCGGCACCAACCAGGACCAGGTGTACGTCGTCCCGAGGGATGAATGCCACCTGTGGGAGGACCCCAACGCCCCGGTCTACATCAGGGCCGAGCAGCCGAAGGCCGCCAACCTCGGCGTGCTTTTGGTGCTCTACGGCTACTTCGCCTACACGTTCCGGCGTTACGCCAACGCCATTCAGGCGGTCGACGGAACGGGCATGACCACCCCGGCCTTCTGAGGGTCGCCCTGATCGGAGGCACGGCCGGGTGAGCCAGATGCGTCAGGTCGCGCCGTATCCGGAGGCGCTGGCCGGCCTCCTGCCCGATGTCGGCTACTGGCCGGGCTGGTCGTTCCGGCTGGAGGACTGCGGGCGGCAGGCCGGCGCGCACGGACTGACGCTGATCATCGCGATCGAGACGAAGAACGCCTACCGCCAGGACGAGCCTTACACGGTCACGCACTACAGGTGGGTGCCTCCCGAGTCGTATGACGATGGGCGACGAGCACACCGGCGTGCGGGAGCATTTCGCCGCCGAGCCAGGCCAGGGCCATCACGCGGAACGGCTGCTCGCCGAGCGGGAGAACGCCGTGAGCCAGGCCAACACCGGGCGGGTCGAGGCGATCGACGAGCAGCTCGCCGCGCTGGGCTGGCAGGCGCAGGCCAGCCGCGATGAGGCAGCCGCGAAACGCCGCGCCACGGCGAAAGAGCAGCGCGAACGCGAGCAGGCCAAGCCTGACGGTGAGCGCAAGGACCCGGCGAGGCAGCCGCCCGCCGGGCGGAACTCCGGCCCCGCCAGATCCACCACGGCGGGCAAGGCCGGCAAGTAACGGCAGCAAGGGAGCGCGCCGGTGCCCGTCGATGTCGGCTCGGTCTACCCGGCCGCCCTGCACGTGGCCGACGCGAACGGCATCGCCGCCAACCCGTCCGCGGCGACGCTGACGATCACGCTGCCCGACCGGACGACGGTCTCGCCCACGGTGACGCTGCCGCCCACGGTCACCGGCCTGCTGGTGGTGAACTACCAGCTGGCGCAGGAAGGGCTGCACAAGTTCGCCTGGTCCACCACCAGCCCGACGCTGGCCAAGACCGACTACGTGAGCGCCCGCCAGTACGCGTCGCTGATCAGCCTCGACGAGGCCCGCCAGTACCTGGGGCTGCTCGACACCAGCAGGGACGAGCTGCTGCGGGGCGCGCTCGGCGCGGCCACCCGTGCGACCGAGAAGATCGTCGGCACGTGCGTGGTGCGGGACTTCACCGACGACTGGATACCCGGCTACGCCCGGCCGTCGCTGCGAATGCCCCACGGCCCGCTGCTCAGCGCATCGTCGGTCACGCAGATCAAGTCGGTGTACCAGGTCATCGGCGGCCCGGTGTGGACGACGAGCCAGCTCATCGTCAACCCCGTCGCGTCGACGGTCTACCAGGCGTCGCTGCTCGACTTCTACTACGGGCCGTGGCTCGCCACGTACACGGCGGGCCGCGCGGTGATACCGGAGAACATCGAGCAGGGGTTCCGGGAGATCTTGTGGGATCTGTGGATACCGATGCGGAACCTGACCGGCGACAGCGACATACCCGCCATCGGCGACGAGATCGGCTACGAGGCGTCGCTCAGCGCGGCTCTCGTGCCGTCCGGCTACCGGGCGCCCGCGCGGGCGATGATGTTCTTCGGCGGCGACGCCCAGCCCGGATTCGCATGACCAGCAACGGAAGGGACCGGCGATGACTGACTACGCGGCCGACCAGGCCGACACCGCCACCAACGGCATCGCCGCCACGCAGCGGACCGGCACCGCGTCGGCGGACACGGTGGGCGCCGGCACGATGCTGCTCATCCAGAACACCGGCGCCGGGTCGCACAATTTCGACCTGGGCGTGAACTACTCCTACGACGGGCTGAACCCCGGCTCGGTCGCCACCGGCCCCGGCAAGCGCCGCATCACGATCGGCGCCGGGCTGTTCCAGTGGGTGCGCATCCGTGCCGACGCAGGCGACGCCAACGGCCGGTGCTCGGTCACCATCGACGGCACCGCGTCGGAAATCAAATACTTTGTCTTGAATAGCTGAGGAGCCCAGGCGTGGCCGAGAAGCTGGGCGGCAAGTACGCCGCCATCCGCCCCATCATGGTCAACGGCGTGTTCGCCTACCAGCCCGGCGACCTTGTCCACGTCGATGCGGTCGAGGGGCCGGACGCGTGGCTGAAGCTCGGCATCGACGTGGAGGCCCGGCCCGGGGTGTCCCTCGACATGCCCGCGAAGTCGGCCAGCCAGGCCGCGTGGGCCGCGTACGCCGCCAGCCAGGGCGCCGACGCCGGCGAGGCGCAGGGCATGACCCGCACCCAGCTCATCGAAATGCACGGGCCGCCTGATGGCGACGCAGGTTAAGCCCAAGGGCAGCGGGTCGTTCGTCACGATCACGCTGTCCGCGACGGGCTGCTGCTCGAAGTCGAGCACCGGCATCGCGGCACTCGGCCCCGGCAACGCGCATCAGGCGCTGCGCGCCGTCAACGAATGGCGCAACGCCGGCGGCAGCGCCACCGCGGCGCTCCGGGCGCAGAAGACGGCCAGCGCGAACGGCATCCAGCTGCAGGAGGTATGACCGGTGACAACCACCCAGGTACGCCCGTCGACGGGCACCCGCGTCTTCGCGACCGCCAGCGTCGCGACGACGACCACGCTGACCGACTCGGCGAACGGCTTCACCGCCGCCGATGTCGGCAAGACCGTCACGTCGACGAACGTGCCCGCCACCGCGAAGATCAACTCGATCACCGACGCGGGGCACGCGGTCATGTCGCAGGCGGCGACCGGCACCAGCGGCCCCCAGTCCTGCACGCTCACCCCGACCTACGTGAACGCGACCTTCGACGCGGTCACCCACGTGACCAAGAAGAACACCGACTTCGGGCAGCTCGCCGCCGTCGTCCTGGCACCCGGCGCGCTGAGCCTGGCCCTGCACGCCATCAACGCCTGGCACAACAACGCCGGGCTGGGCACCGCGTCGGCCCGCGCGCAGAAAGTCGCCGCCGCCGTCGGCCTGCAGATGCAGGACGTGTGAGCCGTGGCCGTCATCACGCCGGGCATCGCCTCCTACGGCGGCGGCGAGGTCGTCCTCGAATGGTCCGAGATCGAGGTCGCCCGGTTCACCCGCGACCCGTCCGGGCCGCTCGGCGTCGACCTGATGGAAGCATGCGCCCGCGTCGTCCTCGCCGGCGCGAGGCGGCGCGCTTTGCGGCAGACCGGGGACATGATCAGCGCGATGCGCGCCGAGGTCGGCAGCGACGGGCTCGGCCTGTACGCGGACGTGATCTCCCCGGTGCAGTCCCGCAAGCCGTCGAGTTACCAGCAGCGCACCGGCCAGGGCTTCCCGTACGCCATCGTGCACGAGGGCAAGAAGGTGCGGGACCGGCGCCCGCACCGGTCGCTGCGCCCGGCGCTGCGCGACATCCGCACCATCCTGGCCGCGCCGTAGGTAAACGGGTTAAACCAGCCCGGCCAAGCCGTTTAGCTCTCCTTGCTCTGACCTGCAGTAACGGCATTCCCGTTACACATCGCCGCAGGTCAAGATGCTGGCCAGTCCAGCCTGCTCTACGCCGGTCACGCGCTCGCGCGTGGTCGAGGGACGCGGTAGCGCGTCCGGATACACCCGCCTGCATCACCCCGGAAGGAAACGCCACATGCCGGCCGCAACTGTTCCCAAAAACGCCCTCGCCCTCGGCGCCGGATACCTGTATTTCGCCAACCTCGGCACGTCGCTGCCCGCCAACACCGTCGCCGGGTCGGTGTTCACCGACGCGTGGCCGGCCGGGTGGAACGAGATCGGCATCACCAAGACCGGGTCGGAGTTCGACTACACGATCAACGTGTCGCCGATCGACTCGGCCGAGTTCTTCGACCCCGTGCAGTGGGTGATGGACAGCCGGGAGGCGGCGCTGAAGATGGAGCTCGAGCAGATCAGCGCGACGAACATGAAGTTCGCACTGAACGGCGGGTCGCTGTCGGTGTCGGGGTCCGGCGCGACGCAGCTCAACTCGTTCACGCCGCCGTCGCCGGGCAGCGAAGTCCGGATCATGGTCGGCTGGGAGGCGCAGGACAACTCGGAAAGGCTGCTCTTTGAGCAGGCCTACCAGGTCGGCAGCCTGGCCGTGCAGCGCCAGAAAGGCAGCGCCAACGCCACCCTCGCCCTGGAATTCAGGGCCGAGCTCCCGGCGTCTGGTTTCCCGTTTCGCTACTGGACATCTGGGACAGTTCGGGCCTAATCGGGCATCAGAGCCGGGATTCAAGGGGCTCATAGAGGGCAACGATGTGCCTCGCCCATGCCAGCTTGTCTATGGCGCGCTGGCCGGCAGGCTGCGAGACATTCCACAACTCAAGGTTGCCCGGGCTGTTGTCACTGCGGACGCCGTTCTTGTGGTGAGGGTTCTCCTCGGGCAGCAGCCGGCGGCCGATCATCTGCTCCATCACTAGCCGGTGTTCGGCAATGTACCCGCTCTTCCGCGCATCCGGATGATCCCGGCGAAACCGGAACACATAGCCATCGCGGATCGCGCCGTCTCCCCGCTCGCGGGCGCGTACCAGCGGCTCGCCGCGCCGCGCGCGCCCGTAGTGCTTCGGGCAGTACGGCTTGTCCAGGGTCGCCGTGCGCTTGCGTGCCGTAGCGACCACCAGGCCATCGCAGTTTTCGACAGAGCAGGCGACCGTTTCGCCGTCCATGTTGTACCGGGACCGCAGCGGGTCCCCGTTCGCCTTCCACCGGTAGTAGTGCTTCTGGCACCAGCCGCGTGCATTAGCCACCTGACCGCAATCCTGAATGGAGCAGATCGTCATGTTGAGAAACGATACAGACAGGTGCCGACAGCGGGCATCCGGATTCCCCTTCAGGTACTGGACCTGCGGCACGGTCAGGGCGTGACCGGGATGAGTAACACGAGGCAGGCGAAGCCGAAGCCGCTCCGGTCACTCGCCGCGGCGGCAAGCGACGACGGGCCGGTTCAGGTGGTGCAGGCCCAGGCGGAGGGCGCGAGCACCGCCGAGACGGTGGAGTTCTGCGGCGCGACGTTCCGGGTGGCGCCGAAGGTCGGGCTGATGCCGCTGCTGAAGTTCGCGCACAGCGCGTCCAAGGGCATTTCCGACGAGGACATGGACGGCATGGCCGCGATGTACGCCATGATCCGCGACTGCATCCACCAGGGCGAGCTGCCGTGCGGCGAATGCGAGGCGTGCACGAGCCCGCCGCAGCGGTGCCCGCTCGGCGGCCGGTGCGGGTACTGCGACGCCGATCCGCCGCTGTACCACCGCTGCCCCGGCTTCCTGCCGGGCGGCTGCCAGTATTTCGACGCGGGTGACTGGGAGCGGTTCGAGCGGGTCGCCATCGACGAGCACGCCGGCGGGGAGGAACTGTTCACCGTCGTCAACGAGGTGATGGAGATCGTCACGGCCCGCCCTACCCGGCCGCCCGGAAACTCCTCGCGCACGGCGCGGAGAACATCGGCGAAATCGAGGGCGCTCTCCTCGCGGCGGGAGCATGCCGACATGGTGCCGGTCGGGGAGTTTCTCCGGTCGACGAGCTGACCCCCCGCCAGTTCTGCAACCTGGTCTACGCCCGCGCGGTCGCGATGATGGACGCCGATGACCGCAAGCGGTTCGACGGCGAACTGTACTCGCCCGAATCGGTTCAGGCTGACCAGATGCGGTTCCTGGCGGCAATCAATGCCGGAGGAGACGACTGATGGCCATTCCCCTGGCCACGGCCTTTGTCAGAGTCCGTGCCGATACGTCCCGGCTTAAGCCAGATGTCGAGAAAGGCATGGCCGGCGCAGGCCCGGCGGGCGCGAAGGCGGGCGCGAAGGCGGGCGACGAGTTCGCCAGGGCCGCGAAGAAGCGGATCATCGGCGTGTCGAAGGACATCACCCTCGGCCTCGCCGGCGCCGGGGTGGCGCTCGCCGCGAACGGCGTCCGCATGGCGGTGCAGTTCCAGTCCGACATGAAGCTGCTGCAAACGCAGGCGGGGGTCGCGCAGAAGCAGATGGGCACCCTGACCAAGGGCGTCCTCGACCTCGCCGGCCAGGTCGGCTTCAGCCCCGATTCGCTGTCCCAGGCCCTGTTCCACATCGAGTCGAACTTCTCCTCGCTCGGCATCACCGGGCCGCGCGCCCTCAAGCTGCTCAAGGTCGCTGCACATGCAGGATCTCGCCGAGGCGTTCGGCACCGGCGTCCTCGCGGCGGTCAAGCAGTACGGCGTCTCGATCAAGGACGCCGGCGCGGCCCTGGCGGTGTTCGGTGACAACAACATCCGCGGGGCGCACGCGGGCACGGCGCTGCGGGTGGCGGTGCAGTCGCTGTCGGTGCCGACCGCCGCGGGAACGAAACTGCTCGCCGGGCTGGGCATCCAGTCCGATCAGCTCGCCAAGGACATGCAGAAAGGCGGCCTGAAGCTCGCGCTCGAGGATCTCACTAAGCATTTCCAGAAGGCCGGGGTCACCGGGGACAAGATGGGGCAGATCGTGACGGCGGCGTTCGGCAAGAAGGCCGGCGTGGGCCTGTCGATCCTGCTCGGCCAGATGGACCGCTTCGAGTCGAAGTACCCGGCGCTGACCAAGGGGGCGAAGGGATTCGAGACGGCCTGGCAGCGGACCAAGAAGACTGTCGCGCAGCAGGTCAAGCAGCTGCAGGGCTCGTTCGACACCTTCGAGATCCGGCTCGGCCAGCGAGTCCTGCCGGTGCTGATCAGCATCTTCAACTGGGCGAAGAAAAACACGCCCGTGATCATCGGGGTGGGCGGCGCCATCGCTGGCATCGCTGTCACGATCACGACGGTCAACGCGGCAATCAAGGTCTTCAGCTTCGCGAAAGGCGTGTGGACGCTCGCTGCGGCCGGAGTGAAGGCCTTCCGCGCCGCATGCGTGCTGACCCGGATCGAGCTGGCCGCACTCTGGGTGCAGCAGAAGATCGTCGCCGGCGCGACCGCCGTCTGGACCGGCGTGACCGCGGCGGTCACGTTCTTCAGGGAGGCGTGCATCGGCACGCGGATCGCCCTCGTCGCCCTCGCCGTCCAGGAGAAGATCATCACGGCGGCGCAGTGGCTGTGGAACGTCGCGATGGACGCCAACCCGATCGGCCTGGTCGTCATCGCGATCGCCGCCCTCGTCGGCGCCATCATCTACGCCTACACGCATTTCAAATGGTTCCGCGACTTCGTGCAGGCCGTGTGGCGGGACGTGAAGGCCTGGACGGTGGATGCCTGGCATGGCATCCAGTCCGCCGCCAAGGCGGTGTGGGACTGGCTCAAGCAGAACTGGCCGCTGCTGCTCGGCATCATCACCGGGCCGATCGGCCTGGCCGCCGCGCTGATCTTCAAATACTGGGACAAGATCACCGCCGCCGCGAAGTTCCTGTGGGGGGCACTCAAGACCGGGTTCGATGACGTCTGGGGTGCCGTCAAGAAGGGCGCGGCGTGGCTGGTCGATAAGGTGCTCGGACTCATCGCCACCGTCATCGACCACCTGGCGAGCTGGTTCGGCTTCCTGCCGTTCGGCCTCGGCAAGGGACTGAAGGCCGCCGCCGCCAAGGTCGATGAGTTCCGGAACCACTGGAACAAGACGCTCGCCGGCCTGAACGACAAGACCGTCAAGGTCGGCGTGAACTTCACCACCGGCACCGGGCAGGCACCGGGCACGCACACGGCGGGCGGGCGCGGAGGCGGTCACGCGGAAGGCTGGCGCGTGCCCGGGTTCGGCGGCGGTGACCGCTGGCCTGCGCTGCTCGAAGGCGGCGAGGCCGTCGTCCCCAAGCATCTCGTCCCCGCCATCGCCCCGTTCCTGTCCGCCAACGGGGTCCCCGGATTCGCTGCGGGCGGTATCGCGGGCGGCGTGTCGGCGGTCACGTCGTTCCCGTCCGTGGCGGTGATGGCCGCCGCGACGCTGCGGGTCGTCCAGCATCTCGCCCAGGCGAACGCCCGGTCCATCTTCGCTTCCGCCGGCGGCGGGTTCGGCGCCGGAAGGGGCGGCGCCGGGGTCACCCGGTGGGCGCCCGTCATCCTCGCCGCCCTCGGCCTGCTCGGCCAGTCCGGCGGCTGGCTCGGCCTCGTCGAGCGCCGCATGAACCAGGAAAGCGGCGGCAATCCCTACGCGGTGAACCGGTGGGACTCCAACTGGGCCGCCGGAACCCCCAGCGTGGGCCTGATGCAAGTCATCGGGCCGACATTCCGCGCGTACGCAGGTCCGTTCCGCAACACCGGGCCATTCGCCTACGGGACGTCCGAAGCCCCCCTCGCCAACATCTACGCGGGCCTGAACTACGCCCTGCACCGCTACGGGTCACTCGCTGCTCTCGGTCAGCCTGGAGGGTACGACTCTGGCGGCTGGCTGATGCCCGGCCTGACCCTGGCAGAGAACAGGACCGGCCGGCCCGAGCGGGTCATCTCGCCTGACCAGGAATCAGCGCTCGCCGGCAGCCGCATCGTCAACCTGGGCGGCGTGGTGGTGCGGGAGCAGGCCGACATCGACCTGATCCAGCGGCGCATCGCGTTCGCGCTGGGAGGCTGACGTGATCACCGCCATCACGCTGTTCGACGACAAGCGGGGAACCAGTTACCCGGTGAAGCCCGCAGCCGGGATCGCGTTCCAGGGGATGGAGGTCACGGCGTCGCCGCGCGCCGCGGAGAACGACCTGGCGCTGGCGGACGGCACCGATGACGAGACGGCGTTCCTGGGGCCGGCGGCGGTGACGCTGGACCTGATGGTGCTGCACCCCGGCACCCGCGCGGTGCTGGACGCGCTGGCGTCGTACTGCGTCCCCGGGGCCAGGCCCCGCCTGGTCGTGTCGGACGACGAGTGGGTGACGGACCGGCAGCTGGTGCTCAGGTTCGACAGCCACGCCCACCCGATCACGATCCAGACGGGCCGGGTGCGGGCGGCGCAGTTCGCGTGGAAGGCGCCGCGGGGCTGCTGGGAGGACACGCTGGCGCAGCAGTGGACGATTGGCGCGGACGTCCCGGACGTGACCGGCTTCCCGGTGATCGCCGGGCCGGGCGGGAACTGGCTGGCCGGCGCGAATTCGGGGTCGGCGCAGAACGCCGGGTTCGAGGGCGGCATCGGCACGTGGCTGGGCGCCGGGAACGGCACCCCGGCTGCGACCGGCGCGCAGTTCCACTCCGGCTCCGGTGCGCTGCAGCTCACGTCGGTCGCGGCCGGGACGATGACAGCGGCGCACTGCAACGCGGCGAACATCGCCAGCCAGGGCATGCCGTGCCAGCCGGGCGATTCGGTGCCCGTGTCGGCGTGGTTCCGCGCTGCCGTGTCGCCGCGCACATGCCAGGCCGGCGGCCAGTTCTACGACGGCACCGGGACAGTGATCAGCTCCCTGTACGCAGCCAGCCCGGTCACTGACAGCATGAGCGCGTGGACGCAGCACGCCGGCACGGTCACTGCTCCCGCCGGCGCAGCTAATGTCCGCTCCTCGCAGCAGGTGCTCTCGACCGCGGCGGCGTCTGAGGTGCATTACGTCGACGATGTGACGCTGCAGCCAGGAAGCGCCGGGGTGCAGGTGAACGACACGCAGGGATTCCGGTTCCCGGCGTCGCAAGCCCAGGCTGACATGCTGATCACCGCGAACGGCACTCTGCGGCCCCGGTGGACCGCCCGGTTGTACGGCCCGGCTGTCGGCCCGAAGCTCACCAGGGATGACACCGGGCAGACGTTCGACTTCACCGATGCGCTTGTGCTCGGCCCCGGCCAGTACGTCGAACTGGACTTCCGCGCACAGACGGCGCGGCTGCTGTCTGACCCGAATCAGTCCGTGATGGGCCTGGTGAACTTCGCGAGCTACGACTGGTTTCCGCTCGATCCGGGTCAGGCAGCACGGATGCGGTATCACGCGACGAGCGGCACCGCGCCCGGCTCGGTCGCGCTGATCACCGCGTACCCGGTGTGGATGCCGTAGAGAAAGGCCAGCCCCCGTGACCCTCCTGAAGCCGCTGTGGATGCAGCCCGCCGCTGCTGACGCCGAGATCGACTATCCGGGCAGCGAGATGCGGCAGCTCTTGCGCGCGATCGCCGGCGACACCCGCGAGGGCGCGATCGCCCCCGCTTCGGCGATCGTCGTGCAGCGCGGCGCCGGCGCGAACTTCTCCGTGGACGTGGGCGCGTTTCAGGCGATCATCCGCGGCGACGACGTGTCTGATCAGGGCGCGTACCTGATCACGAACACA
>WNFI01185432.1_pt1 | contig 11528 bp, 11 predicted proteins | sample 5400471 | NCBI WGS metagenome assembly WNFI01 (sample SAMN13153348, study PRJNA577476) | soil metagenome | isolation source: 100 cm saprolite on Douglas fir-dominated hillslope | place: USA:California | collected 2013-09-17
TCCAGATCATCTTTTTTCATTTCAGAGCCTCCTTCAGGCGCCTCAGTCTCTCGCGAATAGGGTCAACCTCCATCTGCGGAGTTTTGATTCCGGATTTCGACTTCTTCTCGAATGCGTGGATCACCCAGATATCCGTGCCAATCTTGACCGCATAGAGTGCACGAAAGGCATCGCCGCGATACCGAAGGGCGATTTCAAAAACACCTCCATCCACGCCATGAAAGGGCTTTGCCTTGTCCGATTTCCCGCCGTCGGCGGCGACGGTGAGCGCGTCGAGCATGTCGCTCTGAACGTCGTTCGGGAAATCTTCAAAATCCCTGCGCGCGGCCTTGATCCAGGATATCTTCCTAGTGTCACGCATCCGGAAATGGTGACATATTTGTCAACGGCCTGCAAGTCGGTTCCGCTCGCCCGGACCTCCGGGTCACAACAACATCGACTTCACCGACTCCGCGCCCTCGCGCAGCAGCGGCAGAAACCGCTCGATCATTTCACCGGTCGAGACCCGGTCGACATGCGCGCCCATGTTGATTGCGGCGATGATGACGCCGTCGTAGCGGCGGATCGGCACCGAGATCGAGCGAAAGCCCGGTTCGGCCTCGCGATCCACCAGCGAATATCCGTTCTTGCGGTCCGTGGTGATGCTGGCGAGCAACAGCTTCGGATCCGTCACGGTGTGCGCCGTCATCGGCTCGCGCCGCATCGCCGCCAGTTTTGCGGCGAGTTCGGCATCGTCGAACTGGCCGAGCATGGCGCGGCCTGCAGCACCGTCACCACCTGGCTCGAACGCAGATAGGATGCGGAAAGCGTCAAAACGTGCGGGGTGAGCGTGAACAGCTTGCCATCGGTGGCGACAAAGCCGCCGCGTTCGAGGGTAAAGAGGATGCGGCGCGCGGTGGCGCGCGGCAATTCGGCGGCGCGCGCGAGATCGCTCAGCGTCATCGGGCCGCTGGTGGCGCCGAACTTCTGCAACAGGCGCAAGCCACGGTCGAGACTCTCGACGAAGTCGGTGGCACGCTCCTCACTATCGTTGCGCTTCAGCTTCGGCATGTCGTGTCCCACGGTCCCGGTCGAAGATTGTGCTTGCCGTACCGCAAAGGCATGTCATAATTCGCCCATAAGTTCAATAGACGAACATTTGAGCTCCCGACCCAAGGATGCACCGCCATGATGAGCCAGGAAGCGAACGACCTGATCACCCGGACCGGTCGACAGGACCCGTGCGGAAAACTGATGCGGATGTATTGGCAGCCGGCGGCGCTGGTTGACGAGCTCGCGGGCCCGCGGCCGGTCAAGCCGGTCAAACTGCTCGGCGAAAACCTGGTGCTGTTTCGCGACGAGAACGGCCACTATGGCCTGATCGACCGCCATTGCGCGCATCGCGGCGCCGACCTCGCCTTCGGCCGGTTGGAAAATGGCGGCCTGCGCTGCGCCTTCCACGGCTGGCTGTTCGATGCGACCGGCCAGTGCCTGGAAACACCGGCCGAGCCGAAGGGTTCGCAACTCTGCAAGGGGATCAAGCAGCGCTCTTATCCCGTGGTCGAGAAGAGCGGCATCCTCTGGGCTTGGCTCGGCGAAGGCGCGCCGCCGGCGTTTCCGGAGATCGACGCTTTCGTCGCGCCCGATAGCCATACGTTCGCGTTCAAGGGCCATATCAACTGCAACTGGCTGCAGGCGCTGGAAGTCGGCATCGATCCGGCGCACGCCTCGTTCCTGCATCGCTTCTTCGAGGATGAGGATACGTCCGGCGCTTACGGCAAGCAGTTCCGCGGCGTATCCGCCGGCTCCGACATGCCGATGACAAAGATCCTGCGCGAATATGACAACCCGATCATCAATGTCGAACACACCGAATACGGCATGCGGCTGATCGCGCTGCGCGAGATCGATGAGGAGCGCACCCATGTGCGCGTCACCAACCAGCTTTTCCCGCACGGTTTTGTCATCCCCATGAGCACGGAGATGACGATCACGCAGTGGCACATCCCGGTCGACGACGAGAACTGCTACTGGTACGCGATCTTCACCAGCTACACCACACCGGTGGACAAGAACAAAATGCGCGACCAGCGGCTCGAACTCTACGAGCTGCCCGACTACAAGTCGCGCAAGAACAAATCGAACGATTACGGTTTCGATCCGCACGAGCAGGCGACCGAGACCTATACCGGTATGGGCGCCGACATCAACGTCCACGACCAGTGGGCGGTGGAGTCGATGGGCGCGATCCAGGATCGCACCAGCGAACATCTCGGCACTTCCGACAAGGCGATCGTGCAATATCGCCGGCTGCTGCGGCAGGAAATCGAAAAGGTGTTGGGCGGCGAAAAGCCGTTCATGTTCCTCGACGACGCCCATGCGCGAAGCATCCAGGGTCCGGCGACCGTCATTGCGAGGAGCGCAGCGACGAAGCAATCCATTCTTTCTTCGTGTGGCTCGATGGATTGCTTCGCTTCGCTCGCAATGACGAAGAGGAGGTGACGCGTTGAGTTTTGTCGAGCGTCACGGCCTGTGGTCGAGCGAGCAGAAGGAGGCCGCAGGCCGCCTTCGCAAAATCGTCGAAGAGAAAAATCTCGAAGTGATCCGGCTGTCGTTTCCGGATCAGCACGGCATCTTGCGCGGCAAGACGCTGGTGGCGAGCGAGGCGATGGCCTCGCTGGAAAGCGGCTGCTCGATCACCACGACCATGCTCGCCAAGGACACCTCGCACCGCACGGTGTTTCCGGTGTTCACATCAGGCGGCGGCTTTGGCATGAAGGAGATGGAAGGCGCCGCCGACGTACTGATGGTAGCGGACCCCACCACGTTCCGCGTGCTGCCATGGGCGCCGACCACCGGATGGCTGCTGTGCGATCTCCATTTCAACGACGGCCGGCCCGTGCCGTTCGCGACCCGGCATCTCTATCGCTCTGTCCTCGATCAACTCGGCAAACGCGGCTACGATTTCGTCGCCGGCCTCGAGGTCGAATTCCATCTCTTCAAGCTCGAAGACGCCCATATGGCGCCGGAGCATGCCGGCCAGCCGGGCACGCCGCCATCGGTCAGCCTGCTCTCGCACGGCTACCAATATCTGACCGAGCAGCGCTACGACCAGATGGAGCCGGCGCTGGAAATCATCCGCCGCGACGTGCTGGCGCTTGGGCTACCCTTGCGATCGGTTGAGGTCGAGTTCGGCCCGAGCCAGTGCGAATTCACGTTTGCGCCGACCAAGGGGCTTACCCCCGCTGACAACATGGTGCTGTTCCGGAGCGCCGTAAAACAAATCGCGCGCCGCCATGGTTTTCACGCCACCTTCATGTGCCGGCCGAAATTGCCAAACGTGTTCGCATCCGGCTGGCATCTGCATCAATCGATCGTGTCGCGCGCGAACGGCGAGAACGCGTTCATGACGAAGGATGGCAGCGAGGTGCTGACCCCCTTCGGCCGTTGCTATCTCGCCGGGCTTTTGCAGCACGCCCGCGCCTCGGCCGTGTTCACGACCCCGACCATCAACGGCTACAAGCGCTACCGCACCTATTCGCTGGCGCCGGATCGCGCGATCTGGGGCCGCGACAACCGCGGCGTCATGATCCGCGTCCTCGGCGGTCCCGGCGATAGCGCGACGCGCCTGGAGAACCGGATCGGCGAACCGGCAGCGAATCCCTATCTCTATATGGCGTCGCAAATTCTCTCGGGGCTGGATGGTGTCGATCGCAAGCTCGATCCGGGTCCGTCGGCCGACGCTCCGTACGAGACCAAGGCAGCACTGCTGCCGAAGTCTTTGCGAGAAGCGGTGTTTGCATTGAACGAAGATCCGTTCTTCCGGCAGGCGCTTGGCGCGGAGTTCGTCGACTATTACGTTCACATCAAGAACGCCGAGATCGAGCGCTTTCAGGCCGAAGTGTCGGACTGGGAGCACCGCGAATATTTCGAGATGTTTTAGAGGCAGCACGTCGTCCCGGCGAATGCCGGGACGACGTTGAAGGACGGAATTAAGCCCGGCCATGACGAAGGTGGCTTACCGCAGTCATTTGCGAGCGATGAGCGCCGATGCCTCACACCACCGCATTCTGCTTGATGATTTCGCGGTAGAACGATGCGCTCAGTTTCGGGGTGCGGGCTTGGGTGTCGAAGTCGACCCGGTAGAGCCCGAAGCGCTTCTCGTACTCATCCGTCGCCGACGTTCCGTTCTCGGTGATGTAGATGGATTTGACGCCCCAAAGCCTCGCCGCGTGACGCGGCGCCCAATACATCGCCTCCGGACCGACCCTCAGCCAGGACGCATCCATATGCGGGAACGACGCGGGAAATGGCGCCAAGGTGAAGCCGCGCGCGTTATCGGCCGCCAGCACGTAATGGTCCGGCTTGTAGACATTCAGTCCGACGAAATCGATCGGCGATGAAATGATGCCGAGATCATCGGCGGTGTATTTCGGGGCATCTCTCCCGGCCTCCGCCAGAAAGCCTTCGGTATATTTCCCCTCGAGGATCACGGTCAGATAGCCGGCATTGAGTTCGCGCGTCGCGATCTCCGTGGCGCGGATGTTCGCGGGCGTTTCGATCGCGGGTATGCAGGTGACCATGTTCTCGGCGAGGCCGACCCTGGTGCCTGCCCGGCCGTGTGCGCGGATCGCCTGCACTGCAAGACCGTGTCCCAGTGCCACGTTGTGACGAACCTGGTTCAACCCGGCCTGGGATAGATTCAAGCCCGGGGCATCAATTCCGAGACCGTGGCCGAGATGTACAAGCCGCGAACATTCGTTGATCGTGAAAATGTGTTTTGCGCGATCGCTCAGGCGTTCCGCGACATAACCCGCATAGTCCGCAAAGGCCTTTGCGGTGTCGCGCGACGTCCAGCCACCAAAACGGTCCTGAAGCGCCTGGGGCAAATCCCAATGGTACAGGGTGGCGAACGGCTCGATGCCGTTGGCCAGCAGCTCGTCGAGCAGCCGATTGTAGAAATCGAGGCCTTTCGGATTTGGCGCGCCCGATCCTTCCGGGAAAACGCGCGGCCACGCGATCGAGAAGCGATAGGTCTTTGCACCCAGCGCCCGCATCAATTGGACATCGTCCTTGTAGCGATGGAAATGATCGTCCGCGACATCTCCATTGCTGCGATCGGCAATTTTGCCGGGCAGATGAGTGAAACGATCCCAGATCGACGGACCTCGTCCATCTTCGTTGACGGCGCCTTCGACCTGATAGGCCGAGGTCGCCGTGCCCCATCGAAAGTCGCTCGGAAAGGCGGATATGGCGTTTTGGCCGGTGAGCCTGCTCTGCGTGGTATCGGCGGATTTGGCTGACACCGTCGATAGTCCGAGCGCCGTCCATCCTGCAATCTTGCCAAAATGGCGCCGGGAAAGTCGTTTCGACGACATCACTTCACTCCCGGACTTCACGCTTGGGACACGCTTGCGGCCTCCGCCTTTGCGCCGGCGCAAAGGCTACTTGTCGCATTCGACCTTTGGCGGCGGGACGGCCGCAACCGCGATCGGTTGAACGGCGAGTTCATCCCTGCCGGACATCTCCGAGAAGGCGGCCGGCGTACGCGATCGCACGCGCAAGACAGCAACGGAACGCGACGGCCACAGCGTGGCGCCAAACAGGAAAAAGTCCGCCGCGGTCCACAGCGATTGCCAGTTGCTGGTCCCCTCATTGAAAAAGATATAGAGCGCTGCCGCCACGAACAGGCCCGCGAACACCGCCTCGGTGGTGGCGCCAGCGTCTGATTTTCGACGGTTGAGCAGCGTTACCGTCCAGATCGGCACAACCGCCATGGTCAGGCCGGCAAATGGGAAATCGCGCGAACGCGGGTCGAACACGAGGCCGAGCGCGATTTCCGCGGCGACCAACGTGGTGGCCATAAGCGCGAATCCCAGCACCCGCGCGGCCACCGACCGGGTTCTGCCCTCGCGCGGGCCGACCAGTTCCAGAAAGGCCGGCAGCGGACGACCCGCCATCAACGCGCTGGCGCATAAAAGCGGCAGCGCCATTGCCGCCGCCAAAAGTATTCCCTGGTTAAGCCAGCCGGCAAAACCGTAGCTTTCATAAAAGGCCTTTTCGGCACCCAGGCCGAGCAGGATTCCGCCGGTGGTAGCGGACGCCGCCACGGCAAGCCATGGCGCTAATCCCGTCTCCGACCGCCGCCGCCGCCAAAGCGTCAGCAACGCGACGGCGAATACCGAAATGCAAAGAGCCAGCCCGGCTCCCAGCTGCAGCTTCCAGAACGGATAGTTGCTGACGGCCGATCCAAGCGCGTATTTCAGCTGGCGGCTCTCGCCATCGAGCAAGCCCCAATGGGCGCCGACCGTCCCTTCCCACTGACGTTTCCACGGCTCGTCATAGGCTTCGAACAGATTGACACGAAAGTTTTCCCGACCGGCCCAGTCGAGAAGTTCGGAAAAGAAACGGGCCTGACTGACGCGAGACGGCAGCGCACCGTCGCGCATGCGTCCTCTGCTGGGCCAGCCGGCCTCGCCGATCAGGATGTCCTTGCCCGGCAAGGCAAGGGCCACCTGCCGGTGAACGTCGATCACATGCGCCGCCGCGTCCTCGGCCCGGACCGGAATGTCTTCCCAATAGGGCAGGATGTGGATCGTCACGAAATCGACGTCGTCGCCGATCTCCCGGTAGCGCAACCAGAATTCCCAGGCATCGGCGTAGCTCACCGGAATAGCGACGCGAGCCTTGACCGAGCGGATGGCTGCCCGCAGGTCCGACACGGTCATTTCTCCCCGCAGCAACACCTCGCTGCCGACCATGACCGTTCTCAATCGAGTAGGTGCGGATGCAGCTGGATATTTTGGCAAGCTGGCCAAGATCTTCCGCGATCTGCTCCGGGCTGATGACGATCTCGGAATTCCACGGCGTCTGCTGGCCCCGGAACGGCGCGTAGGACACGCAGTCCAGCTTCTTGCCAGGATCGGCAGCGGCATAATCCGGCAGCACCGGCGTCGCCAACCAGCCCCAGGCCGCGACAATGATGCTCATGGAGATAAGGAAAAGCCCCAGCGGCGCCAGAAGCGGGGTCGGCGCGCGCTTGCGGGAGGCACCGGTCGACCGGCTCGGGAGACCAGATCTGAACTCGGCGGGAGCATCGAAAAACATCGCGCAACGCCCCGGGCTAGCTCAGGGCCAGGGGCTGCTCAGCGCTCGCGCCGCCGATTTCTGCGAAAAACCACCCCGGTGACCCAAAAAAGCGATTGAAGACCTTATTTGACATGCTTTAGCCTGACAGGGACCCCGCTAAAGCTAGCTTCAGGAGTTAACCGCACGCGACCCCAATGAACATCCAAGTCTGGTGACAAGAGTATACCAGCGTTCTTCAACTTCCAACAATCTCGGGAATCGCCATGGGCATATGCGCGTTCTTGACGGTGCTGGCTGCCGCCACGCGGGCGACAGCAAACCTCGCAATTGACCCGGAGGTCAGCTAATGCGCCGCCGGGAGTTTGTCACCGGTGCGGTTGCGCTGGCGGCCTATGCGCAATTGCCGGGGCAAGCCGGTCTGCTGACGCCAGCGCTTGGTGCGGAGTCCAGCGACGATCAGCTTCCCTTCGGATTCCATAATTTCACCGGCTCCAACCTTGCGAATTGGCAAGCCGCGTTGGCGGTCCAACAGCGCGGAACATCCAATGCGGTCATTGGATGTCTTGGCGATTCGACGGTCGCCGGGCAAGGTGCCGCCAACCGTGAACTCGGCTCCAATGCCAAACGCCTGTCCTGGCCGACGCAACTGGCAAAACTGATTCCGGACGGAAGCTGGTCCAGCGTGTGGGGCGACAACAACATCAGCGCCGCCTCCGGAGATCTTCATGATTTCGACAGGCGGCTGAGCCGTTCGGGTTGGGCGATCAGCAAAGCCAAGGCGGCCGGAACACTCTGTGGAGGATCCTTTCGCGGGCATCCGAGTGCAAGCTCACATTCCTTCACGCCGACAAATCAAATTGACACGATAGAGGTGTGGTACGCGCAATCGCCCGGCAGCGGATATTTCACGATCGATGTTGATGGGGGGACAGCGCTGGCAACGGTCAACTGCGATGGCCCCGATGCGTTCCTGAAAGCGACCGCGACCTGCGCGCCCGGCTTCCACACCGTGAATATACGGAGAATGACGACCGGTGCGCACGACATCTATATGACCGGACTGAGAGTCTATGATTCGGCGATCAAGGAAGTGTCCGTCTATAATCTCGGCGGTTGCCGATGGGGCAGCGGCGATTTTGTCGTCGACCGCTATCCCTGGAATACATTGCCCGCCGTCTCGGCGATATCGCCAAACCTCGTGATATTCCAGGCTGGAATCATCAACGATTGGGATGACGCTATTCCGCTTTCGACCGTCAGGTCGAACATGGTGGCGGTGATCCATGCGCTGAAGTCCGTGCAGTGCGACGTGATCCTGATGAGCGGCGCACCATCGAAGGCGGGGGTCTTTGCGTCTTACGCAACACAAACCGCTTATGTCACGAATATGAGATCGCTCGCCTATGCCGCCGATGTGCCGTTTATCGACATCTGGGCGCTTTTTGGCGGGACCTGGAAATCGTCCGCGATGGCCGATTCGTTGCATCCCAACGGGCTCGGCTACGAGCTCATCGCCGGCCACGCAAGGGCTGCCGTGTTGAATCCCACTGCACGCAGCTTGGGCTAGCGAGAGCGCGACGGCTGTTGTTCGAGCCGGCGTCGCGGCTGAAATCCGCCCTCAAATCCCCAAATACCGGTGCTGCAAATCCGGCTCCGCGATCAGCTGCGCCGAGGTGCCGCTCCACACCGCGCGCCCGCGTTCGATGATGTAGTGCCGGTCGGCGATGCGACTGAGGTTGCCGACGTTCTTGTCGATCACCAGCACCGATTGCCCACGCGCCTTGAGCATCGACAGGCAGTTCCAGATTTCCTCGCGGATCAGGGGTGCGAGGCCTTCGGTGGCTTCGTCGAGAATGAGCAGCTTTGGATTGGTCATCAGCGCGCGGCCGATCGCCAGCATCTGCTGTTCGCCACCGGACAGGGTCACGCCCATGTTGGTGCCACGTTCGGCGAGGCGCGGAAACAAAGCGTGGATCTTTTCGATGGTCCAGGGGTCGGCACTGCCAAGCCGATTGCCGGACGCGGCGACCAGGTTTTCGCGCACCGTCAAATTGGGAAAGATCTGGCGGCCTTCCGGCACCAAGCCTATGCCGAGTTTTGCGATTCTGTATGACGGGAGGGCGCGAACCTCCTGCCCACCAAAACGGATTTTTCCCGCGCGCGCCGGGGTCAGGCCCATGATGGAGCGGATGGTCGTGGTCTTGCCCATGCCATTGCGGCCCATCAGCGCGACCATCTCGCCCGATCGAATCGATAGCGACAGGCCGAACAGCACCTGGCTCAGGCCATAGCAGGTCTCGATGCCATCGACTTCGAGCAGAGGCGCGGCGTCAGCCATTTTAGCGTCAGACATGGGCCACCACCACATGCTGATCGCCGAGATAGGCGCGTTTCACTTCTTCGTTGTTTCGGATCGCGTCCGGCCTGTCGCAGGCGATGACGCGGCCATAGACCAGAACGGTGACGCGGTCGGCGAGCGCAAACACCGCCTCCATGTCGTGCTCGACCAGCACGATGGTGACTTCGCGCCGCAGTTCCTTCAGCAGCGCCACCATACGCGCGGATTCGGTGATGCCGAGGCCCGCCATCGGCTCGTCCAGCAGCAGCAATTGCGGCTTGGTCGCGAGCGCGACCGCGAGTTCCAGCTCGCGCTGCTCGCCGTGGCTCAGTTCCGACACCGGCACGTCCGCGCGCGCTTCCAACCCGACGCGCGTCAACGCCGATCGCGCCGCATCGCGCAGATGCTTTTCCTTGCGCGCATTGCCCCAGAACCGGAAGGAGTGGCCGTCATGCGCTTGCGCAGCGATTGCGACATTGTCGATCGCGGAAAAATCCGGCAGCAGCGAGGTGATCTGGAACGAGCGCGCCAGCCCGAGCCGGCTGCGCCGATAGGCGGGCTGCCGGGTGACATCGCGGCCGGCAAAATGAATCGTCCCGGAGTTCGGTGCCAATTGCCCGGTCAGCTGGCTGATCAGCGTGGTCTTGCCGGCGCCGTTGGGGCCGATGATCGCGTGCAGCTCGCCGCTGATGACATCGAGCGACAAATTATCGGTGGCGGTGATGCCGCCGAACCGCCGCACCAGATTTTCGACGCGGAGCAAGGGATCAGCCACGGCGCATCCTCCCGAGCAGGCCCATGATGCCGCCGCGCGCGAACAGCACGATCAACAGCAGCATTGGGCCCATGATCATTGCCCAATATTCCGTGATTTGCGACAGCAGCTCTTCCAGCAACAGATAGACGATGGCGCCGATGACGGGGCCGAACAGCGAGCCCATGCCGCCCAGGATCACCATCACCATCAGATCGCCGGAGCGGGTCCAGTACATCACGGCCGGGCTGACGAAATCGGTATTGTTGGCGAGCAGCGCGCCGGCGAGACCGCAGATCGTGCCCGCGATGACGAAACATACGAGGCGATAGCGGTTGGCGTGAAAGCCGATCGCCTGCATGCGCTGTTCGTTGGAGCGCACGCCCTGCACCACCATGCCGAAGCGCGAATTGATGATGCGCCAGATCAAATAGAGACCTGCGAACAGGCAGCCGAGGCAGAGATAATAGAACTGCACCCGGTTCGACAGGTTAATGAGACCGCCGAAATTGCTGCGCTTGTAGATCGTGAGGCCATCGTCGCCGCCGTAACGCGACATGCCGGAGACGATGTAATAGGCCATCTGCGCAAAGGCGAGCGTGATCATGATAAAATAGACGCCGCGGGTGCGCAAGGAGAGCGCGCCGATCACGAGCGCGAACAATGCCGATACCAGAAGCGCCACCGGCCACTGGATGAAGCCGGAGCCGATGCCCTCAAAGGCGAGAATACCGACCGCATAGCCGCCGATGCCGAGATAGGCGGCGTGGCCAAAGCTCATCATGCCGCCATAGCCCATCATGAGATTGAGGCTGGCGGCGGCCAGCGCAAAGATCACGATGCGGGTGAACAGCGTCAGGATGAAGATGTTGCCCGAGAGCTGCGAATAGAGCGGCAGCAGCAGCAGGCCCGCGACGACCAGCGCCGCGACGGTATTGCGGGCGTTGATCGGAATGGTCATCGCTTGGCGGCCGGAAACAGCCCCTCCGGCCGCACCACCAGCACGATCGCCATCAGCAAATAGATCAGCATCGAGGACAGCGCCGGTGCTGCGGTCGCCGCCGCTGCCCCGCTCAGGACCATGCGCAGCAGGTCAGGCAGGAAGGCGCGGCCGAGCGTATCGATCATGCCGACGAAGATCGCGGCCAGGAACGCGCCGCGGATCGAGCCGATGCCGCCGATGACAATGATGACGAAGGCGAGGATCAGGATGTTCTCGCCCATGCCGATCTGCACGGTCAGGATCGGCGCCTGCATCAGCCCGGCGAGACCGGCCAGTGCTGCACCCAGGCCGAACACCAGCGTGAACAGCAATTTGATGTTGATGCCGAGCGCGCCGATCATTTCGCGGTTGGAGGCGCCGGCGCG
>WNFI01344387.1_pt1 | contig 11528 bp, 7 predicted proteins | sample 5400471 | NCBI WGS metagenome assembly WNFI01 (sample SAMN13153348, study PRJNA577476) | soil metagenome | isolation source: 100 cm saprolite on Douglas fir-dominated hillslope | place: USA:California | collected 2013-09-17
ACCCCGAAGAGGTAGGGCTGCATCTTCGGGTTCCAGCGCCGCGTGTGGTGGCCGAAATGGACGCCGGCCTCGAGCAACTGGCGCATGGTGAATGTCGGCAGAGCCATGATCTGCAAATCCTTTTCCGGTTTGTCCGCCGCAGGCGCTGGGTCTTGGAGGCCCACCGGAGCGTCCAAGGCGAGAAGGCCCTGTGCGCGATGCCCGCGTGAGAGATGGCGGGGATATAACCGTGAATGCCTAGGTTTACAAGGACGATCGATCTCCGGCGGCGGCTGGTCGGAGCCACTCTTAGAGGTCCCTCACCTCGACCACGCCTGGCACCGCCTTGACCGCGCCGCGGGTCTCCGCGCCGATCGCATAGCCTCCCGGCAGCGCCACCTCGACTTCGGCAGCACCGGCATCCAAGACCAGGCGCACCCGGCCGCGGCCCTGCTTTGCCCGCTGCATGACCCCGCGGATGGCGGCCAGCGGCTTCGGGTCGCGGAGATAGATCCGGAGGCCCTGGGCGGCATGGGCCACGGCGGCATCCAGGGGCTCTATCTTCTGTGCCGTCAGCCTGACGCCGTCGCCCTCGGCGCGGCCGTCGACGGTGACGAGAAGCGGGGTGCCGCTCTCCAGCATCGGCCGCGACTGCGCCAGGATCTCCGAGAACAGCGTCACCTCGAACACCCCGGTCTGGTCGGAGAAGCTGACGAAGGCATAGCGGTTGCTGGTCCGGGCCGAGGTGCGCTCCTGCTTGGAGATGACGATGCCGGCGAGCTTGAGGCGGGCGGAGTCACGGGCGACCCGTTGGGCCATCTCGCTCGAACGCACCACCATTCCGTCTCCAACGGCAGGCTGAGGCGGGCGGCCGGGGCGTCCACGCCACCGAACAGACTGGTCTGGCTAGTATCTTTGTCGTTCGCGGCGGCCGAGGCGTGCTTCAAGATGAGGTCGACCGCCTTGTAGGACTGCGCTCGGTTCGGGTTGAGGCCATCGAGAGCGCCGGCGGCAACCAGATTCTCGAGTTGGCGCTTGTTCAGCATCTTCGCGTCGATGCGCTGGGCCAAATCCGCCAAATCCTTGAACCGGCCACCTTTTTCGCGCTCGGCCACAAGCGCCGCCATGGCCTGCTGGCCGACATTGCGAATGGCGGCGAGCGCGTAGCGGATGGCGCTGGAGCCGGGGGGGGGATTTGGCAGGGGATGAGGATCACCCCCTGCTCGCCCCTCCCCGGCGGGCAAAGCCTCCACCGCAAAGACCGCCTCGGAGCGGTTGATGTCGGGGGGCAGGAGCTTGATGCCGAGGCGCGACAGCTCCTGGCGGTAGGTCGCGAGCTTGTCGGTATTGCCGAGATCGAGCGTCATGCTCGCAGCCAGGAACTCGACCGGATGGTTCGCCTTCAGATAGCCGGTCTGATAGGCGACCAGCGCATAGGCGGCGGCATGCGGCTTGTTGAAGCCGTAGCCGGCGAACTTCGCCATCTGCTCGAAGATGTGCGAAGCCGTCCCCTCATTGAGCCCGTTCGCGAGCGCGCCATCGATGAAGGTGCGGCGCTGGGCGTCCATCTCGGCCTTGATCTTCTTGCCCATGGCGCGCCTGAGCAGGTCGGCGCCGCCAAGGCTGTAGCCGGCCAGCGCGCGGGCCGCCTGCATCACCTGCTCCTGGTAGATCATCAGCCCGTGGGTTTCCTTCAGGATCGGCTCCAGGAGCGGATGCAGGTAGTCCGGCTGTTCGAGGCCGTGCTTGCGGTTGATGTAGGCGGGAATGTTCTCCATCGGACCGGGGCGATAGAGCGCGACCACGGCGATGATGTCTTCGAAGCAGTCGGGCTTGAGGCGACGCAGCACGTCGCGCATACCGCCGCTTTCAAGCTGGAAGACCCCGGTCACATCGGCGTGCCCCAGCATCTGAAAGGTCTTGGCGTCGTCGAGCGGCAGATGGATGAGGTCGATATCGATGCCGCGCACCTTCAGGAGCTCGACCGCCCGCGCCAGAACCGTGAGCGTCTTCAGGCCGAGGAAGTCGAATTTCACCAGGCCGGCGCTCTCGACCCATTTCATGTTGAACTGGCTCACCAGCATGTCGGAGCGCGGATCGCGGTAGAGCGGCACCAGCTCGTCGAGCGGCCGGTCGCCGATGACGATGCCGGCGGCGTGGGTGGAGGCGTGCCGATACAGGCCCTCGAGCTTGAGCGCGGTATCGATGAGCCGGCGCACCGCCTCGTCCTGGTCGCGCTGGCGCTGCAGCTCCGGCTCGCCCTCGATCGCCTTGGCGAGCGTTACCGGATTGGCCGGATTGTTCGGCACCAGCTTGCAGATGCGATCGACCTGCCCATAGGGGAGCTCCAACACGCGGCCGACGTCGCGCAAAGCGGCGCGCGCCTGCAGGGTGCCGAAGGTGATGATCTGGGCGACGCGGTCATGGCCGTACTTGTCCTGGACGTAGCGGATCACCTCGTCGCGGCGATCTTGGCAGAAGTCGATGTCGAAATCGGGCATCGACACCCGCTCGGGATTGAGGAACCGCTCGAACAGGAGCCCCCAGCGCAAGGGATCGAGATCGGTGATGGTGAGCGACCAGGCGACCACCGAGGCAGCACCCGAGCCGCGTCCGGGCCCGACCGGTATGCCCTGCCGCTTCGCCCATTGGATGAAGTCCGCGACCACCAGAAAGTAGCCGGCAAACCCCGTCTGAATGATGATATCGAGCTCGAAGGCGAGCTGCTTGCGATACGGCTCGCAGGCGTCTCCGGCAAGGCCGAGCGCCGCCAGCCTCTCGGCGAGGCCGGCGGCGGCCTGGGCCCTGAGCTCGTCGGCCTCGGAGCGCCCCGCCTTGGTTTGGAAGGCGGGGAAGATCGGCTTGCGCTTCTCCGGCATGAAGGCGCAGCGACGGGCGATCACCAGGGTGTTCTGGATCGCTTCCGGCAGGTCGGCGAACAGGCTCGTCATCTCGGCTGCGCTCTTGAAGCGATGCTCGGGCGTCAGCCGCGGGCGCTCGGGATTGCTCAAGAGCGTGCCCTTGGCGATGGAGAGCAGCGCCTCATGCGCCTCGGCCATGGCGGCATCGGCGAAATACACATCGTTGGCGGCGACCAGCGGCAGGTTGCGCTCATAGGCGAGCGCCAGCAGCGCCGGCTCGATGCGCCGTTCGACCGCCAGGCCATGGCGCATCAACTCGACATAGAGCCGGCCCGGAAACAGCCCGGCCAAGCGCTGGAGCGCCGCGGCGGCGGCCGGCGCCTGCCCCTCGGCCAAGAGACGGCCGACGGCTCCGGCAGGGCCGCCGGTGAGCGCGATCAGCCCGTCGCTCCGCGTTTCGAGATCGCCAAGCGTCAGCTGCGGAGGCTCGCCCGCGGGCGCCTCCAGATGCGCCTTGGAAACGAGCTTCACCAGGTTCGACCAACCGAGCGCCGACTGCACCAGCAAGATCAGCGCATCGGGCGCCGGTGCCTGGCTTGCGCCATTGCCGGCCGGGTGCCGCTTTTCAGCGCTCTCGCGCTGGATCGAGAGCTTGCAGCCGACGATCGGCTGGATACCGGCCTCGGCGGCGTAGCTGGCAAATTCAAGCGCGCCGAAGAGGTTGCAACTGTCGGTGACTGCAACCGCCGGCATCCCCGCCTTGCGGCTGAGCCCGACCAGCTCCTTCAGCTTGATCGCCCCCTCGGACAGCGAGTAGGCGGAATGAACACGAAGATGAACGAAACCGGAATGCGCCATTGACCAACCTGGTCCCGATGCCTGCATCAGGATTCCACGACCGGGCCGCCCCGGCCTAGCCTCACCGCAACCAGAGCGCGGCGGTCCCCGCCAAAGTGGCGGCGAAGGGGCATTTTCGCCCCCTCCCCGGCGCCGGCCACCAGCGCGCTTGACGACGACATCTTCGGCCGACCCAGGCGAATCGGGCACGCATCCGGCCTTGATCCTGGCCGCGGCCGGCGCCGGAAATATCCGGCAAGATGACCTGCGTCTTAGGGCGGTTGCTGCCCCCAAGCGACTGCTCGTTATTGTTTGATTATATTTGTAAGTATGTCGTGGCAATGCTAGCTTTGCGCAATTATCCATCGTTTCGGGACCGCCTAACGGCGCCAGAGATGAGAAGAGATACGCTATTCGGGGATCGTCCAATGGACGAGCGTCCCGCGGTTCGCGCCACCGTTAAGTGGTTCAATCCTGACAAAGGGTTTGGCTTCGTCTCGCCCGAGGACGGCACTCCGGACGCGTTTCTGCATGCCAAGGTGGTGCAGACCGCCGGCGTGACCGAGCTGCCGCCGGGCGCCACCGTCACCTGCGCCATCGCCCAGGGCTTGAAGGGCCCGCAGGTGATCCGCCTATTGGAAGTCGACACCTCGACCGCGACTCAGCAGCCCCGGCGTCCGGCCGGCCCGGCGCGGCCGCGCGATTTCGCGCCGCGGCCGGTCGGCGAGCGCACCAATCTCGACGGCGAGGTGAAGTGGTTCAACGCCACCCGCGGTTTCGGCTTCGTGGTGGCCGATGATGGCGGCAAGGACGTATTCGTGCATGTCGCCGTCCTGCAGCGCTGCGGGCTCGCCAGCCTGGATCCCGGCCAGCGCGTTCGCATGGCAGTCGTGCCGACCCAAAAGGGTCGCGAGGCGCAATCGATCGAGCTCATCGTCGCCTCCTAAGGCGTGTCTGCGGCCATCGGCTGGTCTCCGAGCTCTCGCGCTCATTCTGCGACAGGCGGCCGCACGGACGGGCGGCGGGGCCGATTGTGCATTGAGGCTCGCCTCCACTAAGCTGACGCCCGCTTCCTGCCCCACACGCGAAACCACCAAGACAGTTCCCTAGGGAGAACGCTAGAGATGGCCGCTCGCAAATCGAAGCTTCGCAGTCAGGATTGGTACGGCAAGGCGGACAAGGACGGCTTTGCCCACCGCTCCTGGATGCGCAACCAGGGTCTGCCGCCCGATGTGTTCGACGGACGGCCGGTGATCGGCATCTGCAACACCTGGTCGGAGCTCAATCCCTGCAACGCGCATTTCCGCCTCATCGCCGAACGGGTGAAGCGCGGCGTGTGGGAGGCCGGCGGCTTCCCGGCGGAATTCCCGGTGTTCTCCAATTCGGAATCGCAGCTCCGGCCGACCTCGATGCTGTTTCGCAACCTCGCCAGCATGGATGTCGAGGAGTCGATCCGCGGGCTGCCGATGGATGGCGTCGTGCTCCTGGTCGGCTGCGACAAGACCACGCCGGCCCTGCTCATGGGCGCCGCCAGCTGCGATCTGCCCACCATCGCGCTCTCCGGCGGGCCGATGCTGAACGGCAAGTATCAGGGCCAGGACATCGGCTCGGGCACTCACACCTGGAAGTTCGACGAGATGGTCAAGGCCGGCCAGATGACGCTGGCCGAGTTCATGAGCGCCGAGGAAGGCAATGCCCGCTCCACCGGCCACTGCATGACCATGGGCACCGCCTCCACCATGGCCTCGATGGTGGAGAGCCTCGGCATCGGCTTGCCGGAGAACGCCGCCATTCCTGCCGCCGACGCGCGGCGCTACGCGCTCGCCCATTTGGTCGGCCGGCGCATCGTCGAGATGGTGAAGATCGACCTCAAGATGTCGAAGGTGCTGAAGCGCCAGAATTTCGAGAACGCGATCCGCATCAACGGCGCCATCGGCGGCTCGACCAACGCCGTCGTGCACATGCTGGCGATCGCCGGACGCATGGGCATCGACATCACGCTCGAGGACTGGGACAAGCTCGGCCATGACGTGCCCTGCATCGTCAACCTGATGCCGTCGGGCAAGTACCTGATGGAGGATTTCTACTATGCGGGCGGCCTCCCGGCGGTGATCCGCGAGATGGGCGAGTACCTCCACAAGGATGCGATGACGGTCAACGGCAAGAGTCTCTGGGAGAACAACAAGGACGCGCCCTGCTGGAACCGCGAGGTAATCTTCCCGGTGACGAAACCGTTCAAGAAGCAGGGCGGCATCGCAGTCCTCAACGGCAATCTCTGCCCCAACGGCGCGATCATCAAACCCTCGGCCGCCTCGCCGCAGCTCATGAAGCATCGCGGCCGCGCCGTCGTCTTCGAGTCGATCGAGGACTATCACGCGCGCATCGAGGACCCGAAGCTCGACATCGACGAGACTTGCGTCATGGTCCTCAAATACTGCGGCCCCAAGGGCTATCCGGGGATGGCAGAGGTCGGCAACATGGGCCTGCCGCCGAAGGTGCTGAAGAAAGGCATCACCGACATGGTGCGCGTGTCCGACGCCCGCATGAGCGGCACCGCCTATGGCACCGTGGTGCTACATGTGGCGCCGGAGGCGGCGGCCGGCGGCCCGCTGGCGCTGGTCCAGAACGGCGACATGATCGAGCTCGACGTAAAGAAGCGCCGGCTGCATCTCGACGTCACCGCCGACGAGCTCGCCCGTCGGCGCAAGGCCTGGAAGGGCTTCCAGACGCCGCACAAGCGCGGCTATGCCAAGCTCTACGTCGACCATGTACTGCAGGCCGACAAGGGCGTCGATCTCGACTTCCTCGTCGGCAAGAGCGGGACGCCGAAGCTCAGGGAGTCGCATTGAGGTGAGCCAGACCTTCACCATCCTGGTCCCGGACTTCCAATACACCGACGACGGCACGGTCGAGCGCGAGGCGGCAGGCAGCAAGGTCGCCTGGCGGCTCTACCGCGAGCACGCGGCCGACCGGATTCCAAACGATGCCTGGCAGTCGGCCGACGCCATCCTGTGCTGGCATGGGGTGCCGATCGATGCCGGCATCGTCGCGCGCCTCTACAAGTGCCGGCAGATCGTCCGCTGCGGCGTCGGCTTCGACCACATCGACATCGAAGCCGCCGGACGGGCCGGCATCCCGGTGTGCAACGTGCCGGACTACGGCACCTCGGAGGTGGCCGATCACGCCATCGCGCTCATGCTGGCGCTCACCCGCGGCATCGTCGCCAGCCATACGGCGCTCAAGGCGGACCCGGTCAAGGGCTGGCACTGGTCCTTGGCGCCGACCACGCGCCGGGTACGTGGCACGCGCTTCGGCGTCGTCGGCATGGGCCGCATCGGCACGGCAACCCTGCTCCGCGCCAAGGCCTTCGGCTTCGAGCTCCTCGGCCATGATCCCTACCTGCCCTACGGACAGGAAATCGCGCTCGGCGTCACCAGGTTCGAGCGTCTCCATGATCTGCTGGCCGAAGCCGACGTGGTGAGCCTGCACACGCCGCTCACGCCGGAGACGACCCACCTCATCGGCCGGGCGGAGCTTCGCGCCATGCGCCGCGAGGCGATCCTGATCAACACCGCGCGCGGCGCCATCGTCGATACCGACGCCTTGGCCGAGGCGCTGGAACAGGGCCTGATCGCCGGCGCCGGGCTCGACGTGCTGCCGGAGGAGCCGCCCGCATCGGGTGGCAAGCTGGTCCAAGCCTTCGCCCAGGACTTGGCCTGGCAGCGCGGCCGCTTGATCCTGACCCCGCACTCCGCCTGGTCGAGCAAGGCGAGCCAGACCGACGCCAGGCGCAAGGGCGTGGAGACGGCGCTCGCCTACCTGACCCAGGGCCAGCTCCGCAATTGCGTGAACCAAGCCTTTCTCCCGGCACGCCGCGGTGCGGCCGCGGCCGGGTGAGCGGCAACCATCGAGGGTTGTCCGGCCCCTGGATGAAAGGCTAGAGTAGGCAAGCGGTTACAATCACCGGCGACGGCAAAGAACAAGAACGGGCCGCCGCCATCGCATCGACAGGGAGGCCCATGGCTACCGTAGACATTCGCGGCGTCCACAAGGCGTTTGGCCAGACCAAGGTCATTCATGGCGTCGACATCGACATCGGCGACAGCGAGTTCGTCGTGCTGGTCGGTCCATCGGGTTGCGGCAAGTCGACCCTGCTTCGGATGATTGCCGGCCTCGAACAGATCACCGAAGGCGAAATCCACATCGGCGGCCGGGTGGTGAACGACGTTCCTCCCAAGGACCGCGACATCGCCATGGTGTTCCAGAACTACGCCCTCTACCCGCATATGTCGGTTTACGACAACATGGCTTTCAGCTTGAAGTTGCGGAAGGCCGAGAAGTCGCTGATCGACAAGCGCGTGCGCGAGGCCGCCGACATTCTGGGTCTGACGCCGTTCCTCGATCGCTATCCGCGCCAGCTTTCCGGCGGCCAGCGCCAACGCGTGGCGATGGGCCGCGCCATCGTGCGCGACCCGCAGGTGTTCCTGTTCGACGAGCCGCTCTCCAATCTCGACGCCAAGCTGCGGGTGCAGATGCGCACCGAGATCAAGGCCTTGCACCAGCGCCTCAAGACCACCTCGGTCTACGTCACCCACGACCAGGTCGAAGCCATGACCATGGCCGACCGCATCGTCGTCATGCATGACGGCATCGTCGAGCAGATCGGCAGCCCGCTCGATCTCTACGACAATCCGGCCAACACCTTTGTCGCCGGCTTCATCGGCTCGCCGGCGATGAACTTCTTCACCGGCATATTGCGCCGCCAGGGCAACGCGATCTGGGTCGAGGCCGCCGACGGAACCAAGCTTCCCGCACCCGCGCAGGTCGAGGCCGGCGACGGCCACAAGGTCACCTACGGCGTCAGGCCGGAGCATCTCAGCCTCGCCACCAATGGCGGCGGCGTCGACGCCGAAGTCGAGGTCGTCGAGCCGACCGGCGCCGACACGCTCGTCTTCTCCACCATCGCCGGCGCGACCGTCTGCGCGGTCTTTGCCGAGCGCCACGACTTCAAGCCGCACCAGGCGATCCGCTTGCAGCCGCGCCTGGAAAGCGTGCATCTCTTCGACCAAGCCACGGGCAAGCACCTCTAACGCTTGCCGGCAACGAACCCGGGAGGAAACCAACGATGAGCGAATTCTCAAGGCGCGACCTATTCAAGATCGGTGCCGGTGCGGCCGCGGGCGGCGCGCTCGGACTGCCCGGAGAGGCGGCAGCGCAGGCGACCGAGTGGAAGACCGCGCCGGAGAAGGGCGCCAAGCTCCGCGTCATGCGCCCCTCGAAGTTCGTCCAGGGCGACGAGACGCTGTTCATCGAGAACACCAAGAAATATCAGCAGCAGACTGGCGTCGAGGTGAAGATCGACTTCGAAGGCTGGGAAGACCTGGTGCCGAAGACCGCGGTCTCGGCCAATGTCGGCAAGGGTGCCGACATCGTCTATGGCTGGCACGACCTTGCCCATCAGTTCCCGGACAAGCTCGTCAACCTGACCGACGTCGCGACATATCTCGGCAACAAATACGAGGGTTGGTATCCGCTGGCGCAGCGCTACGGCAAGCGCGGCAACAATTGGATCCAGGTGCCGCTCGGCGCCTCCGGCGGCAAGATGAATTACCGCAAGTCGATGGTGAAGGCGGCCGGCTTCGACACCATTCCGCTGGACTTCCCGGGCTTCCTCAAATTCGCCGCCGCCGCCAAGGAGAAGGCGAAACCCGTCGGCTTCGCCCTCGGCCATGCGGTCGGCGACGGCAATACCTACACGCATTGGCTGCTCTGGGGGTTCGGCGGCAAGATTGTCGACGACAAGGACAACGTCGTCATCAACTCGCCCGAGACCATTGCCGCCCTCGAATACGCCAAGCAGCTCTACCCGCTGATGATTCCGGGCACGCTGTCCTGGCTCGACCCCAGCAACAACAAAGCGTTCCTTGACGGGCAGATCAGCGCCACCTTGAACGGCATCTCGATCTACTACGTCGCCAAGAACTCGACCGACCCGGCCCTGAAGGCGATCGCCGAGGACATGGACCACGCGCCATACCCGGTCGGGCCGTCCGGCAAGCCGGGCGAGATCTGCACCATGGTCTCGGCGATGCTGTTCAAGTACTGCAAGTACCCGAACGCGGCGAAAGACTACATCCGCTTCATGATGGAGAAGGAGCAACTCGACCCCTTCCTCGAGGCGGCGATCGGCTATTGGGGACACCCGCTCAAATATTACGAGAAGAACAAGATCTGGACCTCGGATCCGAAGATCACGCCGTTCAAGGAAGTGATCAGCCGCTGCCTGTGGCTCGGCTATTCAGGCAGCATGGGCTATGCCTCGGCCAGCGCCGTCGCCGACTATATCGTCGTCGACATGTTCGCGGCCGCGAGCAGCGGCGACAAGTCGCCGAAGGATGCCGCTGCCGAGGCGCAGAAGCGGGCGGAGCGGTATTACAAAATCTAGGCGCTGGCTTAGAGCAGGACGCATGGTGAGCGGGCCGGCGCGAAGTGCGCGCCGGCCCCTTATGCTGCGGCCCATCGAATTGGCAAGGGAGGATTGATGGCGACGCTGGTTCGCCCTACAGCGAGCGCCTCGAGCGAGCGCCTGCTGCGGTGGCTCGACGACCGCAGCGTGCTTTCCTTCCTCTTCATGCTGCCGGCGGCGTTCCTGCTGCTGGTCTTCTTGACCTACCCGCTCGGTCTCGGCATCTGGCTCGGCTTCACCGACACCAAGATCGGCCGGCCGGGGATCTTCATTGAGCTCGATAACTATATCTCGCTTGCCAATGACGGGGTGTTCTGGCTGTCGGTGTTCAACACCTTCCTCTACACCGCCATCGCCACCGTGATTAAGTTCGCCCTCGGCCTCTGGCTGGCGATCCTGCTCAACAACAATCTGCCGATGAAGGCGCTGATCCGCGCCATCGTGCTGCTGCCTTACATCGTGCCGACGGTATTGTCGGCGCTGGCGTTCTGGTGGATCTACGACGCGCAGTTCTCGATCATCAGCTACGTCCTGGTGCGCCTCGGCCTCATCACCCAGTACATCGACTTCCTCGGCGTGCCGAGCCATGCGCGGGCATCGCTGATCGTCGCCAATGTCTGGCGCGGCATCCCCTTTGTCGCGATCTGCCTCTTGGCCGGTCTGCAGACGATCTCGCCCTCGCTCTACGAGGCCGCCGCCCTCGACGGCGCCTCGCATTGGCAGCGCTTCCGCCACGTGACCGCGCCGCTCTTGATGCCGATCCTATCGATCGTGCTGACCTTCTCGGTGCTGTTCACCTTCACCGACTTCCAGCTCGTCTACGCGATCACCCGCGGCGGTCCGATCAACTCCACGCATCTGATGGCAACCCTCGCCTTCCAGCGCGCCATTCCCGGCGGCCGGCTCGGCGAGGGTGCCGCCATCGCGACCGCGATGATCCCCTTCCTCGTCGCCGCCACGGCTGCCAGCTATTTCGGCCTGCAGCGCCGCAAGTGGCAGCAGGGAGGGAAGGATGACTGAGCTCGCGGCTGCCGGCGCTCGCCCGGGTGTCACCGACACCGTCGGGATGGCCTATCTCGAGAACCTGCCGCGCCGGCTTGTCACCGTCTACCTGCCGCTCTCGATCTTCCTGATCGTGCTTCTGTTCCCATTCCTGTGGATGGGCATCACCACCTTCAAGCCGAATGACGAGCTCTACAATCTGTCCGAGCACAGCCCGTTCTGGATCAAGAATCCGACGCTGGCCAATATCGACAAGCTGCTGTTCGACACCGACTACACGGATTGGCTGGTCAACACCATGGTCGTCGCCATCGCGGCCACCTTCATCTCGATCGCCGCCAGCGTGCTCGCGGCCTATGCGATCACCCGGCTGCAGTTCCGCG
>WNFI01277941.1_pt1 | contig 11527 bp, 13 predicted proteins | sample 5400471 | NCBI WGS metagenome assembly WNFI01 (sample SAMN13153348, study PRJNA577476) | soil metagenome | isolation source: 100 cm saprolite on Douglas fir-dominated hillslope | place: USA:California | collected 2013-09-17
TGTCGACCATGGCGTCGCTCAGATGTAGATCGATCGACACCTCCGGATATTTGGCGAGAAATTCCGGCAACAACGGCGCGACGTGAAGCACACCGAACGACATGGGCGCCGCCAGCCGCACCAGGCCGCGTACAGCCGACGACCGCGCTAGCGCCTCGTCCTCGGCGGCTTCGCCCTCAGCGAGAATGTGCGAGGCGCGATCGAATAGGTGTCGCCCCGCCTCAGTCAATGCGATCCGTCGCGACGTCCGATTGAACAACCGAGTCTTGAGCTTCGCCTCGACCCTGCTTACGGCCTTCGAAACAGTCGCCTTGGAGAGTTTCAGCTCCGCCGCCGCGGCTGCGAAGGAGCGCGTCTCCGCGACCTTTGCGAAGATCGCCAAGCCTTCGAGATCCGGCAGCTTCGACATGTCAAATCCAGAAACGATTGATTTCGATAATTTCTATTTTCAATTAGTGCCTCTGTCCATACCTGTGGGAGCGAAACGACGTCACGGCTGGAGCATCACAATGATCGAACGCAGACCATTCAACCAACTCGCCGCCGCGGATCATGGCTGGCTCAAGGCCAAGCACCACTTTTCCTTCGGCGAATTCGCCGACCCGACACGAATGGGCTGGGGCGCGCTGCGAGTATGGAACGATGACGAGATCGCCCCCAACACGGGCTTTCCGCCTCACCCTCACGCCAACATGGAAATCATCACCTACGTCCGCGAGGGTGCCATTACGCACAAGGACAGCCTCGGCAACGTGGGTCGTACCGAGGCGGGCGACGTACAGGTGATGAGTGCCGGGTCCGGCATCCGGCATGCCGAATACAACCTCGAGCAGGCGCCGGCCCGGATTTTCCAGATCTGGATCATGCCGACGCACAGCGGCGGTTCGCCGGCATGGGGATCGCAGCCCTTTCCCAAGGGCGATCGCTCAGGGCGTTTTGTGACGCTAGCGAGCGGCTTCGATGAGGACACCGATGCGCTGCCGATCCGTGCCGATGCGCGGGTGCTCGGCGCCACCCTCAAGGCCGGCGAATCCGTCGACTACGCGCTTGGCGTCCAACGTCACGGCTATCTGGTGCCGGCCTCCGGCGCCGTCGAGGTGAACGGCACAAGGATCGACGCGCGCGACAGCGCCGCCATCAAGGATGCTGCCGTCATCAAGATCACGGCCATCGAGGATTCAGAGCTGGTTCTGGTCGACACCCCATAATTCTCGACTCGACCGATCTCATTTCGCAGTGAGGAACGCAAAATGGCAAAGGTTCTCGTTCTCTACTATTCGGCTTACGGCCACATCGAGGCGATGGCGAACGCGGTCGCGGAAGGCGCACGCGCGGCTGGTGCCCAGATCGACCTCAAGCGAGTACCCGAGTTGGTCCCCGAGGAGATCGCCCGCAAATCGTACTACAAGCTCGATCAAGCTGCCCCGATCGCAAAGGTCGAGGATCTTGCCAACTACGACGCCATCATCGTCGGCGCGGGTACCCGATTCGGTCGCCTGTCGTCGCAAATGGCCAACTTCCTCGATCAGGCCGGTGGACTGTGGATGCGCGGCGCTCTCCACGGCAAAGTCGGTGGCGCCTTTACATCGACGGCGACGCAACATGGTGGGCAGGAGACCACGCTGTTCTCGATCATCACCAATCTCCTGCATTTCGGCATGGTGATCGTCGGCCTCGACTACGGTCACGCCGGGCAGATGACGCTCGACGAGATCACCGGCGGCTCGCTTTACGGCGCCACGACCATCGCGGGGGGCGATGGCTCGCGCAAACCCACCGCAAATGAGCTGCAGGGCGCTCGCTACCAGGCGCAAGATTGCCGAGACCGCGAAGAAGCTGCACGGCTGAGACCAGCCCTCACTGCCTGAAGTTCATCCCCAGCAAAGGAACAGCACCATGAATTCCTACCTGCCCTTCGTCGGCCGTGTTCTTATTGGTCTGCCGTTCGCCATGAGCGGCCTGAGCAAACTTGCGGCCTATGGTCCGACGACGGAGAAGATCCCCGCCGTCCAGATGATCCACTTCCTGAAGAACGTGATGATGGCCGGCGGGCTGCTGCAAATCGCCGCCTTCGGGGCCGGAGCGATCAGCATCGAGCAGTGGCGCCGCAAGAGCGCAGCGCCCTCCGCAGCTGCAGCAATTAACGCCTGACCTGAAAATGCGCGCCCGGTCCGTGCTCGATCATAGCTCGGCGCGGATCGGCGTCACACCTTGGGATGCAACACGCTGAAAATGAAAGGAGCAGCATCATGGCAAGAGGTTTGTTCGCAAGTTGGAACTTCACGACTCGGGGAGGAGTGGTGTTGCTGGCAGTTGTTGCGAACGGCGTTGGAACCTTGTCATCCGTAGCGCCGGCTCAATCGCAGGGCCGAACCGTGATGGCCTCTGACACTTTGGGCGCCAACGCTCGCCAAGCCATGATCGATATCTTCAGCAAGAAAGATCCCACAGTAGTCGATCGGCATTTCGCCGAGTCGTTCGTACAGCATGACCCGAGCCTCGTTGACGGTCTTGCCGGAATGAAGTCTTTTGCCGCGGAAGTTGCGAGCTCACCTACGGCGGATATAACCATCTATCGCACGCTTGTGGACGGAGATTTCGTCCTGCTGCATTCGAGATACCAAGGCGTCGCACGTTATGCCGGATCGGTGATCGCGTTCGACCTATTCCGCTTCAAGGACGGCAAGATCGTTGAGCATTGGGGCGGACAGGAGTCGGAGGCGCCTCCTAATTTGTCAGGCCGCACGCAAGTCGATGGCCCTACCGAGGTCCTTGATCGTGAAAATACGGAGGCTAATCGGACGTTGGTACGGACGTACAGGGAGACAGTCATGGTCTCACTGCGCTTCGATCGCATCGAAGAGTTTATCGAAGACGCTCATTATGCGCAGCACGCTTCGAAAATCGGGGATGGAATTGCTCGGTTGAGGGATCGAATTGCAAGCGTGGCAAAGGAAAGGGGGCAGCTATATCTCACCCCCCGTCGTGTCGTGGCTGAGGGCAACTTTGTACTTGTGCTGTCGGAGGGAGATCTCCCCTCCGGACCTACTGCGCTCTACGATCTGTTTCGGGTCGAGAATAGAAAAATAGTCGAGCATTGGGATGTCTTGACGCCTATACCTCCGAGGGAGCAGTGGAAAAACTCAAATGGACCATTTTAGGCAGCGAGGTCGGCGTAAATTGCGGACAGAGCAGAGACAACGGCTGCCGAGTTTCGCATCAACGGCCAAGCGGTTTAGTTCCGACGCCCCGCACGAAACTCCGCTCCCATGGTCATTCGCGATGCCACCGAAAGCAAGGTTGTAAAATCGACACTGAGACGGTACCCGTCTTCAGGTGCGGTTTACCGGGTTCGGCCTCACTCGCACCTGCTGAGCGAGCGCCGGGCGCCGGGGTTCGGGTCGTGTGGCGCGATGCGAGTAGCCGCTTCGAAGCCCTTGACCACCTCAACCACATCGATAGGTTTCGTGGGTTGTCGTAAACCGCCTGGGTCAGATCCTCTCGCGACATTGCCGGATGCACCGATGCGTCGCGACCGCGCCTCGCGCCGACTTTGGTGGCGATGACCAAGTCATCCGGATAGGAATGCAGCGCCTCGCGAATGATCTGGTTAGTGGCGTGCGGGCAGTAGAAATCGCTGGTGTCAATACGGTTGACGCTCGCCGAGGCCTTGCGCAGCACGGCGATAGCTCATCTTTTCGTGAATGACTTGAGGTGCACGCGCTGCGTTCCTTTCGGACGCGGCGTCAGGATACAGGTGAGCAGAAATAAGGTCCGTACCTGAGGCGCGGTTTTGCAAGCAATCCGCACCGCCCGTCGTTGATCGACCATGGAATGGCCGCGTGTTCCTTTGTCGAGCTGACGAACTATGCCCAGCTCGCCGAGACTCCGAACCACGAGTTTCTTGGGCAATTTCTTGGGCGCGATTTTTGCGGGATCGGCTAAGTGTTTGATAAGCTGGTCGGAGTGGCAGGATTTGAATCTGCGACCCCCTCGTCCCGAACGAGGGGCGCTACCAACTTGGTCGTTGGCACCAAGAGATTTTCTGCTGGCATTGCGTATTGCGATCAAATGCAGCGTCGCCAAGCAAAATCACTTGCGGCGCGAGCCGTATCGTAGAAGAGCGTAGAATTAGGCCATTCTTGCCACACGCGATCCGGGGCACGATGCACGAGGTGTGCTGGATGCTTGGTGGCGCCGGTCATTCATTGCAACCAACGCCCCCGTCCGGAGCCGCCGCTCCCCGAAGAGCTTGGTCGCCATCTCAACGCGAGGGGCAGAGGTCCCGATAATGGGGATTCTCGACGGCAAAAAAGCGGGTGATCGGACATGATCGGATGCCGGATACGTTTTCGGGTCGATCCCGGCGACGTTCCTGCCGAAAAGGCAGCGCGACGCCTGTGCTTGACCGAAGCCCAATTCATCGAACGGCTACCCCAGCTGCTTTTGCGCAAATTCCCTCCCCCTGACCCGACTACCGGCATGTATGACCTGGACGCCATCGACGCATGGCGCCGACTACGCCATCCCCATCTGTTCGGTTTGAGCTTGACGACGACCATCACCGAGCCCGACCATCCCCCGCCGCGTGAAATCGAGAATGTAGGGGAGAGGTTCCGTGAGGCCCAGGAGCGGAGGCGGCATGGTCGCGCTTCCTAAGTACGTGAAGAAGCGGACCAAACCAAACGGCCGCATCTTTCTCTATTATGAGAAATTCCGCGGCACGCCGCGGGCCTGGCCGCGAGTTCCGCTGCCGGCAGACCCGTTCAACGCCGAGTTCGCCCTCCGGATCGAGCAATGCGGGCGCCTTCTGGCAAAAAAGGATGGGGACAACTGGACATGGCAGTTCGTCGACATCGCTGGCCGCGCTCATGACACTTGCGATCCCAAGAATAAGAATTTCTGGCCTGAGGTCGACGCGGCCGAGAAGATCGGACGGGAACTCGCCGCCGGCAAGCGCAAGACCTTTGCGGCGCTGATCATCGAATACAAGGACAGTGACGCCTATAAGCTCGTGCTGGGCGAAGGAGTAAGGAAGGCTACGACATCTATCTTGAGGACATTCGCGTTGCCTTGGGTAGTGAGGTCGTGGCCGCATTCACCCCGGTCAATGCACAGGCCGCGATCGATGCGTACAAGGGACGGCCCGGTGCCGCACGCTACTTCCGGGCAGTGCTCTCGCGGCTGATCTCCTGGGGTATCCCGCGCGGCTATAGTCCCACCAATCCAGTCGAGAATACCGAGAAAATCGGCGGCGGAGGCACCTATTCGCCATGGCCGGATTGGGCGTTCGAGCTGTTCTTTCGGTATGCCCGCCTCGGGCTTCACCTGCCGGTTTACAGCGGGCTCTACACCGGGCAACGGTCCGTCGACGTCTTCAAGATGAAGCGGCCGAAACCGACGGCCTCCGAAATGCCAGTCGTGCAGCAAAAGACCAATGTGTGCGCGTATGTGCAGATTCATTCCGAGTATCGCCAGATCATTGAGGCCGCGCGGCCTGATGAGGGCAAAGTGGTGGCCCTACACGACGAAGACGCGGTCAAGCCCCTTCACGTGCGCGAGGATGGCGTTCCCTGGACGCAGGCCGGGTTCGAGACCGCATGGCAGCGGGAGATCACCTACGGCCAGGTGATTGCCGCCAACCCAAAGCCGGCCGACGTCGAGGCCGCGGCCTGGGAGGGGGCCGAGAACCCCGACAAGGCCGCCGCCATGAAGCGGCTACGCGAGCACCGCATCGTATTCCACGGGCTCCGCAAGAACGCGGTCATCATGCTGCTTGAGGTCGGCTGCACGGAGGATGAAGTCGGGGCGATCATCGGCATGTCGGCCGCCATGGTGCGCCACTACGCCAAGGAGGTCCAGAGACACCACCTTGCAATCAATGCGATGAAGAAGCTCGAAACCGGCTGGGCTGCGATCCGTAAGAATGTGCTCGGCGCTGCCGGGACCGCGTCGTAAACTGGTTGCCAAACCCCCTCGTTTGTGACCACTTTTGCCCGACATTCGGATCGAAATTGGCAACCGCCATCGTTGATTCTGCTATGGAAAATGGCGTGACGAGAAAACTTTTAATCAAGTGGTCCTGGGTTCGAGTCCCAGCGGGCTCACCAGCCTCACTTGATCGGTGAAAATACAGAGGCCAGCGACGGCAACGCTCGTCGCTGGCCTGAAAACCGTTTCTCCCCGTTTGCTCTGCCTCTCCTTCATCTCCCCGCCAATTTTGAGTAGATGGTTATCGCTAGCTTCCCCCACTCCAATGCCGCGAAGAACACGGTCTTGGCGGCATAGCGATAGGCCCACCGGCGGGCATATAGCTCGCCGTGTCTTTGCATTTTGTCCTCGTACTCGGACTGAAATAACCCTTCCCATTCATCCCTGAACTCGCCAAACCGAGCGAGCTTGATCGCGATCGTGGCCCATTTAGGCGGGACACCCGGCTGTTTGATCATTCTGAACCTCGTCGGAGGTCGGAATGGCGTTAAGAACGGCCGCTGTTTCTCGCAGTGCCCGCGACCCATCCGCCTCAATAATGAAGCGTTTCCTCGCTCGGCCGCCTCTCGCGGGCACTGGATCTGTGTTTTCGGAACGGACGAGTCCGCGTTTCGCCAAGCGCTCCAAGGTTATGTAGACCTGGGGTGGCGTAACGTCGCGATGCAGCTTTTCCGACAGGTATCTGCCGATCTGCGCGCCGTAGGCGTTCGTTCCAAGAATTTCGATTGCCCGCATAAGCGAATATTCAAATCGCCCGAGCAAGAGGGGGCCTTCAGCCTCCCTGAGAGTAGCTTTCTGCATCATGTTGTACCTCGCCATTACACCCCTCCCGGATTTGACCGAATCAAACCAACGCGTACGCAGGCTACGAATTTTCCTGCGTAATTAATATATCCGTGATAAGGATATCGCGCAAGTAGGAAAATGACGCTCGGAGGCCGAAAGCAAAACGGCCGGCGTGACCGGCCCTCTCCCCACCCGGTGTGGCCCGGCGATCAGGCGGCCGAAAACAAAAGCGCCGCTGCCCGTAACCGGATACAGCGGCGCTTTTTGACAGGCGGTTGCTCTACCAACTGAGCTACGCCCCAGCCAAAATGCCCCCTGAAGGCACCTTGGCTGGGGCGGCGGGACTCGAACCCGCGACCTGCCGCGTCTCTACGGGTTCAGAGATAGGTGCCGTCTGGTCAGAAAGCAAATCCGGCCAATCACCCCGACGCGGCGAGGTCGAGGTCGACCTGGGCGGCGACGCTTTCATGAAACTCGCGCCGGTCACGGCGTGGTTCGTGCGCGACCGGCCGAAGCTCAAGGTCGTCGAGACCGCCATCACGGTGGAGCGCCTCGGCATCTGTGTGCGCCATGGAAACACCGCGCTGCGAAACGCGATCAACACGGCGCAGGCCACGCTGGCGGCCGACGGCACGCTGGCAGGGCTGATCAAACAGTGGCTCGGGGCCGGCGCGACTCCGCCGGCGTGAACGTCAAGCCGCTCCACGTGGTTCGGCACGACCATCGTATCGTGGATATCTTGGCTTCGCCCTCCTCCCGCTGGAGCTGTACCGCCGCTCAACCCCCCGCCGGGATGTCCCGCAGGACGATCTCGGCCATCTCAAGATCGTCGCCTTCTCCTCGCTTGGTGAGGCCTCTGCCGACGCCTTCGCGATCTTTTGTTCCGCGGTTTTGGCTCATTTTCCACTTGCCCTCGAGCCGCGTGATGACGAAGCGACAACCGATGATGCCGCGCAACATGGCTTCGACGAAGGCATCGGGCGCATCTGAGAGCGCCCATGGCCGGGCTTCACCCTCCTCCTGCTGACTCAGTTTTCGAAGGATACCAGTTGGGCGTGATGTAGCCCTCCGGTCCTTGGAATATCATGAGAGCCTCGCCGCTCTGGGCAAGGTCCTTCCAGTGCGGGTTAGCGCGCGCGATGTGGCATTCGATGACCCCATAGGGATCATGGCTCTTCAGCACGGTCGGCAGATGAGTCGCGAAGAGGCCCGCCGGGCCCGCCGATATGAACGCCGCAAAGGGCCGCGCACGCATCAGCGCATGCATTGAGGGCAGATCGTCGATGCGGAAATGATCGGGCTGATACATGGAGATCACGTGGGCTTAAGGTCTGGGTTCTATTCTCGCCTTGGCGCTCCGCCGGCTTAGCGCACCCCGGCGAGCTCCTTCTTGCTGGTGCGGGCGAATACATCGCGCGCGGCGTTGACGCCGGCCCCATCCGCGAACCCGTAGCCCATCTGCCGGATGACGGTTTCGAAGGCCCGCAGCGCGTCGAGCATGTCGGCCTCGGAGAAGGCACCCATCGTTCCCCAACGCCACATCTTTCCGGCCATCTTGCCTTGTCCGCCGGAGATCACGACGCCGTGCTCGTTGAGCAATTTCGTCAAAACCGTCGCGTTGTCGAGGCCGCGGGGCGTCACAATGCCCGTGACGGTAACCGAATGCACGCCGTCGCGCGAGAAGACCTCCATCCCGAGCGCCTTGACGGCTCCATGAAGCGCGTTCGTGTAGCGCGCGTGACGGGCCCAGACGTTGCGGCCGCCTGCCCTTTCGTACAGATCGATTGCGACGTCGAGTGCAAAAGCGACCGAGACCGGGGGCGTCCACGGCGGCTCGCCCTTGTCGAAGAATTCCTTGTGCTTGCGCAAATCGAAGTAGAAGCGCGGCGCCTTGTTCGCTTTGATCTTCTCCCACGCGCGCGCACTCACCGCGACCATCGCCAGCCCCGGCGGGCACGCCAGCGCCTTTTGCGACGCGGCGCAGACGATATCGAGCTTCCACTCGTCCATCTTGAATTCGCTCGCGCCCAAGCCACTCACCGAGTCGACGACCACATAGGCGGGGTGATCTCCGATCGCGCGCGACATGGCGCCGAGATCGATCTGCACGCCGGTGGATGTCTCGTTGTGCGTCAACAGGATGCCGGTGATCTTCTTTTCGCGGTCGGCCCGCAGCCGCGCCGCCAGTGCTTCGGGGTCGACTCCGGCGCCCCACGGCGTCTCGAGCGTCTCGACGGTGCAACCCCACGTCTGTGCGATCATGGCGATCCGCTCGCCGAAGACGCCGGTCGGGCACGCAAGCAGCGTGTCACCCGGGCCGAACATGTTCGTCACCGCCGCTTCGAGGCCGCCCGTTCCCGACGCCCCCATCAACAGCACATCGCCTGTCGTCGCAAAGATCGACTTCATACGATTCGCGATACGGTGCAGCAGGCGGGCATACTCGGGGCCGCGATGATTGATCAGCGGCTTCGCCATCGCGGCCAGTACGGGTTCGGAGACGACGACCGGTCCCGGAATGAACAACAGACTCTTCGGCATAGGCTAAAGACTTCCAGTGGAACGGCTGCGTGTAGCGGCCCTTATGGTTCATGTAAGCTTTGTTCATATATGTACTTGCCCCAATACCACCCGCCCTCTTCATGCCAAGCGCTATCATACGGGGCGGTCGAAATCGACCGCGACCGTGTTGCCGCCGCTGACCAGGTACGGGGCGGTCGAAATCGACCGCGACCGTGTTGCCGCCGCTGACCAGGACGCCGACGCATTCGCCGGACCTTGGCTGGTAGCGGCCTGACAGGAGCGCTGAAAACGCGGCGGCGCCACCCGGCTCGGCAACGATCCGCACCACCTCCCAGAGCGCGCGCTGCGCCTCAACGATTGCATCATCCGTGACGAGCACCACGCGATCGACGAACTGTTGGGCGATCGGGAAGACAAGTTCACCCACCCGCCGCGGCGCCGGCGAATCCGCTGCGATGCCGCCGGCCTTGGCATCGACGGGCCGGCCGGCTGCGAACGCGCAATGCAAGGTGGGCGCCGCCTCGGGCTCGACCGCCACCATGCGCACTTTTCCAGAAAACCACGCTGCGATGCCGCCGATCAGCCCGCCCCCGCCGACCGCCACCAGGAGCGTGTCAAGATCGGGGACCTGATCGCTCAACTCCATCCCGATCGTTCCCTGGCCGAGCAGCGTCTCGATCTGGTCGAAAGCATGCACGGCCATCGCGCCACTTTGCATCCGCCAAGCTTCGCTGGCGATCAGCGCGTCAGCGTACCGTTCGCCGCCGACCACCAGATCGGCGCCGTAGCTGCGGATGCGGGCAATCTTCGCAGGCGAGGAAACCTCCGGCACGAATATCTTGGCTCTGACTTTGAGCTTGTGCGCCGCATAGGCCACCGCAACGCCATGGTTGCCGCCCGATGCCGCGACCACGCCGGCGGCAGGCACATCGCGCATCAGCAGATTGGCGAAGGCTCCGCGTGCCTTGAACGAACCCGCGTGCTGCACGAGCTCGAGCTTGAGATGAATTTTTCCCGACCCGAGACCGAAGTCTGCGCCAGCGGCCTCGACCACGGGCGTGTGCCGGATATATGGCCGAATACAGCGCTCGGTTTCGACGATCGTATGTGGGTTGACACTGCTTAGCATCGCCGTCGCCTTTCTCGCATTAAACAGTCACGAGACCCCTACCATCGGCGCCGGCGGTTTGCGGGTAACGAGTTAAGGGCGTCGGCGAAGAGATAGGTTGCAATCTGCACCCAATCCGCTGGACAGTTGCCTCGGGCCTGATGATAATGGCGGCACTTGGCCGATGTGCTCCTTTCCGTGGTGCGGTGGGCAGCAGGAGGTACGAGATGCGGATCCGGCTTCTGAAGTCGATTGGAGCATCCGCTCGCCTTTACGGAGGGACGAGGTCCGCATCCGGCCACGAAGGACACCGCTGCGGATTCTCTGGGTGCTGAAGAGAATCCGTTACAATAACAAACACACCGCTATGTAGGGAGGAGACCGTCATGCGTGACCGCTTCTCAAGCTCGCTGGTACCCGTCGCCTTTGCGGCGGCGGCTGTTGCCGGCATTTCGATGTCCGCCACGCCGGCGCCGGCTCAGGTTCCGGCAGGTTCCGGCAAGCCGCCCTCGGCGTTGACGACGCCCTGGGGCGAACCCGATCTGCAGGGCATCTGGACCGACGAATCCGACACGCCCCTGCAGCGCTCTCCCCGCTATGCGACCCAGGAATTTTTCACCGACGCGCAGCGGGCCGAGTTGGATCAGACGCGATCCGCCTTTCTCGGCCGGGACAGGCGCTCGCAGCGCGGCACCGAGGCGGACGTGGCCGGCGCTTACAACGCGACGTTCACGCCCATGAGGCGCACCGGCACGCGCACGTCGAGGATTGTCGATCCACCCAATGGCCGGCTTCCGTCGCCGACGCCGGCGACTCAGAAGATTGCCGCTGTGGAAGGGGAATTTCGCGTTGCCCTGCTGCAATCGACCGAGACGTGTAAAAATAAGGAGGCGGCGTGTAACGGCGGCAAGTATGATCCGGCGCCCTCCCCGCGATTTGCGGAACTCCCTCCCCGTTACAACCTCGCACGCATGAATCGCCACGATGGTCCGGAGGACGGCACGCCGCCGGACCGTTGCTTGACCGGCGGGCTGCCGGAGTTTGCAGGCGGGATCGGCAGCTTCCGCCGGATCGTGCAGACGCCGGGCGGCATCTCGATCTTCTACGATGTGGGGCAGG
>WNFI01468937.1_pt1 | contig 11527 bp, 10 predicted proteins | sample 5400471 | NCBI WGS metagenome assembly WNFI01 (sample SAMN13153348, study PRJNA577476) | soil metagenome | isolation source: 100 cm saprolite on Douglas fir-dominated hillslope | place: USA:California | collected 2013-09-17
TACATCCACAAAGCCATGGGAGAGGTCGCTGAGATTTTTACGGAAGACGTTTTAAGCAGACTGCCCGGTGATCTCGCAATCGGTCACACCCGTTATTCAACTGCGGGAGATTCCGCCCTGCTCAACGCTCAGCCGATCATGGTGGATTGCAACAAGGGCATGATCGCGCTGGCCCACAACGGAAACCTGGTGAATGCCAATGAAATCCGCCATCGCCTGGAGACGCAGGGCTCGATTTTCCAGACCACCAGCGACACTGAAGTTATTGTTCACCTTATTGCACAATCTAAAGAGCACACGCTGCCGGAGGCCGTTTGCGACGCGCTGCGACGCATTGAAGGCGCGTTTTCACTGGTCATGATGACCCGCGACCGGGTCTTCGCGATCCGCGATCCGCGCGGCTTTCGTCCGCTCTCCATGGGACGCATCCACAACGGCGGCGGACCCGAGCGCGATACGGTGGTCTTTGCCTCCGAGAGCTGCGCGTTTGACCTGATCGGCGCGGTCTATGAGCGCGATGTGAAGCCGGGTGAGATGATCGTGGTCGGGCCGGAAGGCGTCTCCTCTCGTTTCTTCGCGGCAGAGATGCGCCAGTCAGCCTGCATCTTTGAGCATGTTTACTTTTCGCGTCCAGATAGCGTGGTGTTTGGCCGCTCCGTGCAGGTTAGCCGTGAAGCCATGGGCCGCCAGTTGGCCAAGGAATCGCCTGTAAGCGCCGATCTGGTGGTGCCCGTTCCTGACTCGGGCGTGGCCGCGGCGCTGGGATATTCGTCGGAGTCCGGTCTGCCTTTCCGTTTCGGCCTGATCCGGAACCACTACATCGGGCGTACGTTCATTGAGCCAGAGCAGCGCGTGCGCGACTTCGGCGTAAAGCTCAAGCTCAATCCGATCCGCAGCCTGCTGGTGGGCAAACGTGTGATCTTGGTGGACGACTCGATTGTGCGCGGCACCACCAGCCGCAAGATCGTCCGCATGGTGCGTGACGCCGGAGCCACTGAAGTGCACGTGCGCATCTCCTGCCCGCCGACGATTTCGCCCTGCTATTACGGCGTGGATACGCCGGTCAAGAGCCAGTTGATTGCGTCGAACAAGTCACTGGAGGAAATCCGCGAATACATTGGCGCCGACTCGCTGGCTTATCTTTCGCTACAAGGGCTGCGCGAATCCTGCGCCGAAGGCGAAAAGACCACGTACTGCACTTCCTGCTATACCGGAATCTATCCCACGGAGTTCATCTCCGTGGACCAGATCCAGCCGCTGGCGGCGAAGAAACCGTAGTCGCGGGGCTGGCTAGAAGTCGCGCGGCTGAGGAGAAGAATATGCCGACTGTAGAAACTATATATTTCTCGCGTATGGAGTCTCCGATATGCAAGCTGCTGGTCGCCGCCTCCGACCAGGGATTGCGGTATGTGCATTTTGATAAGAGCGGCGTGCTCCCGCAGAAAAAAGGCGAAGTCTGGATCGAGTCGGCGGAAAAACTGCGCCCTTATGAAAACCAACTCCGCGCCTACTTTCGCGGTGAACTGCGCGACTTCACCTGCAAGCTTGATCTGGTAGGCACAGAATTCCAGAAACAATGTTGGAATGCCCTGCTCCGTATTCCCTACGGCGCGACCTGCTCTTATGCTGAAATCGCGGAGCAAATAGGCCGTCCTAAAGCTTTCCGCGCGGTTGGCCAGGCCAACCATGACAATCCAATTGCCATCATCGTGCCCTGCCACAGAGTCCTGGGCGCAAACGGCACGCTGACCGGCTACGGTGGCGGTCTGGAGACCAAAGAAAAACTCTTGCGCCTGGAAGGAGCTTCATTTCGGCTTCCGCAGTCAGAGACGCAATCTGGAAACGAGGCCGCGTCACACTCACGGTCCGCGCAGGCAAGATTCGAATACTGAACTTCGACGAGGTTCACATCCCCGCGGGTTGATTCGAACCGAATCTGCAAGAAGCGGTAAACTGAAAGTATGCATGGCCATTCGCATCCTCATCCTCATGCCCCGTTGAGCGCACGAGCGCTGCGGTACTCGCTTGTGGCCACGTTTGCGTATGTCCTGGTCACGTTGATCGCCGGAATGCGCGCCCACAGCCTGGCGCTGCTGTCAGAGGCGGGACACAACGTGACCGACCTGCTGGCCCTGATGCTTTCCTGGGTGGCAGTTTTTATTCAGACGCGACCTCCCAGCGCTACCAAGACTTTTGGCTACCATCGCGCGGGAGTGTTAGCGGCTTTTGTGAACGCGCTGACCCTGGTGGTCATTGCTTTTTACATTTTTTATGAAGCCGTGATGCGTATGCGCGATCCAGTACCGGTGCAGCCGCAAATTATGATCTGGGTGGCCGTGGTGGGTGTGATCATGAACGGAACAATTGCATGGGTGTTGTTCCGCGCTGCCCGCGATGTAAACATACGCAGCGTTTTTATCCACCAGCTTGGCGATACGCTTTCCACCGCAGCTGTCATCGTGGGCGGCTGGGCCATTCTGTGGACCGGGCACACGTGGATAGATCCGGCGCTGTCTCTGGGCATCGGCTGTCTGATTTTGTGGTCTTCTTTCGGCATCATCCGCGAGACGCTGAATATCCTTCTGGAAGGCGCGCCGCGGGGGATATCAGCCGACGAGATCATTACCAATCTCAAGGGCTTGGCGAGAGTCAATGACGTGCACGATGTGCATGTCTGGAGCATCGGATCCGATACACATGCACTTTCATGCCACATCAGAATCGACGATATTCCGCCATCGGAGAGTGCGGTGATCCTGCGCCAGGTGAAAGAGTTGCTGGCGCTGAGATTCCACATTGACCACACCACTATTCAGTTTGAAAACGTGAACTGCGAAATTGCCCACGGTTGCGTGATCCCTGTTGGGGCGGCAGGCGGCAGTATTCATGCCAAGGGCAGCCACTAAGCTTTTTTAGACTGTCAATTTCGCCCGAAATCGCATAAAATCCTCTTTTGAAGGCGTTTTCGCCGTTGTTGTAACCCCTGGAGCTTTCTCCGGCTGTTCATCATCTAATAAAGCAATGAAATACTTTCGCCAATTTTTGCGTTTTCTAGTGGCCCTGCAGCTTCTTCCCGCGCTTGAGGGCGGAGAAGAGACCCTGGTCGGCGGCCAAGCCGTCATGGAGGGCGTGATGATGCGCTCCCCGCACGCCTGGGGCATCGCGATCCGCAAAGCGTCTGGTGAAGTTACCACGCATTGTGAGCCGCTCCAGCGCCCCTCAGAAAAGCATAAATGGATGGGATGGCCTTTTGTTCGCGGTCTTGCCACCCTGGGCCAGGCCATGCGGCTGGGCTTTGTCGCCTCAAAATTTTCATTGAATGTTGGCTTAGAAGGAATCGCGGAAAAAGAAGGCGAGAAAAAGCCTGAGATCAGCGGCTGGGCCATGACACTGAGCATGGTCGCTTCGATCGGCTTCTTCATCTTCATGTACAAGTTTGTCCCGCTGGGGGGCGCCAAACTGATCCAGAACCACTGGGCGGCGCTGAATAACAACATTGCTTTTACACTGGTCGATGGGCTGATCCGCATCGCGCTGTTCCTGCTCTTTGTCTGGGGAATCTCTTTGTGGTCTGACATCAAACGGGTGTATCGCTACCACGGCGCTGAGCACAAGACCGTATTTGCTTTTGAAGACCATGGTATGCCTACGATCGCTGAAGCTCAGAAGTATTCCACGTATCACCCGCGGTGCGGCACCAGCTTCCTGATGACGATCATGCTGCTCTGCATCTTTGTCTACGCCGCATTTCCCGTCCAGGGGTTCTGGGCCAAGTTTGCTCTGCGCATCGTGTTTCTGCCGGTGATTGCCTCCGTCTCGTATGAGTTGATCCGTTTTTCCGCCAAGCATGGGCGCTCCTTTTTCGCCTTGCTAACCAAGCCCGGCCTATGGCTCCAGCGCATCACCACACAGCCACCCACGGACGATCAAGTGGAGTGCGCCATCAAGGCCCTGGATCTGGCCATGGACATGGAAAAGAAAAACGGCGGCGAATTAGTTATCGCCTAGCGGCGCCCGCCGCTATTTTCTGCTCTCCTCAAATTTTTTGCCGCAAACGCGCTTGCTCGCGTTATCTGCATTCATCATTCATTATTAGTCCCAAGTCATCGGAGGAACATCATGGCGAATTTGGCTACCATGCTCATCAGTCTTGAACGGTTCAGTTCTGGGCTGCGACGCCGGACGGTCCAGCTTGGCGACCATCGCGTTGTTTATTCCGAGGGCGGCAAGGGTGAGCCTGTGGTGTTGGTTCATGGATTTGGCGCGGCGGCGGACACTTGGAACCGTTTTGCTGGGCGGCTCACCAAACGATATCGCGTGATCGCGCCCGATCTTCCCGGCTGGGGCGCAAGCACCCGGCTGGAGGCTGAATCTTATGGCTACTCAAGCCAAGTGGAACGTCTTCACCAGTTTCTGGCGCTGTTAGGGTTGGGGCGCGTGCACTTAGTCGGGCATTCTATGGGTGGCTTCATCGCGTCGGCCTATGCCGCACGGTATCCGGACGAAGTTATTACGTTGACACTGATGGCGCCGCACGGTGTGGCTGAGCCGCAACCAAGCGATCTGGCCCGCTCCGTAGCCAAGGGCGACAACTGGCTGGTGGCAGATTCGCCCCAGGCGTTTGATCGATTGTTGAACAATGTATTCGCAAAGCGACCGTATATTCCCGGGCCGGTGCTCAAGTATCTGGCTAAGCGAACGATTCAGGGTTCCGCCAAGTCAGGAGAAATTTTCGCGGAGATGCAGACGAACGATCCGCCGCTTGAGGAGAGGCTTCCCCGGATCAAAGCGCCAACCTTGATTATTTGGGGTGATCAAGACCGCGTTCTCCACGTTTCCTGCCTGGATGTCTTCAGGCAAGGCATCAAGAACTCTGAAGTTCTGGTGCTGCGCGGGTGCGGGCATATGCCTATGACGGAGAATACGCGCGAGTGCGCGGATGCCTGGCTGGCTTTTCTGAACAAGCCCCGGCAAGCTTTTGAGACTGCGGCCTGAAACTCTGGTTACAATGAGGATATTCCGATGTTTGAAAGATTGAACCAAATCGAAGCCAAGTGCGACGAGCTCACCAAGGCGCTCTCTTCGCCGGAGGTGATCGGCGATTCGTCACGATACCAGAAGACCGCCAAGGCCCACAGTGAGGTCGCGGAGATCGTGGAGAAGTATCGCGAATTTAAGGACCTGCGCCGCGGCGTTGACGAGAGCAAGGCGATGATCGCCGAGGAATCGGACGCCGAGATGCGCGCGTATGCGCAGGAAGAGTTGACGCAACTGGAAGAGCGGCTGGCCAAAACTGAGGCCGAACTCAAAGTCCTGCTGGTCCCCAAAGACCCCAATGACGAAAAGAACGTGGTGCTGGAAATCCGCGCCGGCACCGGCGGCGACGAAGCCACTCTGTTCGCCGCCGAAATGTTTCGCATGTACTCGCGTTACGCGGAGACGCAGCGGTGGAAGGTGGAAGTGCTTTCAACCTCAGAGTCCGGCGTGGGCGGGTTGAAGGAAGTCATCGCGATCATTGAAGGCAAGGGCGTGTACTCGCGCATGAAGTATGAGAGCGGAGTACATCGCGTGCAGCGCGTGCCGGCCACAGAACAGCAAGGACGCGTGCATACCTCCGCAGTCACCGTGGCGGTGCTGCCGGAAGCGGAAGACGTGGACGTTAAGATTGAAGCCAAAGACCTGCGCATTGATACCTTCTGCTCTTCTGGGCCGGGCGGGCAGTCGGTGAACACTACATATTCCGCGGTGCGCATCACGCATCTTCCCACTAATACCGTCGTCAGTTGTCAGGACGAAAAGTCGCAGATCAAGAACCGCGAGAAAGGCATGCGCGTTTTGCGGTCGCGTCTCTATGAAATGGAGATGGAAAAACAGCAGGCCGCGCTGGCCAAAGAACGCAAAGCCCAAGTGGGCAGCGGCGATCGCAGCGAAAAAATCCGCACTTACAATTTTCCCCAGAACCGAGTCACCGACCACCGCGTGGGCTTGACCCTGCACCAGTTGGCCGACGTGATGGATGGCAAGTTACAGGCCGTGGTCGATGCACTGATGGCCCATGACCAGGCGGAAAAGCTCAAGAACCCGGATGAGGTCATCGCATAATCATCACAACGGCCTTGAACCTTTGCGTCCTTCGCGTACTTTGCTGTAAATTTTCACCACCATGCAGGTCAAGCAGGCTGTTGATTCCGCCTACGAACTCTTTGTCGCGAATGACGTTCCTTCTCCGCGTCTGAACGCCGAGCTCTTGTTGACGTTTGTGCTCGGCCGCGAGCGCGTCTTTCTCTATGCCCACCCAGAGCGTGAGCTTACCGCCGAAGAAGAGTCGTGCTATGACGAGGTCATTCGCGAGCGCGCTCGGGGCTGCCCGACCCAGTACATCACTGGCCACCAGGAGTTCTGGGGGCTCGATCTCATTGTTTCTCCCGCGGTGCTGATTCCGCGTCCTGAGACTGAGCATGTGGTGGAGACTATTCTGGATCTCATGAAGGGGTACCACCGCGTGCACCCGCGAAGACTGAAGATCGTGGATGTAGGCACCGGTTCCGGTTGCATTGCTCTGGCCCTGGCCAGTGAACTATCTCATGCCGAAATCCACGGCTGCGATATCTCCGAAGAAGCCCTGGAGATGGCCCGCGTCAACGCCGCGCGGCTGGCTCTGGGCGGGAAAGTCTTGTTCCGGAAATCCGACCTGCTTGCCGTGTATGGAGAAGAAAAATTTGACTTCGTCATTTCCAATCCGCCGTACGTGGGCGAATCCGAAGCCGACAAAGTACAGAAACAGGTGCGCGAATTTGAGCCAAAGATCGCCGTCTTCTCCGGCCAGGAAGGCATGGACATTTATAAACGGCTCATTCCCCAGGCACATGAAGCATTGCGGCCCGGCGGCTGGTTCGTGACTGAGATCGGCTACTCCGAGGAAGAAAAAGTAAAAGAGCTTCTGGCAGGATGGACGGAGATCCAAACCACCGCAGATTTGCAGGGGATTCCGCGCGTGGTGGCAGCGAGAAAGCAAGAGGTCTAACTCACCGCCTATTAAAGCTACGATTTACCGCAAAGGGCGCAGAGGACGCAAAGGAAATCAGCAGATCCAAGGCTCAGCGATGGTTAGTACGGATTAAAATACTGACCAAACCTATTTGATTCCGATCACCCGATCTACTGATCACCAGATCACCCGATCTTGTTTTCTTTGCGACCTCTGCGCCCTTTGCGGTAAATCATTTTTTCGCTGCGGTAAGGCCTCTGCTACACTTATTGGTTTTCAAAATCACCGCTTGGGGGTGAAGCATTGGCTGAGAGTAAGGGCTCGGTTGTTCCCGGAGGGTTTGGCCGCACGTTGCGACGCGATGCCTGGTGGCTAGAGTCGCTTCCCGTCGTAATCCTGCTTGGGGGATTTGGCGTGTATGCCACGCTGCGTGCCTTCGAAGGAAAGTTTTATGAGGCGGGTCCTTACCTGTCCCCGTTTTACTCTCCCTTGATTGATGCTGGGCATCATTGGTGGCCTTTATCTCCTGCGTTGCTGATCCTGGCGTTCCCGCTGGGGTTCCGCATGACCTGCTACTACTATCGCAAGGCTTATTATCGTGCGTTCTTTGCTGACCCGCCGGCCTGCGCCGTGGGTGAGCCGGCCAACCGGAATTATCGCGGCGAGGCCAAGTTCCCTTTCATCCTGCAAAACCTTCACCGCTATTTTCTCTACGCTGCAATCGTTTTTCTTTGCTTCCTCTGGTATGACGCGATTCGCGCTTTCTTCTTTTTGGCGCCGGACAACACGCGTCACTTCGGCATCGGCGTAGGGACGTTAGTCCTGCTGGTCAATATCGTGCTGCTCACGATGTATTTGCTTTCTTGCCATTCATTGCGGCACATTATCGGTGGCAAGGTCGACTGCTTCTCCTGTACCTCATTCAACCTGAAACGCCACGGCGCGTGGAAGAAAGCAAGCTTCATCAATGAGCGCCACATGTTGTTTGCCTGGTGCAGCTTGATTTCGGTTGGATTCGCCGACTTCTATGTCCGCATGGTCGCCAGCCACATGATTTCGGATTTGAGAATATGGTAACCAACGAGACGAAGTACGAGACCCGCGAACATGACGTATTGATCATCGGCGCGGGCGGAGCGGGGCTGCGTGCCGCGATTGAAGCCCTGGCCGCCGGCGCGCGCGTTGCCGTTGTGTCCAAGTCCCTGCTGGGGAAGGCCCACACAGTGATGGCGGAAGGCGGCATCGCCGCTGCCATGGCCAACGTGGACAAAGCCGACAGTTGGAAGACCCACTTCCGTGACACCATGCGCGGAGGCAAACTCGTGAACAACTGGCGCATGGCCCAGCTCCATGCCCAGGAATCGCCGGACCGCGTGCGCGAGCTGGAGCAGTGGGGCGCGCTGTTTGATCGCACGTCAGACGGCGACATTCTTCAGCGGGCCTTCGGCGGACATACCTTCAAGCGGCTGTGCCACGTAGGCGACCGCACCGGCCTGGAAATGATTCGCACGCTCCAGGACCGTGGCGTACAGATGGGCATTGACGTATTCATGGAATGCACCATCGTCCGGCTGCTGACGGATGGCAAGCGCGTTGTCGGCGCCTTTGGCTATTGGCGCGAACAGGGCCGCTTCGTGGTGTTGAAGGCGAAATCGATCGTCATCGCCTCGGGCGGCATCGGCAAGGCATGGCCCATCACTTCCAACTCCTGGGAGTGCACGGGCGACGGAATCACCCTGGCGTATGAGGCCGGCGCTGACCTGCTCGACATGGAGTTTGTACAGTTCCATCCCACCGGGATGGTGTGGCCTCCGGGGGTGCAGGGGCTTTTGGTGACCGAGGCGGTACGCGGAGAAGGCGGCATTCTGCGCAACAAGCTGGGCGAGCGGTTCATGGAGAAGTACGATCCCAAGCGCATGGAGCTTTCCACACGCGATCTGGTGGCACGCTCCATTTACACGGAAGTGAAAGAAGGACGCGGCAGCGAACACGGTGGCGCTTTCCTGGATATCTCCCACAAGCCGCCTGAGTATGTTAAGCAAAAGCTGCCCAGCATGTACCACCAGTTCAAAGAGCTGGCTGATGTGGACATCACCAAAGGGCCGATGGAAGTCGGTCCTACATGCCACTACATGATGGGCGGCATTCTAGTGGATGCTGAAACCACAGCAACCTCTCTTCCCGGGCTGTTTGCTGCCGGTGAAGCCGCTGCCGGGCTGCACGGAGCGAACCGTCTAGGCGGCAACTCACTCTCTGATTTGGTGGTATTTGGCCGTCGGGCAGGGCTGGCCGCAGCCGAATACGCCAAGAAGAGCGCGCAGGGCGCCATCGACTCTACCCAAATCACTGAAGCTGAGCGCGATATGCTGGCTCCGTTTGACCGCGGTGCAGGAGAGAATCCTTATACCGTTCATCGTGACCTGCAAGAAGTAATGCAAAGCCTGGTGGGAATTTTCCGTACGGAAGAGGACCTGACCAAATCTTTGGTGGAGCTGGACAAGCTGAATCAACGCGCGGCGAAGGTCAAAGTGGAAGGCTCACGGTTGTTCAATCCGGGTTGGCATCTGGCGCGCGACCTTAAGTCCATGCTCACGGTTTCTGAAGCCGTGGCCCGCAGCGCGCAGGCCCGCAAAGAAAGCCGCGGCGCGCACAGCCGCATTGACTATCCCGACATGGATGATAAGTGGGGCCAGCAGAACAACATCATCTCGCGCGATGGCAGCGGCATGAAGTTGCGGCAGGCCCCGGTGAAACCGCGCTGCATTATATACAGGGTCACCTGGAACCTGATCTCGCTGTCCGCTGGAACTGCAAGGCCGGCAAGTGCGGCTCCTGCTCGGCGGAGGTCAATGGCCGTCCACGGCTTACCTGCAAGACCCGCATGGATTCGCTCCCCACCGACAAACCGATTACCGTCTACCCGATGAAATCGTTCCCCGTCATTAAAGACCTGGTCACCGACGTCTCGTGGAACTATCGCGTCAATAAAAAAATCACGCCCTTCACGCCCAAGCCCAACGTCAAATGGAAGATGTATCAGGAAGATGTGGACCGCGTACAGGAATTCCGCAAGTGTATTGAGTGCTTCCTGTGCCAGAACGTCTGCCACGTTCTGCGCGACCACCACAAGAAAGAGGAGTTCGGCGGGCCGCGCTTTTTTGTGCGTGTGGCGTCGCTGGAGATGCATCCCCTGGACGGCGCCTCGCGGACCAAGGCGCTGAAAGACGAGATGGGGATCGGCTATTGCAACATCACGAAGTGCTGCACGGAGGTTTGTCCGGAAGACATACATATAACGGACAACGCCATCATTCCCCTGAAGGAGCGCGTGGTCGACGAGTTTTATGATCCCGTGCTGCGGCTGGTGCGAAAAATACGCGGAGCGCCGAAGTCGGACTAGAATTACTAGGTTGATCATGAATTAGGTCGAACATGGAACGCCAACTTAAGACCATCTCCAAGAGCGGCTTTGCGGAAGCGCTGGCCAAAGTACAGCACTATCGTTATTTGAACCAGGCGGACGAGGCGGAATCAATCTGCCGAGACGTTCTGGCGGTCGAACCTGAGAACCAGATGGCCTTGCGCCAACTGGGCCTGGCGCTGACAGATCAGTTTAGCGGTGCGATTTCTGACCGTTACAAAGAGGCGGAGTCCTGTTTTGAGAAGCTCACCAGTGCTTACGAACGCTCGTACTATCAGGGAATTTTGTACGAACGGCGGGCCAAGGCGCAACTGCGCGCCGGCCACATGGCCCACTCTCTGCTGGTGAGTTTTGAGAATGCTATGCGCTGTTTTGAGGAGGCCGAGAAAGTCCGGCCCCAAGGTAATGATGATGCGCTGTTGCGCTGGAACCGCTGCCTGCGTCTGCTGCAAACTCTTCCTGAACTTTCCCGTGAAAATGAATCTGACTCGTTTGAGATCAGTGACGCTCCCCCCATCTTCAGAGACTAACGCGTCTCCGAACCGTGAAGGTGTCCTACTGTTGCAAAATCCAGCTCGCAATTTTTTCCAGCGCGGCCGGAGAGATGGTCTCAGCGATCTGCGCGTATTCGTTCGGCGAACCTGTTTTCGCGGTCTGAAAAAGATGGTTTAATCCTGGCAGTTCATCCACTTCAGCATGTTTGTTGCCCGCGGCTTCCAGGGCCTTGCGTATAGGCGGCAAGTTCTGCTTTGGCGGCACCTGTAGGTCTTTTTCGCCGTTGATGGCCAGCGTCGGACAGGTGACCTTGCGCAGGGCTGTGGCGGGATCATAACTGATAAAGTAGCTCATCCACGGCGTGCTGGCCTGCTGGATGGCTGCGCCAATCTGCGCTTCCGGGATTGTTCCAGTTAGCTTGTCCCGCAGCTTCTTTTCCAGTGCTGCCGGGTCTTTCTCCTGTTTTACCAGCGCCAGAATGTCTCGCTCGGTGGCCGCTTGTTTCTCTGCCGCCTCGTGGGTCGCGCCTCCGGCTTCCATGATCAACCGGAGTTGCTCCACAATGATTTCATCACCGGGTACACCGGGACCCGCCATCATCACGATGAAGGCCACATCAGGGT
>WNFI01567975.1_pt1 | contig 11527 bp, 13 predicted proteins | sample 5400471 | NCBI WGS metagenome assembly WNFI01 (sample SAMN13153348, study PRJNA577476) | soil metagenome | isolation source: 100 cm saprolite on Douglas fir-dominated hillslope | place: USA:California | collected 2013-09-17
CACCACGCGGTGAAGCAGCAGATCGAGCGGCTCGACCAGGTGAGCGCCGAGTTTGCGAAGCGCGTGATGGACCGGGGCATCGAGCGGGCGCTGAAGGGCCACTCGGTCGGCGAGTTCGACCAAGGCGAGATGTCGCCGCACGCGCAGAAGGCGTACTCCGCCCTCCGGGAGGAGGCGGTGCCGCCGTCGAAAGTCGCGGAGCGCGGCGGGCAGCATCCAGCGGACGACTGACATGCCCAAGGTCACCATCTACAACCCGCGCGGCGAGCTGGAAGCGGAGGGCGAGGTTCCGGAAGGATCGTCGCTCCTCGAGGCCTCGCTGAAGCTGGGCGCGCACCACGGCTCGGCCTGCGGCGGCGTCTGCGCCTGCTCCACCTGCCACTGCTGGGTGAAGAAGGGCTTCGAGTCCCTCAACGACATGGAGGACGGCGAGGCCGACTACCTCGACCGCGCCTACGACGTGAAGCCGTACTCGCGCCTCGGCTGCCAGGCGCGGCTGGCCGGGCAGGACGTCGTCTACCACATCACCGAGGAGTCGGAGAACACCTGGTACGACGAGCATCCCAAGGAGCGCCACGAGGCGGAGGCCGCGGGAACGTGGCCGCCCAAATGACGGCGGCCAACTGGCCGCGAGACCAACTATCGGCCCGGTGGCCGCGAGATCAAACATGGCCCAGAAGCTGACCTGGCTCGACGTGCGGGAGATCGGCCTTGCGCTGCACGACAAGTTTCCCGATACCGATCCGCTCTCCGTGCGCTTCACCGACCTGCACAAGTGGGTGCGCGAGCTGCCCGGCTTCGCCGACGATCCGGCGAAGAGCAACGAGAAGATCCTCGAGGCCATCCAGATGGCCTGGCTCGACGAGCGCGACTGAGTCCAGTAGAAACCGCGCATGAAGCCGCGCGACGCGTTCAAGGCCCTGCAGAAGGTTGCCAAGGCGTACCCGGGCGCTTGGGAGGACCATCCCTGGGGCGAGACCGTCTACAAGGTCGGCAAGAAGGTCTTCGTCTTCCTGGGCCTCGACAAGGGCGACGATACTTTTGGCCTGTCGTGCAAGCTGCCGCAGTCGAGCGAGGCCGCCGTCACCATGTTCTCGTTCGCGGTGGCGCCGAAGCGCACCGTGAAAGCTCCGGCGCGAAAGCCCGGCAAGAGGGTCTAGTCGCAATGCTGCTCAGATAAGCCGTGCTCGTGCTCGTGAACGTCCTCGTGCTCGCTTGAGACACCGAGCACCAGCACGAGCACGGCTACTAAAGCTGTCCGACCAGCAGCACGTCGAGCTCGGTGCCGTCGTCGAGGCGGCCTTCGCCCGGCGGGACGACGGCTACGGCATTGGCGCCGGCCCACGAAGCGATCTGCATGCTGCTCTGCTGGGCGCCGGGGGCGAAGAAGAGCGTCGCCCCCTCCGCAGTGACGCGGCCGCGCGGGAAGAAGGTCAGCCCCTTGATGCGCGACAGCGTCCCGCGGAGCCGGGCGCGCGCTTGCGGGCGGGCCGGCTGCGGATCGCCCGCCAGCAGCCGGATGGCGAGCCGCACGAACAACTCGAAGCCCAGCGTCGCCGCCGCGGGATTCCCGGGCAGCCCGAAGACGAGCCTGCCGCCCGAGGCCGTCCCGAAGAGCACCGGCTTCCCGGGACGGATGGCGACGGTGTGGAACACCAGCGCGCCCGAGAGCCGCTCGAGCGCGGCCTGCGCATGGTCGTGATCGCCGACGCTGGCGCCGCCCGTCGTCAGGAGGATGTCCGCAGGCGCGTCGCGCAGGCGGGCCGCGATCTGCTCGAGGTCGTCGGGCGCGATGCCGAGGAGTTGCACTTCGGCCCCGGCCTCGCGGCACAGGGCAAAGAGCGCGATGCTGTTGGTCTCGATCAGCTTGCCCGGCGGGGGATCGCTTCCCGCCGGCACCAGCTCGCTGCCGGTGACGAGCAGCGCCACCCGCGGCCGCCGGAAGACGGACACCGCCGTCGCGCCGCAGGCCGCCGCCAGCGCCAGCTCGGCGGCCTGCATCCTCGTCCCGGCCGGCAGCGCCTCGGCGCCGGCGGTCAGCTCCTCGCCGCGCCTGCGGATGTGCTGTCCCGCCCGCGGCGGCTGCTGCACGTACACGCGGTCGCCCTCGCGGCTGCAGTGCTCCTGCATGACGACGCAGTCCGCGCCGGGCGGGAGCGGTGCGCCGGTGAAGATGCGGGCTGCCTCTCCAGCTGCGAGCGCGCGCGTCCACGGAGCATCGCCGGCCGCCACCTCGCCCGCGACGCGCAGGGCCGCGACAGCGTCGGAGGATCGCAGCGCGTAGCCGTCCATCATCGAAATGTCGGTCGCCGGCTGATCGCGCCGCGCGCGCACGCCTTTGGCGAGGATGCGGCCGTAGGCGTCTGCGAGCGGCGCCTCCTCGGCGGAGAGCGGGACAGAGCGGGCGTGTACTGCGGCCAGCGCGTCGGCGAGTGGAGTGATCACCCGATCAGCCTACAAAAACAGAAAAGCCCCGGCACTGTCGCCGGGGCCTTGCTGTCCAGAGGCGGGCGCTCGAATACGCGCTCAGGGATCCGTCGCCGGGGCGTCGGTGGTGCCGAAGAGAGGACTCGAACCTCCACGGGGTTGCCCCCACCAGACCCTGAATCTGGCGTGTCTGCCAATTCCACCACTTCGTGTAAGCTATCGTGGGAGTGGTTTACGTGAAGCGTCAGCCTGCAGAGCGGCCGCGCCGCATCCTCATCGTCGACGACGAGGAAGGATTCCGCGACGGCATCGCCGACCTGCTCGACATGGAAGGATACAGCGTGGCCGTCGCGGCCGACGCGATGGAGGCGGTCCGGCTGCTGCCGGAGTTCCGGCCGGACGCGATCCTCCTCGACCTGCGAATGCCACACCTCGACGGAGAAGGGTTCTTGCGCGGGATGAGCGGGCTGCCGGTCGGCAGCCAGGTGCCGGTGGTGCTCATCTCTGCAAAAGACGATCTCTCCGCCATCGCCAGCCGGACCGGGGCGGCGGCCTGGTTGTCCAAGCCGTTCGAGGCGCCACAATTGCTCTCGGTGCTGGAGAAGATCCTGCCGTAGAACGCGTTTCATGATTCGATTGTGACGGCTAGGATTTTTCCGCGCCGTTTTCCGGGCGGCGGCGGATGGGCGCGACGCCGCCGGGCGGAGGGTCCTCGGCTGGAATCGGCGTGCGCTCCTCGGGCGCGGATGCGGCCGACTCTCCGGCGCTGACCGGCTCGCCCCGCTGCGGCGGCGCGCTCTGGGCGGCTTCCAGAGCAGGCGCGGCAACAGCCTCCGCCTCCGGAGCGGATTCCTCGTGCGGCTTCTCTGCGGCGGCCGGCCCCGTCGCCTTGGGGCGCTCCTTTGAGGGCGGCGGCGCCAGTGGAATGCCCGCTTGCCACAGGCGGCGCTCTGCAAGCGCGAGACGCTCCTTGGTAAGCTCCAACTCGCCCTTGGTGACGAGATAGACGCGGTTGTTCGGCTCCGCGCGGCCCTTGTGCTTCTTTATCTCCTCGCGCAGCTCCTGTTCGCGCCGCTTGGCCTCGCGCCCGTTGCGCTCGGCCGCCTGCACCTGCCGCTCCAGCTCGCTGCGGGCAGCCTCGAGCTGCGTGCGCTGCGCCTCCGCGTCGTGAGACGGCGGGGCGACAGGGGCCGCAGCGGCGACCGGAGCCGGCCGACTCGACAGCTCGCGGATCTTCGCCTGCGCCGCGGCGAGCTCCGCCCTGGCCTGCGCCTCGGCCCCCTTGGACGCTGCCAGCTCGCGTCGCGCGGCCGCCTCCGCCGCGTGCGCCTCCCCGGTCACCTTGCGGGCGTGCGCGAGGTCCTCTTCCAGCTCGGCCTCGCGGGCGCCGCGCGATTGGCTCCGGCCCCCCTTGGCTTCCTGCGCCTTCTTGCGCGTTTCGGTCAGCTTTTCCCGCGACTCGACCAGCTGGGCCGAGCGGGCCTTCAGCTCGTCGGTGGTCCGCTTCAGCTCGGCGCGCGCGGTCTCCGCCTCTTTGCGCGCAGCATCGGCTTCCTGGCGGAGAGCCTTCACCACGCCCGCGGCGGACTGGCCCTGGAACCAGAACGCCACCGCCAGCACGAAACCGATGACCGCCGCCACGAACGCCAGCCCGAGCATGCTTCTCTCCGGAGAAAGGCCGGGCAGACTAACCGATCCGCGACGGCGGATCGAGCGAAACCAAGCCGCCAGATGCCCCCGCAGGCGAGCGCCCCTCAAATCGTCGGGGTGGGTCCCTTGAGCTCGTCGAAGACGGCTTCCTCCACGTCCTTTCGATGCGCCTTGCCGGGACGGAAGCTGTAGCGCGGCCCGAGGAAGGCGACGCCAGCCACGCCGTGGTCGCGCACGTCCTCGATCTTGATCGCTACCAGCGCGCAGGGAAACGGCGTCGAGGCCATCGCCTCCTTCTCGATGATGGCGGTGCCGATCAGGCCGTAGCAGAGGTCGTCGCCCAGCACCTCGACGGCGACCTTGGCGTTCACCCTGAGGTTCCGCATCGAGCGGCTGCGGATGTCCACCGCCATGGTCAGCGTCTGCGGATTGCGGGCCACGACCCAGGTCATCAGCGTGGTCTGCGGCGAGCTCTTCTCGTCGACGGTGGCGACCACGCAGGGCTGTCCGCCGAGCAGGAACACCACTAGATTTGGCGGCATTTCGACCGGCGGCGCGGCGGGCGTGGGCTTCAAGGGCAGGCTGGGATGCTCGAGGTGTGCAGGCGGGCGCGGAAGACGGCGCAGGCCTGATCACGCTCGGCCCCGACCAGCTGGTCGGCCACCAGCGAGAGCACGGCTGCCGGGTCCGCTGGGGGCGCGCCCAGCGCCCGGGAGGCGGCCAGCGCGGCGCGGGCGGCACCGGTGAGATCGCCGCTGGTGTCGGCCCAGGCCCAGAGCGCGCTGGCGAGCACGGAGGAGGGCGCGGCGCCGGCCGGCAGCGGACGGGAGAGATCGAGCGCGCCGACCGGATCGCCGCCCGGCTCCGACGACGCGAGGTAGCCGGGATCCGCCGCGGCGGCGGCCCCGAGGAAGAGCGCGATGCCCTCGGCCTCCTCCGGGTGCGCCTCGGCGATGGAGCGGAGCTGCCGCCGGGCCAGCTCGCGCGCGACCGCGCCGGCGTTCAACGCCGCCGGAACGCGCGCGCCCTGCGGACCTTCGCCCAGCGTGAAGGCGTCGGCGGAAGCGACGTAGCGCAGGCCCGGCACGGCTGACTGGCCGGCGAGCACCGGCGCGGGCAGCAGCGCCTCGGCGCCGGCAGCGAGCAGAAACTGGCGGGCCCGCTCCATCGCCGCGTACTGCCCGAGCAGCGAGACGCACGCCACCGTCCGCGCCACCAGGGATCCCGTGATCTTTCGCCTCACCTGGCATTCGGCCGGAGAGCCGCCCACCACGCGTGCGCCTTCGATGGAGGCGCCCAGCAGCACGATGCCGGCGGGCCCCCGGACGGCCGCGACGTCCGCGCCGGGCAGCTCCACCTCTTGCGCCGCCAACTCGCCCGAGAGCCGGTCCACGCCCAGCACCGAGACGCGGTCGGGCGGCGCGGCGGCACCGCAGGCGGCGGCCAGCAAAAGAAGCGGCAATGTCCAGCGCGAGCGCATGAACCTCCTATTTACAACATCGGGAGGCCACCGCGAACCTCCCACCGGCTAGAATGTCGCCGATGCGGCTATCGATAGCCACCAAAGTGTTCCTCGGCTTCGTCGCGGTGCTGGCGTGCAGCGCGGCCGTGTCGGGGTACGGCATCATCCGGCTGCAGCGCATCGGCCGCGGGCTGTCCCTGCTTTCGCGGCCCTACATGCCGCTCACCCGCGCGGTTTCGACGCTGGAGGCGTTCCAGAAGGAGCGCGAGCGATCGACCGACCGCCTGCTGGAAGAGCCCGACGCCCGGGCGCGCGCAAACCTGATCGCGCTCGACCGCACGTACTTCTCGAGGGTGGTGAGCGAGCGGCTGGCGTTCGCCCAGCAGCTGGTGGCCTCGGCGCGGGAGACGACGGCGGAGGGGGATGCGCTCGACCGGATCGCGGCGCGGCTCGCCGCGGTGGCGGTGCGCATCGCGGACGAGGAGAAGGCGGCGGCGGTGCTGACGGCGCGGCTCGAGAAGGTGCAGCGGGCGCCCTCGGACGATCCTGCGCTGGCGGACCCCATCGCGCGGCTCAAGACTGCCGAGCGGCGCGTCGACCAGGAGCTGAAGACGCTCGGCCAGGTGCTGCAGGACCAGATGAACCAGGGAGTCGAGGAAGCCGAGAGGCAGGAGCGCGCGGCGCGCTGGGCGCTCTTGGGGCTCTCGGTGATCGCGCTGGCTGTGGGTCTGCTCATGCTCTGGCTCTCGCAGCGGACGCTCGCGCCCATCCGCACCCTCACCGAAGCGGCGCAGCGGCTCGGCCGCGGGAGCCCGGAATCGGTGGCGGTGCCCGAGCACGGCGGCGACGAGCTGGCGCTCCTCGCGCACGAGTTCAATGCCATGGCGCAGCGGCTGGCGGCGCGCGAGCGCGAGCTGCGGGCCCAGGGCGAGGCGCTGCTGCGGTCGGAGCGCCTGGCGGCCATCGGGCGCATCGCGGCGCAGATCACGCATGAGATCCGCAATCCGCTCTCCTCGATCTCCTTGAATGCCGAGGAGCTGGGCGAGCGCGCGCCCGAGGCCCGCGAGCTGTGCGACGCCATCGTGCGCGAGGTGGATCGGCTCGCGGCCATCACTGAGGAGTACCTGCGCTTCGCGCGCCTGCCCAAGCCGCAGATGCAGCGCGCGGATGTGAACGAGGTGGTGCGCGAGCTTCTGGAGTTCGTGCGGCCGGAGCTGGTGGCGGCGGGCGTCGGCGTCGAACAGCGCCTCTCGCCGGAGCTGCCGCGCGTGCTGGCGGACGTGGCGCAGCTCCGCCAGCTCCTCCTCAACCTGTTGCGCAACGCCCGCGAGGCGATGCCCGGCGGCGGGTCGCTGCGCGTCTCGACCACGAGCGCCGGAGGAGCGGGCTTTGCCGGCGACGGGCGGAGCCCGCAGGGCGGAGCAGCGGGAGGAGCGGGCTTTGCCGGCGACGGGCGGAGCCCGCAGGGCGGAGCAGCGGTGGACATCGAGGTGCGCGACTCGGGGCCGGGCATCGAGCCCTCGCGCCTGCAGCGGATCTTCGATCCCTTCTTCACCACCAAGGAGCGCGGCACCGGGCTCGGCCTCGCCATGGCCCAGGAGATCGCGCAGGAGCATGGCGGCCAGCTCACCTGCGAGAGCACGGTCGGTTTCGGGACGGCCTTCACCCTCCGCATTCCGGCTATCCCAGAGGCGAGGCCTGAAACCCCGGACCTCAGGACCCAGGTCTCAGGAGCCGCTGAGCCTCAAGCCTGAGGCCTGAAGCCGCTCTTTGCAGTTCGACCCCGCCTCGCTTATCCTCCGCCGCCCCGATGAGCGACCCCGTCCACAAGAGCGTGCTGGAGAACGGCCTCCGCGTCGTCACCGTCGAGCTGCCGCACCTGCACACCGGCATGATCGCGGCGTACGTGCGCGCCGGCTCGCGCCACGAGGAGAGCGCGCGCAACGGCGTCTCGCACTTCCTCGAGCACCTCTTCTTCCGCGGCAGCAAAGGCTTCCCCGACGGGCGCAGCATGAACGCCCTCGTCGAGGACTGCGGCGGCTCGCTCAACGGCGTCACCGCCCGCGACCACGGTTACTACTTCTCGCCGGTCCACCCCGCCCGGCTGGAGGTGCCCATGCAGGTTCTGGGCGACATGCTCACCAGCCCGCTCTTCAAGGAGATCGAGCTGGAGCGCGAGGTGATCCTCGAGGAGATCCTCGACGAGGTGGACGCGGAGGGCCGCGACATCGACGTCGACAACCTCTCCAAGGGCGCGCTCTTTCCGGCGCACCCGCTGGGGATGAAGATCGCGGGCTCGCGGGAGACCATCGAATCGCTGCGCGAGGAGCACCTGCGCGAGCAGCACGCGCGCGCCTACGGGGCGCGCAATATGGTCCTCTGCTGCGCCGGCCCGGTGCGGCACGCGCACGTCCTCGAGCTTGCGCAGCAGCACTTCGGCGGGCTGCCGCCCGGGCAACTGATGTTCGAGGCACCGGTGAACGGCGCACCGCGCGGGCCGCAGCTCGTCGCCGTGGAGCACGCGGAGTCGCAGATGGAATTGCAGATCTCCTTCCGCGGCCCGCCCGAGGAGCATGCGGACTTCCCGGCGCTGCGGGTCATCAAGCGCATCCTCGACGACGGCCTCGCCTCGCGGTTGCAGATGAGCCTGGTCGAGCGCAAGGCGCTCGCTTACTCGGTCGGCGCGGGCATGGACGGCTTCTCGGACTGCTCGGTGTTCGAGGTCGGCTGCGCCTGCGCGCCGAAGAAGTCGCCGGCCGCGCTGCAGGAGATGCTGCGGCTCCTCGAGGAGCTGCGCGACGCCGAGGTGCCCGAGGACGAGCTCTCGCGCGCGAAGAAGAAGACGCGCATCTCGCTCGAGTTCTCGCTCGACTCGCCGGCGGAGATGATCGGCTGGTTCGGCGGCGGCGAGCTCCTGCACCCGCCGGTGGAGGGCTTCGAAGACTGGATCGGGCGCATCGAGAAGGTCTCGGCGCAGGACGTGCGGCGGGTCGCCGCGCGGATCTTCCAGCGCGCAAACCTGGTCGCCTGCGCGGTCGGCCCGCTCGCCTCGGTCGAGAAGAAGCTGCACGCCGCGGTGGACGGCGCGCTGTGAGCGATCCGCTGGGCGGCCTCGATCCGGAGCCACCGTCTCGCGTCGAAGCGCCCCTCGAGCAGCCGCCGAAGCCCAAGCGCCCCTTCACGCCGACCACCTGGGCGCTGCTCGGGCTGCTCGCCATCACCTTCGCCGCCGAAGGCCTCGTCGGCCACGACAGAAGCGTCGAAAGCCCGCTGGCGCTGGTGCGGCTGGGCGCGCTCTTCCTGCCGGCGGTGCGCGACGGCGACTGGTGGCGCATCGGCTCGTACGCTTTCCTCCACATCGGCTGGGCTCACATCGCCATGAACGCCTGGGCGCTCTGGATCCTGGCGCCGCAGCTGGAGATGACCTACGGGTCGAACCTCGCCATGGGCATGTTCGCCGCCACCGCGATGGCCGGCGGCGGCGCGAGCATCCTCTGGGCAGTCGTGCGCGGCGGGCCGCCCGTGCTGGCGGCGGGCGCGTCGGGCGGCCTGTTCGGGCTCTTCGGGGGGACGGTGGCGCTGGCCTTCCGGCTGCGCCACCGGATCCTCCCCGAGGCGCGCAAGAGCGTCTTCCGGCGAATCCTCTTCACGCTGGCGATCAATATCGCCATCGCCGCGTACTTTCCGGTCGACAGCGCCGCGCACCTCGGCGGGCTGCTCTCGGGCATCGCGCTCGGGCTCATCGCGCCTCTCGCCACGACGCCTGAGCGGCCGTGGCACCGCGCGACGCAGTGGTTCCTGATCGGCAGCGCGCTCTTGTTGGCGGCGATGGAGGGCGCGGCCGTCGCGCGGGCCGTACGCCCCAAGCCGCGCAACCTTCGCGGGGCGGGCGTCGAGGCGCAGGTGCCGGGATTGTTCGTCCCGCTCCAGCCGGGCATCGCCGCCATTCCAGGAGAAGCACAGCTGCGGATCATTCGCGACGACGAACCGCTACAGATCCAGCACGGCGGCGACGCCGTCCGCATCGGCGACCGCACTTGGGTTCGCGAGCGGGCGGAGGAAAACGGCAGGCAGATGACCCGCCTGGCCGCCTCTGAGGGAAGCGGACGCGTGGTCATCGAGCTGGTGTGCTGGAACGACTTTTGCCGCGGCGCGAACGGCGAGCGAATCTACGAGCAGGTCGCGCGCACGGTCCGCCCCGTCCGCTGACCGACCTTGCGTTCCAGGCCACGCATCCCAGCCGTTGTCAAGCGGACTCGCGCGCAACCCGGCGCAATTTCGGCGGGCGCGCCGGGGGGCGCGTGCTAGATTTATTGCATGCGCGAGTTCCTCTACAAACTCGTCCAACGGCTCCAGGAAGAGGCGCGCCCGCTCTCGCGCAACAAGCACTTTCACGCCTTCACCGGCGAGGCGCGGCGCGCGCTGCGCATCGACCGGCACCTGCGCGACCTCCAGGAGCACCTCTCGAAGCTGCGCAAGCTCGGCGAGCGGCCCCGGGTGCGCGCGCTGCCCGGCGGCGGCGTCCAGATGGTGATGAGCCACCCGGCGCTCTCGGTCGTGCGCACCGCGACGCTCTGCGCCGAGGAGGTCCGTCTGCTCGCCCGCCACCCCGCGGGCGCCTGGGCGCTGGGGGAGGCCGAGTCCGCCTCCCCCTCCGGCGAGCCTGCAGCCAGGCAAGGTTGACTTCCAGACAGCCTGAGACTCGACGGTACGGGCCTGCCCACTTGAATCAGGGGCTGCCGTGTCCCTATCCTCGCAGGTGGAGTTCGTTCCAAGGCCCCCGGATTGGGAGCCGCTTGCGAAAGGCAGAACGGGAATGGCGACAGGTACCGTGAAGTGGTTCAACGACGCGAAGGGCTACGGCTTCATCACACCGGACGGGGGGGGCAAGGACGTGTTCGTCCACCACACCGCCATCCAGATGGAAGGTTTCCGCAGCCTCGCTGAGGGTCAGAAGGTGGAGTACGAAGTCACCGAGGGCCCCAAGGGTCCGCAGGCGGCGAACGTCCGGAAAGTCTAGTCGCGGCCGTCGGCCTGCGACCCGTTTGTGGCCGGTACGATCGGTTTTGAAAAAGGAATTCCGAAACACCACGGACCCGCCCGGCGCCGACGCGTCGGGCGGTTTTGTTTTCGAGAGCTACGCAGTCCTTGAGTTCTGCAGTTCCCGAGGCCCGAAGCCTGAGGCCCGAGGCCGGCTTCTCAGTGCAAATACCATAGGAAGTTGACTCGCAGGCCATAGATGCTCGCCACGTCGTGTCCGGGCGCGCTCGCGATCGGGATCTGATGCCAGCTGTAGAAGAGCTCGGGGCTGAGCGAGAACCAAGGCGTGAGACGCGCGTCGTACGAGAGGCCGCCCGCCAGCGCCAGCCCCACTGGCGACGAATCGGCGTAGCCACAGCTGCCGCAGCCGTTGTTCCTGGTCACGCCGCCAAGCCCGGCGCCGAAGTTGACGTTGAGGCCATTGCCGGCGCGGTCGCCCACCAGCACCGTCTGGCCGCGGAAGGTGAAGGTCCAGGTGGCGAGGTCGTTGTTGCCGTAGAGGCCGTTCGCGTAGCTGCCCGCGCCGAGGTCCAGGTCCATGAAGAACTGGAAACGGTCGCTGAAGCCATAGCCGAGACGGAGGTCGAGATCGAAGGCGCCGGTGCGCGAGGGGCTCTGGTTGGAGACGTACATCGAGCCGCCGCCGAGGCCGAACGAGAACAGGAGGCCTTCGCGCGCCTGGGGGTGGCGGCGGGCCCTGATCCAGTACGGAGGCGGCGGGTCTTCGTCAGGGCCGGAGGGAAAGCGCTGCAGGTAGCCCTCGGGGGGCGGTGGCGCGCTGGCCACAGCGTTCTCGACCGCGGCCACCTCGGCGCTGACCATGAGCAGGTTGAAGAAGAGGTCGAGGAAGAAGAGGCCGCTGTCCGAAGAGTGCCCGCCGCCGCTGCCGCTGGAGTGGCTCGCCGAGCCCTTGCTCTCGGCTGCCTTGGCTCCCAGCGAGATCGCGAG